>Ga0070739_10002026_pt1 | contig 28362 bp, 22 predicted proteins | sample Coa_R1_7_FD_66445 | JGI IMG/M metagenome (GOLD analysis project Ga0070739, IMG submission 66445) | Surface soil microbial communities from Centralia Pennsylvania, which are recovering from an underground coalmine fire - Coalmine... | ecosystem: Environmental > Terrestrial > Soil > Unclassified ...
GTTTGCCTGCACGATACAGCGCGCTCCGACCACGATGGTCCTGAATTAACTCCGGAACTTAGCTGCCACTGCTGGTGTCCACCGAGCTATGCGACGAGACCTTGTGTACGCGGCTCGCAGCATGGCCGCCCATCCCGGGCTGTATGCCGCCGCGGTGCTCACGCTCGCTCTGGGCATTGGCGTGAACACCGCGATGTTCAGCGTTCTGGATGCTGTACTGCTTCGGCCTCTGCCGCTGCGGCAGCCGGAGCGCGTGGTCACGATCCTGGCCCGAATTCCGCATCTGAACATCCGGTTTGCATTCGTGGAATACAACACCTTCAGTGAATGGTGGCGGGCGCGCAACAAGTCATTCGAAGACATGGCCGCGTACACGCCCGGTTCGGCGAACCTCCTCATCAATGGTGAGGCAGAGCAGGTCAGTTCCGTGCGGGTGAGTGCTTCTTTCCTGCGCGTGCTCGGCACGCAGCCGGCGCTGGGTCGCGATTTCACGCCGGAGGAAGATCGGCCGGGCGCCCCTGCGGTCGCGATATTGAGCCATGGCATGTGGCAGAGGCGTTTTGGCTCGGATCGGGGCATCATCGGCAAGACGATCGTGCTCGACAAAAAGAGCTACGCGGTGATTGGAGTTCTGCCCCGCGAATTCGATTTCGTGCCGGGCGATGTGTTCGCGCCGATTGCTCAGAGCGCCGCACGCGCTATGAATGAGCCCTCGGTGGGAGCATATGCCCGGCTGAAGCCGGGTATTTCGTCGGCGACGGCACAATCCGAGATCGACGTTCTGTGCCGTGGCTGGGTCAACCAGTATCACTATCCGTCAGACTGGGGCGGCGAGGTGATCCCGCTGCACAGGTATCTCGAGCGCGACATGCGTTCGTACGTGCTGCTGCTTTCGGCGGCCGTAACCCTGGTGCTGTTGATCGCGTGCGCGAATGTGGCCAACATACTGCTGGCGCGGGCGGGCGCCCGAAATCGGGAGATCGCGATCCGGACGGCCCTCGGAGCGGCGCGCGGCCGGATCATCCGCCAACTGCTCACCGAAAGCAGCCTGCTGGCAGTCATGGGAGCTGCTCCGGGGTTGCTGCTGGCATGGGGATGCGTGCGCGCGCTGATCGCTTCACAGCCGTCGCTGCCGTTTCTCAGCAAGGTCTTCCTGGATCTCTGGACGCTGATGTTCGCGCTGAGCGCAACGGTGCTGACCACGATCCTGTCAGGACTGGCGCCGGCGGTCGCCACCGCGCGCACCAATCTTTCCGAGGACCTGAAGGAGGGCGGCCGGACATCCGGCGACGGCGCGGGACGGAGTCGAATGCGGGACAGCCTGGTGGTGTTCGAAGTGGCGCTGGCGATCCTCATGGTTGTGGGAGCGACGCTCACGGTTTACAGCCTGCTGCGGCTGCAGGCAGTCAACCCGGGCTTCAACGCGGAGAACATCGCTGCCGCCTCGGTCCGCCTATCGGATGCGGACTACCGAGAGCCGTCGCGGCGCGTGGCGTTTTTCACGGCGGTTCTGGATCGGCTTTCGCGCACCCCCGGGATTGAGTCGGCAAGTATGGTCTCCGACCTTCCGTTCGGGGGCTCCAGGAGCGGCGGCTCGTTCGTGATCGAGGGCGCGCCTCCGCCAAAGCCTGGCGAACAGCCGATTGCGTTCGTGCGGGCAGTGGATCCGGGATACTTCCGCACACTGCAGGTGCGCCTCCTTTACGGACGCTTGTTCAACGATCACGACGTCACGGGACCGCCCGTGGCGGTGATCAACGAGACCATGGCGCGCCGCTGCTGGCCGGGGCAGGACGCCGCGGGCAGGCGCTTCGGGAATGGCCGTCCGGACGGATGGGTGACTGTGCTTGGCGTTGTGAGCGACATGCACAACACAGCGCTCGACGAACCGCCTGATCCGGAATACTACCTGATGTACGTGCAGCATCCCACTGCCGCCATGGCGCTGGTTGTGCGGACCAGGGGTGATCCGCTGGGAGCAGCCCCGGCGATTCGGGCGGCCGTTCGCGAGGAGGATCGCCAGGCACCCATTTCGGAAGTGACGGCGCTGGCCGAGACTATTTCCGGATCGACGGGATCACGTCGTTTTTCGACTGCACTGCTGGGCGGATTCGCAGCGCTGGCGGTGATGCTGGCAGCGATTGGCATCTACGGCGTCGTGTGCTGGTCAGTGGCGCGGCGCACGCGTGAGATCGGCGTCCGCATGGCTCTCGGGGCGACCCGCCGGAGCATTGCCGTGATGGTCCTGCGGCGGGTGGTCGCGCTGGCCGGCGCGGGGGTTGTAATCGGGGTCGCTGGGAGTTTAGCGCTGGCTCGGCTGGTACGCAGCATGCTGTACGAGGTGAGCCCGACCGATGCGACAGTGCTGACCGCAAGCTGCGCGTTTGTGTTGCTGGTCGCGGTGATCGCCGCTGCGATTCCAATGCGGCGGGCCGCGCGATCCGATCCTTTGATCGCGCTTCGTCACGAATGAGGCCGCCGATTCGACCTCGCCGGAAAACGCGATCACAACAGTTACGCGGAGTTTTTTTCGGGTCACTGAGGGCCGGTAAGCGTTTGAAGCTAAATTGGTTACGGAGTAAGCATGGCACGCGTTTCGGCGCCGGGATGGTTCGGATTTGGAACCTCGTCCGGTAATGTGGGGGTGCGAGGGACCTCCTTTCTCTTCGCACCGGCGATTCAGCCGTTGCCGATGCGTTGCTCTCGCGACGGTCACGAGCGGGCTGGCGGAAGCTGGGCAGGGGCGGCCCGGCTCCGCTGCTCGTGACTGCTCTTTCAACTCAGCCTGCGGCGGGGCCGCAAGATAGAATTGAGACAGTCCGGTCTTTACAGTTCCCCATGCACAACGTTATTGTTCTGGGCGCCCAGTGGGGCGACGAGGGGAAGGGGAAAGTTGTGGACCTCTTCTCCGAAAAGTTCGACCTCGTGGCGCGCTACCAGGGTGGCCATAACGCCGGTCACACCGTCTATATCGGCGAGCGCAGATTCGTGCTGAAGCTCATCCCCAGCGGCATTCTGCGGCCCGGCGTCCGGGCGGTAATCGGCAACGGCGTGGTGCTCGACCCGGCTGCACTGCTCGAGGAGATGCAGTCGCTCGAAGCCGCGGGCATCGACGTGGAAAGGCAGCTGGCAATCAGCAATCGCGCGCACGTGCTCTTCCCGTTTCATCGCATCGTGGAGAAAATGTCCGAGGGGCGCGCGAATCGTACGGCGCTGGGCACCACCTCGCGGGGCATCGGACCCTGCTACGAAGACAAGATCGGACGCCGCGGAATCCGCATTGCCGACCTGTACGACGCGCCGAATTTCAATATCGCCTACGACGCGCTCGCGGAGGATAAGCAGACTGTCGCGCGCACGTTCGGCATTACCGACAGCAGCGACTATCCACGAATTCGCGAGCAGTACATGGAATTCGCCGCGCGTATTCGTCCCATGGTGTGCGACACGGCGCGGCTGCTGAACGAGGCCATGAGGGACGGAAAACGAGTTCTGTTCGAGGGCGCCCAGGGCTCGATGTTGGATGTGGACCACGGCACGTACCCGTTCGTCACCTCGTCCAGCGCCACGGCCGGCGGGGCCTGCACTGGCGCCGGTGTGCCGCCGACGAGCATTACCGGCGTGATCGGTGTGTCCAAGGCTTACACCACGCGTGTGGGCGCGGGACCGTTTCCAACCGAGTTGCACGACGAGATGGGTGAGCGGCTGCGACGCGCCGGCAACGAGTACGGCGCCGTCACCGGCCGGCCTCGGCGTTGCGGGTGGTTCGATGCCCCGCTGCTGCGCTACACGGCCATGCTGAACGGCTTCGACAGCATCGTCATTACCAAACTCGATGTGCTCGACGGTTTGCCGGAGGTGCCCGTGTGCGTGGGCTACCGCATCGCCGGGCGCGAGGTGCGCGATATGCCGGCAACATGCTCGGATCTGGAATCCATCGAGCCTGTGTACGAAACCGTGCAGGGATGGCAGGGCACCACGCGGGGGTTAAGGCGCGCCGAAGATTTGCCCAGCGGCGCGGTGAACTATCTCAGCTTTTTGCACGAGCGGACCGGTGTTGAAGTGGGCTGCATTTCCACTGGTCCCGAACGCGATGAGACGATCATCGTCAGGGGCTCCCGGCTCGAGAAGCTGATCTCCTGAACGTTCGCGGTGTTTTGCGCTTTATTTGGTGCGGTTAACCATCACGGAGCGCCAGCACGTATTACCCGCCATATCGGTCGCCTGAACAAGAATGGCGTTGACTCCGACCAGCAGCGGGATTGGCCCGGTGGTCCAGTTCTGAAGCCCGAATGCAACCCCCGAGCTTCCTGCTGTGGTGGCCCAGGTAATCGTCTTCAGCCCGGCGCCAGCCGAGGCGGCGCCCGAAAGCGTGATCGTCGCCGCGGCGACGTAGACCGATGTGCCAGCGGGAGACGTGATTTGCAGCGCCGGGGGCCCGGCCTGCTTCGGCGCTGGAGTGGGCGTCGGTGTGGGCCGCGGAGCAGGCGTTGGTGATGGTTTCGGAGTTGGGGCCGGCGTGGGCGTCGGTGTTGGGGCCGCCGCGTTCCGCGCCGGATAGATCTGCTGGACGGCCGCGATATCCGCCACGTTGAGCCCGCTGTGCTTCGAGTAGTACGGGTACATCACCGCTTGTGGGTTATCGGAGTGGCCAAGCCCGAGCGCGTGGCCGGCCTCATGCAGCGCCACGCTGAAAACGTCCGTGTCCGCGCCGATGCGCCACGATTCCGCATCATCATAATGCGAGTCCCCGGCGATCGTTTCCGGATTCAAGGGCGCGGGGTAGAAAGTGTGCGCAAGCGTTCCGCCCGGCCCATCGAAGGGAAACGAATCGCCATGGTTGCCTGTGCCGAACAGCACGGTAATGGTGCGCGGCCCATCCTTCTGCGCCGCCGAAAAGCTCACCTGTACATACTTCGCCCACTCGTTCCATGCGCGCACGAACTCCCCCTGCGTCACCGCTGCCGGCAGCCGCGCGGTCATCTGTTTGAACCAGTAATTGAGCGCCACCGGCGCTATTGCCGAGCCATTCCACCCGCCAACGATCGGCACGGACATCGGCACGGGCCCGGATGAGGTCAGCGCGCCTCCGCAGGCGCGTGTGGGAACGCCGTGGCGGAGTTCCTCCGAGGCAGGGAAGATCCACGCCACCTCGTCCCAGGCAGCAAGCGCACCAAGACCAGCGCGCGGCCCATAGATCAGCAGGTGATTCGGGCGAAGATCCGGGTTTTCAGTGATCCGGAAGCCGCTTCGGAGTGCGATGGTGCGCGCATCGCCGCTGTCCACGTCGGGATAGAACTCCACTACGAAAAACGCGGAGCCCGCCGATGACGACAGCATCGGGCTCACTCTGTCGGAGGCGCGAAACCGGCCGGCCCATCGCACCCGCATGCCTGACAGGCGTACCCCGCTCGGAAGCGATACGTCGAGCGCGTTCTCCGGCACGTATCCAAGCACGCGAATACCCCGGGCGGCGAGGGCGCGCAGATCCGCCGCATCCGGTTGAGAGGCGAACTGTAACAGCACGTGCGAGCGCGACAGGTTGAGGCGCGGCGCGGTGCATTCGTACAACTCGGCGCGCTCGGTGGTGGAGATGACGCGGCCCTTGATCCGAATCGCCGGTTGTGCCGTGGCCGCGGTCACGAACAAGATCATCGCGGCGGCAAGGCGGAACGAAGTTCGCATAAGTTCCACATCGGCGCGAGGTGAGAATTTTGCAGCGCGGCTGCACTGTAGTTCCGAGGGTGATATCTCCGTGCTGTATACCGTGTGCCTGCTGCTGGCCGCCGCCTCCCCCGATTCCACAGCCGCGGCCGTGCCGACTTACACCATCCAGACGGTAGCCGGTGGCGCGCCTGTCGCCGGCGCTGCGGCGGGCGCGTTACGCCAGCCGGAAGGCGTCCTGCTTGACATTCGCGGTGATATCTATTTCTCCGACGCGCTGGCGCACGTTATCCGCCGCATCGATACCACCGGCAATATCACCACAATCGCGGGCACAGGCGCGGCCGGTTTCTCCGGCGATGGTGGGCCGGCGTCGGCCGCGCAGTTGAACCAGCCTTACGGCCTGGCCGCCGACTCGAACGGGAATCTGTACGTCGCCGACCTCGGCAATGCGCGTGTGCGCATCATCACCCCTGACGGAACCATCAACACCTTCGCCGGCGGCGGCCAGCAGGCCCCGGGCAACTCCGGATGGAGCGTGGCAACCGCGGTGAAGTTGCAGCAGCCCCGCAATGTCGCCGCTGGACTCGATGGCGCTGTCTACATCTCCGACTTCGCCGCACACCAGGTGTATCGCGTGTCCCAGGGCATTCTCATGCTGTTTGCAGGGACCGGCGTGCAGGGCGGTGGTGGCGACGGCGGCCCGGCAGCGCAGGCGCAACTCGCGTTCCCGGCCGGCCTGGCAACAGATCTGAACGGGGCCGTGTACATCGCCGACAGCAGGAACAACGCCATTCGCAAGGTCGTGAACGGCGTGATCACCCGTGCCGCAACGCTGAAGCGGCCCACTGGCGTGGCGGTCGATTTTTACGGCAAATTGTACGTTGCCGGAGTGGATCAGGTGGGGCAGATGAGCGGCCCATCGCTTATTTCCGGAGCGGGCGCGAACGACATCGCCGCCGATCTGGTGGGCAACACCGCCTTCGTCACCGCAACCGAGGTGGCCCGTGCGGATTTAACAGGCAAAGTGACTATCGTCGCGGGCGGCGGTGGCCCGAAAACAGGCGCTGGAGGAGAAGGATCGGCGCCGGCCACTCTCGTACAACCCAGCGGTCTGGCGATGGATTCCGCCGGCGATCTGTATATCGCCGATCCGAAGGCCAACGTGGTCTGGAAGCTCAGTGCGTCCGGAACGCTGGCGCCAGGCTTTGGCGATGGCGATCCGAAGACCCTGAGTGCGCCGAACAGCGTCGCTGTGGATCCGTCAGGAAACGTATATATTGCGGATACCGGAAACAATCGCGTCCTTACGGCTGGCGCGGACGGAAAACTGGCCACGGTGGTGGACCATTTAAGCGCGCCATCGTACGTGTTCGCCGACTCAAAAGGTCTGCTCATCGCCGATACCGGGAACAATCGCGTCCTCGTCATTGGCGTGGCGGGCTCGGTTTCGGCGACGATTCCGGTAGATGCTCCGGGAGCAGCGATTCGCGATGCGAGCGGAAACGTATATGTCAGCCAGCGCGATGCGGGACAGGTGGTGCGGTTCGCCGCCAACGGCTGGACGACGCCGGTCCTGCTCGATGCCAAACAGCCGGCCGGGCTCGCACTGGATGCCGCCGGCGATCTGCTGGTGGCCGATGCAGGCCATGAAACGGTTCGGCTGGTTGCGCCCGACGGATCCTACACCACCATCGCCGGCACGGGCGCCTCCGGCTACAAGGGCGATGGCGGTCCAGCAACGGCGGCGCTGCTCAGCGGTCCTGCCGATGTGAAGCTGGACGCCAAAGGTCAGATCTGGGTAGCCGACTCGCTGAATGGCGCCGTGCGCGTGCTGGCGCCTTCGTCGGGGCAGGCAATCGAGCCGCCCCCGTCGTACAGCACGGCGCCGTTTCGCGTCGTGAGCAGCGCGACTTTCCAGGAAGGACCGATTGCGGCCGGCGAAATCGTGAGCATTTTCGGAACGGGATTTTATCCAAAGAACACACAGGTCACCTTCGATGGGGCGCCCGCGTTCCTGTTTTATACCGGAACGGATCAGCTAAACGCGCTGGCGCCAGTCACGCTCACCGCCGGTTCGTCCACAAGTGTGGCCGTCATCGTAGATGGCGCATCGCAGGGATCAGTGAGTGTCGATGTGGCCGCTGCGGCGCCCGGGCTGTTCACGTTTGGCTCGGGAACGGGCCAGGCGGCGGCCCTGAACCAGGACACCTCAATAAACGGCGCGAGCAATCCCGCCGCGGCGGGCAGCATTGTGGTCCTATACGGCACGGGCGATGGCGCCGGCAAGGTCGGCGTGACCATCGGCGGTCAGCCGGCGGATGTCCTGTACTCCGGAGACGCGCCCGGGTACGTGGGGCTGATGCAGATCAACGCGCGCATTCCGAAGGGGACACCTTCAGGCGCCCAGCCCGTATCGCTGGCGATCGGAAGCGCAGGCAGCCAGGATGGCGTGACCATCCAGGTGAAATAAGTCGCGTGTTTTCATCCTGAAGCGCAACGTTTTTGCAGGCCCTTGACCCGCGCGCCGCGCGTGTGTAATCATAATCACATTCTTCCGCTTTTCTGGCGCATTTCCTGGTTTTCCCTTTCGGGATCGATGTGCCGAAGGTGTGTCGATTCAACCCAAAAGGATTGGACCATGCGAAATTCCGCATTTGCTTGTTTGATTTGCGCCTCGTCGCTCGCCATGATAAACGGGCAGACCAAAGGTGATTTTTCGACGCCGCCCGGCGCGCCGGCATATCTTCCCGCAGCGCCCGTGGATCTCACGCACTCGGCGCCGCAAACCCTGAACAACTCTCTGTCAGGGCTCGTGCTGAAAATGCCTCCGGGGGGCGCTCCCTCAAGCGCCATCTTCATGAACCCGAATGCCGGACGTCAATCGGCAGCGGACACGCCGAATCAGAACAGCGTCCGCCGCCCAGGAAACGTCCAGCCCGGCGGCAACATTCCGGGTCTCGACACCGTTCCGACCTTTAATGGCGTCTTCTCGGCCCAGGGTGGGCCGAGTTCGATGGCAACGCCGCTGTTCCCGTACACCATCGTCGGCAACAATCCGGCGCAGGGCGGCACCACCACCCTGCCAGCGAGAATCACCGAAGTCTCGCTCGTCCTGCTCAATGCCGATGGAAGCGTGTTCACCACCATTCCGTTCTCCGCATTCGAGCAGCCGATGGTGAACTCTCCCCAGTTCCAGCCGAGCGTCTACAGTTCCTCGCCTGGGCAAACGCAGTTCGCCGATGCGGTTCAGAGGGCGGAGTTTTTCCAGACCATGCGGCAGGACTGGCACACGCTGCTGGAGTCCCAGGTCGTGGACCGGGTCACGATCACCGTGCCCCGATTCGTAAATGTGCAGCTGAATGATGGCTCCGTCATTCAGGCGCGTTCCTACTACACCGGGCCAACCGGCGACAAGAATACGTTCGTGATCATGCTGGACCTGCTGTTCCACTACTTCTACACGAATATCGTGATTAATGAGATTAACGCCGGCAACTTCCAGCCCGATGGCGTCAATATTGCCGCCTTCCCGAATACGTTTCTTGCTTCACTGAATCTCGACCGGCCCACTACGCCGGGCCAGTGCTGCGTGCTCGGGTTCCACAATTTCTTCTACGATCCTACAGCGCAGCCGCAGCCTCGCTGGCTCACTGAGTACGCAAGCTGGATCTCGCCGGGCGTGTTCACGAACGGCTTCGCCGACATCACTGCACTCTCGCATGAGACTTCGGAGATGTTCAACGATCCATTTGTGGACAACGTTACGCCGGCATGGCAGTTCCCCGGGGAGCCATCCGCCTGCCAGGGGAACCTCGAAGTCGGCGATCCACTGGAGGTCATCTCCAACCCCACCTACCCGGTCACCAGCAGCCGCCGCGACGCGTTCATTTATCATCCGCAGAACGTAGCGCTCCTGCAGTGGTTCGAAATGGGCGCGACGTCGAACGCGATCGGTGGCGCGTTCAGTTATCCCAACACCTCGATCCTCACGCACTCAGCCACGCCCTGCACTCCGTAGGGGTCGGCTTCACGGGGCAGGTCGTGACCTGCCCCGTATTCCTAATGTCCTTTGCGAACCTTGATATTTCCGTTGAACGTAACCAGCTGGATCTCCGGACCGCCGCCGTTTATGGTTCCCACGGCTGAATGATCGATGGTGATGCGGCGATGTCCGCGGTCGCCGCTCTCTTCCACGTTGGCGCTTTGCGGCTGCAGGGTGATGTCGAAATCCGAGTAAGCGTCGCCGTTGTTCGTCTTCAGCTTGAGACGCGCCTTTGTATCCGCGGGCAGGGTGACATCGATATCGCCGTTAAGAGAGCTGAAGGACATGGGCTTGTCCGGCGGCACGCGCGCGAATGTGGCGATGATGCTGCCGTTCACGCCGTGCACAAGAGCAGAACCGCTGATATTGTTCAGGGTCATGCGGCCGTTGGTGCTCTCCGCTTCGACGTCGCCCGTAACGCCGTCGACGGCAACATCCCCCATCACCGATTTCAGCTTCAGTGACGTGTTCACCGGAACGCGCAGATTCAGGTCGGCATTGGTAAGGAAGGCGCGGGTGCTCACGGTAATCGTATTGTCGGCCTGATCAATGGAAATGCCGCTGCCGCTCATGTCAATCCGCCGCAGGCCGTCGCGGTCGGCGTTCCGGCGATGATTGCTGTCGCCTCCTTTGGCCTCCACGGCGATACTCCCGTTTGGGCCGGTGTGCACTGTAATGCGCCCATTGATGCAGGAGACGATCACCTTTGCCGGCCGCGACGGGTCGGCGAGCGGCACGGTGATGCGGTCCGTTGATTCCTGCTGTGCGACGCACAGCCCCGCCGCGGCCACGAGTGCGACGGCTATAACGATAGTTTTCATATCCTTACTGCTCCTGTAACTGCTGCAGCGCCCAGGCTGCGTGATGTCGTACCGCCGGATTCAGGTCGCGCTCGTTCAGCAGCGAGCTGATGGCCGGCACCGATGACCGGTCGCGCATCTCCACCAGCTGATCCATCACCGCGATCTGCATCAGTGGCGAATCCTGGCGCGGCAGGGTATTGATCAGGCTGCGCCTTACTTCCGACAACTCGCCGAAGCGCCGCAGCGCGTCCACCGCGGCCAGGCGCACGTTCACGTTCGAGTCCTGCTCCATGGCGGTGAGCAACGCCTGGACCACTTTGCTGTCGTTATCGTGCAGGCCCTGAGCGTAGTCGATGCCCTTCAGCCGTTCGGTGGCGGACTGCTGTCCCAGAAGCGACAGCGCCACCATCTGGCGCATGTTGGCGATCTGATCCTGGAGGCGCGAAATTTCGTTATCGCGCTGCGCCGAATAACGGCCAAGCGCGACCCCGGCGGCGAGAATGGCGCAGGCCGCGGCCGCGGTGATCCAGGGCGTCCGGAGCCAGTCAAAGAACGCGGCCCGGCGCATCTCGGAGCGCTCCATGTCGCGCAGCCGGGAATAGAATCTGTGACTCAGGCGGGCGCGCGGGTCCTTCTCCGGCAGTTCGCCCAGAGCCTCCCACAGCACGCCGAGGTCGCGGGCTTCGGCGCCGCAGGCGGCGCATGTTTGCAGATGGCTCTCCAGCTCGGCGTCATGCGAATCCGCGCCGGCTCGCCAGTAGTCCGCAAGGCGGATTTTGGATTCTTCGCACGTCATACTGCTTTGGCTCCCGATAATTCCCGATAGCTCTCCGAAAGGGCCCTCATGGCCCGAAAGACCCTCGTTTTCACCGTGCCCACCTCGCAATTCAGGACCACGGCGATGTCTTCGTACTTCATGTTTTGAAACCGGCTGAGGACCAGCACCTCGCGCTTTTCCAGCGGCAGGCGGTCGAGCGCGCGCCGCAGTAGGCTCAGTTCCTGCTCCCGGCCCAGCTTCTCGTCGGCGTCGTGGTTGACGGCCGGATCGTGCCCTTCCGGGATGCTCTCCAGCTTCCGCTTGCGCATCTGGTCCATGTGCAGATTCCGCGCGATCTGGTACAGCCAGGGCGAGAACGGCCGGCGCGCGTCGAAGGTATCGCGATGCTTGAGAACGCGAAAAAACGCCTCCTGGGCCAGATCTTCACTCAGGTCCCGATCGCCACTCAGGTGCAGGAAGTAACGGTACAGCGGCTTGTGGTAGCGCTCAAACAGCTCGGCCAGGCCGGACAAATTGCCCCGCCGGACCTGCAGCATCAGGTCGCCGTCCGAACTTCCCATCACATTGAGTATTACTGGCTTCCGAGCGAAAGGTTCCGGCCGCGGCGGAAGTACTGTCCGGCGGATTGCGTCACCAGACGCGGCACTGCGGGACCCGGACCATCGGATCGCCCTGTTTGCACGAGAACGCCTTCTCGAATTCGGGCATGTTGGACAAAACACCGTTCACCCGGAACTCGCCAAGCGCGTGCGGATTGGTCAGCGCCGAGTTCCGCGCCGCTTCCGGACGGATATTCTCGCACCAGATCTGGCCCCAGCCGAGGAAGAAGCGCTGTTCGGGCGTGAAGCCATCCCGCTTGCCGGGCTCATGCCCCTCCAGCGTCGACATCAACGCCATGAACGCCAGCCGCAGACCTCCATTGTCCGCGGTATTCTCACCGAGCTCGAGCTTCCCGTTCTCGTGAACGTCGCCAGAGGCGATGAATTTCGAATACTCGTCGACGAAGCACTGGGCGCGCTTCTCGAACGCCGCCGCGTCCTCTTTCGTCCACCAGTCCTGCAGGTTGCCGTCGGCATCGAACTGCCGCCCCTGATCGTCAAAGCCGTGCGTGAGCTCGTGCCCGATCACCGCCCCGATGGCGCCGTAATTCACCGCGTCATCGACCTGATTGCTGTAGAACGGCGGCTGCAGAATGCCGGCTGGGAAGTTGATGTTATTCTCCAGCGGATTGTAATAGGCGTTAACCGTCGGCGGCGTCATGCCCCACTCGCTGCGGTCTACCGGTTTCCCGATCTTGTGAATCTGGCGCTCCACTTCAAATTCGGTGGCGCGCAGGTCATCGCCTACCAGATCGCCGCGAACGATGTCCACGCTGGAATAATCGCGCCAGTGGTCCGGATAACCGATCTTGTTCGCCACCGCGGCCAGCTTTTCCAGCGCGTATTTCTTCGTTTCCGGGGTCATCCAGGACAGCGACTGCAGGTCGCTGTGCATGGCGTTTTCGATGTCATGCACCATCTTCAGGGTGCGCGCCTTGCCCTCCGCCCCGAAGGTTTCGTCCACGTATTTCTTTCCCAGAGCGAAGCCGAGATCGCCGTCGGCAAGGTCGACGCAGCGCTTCCACCGGGGACGGAGCTGGGCGGTGCCCTGGAGAGTGTGCCCGTAAAAGCTGAAGTCCTCGTCCACGAACGGCTGCGAAAGCAGCGCGGCTTCGGCGTGAACGAGATGCCAGCGCAGATAGGCCTTGAGCACCGGCAGATCGGTCTCGACCAGCGCCGTTTCGAGCGCGCGCATGAAGTTGGGCACATCCACATTGAGAGAGTCGATCTTCGGCGAGCCGACGGAATCGAAGTACGCCGGCCAGCTGAAGAACGGGCACAGTGACGTCAGCTCCTGAATGCTCAGCTTGTGAAAGACCTGATTCGGATCGCGCCGGGACACGTTGTCCAGGGAGCCTTTGGCCAGCGCCGTCTCGAAGGCCATGACGGCCTGTGCATCGGAGGCGGCGGTCGCCGGCGCTTCTCCGATGAGATGCAGCATGTTCTGGATGTGCGTCACGTAGGCCTTGCGAACCTCGACTGATTTGGGATCGGTGCGGAGGTAGTAGTCGCGGTCGGGCAGGCCCAGCCCTCCCTGATCGAGGTCGCCGATTTCCATTTTCGAGTTCTTCGGATCGGGGCTGGAGCCGAAGCGGAAGAGTACGTCTACGCCCTGCCGGTGCAGGCGCGGGACGATGGTGACCACCTCGTGCTTATCGGCGATGGAATCGATCCGCGCCAGTTCCGGCTTAATGGGATCGTCACCCCTGGCATTCACCGCTTTTTCGTCCATGCAGGATGCGTACAGGTCTCCGATCTTCTGCGTGTCGGCGTCGCGGGTCGCGGAAGGATTTGACGCCCGCTCCAGGATGCCGCGCAGCACCTCGGTATTGCGCTCCCGAAGCTCGTCGAAGCGGCCCCATCGCGCGCGGTCCGCGGGAATTGGATTATGCGCGAGCCACATCCCGCAGGAGTACTTATAGAAGTTGTCGCAGGGGTTCGCACCGCGGTCCATGGCGTTCAGGTCGAAACTCGGAGGGGCTTTGGCGATGGCGGAGGAGGCGGCGGCTCTGGGGGCAGCAGTCTGCGCGGTTGCCAGGCCGGTCAGCGCCAGCAACGCGGGAATCGTGAGCAGGAGTCGGGTAGGACGCACATCGACCATTTTACGGGCCGTGGGCGGCCCGGCCGCGCTTTGACGCCGAGCGCCGTCGATAGGGTATATAATTAGCCGCAAATCACAGGAGGCTCAAAGTATGAGGCGTCCCATGAGGGTGATGTTTCTCGGAGCCGTTCTCGCGACCGCCGCCTTTGCGTTTCAAGCCGCTCCGTTGCTGTCCACCGTGGACCCGGACACCGGCAAGGAAGGGGATACGGTCAGCGCCAAAGGCCAGAATCTGGGCAAGAAGCAGGTGTGTGAGATGTATCTCACAGATGGTAAACACGACATCAAAGCGACCATCCTTGACCAGGCCGACGAGGAGATCAAGTTCAAGGTGCCCAAAGCGGATGCCGGCCGCTACCATCTCATGATCCTCGACGCGAACCGCTCGCACTTCATCGAGCAGCCGGTGGTTTTCACCATCGGCGATCAGGCGCAGGCGCAGTCGCAGTAGCCGCAGCGGCGCGTCAGGCCGGGTTTTCGAAGGTGCCCGGACTTTTGTCCGTGGCCTTCCACTCCGGTTTGCGCTCGGGCGTTGCGGCGGCGAGCGCCCTTCGGACTCCGTCCGCGTCGAAGTCGGCGGCGTAAACGGGAGTGCCGGGTTGCTGCCGCCAGGATTCATCGAGCCCGCCGGCGTCGACGGGGTCGAAACCCAGCTCATCGACAAGACGCATCACCACGGCCTTAGCCTTCGGATCGTCGCCGGCCACCGGCAGCGCAATCCGCCCGGGCGAGCCCTTCGGTTTCCCGCGTTCCTGAAGGTGTTGGGCATAGATGTTGTTGAATGTCTTGATCACCGGCCGTCCGAGCTGTTGCGACACCCACCGGCTCTCGGTCACGCCGGCCTCGATTCCGGCAATGCGGCCGTCGCGGTTGCGAGGATAATAATTGCCGGTGTCGATGACCACCACGTCATCGGGAACGCCGGCAAAGAGGTCTTTCGGGAGGGCGGGGATTTTGGCCTCGGGAATCGTAACCACGACCACTTCGCCGGCCCGGGCGGCTTCCTGGGCGGTCACAGGTTTGGCCCCGGTTTCCTTTGCCAGGTCGGCCAGGGACTCCGGTCCCCGTGAGTTAGCCACGAACACCTCATGCCCCAGTTGAGTGAAGCGCCGCGTGAGCGCGCCGCCGATGTTTCCTGCGCCGATAACGCCGATTTTCATGAGTTAGAGATGCAGCGGGGGTCCAGGAGGTCTCCGTTCTGTTCGGATTCGCCGTGATCCGTATCGAAATCGCACATCGCACACGGGTGCGTGCGGAGGAATCGAGGGGTTTTGCTGGCATTCGGATTGCCTCCAGCGCACGAGCCTATGAAGCTGCGGCAATTCAGGAAATCGCCGGTCTTCACCGCCGTCGCGGTTGTGACCATTGCTCTCGGAATTGGGGCCAACACGGCGGTGTTCAGCGTGATGAATGCCGTGCTGCTGCGCTCGGTGGCGGCGCCGAATCCGTGGGAGCTGGTCTATTTTCACCTCAGGAATCAGCCCCTGAGCACATCGCAGACAGGTTTCGGCGACATGTCGCTGTCCATGCCGGTGTTCGAAGCCATGCGCGCCCGCCGGGACGTGTTCCGGAGCGTGATGGCGTTTGCTCCGCTCGCTTTTGACAAGACCACCGTGCGGATCGGCGCGGAGCCGGAGCAGGATCTCGGGGAGATGGTCAGCGGCAACTTCTTCTCCGGTCTTGGCGTTCAGCCTGTACTTGGGCGCGGGTTCACGGAGGAAGACGAGCGCACGCACGCGGCCATCGCAGTCCTGAGTCACGACTGGTGGAAGCGGCGATTCGGCGGCGACTCCGGCGTACTGGGCAAAGTGTTTTACGTGAAAGGGGTTCCGCTGTCCATTGTGGGAGTGGCGCCGCCCGGGTTCGGCGGCGTGGACCCACAGCACGCACGCATGGACTTCTGGATCCCCCTTCAATCCCGGCCGGAGCTGAATGCGTGGGGCACGCCGCCAACGGATCACACGCTCTATGGCTCGCCGGAGTGGCTGGCGCTGATGATGGTCGGTCGACTGCGCCCAGGAATCTCAGCGCCGGCGGCGGAACGCCAAGTGCTGCCGCTGTTTCGCAGGACGCTCGCCAGCGCGTCGCCTGTGGACCGGCATGAGCAAAGGCCGCTCCTCGTGCTGACCTCTGTTCGCGGCATCGAGGGACTGCGAGAGGAGTACGAGCAGCCGCTGCGATTCCTCATGGGCATGGTCGGTCTCGTGCTGCTGATCGCGTGCGGAAATGTGGTCATGCTGCTGATGGCGCGCAACTCCGCCAGGGTCGTGGAATTCAGTCTGCGCCAGGCGCTGGGTGCGAGCCGGCGTGCGCTGTTCTGGCAACTGCTGAACGAGACCGCAGTGCTGGTGGGAGCGGGCGCGGCTCTGGGATGGGTGCTGGCTACCGCTGCAACGGATGCAATCACGGCCTGGTCGGGGCTGGAGATCACCGCCCAGCCGGATCAGCGGGTCCTGCTGTTCACGGTCCTGATCTCTGTCGCTGTTGCAATGGCGTTTGGGCTGGCGCCGCTGGGAATGATCAGCCGCCTCTCGCTCAGCCCGGCGCTTCGGTCCTCGTCGGGAACCGCAGCGTCCGGGGCACGACGCCGCTTCTTCGGGCAGAGAGCGGCGATCTCATTCCAGATCTCGTTGTGCATGGTGCTGCTGTGCGCCGCGACTCTTCTGTATCGCAGTCTGCGCAACGTGGAAGGACGTGCGCTCGGGATGCGCACTTCGGGTCTGCTTGTATTCGGGATCACGCCGCAAAAGGACGTGCACACTGACGACGGCGCGGTCAGATTCCATAACGCCCTGCTGGAACGCATGCGCGCGCTGCCAGGCGTGGACTCGGCGACGGTGATGGAAGTCAGGCTCGGCAGCGGAGGCAGCAACAACGATGGCGTGCTGGTGGACGGGCGAAATCCCCTGCCTCGCCGTGCAGTGGCGCCCATGCGCACGAATATTGTTGGGCCCGATTTTCTGCGCACGCTCGGCATCCCGCTGCAACTGGGGCGCGATATCGAAAGCTACGACACGGCGACCTCGCCCCGGGTGGCAATCATCAACAAGACCTTCGCCGACCGTTACCTGCCGGCGCTGAATCCGCTGGGCCATCACATTGCATTTTTCGAAAATGGGAAAGTGCAATACACCATCGTCGGGGTTTGTGGCGACAGCCGCTACTCAGGCGTGAAGGAGCGCGATCATCCGATGGCGTATTTCCCGTTCACGCAGACCCGGGGAGTGCTCGGGATGCAATACGAGCTGCACACGAATGGCAACCCGAAAATGCTGGTGATGGAAGCCACAAAAGCCGTTCATGCCAGCGATCCGGACATCTCACCGGAGAAGCCGATGACTCAGGAGGAGCAGTTTGCCGAAAGCGTCTCCCAGGACAGGTTGATGGCCACGCTCTCCATTTTTTTTGGCGCGCTCGCGGCGTTTCTGGTGGCGATCGGGCTGTACGGGAGCGTATCCTACACCATCGGTCGACGACGGATGGAATTCGGTGTGCGCATGGCCCTGGGCGCACAACGTTCGGCAGTTCTGCGAATGGTTCTGCTGGAGAGCCTGGCGGTTGCGGCCTGCGGGCTCGCTGTCGGCGTGGCCGCGTCGCTGGCGGTCGCCCGGAGTCTTCGATCGATGCTTTACGGCTTGAGTCCGAGCGATCCGTTGGCGCTGGTGGTTGCGCTCGGCGGAATCGCGATCATGACGCTGTTGGCGGCGTTCCTTCCGGCGCGCCGTGCGGCGTCGATCGATCCCATGCGCGCGCTGCGGTCGGATTGACTGGCGCGGCCTATTTCCAGACGAAGCGGGCCAGGTCCCGATCCTTGCGGACGCGGTCCACGGGAAAGACCTGGTTATGCATCACTACGTACACGCCGGGCTCCAGGATGCGCGCCGCCAGCAGGCTCTCGGTGAGGTTCTGAAGACCGTCGCTGCCTTCGAAGCCTAGCGGCGTCATTGCCCCGGTCATGACGACTGGGACGGACAGTTCCGGCAGGTTGCGCTGAAGCACCAGGCCCGTTTCCACCATCGTGTCGGTCCCGTGCGTGATGACGACGGGCGCGGCATGGTGCAGCTTCTCGCGCACAACCTCGAGAACTCGCAGGCGATCGTCATCGGTCATCTCCAGCGAGTCCTTATTCATGAGATGTGTGAGCTCGATATCGAGATCGGGGAGACGCAGGCGGGCGAGGTAACGGTCGAGCTTCGCGTCAACGTTCTCGACCGAACCCCGCTGCTCGGAGTAAACCTTCTCGATCGTCCCACCGGTGGAGATGAGATAGAGTTTCCGGCCCGCCATGCCGAACTTACTTGCCGGTGAGCGCGGCGACGCCGGGCAGTTCGATGCCCGACAGGAATTCAAGCGACGCGCCGCCGCCGGTGGAGATGTGGCTGATCTTGTCCGCTACGCCGGCCGATTTGATGGCCTTCTCCGAATCGCCTCCCCCAACCACCGAAACAGCGCCGGAATCGGCCACCGCCTTCGCCAGCGCGACCGTGCCCTTGTCGAAGGGCGGCTTTTCGAACACGCCCATCGGCCCGTTCCAGATTATGGTCTTCGCGCGTCCGATCTCGGCGGAATAGGCCTCGATGGTCCTGGGCCCGATGTCCACGCCCATCTTGTCGTCGGGAATCGTTTCCACCACGTCGAACGGCGCTCCTTCCTTCAGCTCTGAGACGACCACGTGATCGACGGGCAGCATCAGCTTCGCAGCCGATTCCTGAAGCAGCGTTTTCGCCAGATCCACCTTGTCGTCCTCGACCAGCGACCTGCCCGTCGGCTTTCCCTGCGCCTTCATAAAGGTGTAGGCCATTGCCCCGCCGATGAGCAGCTTGTCCGCGAACTTCAGCAGGTTCTGAATGACCTCGATCTTATCGGACACCTTGGCGCCGCCGAGGATAGCGATGCACGGACGCTCGGGATTGGTGGTCGCTTTGCCGAGGTACTCGAGTTCCTTATCCATGAGCAGACCGGCCGCGCCCTGGCTCATGAACTGGATCATGCCGACGGTAGAGGCGTGCGCGCGGTGCGCGGAACCGAAGGCGTCATTCACGTATACGTCGGCAAGCGAGGCGAGCTGCTTCGAGAAGCCGGAGTCGTTCTTTTCTTCCTCGGGATGGAAGCGCAGGTTTTCGAGCAGGAGCACTTCGCCGGGCGCAGGCCGCATCTTGGCCACATCGCCCCCGATGCAATCGGGCGCCATCTTCACCGGACGGCCCAGCAGCTCTTCCAGCCGTTTGGCTACAGGTTTGAGGCTCATTTCAGGATTGGGCTTCCCTTTGGGGCGGCCGAGGTGGCTGGCCAGAATCACGCCAGCCCCCTGCTCGAGAGCGTACCTGATGGTCGGCAGCGAAGCCTTTATGCGCTTGTCACTGGTGATTTCCTGGCCGCCGGGCGCCAGAGGAACATTGAAGTCGACGCGTATGAAGACGACTTTTCCCTTGAGATCCAGATCGCGAATGGAGAGTTTGTTCATATGATTTTGTGGACTTGGTGCGCGAACTGGCAGCGCACCGTGTGGATGATTATGTCGACGCCTGGCGGTTTAGATCTCCCGGCGTCCAGGCGGGAAATTGCTGCCGGAAATCTGATCGTATCAGAACGGCGCAGCTGGCGCGGGCGGGTTATGTTTCGCTCGCCGGCCGGGCGCCGTGCGGTGGCGGAGCCCGGACCGCGGAGGAGCGGACTAATGCTGGTGATGATGCGCGTGCGCGCCCGCCTGCATCGCGCAGCCGCTCTCGGATAACGCGCAGGCCTGGTGCTCGAACTGAACCGTCGTGTGATGAATGTGGAATCCGCACAGGACCTCGTTCAGGCGCGCCAGAATCGTCCGGCTCTCCGAGGGCGGCACGTCCTCAATCATCACGTGGCAGCTGAGAGCATGCGTGCTCGAACCCAGGCTCCAGATATGGAGATCGTGTACGTCGATCACGCCGTCCACCCGCCGCATGGCCGCGATCACGTCGTCCAGCCGCATCCCGCGAGGCAGGCCCTCCAGCAGGATATTCAGCGACTCGCGGGTGATGTCCCAGGCGCTCCACAGGATCAGCGCGCCGATGAAAATCGACAGCAGCGGATCGATGCGCGTCCAGCCTGTGAAATAGATCAGCGCGCCGCCGCCGATCAGCGCGACGGAACTGAGCGCGTCGCCCAGCATGTGCACCCAGGCGGCGCGGATATTCAGGTCGCTGGCGCGGTCGCGGTGCAAACCCCACATGATGGCTGAGTTCACCACCAGCGACAGCGCGGCCACGCCCATCAGCGTGCTTTCGCCGACCGGCCGGGGCTCGGTCAGCCTCTGCCACGCTTCGTAGAAAATGTACGCCGAGATCAGCAGCAGCGTGATGGAATTTACGAACGCAGCCAGCACACCCGCGCGGTGATATCCGTACGTCTTGATCGCGTCCGCCGGCTTGGATTGCAGGTAAAAACCGATCGCCGCCAGAAGCAGCGCGACAGCATCGGTGAAATTATGTCCGGCGTCGGAGATCAGCGCCAGACTATTGGCGCGGAAGCCGAAAAACACCTCTGTGCCGACCAGCAGCAGAGTGACGAAAATCGAAATCCTGAGAACGCTGCCGGTGGCCGGCGCGTGAACGTGGCCGTGGCCCATCTCCTGACTTCAGTGTAACGTTACAGCGCGCCGCCCGCGTTACCATGTATCGGAGATTCCGATGGCCTTCTGTACCAACTGCGGTGGCGCGCTGGCCGACGGCGCGCGGTTTTGCACGAATTGCGGCACGCCCGTTGCCGCCGCGGCGGGCGCCCCTGTTCCCGCGCCGGCAGCCGCGCCCGTGGCGGCTCCGGCTCCAATGCCGCCGCCTCCGCCGCCGGCTCCGGTGAAGCTCGAATACGCGGTGCAGGGCGGGAATCTGCAGATCGCGCGCGTGCGCCTCAAGCCCGGACAGGAACTGTATGCCGAGGCGGGCAAAATGATTTACAAAACCGCCAACGTCGCGTGGCAAACGCGAATGAGCGGTGAGAGCCTTGGCGAAAAGATCTGGGGCGCCGTGAAGCGACGCCTCATGGGCGAGTCGCTGTTTCTCACTTATTTCCAGGCCATGTCCGGCGATGGCGAGGTCGGGTTTGCCGGCAGCTATCCCGGCAAGATTCAGGTCTTCGAACTCGGGCCGGGCCAGAGCGTGCTTGTGCAGCGCGACAGTTTTTTGTTCGCGGAGAGCTCCGTCAACCTGGATATCGCGCTGGTGAAGCGGCTGGGGGCGGGTTTTTTCGGCGGGGAGGGGTTCATCCTGGAGCGGCTCACCGGTCCCGGTACGGTTTTCATTCATGCCGGTGGCGATTTCGTCGAGTTCACGCTCGGCCCTGGCGAGGTGCTCCAGGTGGATACCGGCTGCATCGTGGCCTTCGACACGACCATCGATTACGACATCGAGCTCGTGGGCAGTATCAAGACGGCGCTGTTCGGCGGTGAAGGACTGTTCGTTGCGACCCTGCGCGGCCCCGGCCGGGTGATCATCCAGAGCATGACGCTGGAGAAGATGCGCCGCGACCTTGCCGCCGGCCAGACCGGGGGCGACCAGCACAAGGGCATCGATGCCCTCAGCGGCATCTTCGACGCTATCGATACCTAAGCGGACCTGTGCGATCGCGAATGCCGAGACCAGCGAGCACGGGGTCTCGGCGCATCATCGAGCAGACCAGGCGCGCCGGGACCCCGGCGAGGGCTGAGAGCCTGCACCCCAGGAACCGTCGCTTACTTTGCGTCGAGATCGCTGCGGCGGAACGTCGTGACCTGGGCCTGCATCAGGCCGTTGCGGGTTTCGTACGCGTCGGCTCCTTCGTAAGGTTTGGCGAGGAATGGGGCGTCGGCGCGCCACTTCACGTTCAGCGTCTGTCCAACTGTCTGCGTGTGCACGACGGTGAAGGTCAGGCCGCAGAGGCCGCCCTGCGCGAAGGGCTTCACCACGCCGGCGAACATTTTCGCAACCGCATCGCGGCCCTGGGCCAGTTCGCCGTCGGGGGAGAAGATCTCGACGTCTGGTGGGAACTGGGCCATGAGACGAGTCCAGTCGCAGGCGTTGATCGCCGCAAGGTGCTCCTTGACCACAGCTTCGGGCGTGGGCTGGCGTTTCAGAGGAGGGAGCGAGGCGGTCTGGGGAAATGCGATGGCAACCAGTGATATGGCGATGAGTACGAAGCGCAGCGGCATACATCCAGCGTAGCGATACAATTCGAAGCGCTGCTCATGCGTATTCTTTTGATTCTTGTCGTGTGTGCTCTCACCGCTGCCGCCGGCGATGATGCCCACGACTGGCCGGTGGTGGGTGGGCGAGGAGGCATGCACTACTCGCCACTTACTCAGATCGATCGGGACAACGTGCGCCGGCTCCGCCGCGCCTGGCAGTTCGATTCGCACGATGAGTTCGACGGGTCGGAGATGCAGTGCAATCCGCTGGTCATCCACGGCGTGGTCTACGCGACCACCCCGCGCCTGCGCGTAATCGCGCTCGATGCATCAACTGGCCGGCAGATCTGGGTATTCGATGCGCACCATGGAAAACAGGGCACGGCGAAGCTTCGCAATCGCGGCCTCACCTACTGGTCTGACGGGCGCGACGCGCGACTGTTCGTCGGTATCGACGAGTTCCTTTACGCGCTCGACGCGCGCACGGGAAAACCGGCCGGCGGCTTCGGCGACGGCGGCCGTATCGATCTGCATGACGGCCTGGGCGAGCACGCCAAGGGTCTGACCATCTCGGCCACAAGTCCCGGAGTGATTTATAAGGATCTGTTGATCCAGGGGACCCTGCTCTCCGAGGATCTGCCCGCTGCGCCCGGCGACATTCGCGCATTCGATGTGCACACCGGCAAAATCCGCTGGACATTTCACACCATTCCACTGCCCGGCGAGTTCGGCGCCGACACGTGGCCGAAGAACGCGCGCGAAGTGGTGGGCTCGGCGAACTCGTGGGCCGGGTTAACGCTGGATGAGAAGCGCGGGGTCGTGTATGCGCCCACAGGGTCGGCCGCGTTCGATTTCTACGGCTCGAATCGCCTTGGGAACAATCTCTTCGCCAACTGCGAGCTTGCGCTCGACGCCGCCACGGGCCGGCGGCTTTGGCATTTCCAGGTGGTCCATCACGACGTGTGGGACCGCGATCTGCCGACCGCTCCCACGCTGGTGCGCATTCAACACGAGGGCCGGATGGTGGATGCCGTGGCGCAACCCACCAAGAATGGTTTCGTGTGGCTCTTCGATCGGGATACCGGCAGGCCCCTTCAGCCCTGGCGGGAAGTCGCGGTCCAGCCCAGCGATGTCGATGGCGAGAAGCTATCGCCGACGCAGCCGCTGCCCGAGGCTCCGGCGCCGTTTGCGCGCCAGCTCCTCACGGAGAATCTGCTGACGACCCGCACGCCGGAAGTCCATCAGGCCGTGCTGGACCGCTTTCGCGGCGTGCGCAGCGGCCCGCAGTTCACGCCGCCGAGCCGTCAGGGCACGGTCATTTTTCCGGGCTTCGATGGCGGCGCGGAGTGGGGCGGCGCGGCGTGGGACCCGGAGACCGGGATCCTGTATGTGAACTCCAACGAGATGGCCTGGATTCTGCGGCTGGTTCCGCGCGCTCTGGCGGGCGCGGAGATGACCGGCCGCGGTCTTTATCACCAGAACTGCTCGGGCTGCCATCGGCCGGATTTGAAGGGTACGCCGCCGGAGTTTCCTTCGCTGGTGGGCATCGCCAGCCGGCGTACGAAGGCGCAGATCGCCGCGATGGTGCGCAAGGGCGGCGGGCGGATGCCTGGGTTCTCACAGCTTGGCGATGCCGCGGTCGATGCAATCGTGCAGTTCATCAGCACCGGCAAGGACGTTCATCTTGGCGGCGCCGAGTGGCAAAAGAAGGGCGGACCGGCGCCGCTGAAGTACGGCATGGACGGCTACAATCGGTTCCTCGATCCCGACGGCTATCCCGCGGTGAAGCCGCCATGGGGCACGCTGAACGCCATTAACCTGAACACGTTTCAGTACGTGTGGAAGAAGCCATTCGGTGAATATCCGAAGCTGGCGGCGCAGGGCCTGCGCAACACCGGATCCGAAAACTACGGCGGCGGAGTGGTTACGGCCGGCGGCGTCCTGTTCATCGGCGCCACGAATTTCGACAGCAGGTTTCACGCTTTCGACAAGCGTACCGGCGAGTTGTTGTGGGAGACGACGCTGCCCGCGGCGGGCAATGCGACTCCGGCGGTCTATGAGGTGAACGGGCGCGAGTATGTGCTGATCGCGGCCGGTGGTGGGAAGTCGGGCGCGCCCAGCGGGGGAAGCTACGTGGCGTTTTCGCTGCCGTAAGTGGCGCCGGCGCCCGGAGTCGCTCAGGCGGCCTTTTCGGCTGCACCCGTTCGATAGACGGGGCGAAGCCAGTTGCGATACGCGGGCAGGCGACCGCGAGTCGCATCCGTGTAAAGGGCGCGCAATTTCGTCGCAATGGGACCAACTTCGCCCGTGCCCACGAGGCGATGGTCGATGCGCACGATGGGCGCGATCTCGACCGCGGTGCCGGTGAAGAACAGCTCCTCGCAAACATACAGCTCGCTGCGGCTGATGGAACGCTCTGCCACTTCCAGCTTCATCTCATTGCGCGCCAGCTCGATGATGCTGGCCCGAGTGATGCCTTCGAGGATGTTGTCGGTGCCGGGCGGGGTGAAGAGCCTGCCATTGCGGATCATGAAGATGTTGCAGGTGGCGCCTTCGGCCACATGACCGCTTTCGGTGAGAAAGATGGCTTCATCGTGGCCGCTGCGGCGGGCCTCGTCGGTGGCCAGCGCGCTGTTGACGTAAGCGCCGCAGATCTTCGCGCGGCCAGGAATGGCCGTGTCCTCGATCCGCCGCCACGACACGACGCCGGCCTTCAGGCCTCTGGCGCTGTCGAAGTAATCGCCGAAGGGCAGGGCGGTAATGGCGAAGGAGTCGTTCTGGTCGGGCGCGACGCCGATGCGCGCCGCGGCCTTGTAGGCCAGCGGGCGGACGTAAACGTGGGAGCGGAATTCGTTCCGGCGGCAGAGCTCGGCGGTCAGTTCAGCCAGCTCTTCGGCCGTGCGGGGGATCTCGATCCGCAGGATTGCCGCGTTGCGCTTCCAGCGCTCGTAATGCTCGCGCGCGCGGACGAGATACAGCTCCTGCTGGCGCTCGTCGTAGTAGCCGCGGATGCCCTCGAACACGCCGGTACCGTAGTTGAGCGCGTGGGTGAGGATGTTCACGTTGGCTTCGGCCAGCGGCGCGAACCGGTTGTTGAACCAGACCACCGTGTTCGGGTTTACCGATTCGGCTTTCATATGGCAGGCTCCTTCATGGATTTCACGATGTCGCGTCCGCACGCCAGCGCTTTGCGGTCGATATCGAGCCACCGCTGTGACGTTACGACGCGGGCGAGAGCGGTTTCGATGAACTGCTGATCGAGTAAGTCAGTCGATTCGAGCAGGGCCCCGAGGGCGACCATATTGGCCGCGCGGGCATCCCCGACGCAGTCGGCCAGTGAGGCGAACGGCTGCACGATGACATTCACGTCGTCGCGGCGGACACCCGCGGGCAGGGAAGACCCGTTATAAAGGACCCAGCCGTCGGGCTCGACGCTGTCCAGGAACTTGTGCAGCGAGGGCTCGTTCATCGCGATGAGGACGGTGGGACGAGAGACGAGAGGGGAATCGACGGGCGAGGAGGAGAGGCGGACGTGGCAGTTCGAGGTGCCGGAACGCATCTCCGGACCGTAGGAGGGTAGCCAGGAGACTTCGAGGCCGGCGGCCAGGCCAGCTTCTACGAGGACTTCACCGAGCATGAGGACGCCCTGGCCGCCGAAGCCGGCGATTTTGATGCGGTCGTTGGCGTAGGCGTCATGGGCGGGCTGAACGCCCGCCTCAGGCTGAAAGCCTGCCCCACAGACTGCTGGGATCTGGTGGAGGCCGAGGGGTTCGGCCGGCGCGGGGCGTGGACTCGGAGTCGCTGTGGAGTCGCGGAAGATTGAGAGAGGGTAGACCTTTGTGAGCTCGTCGCGGACCCAGGCCTGGGCGTCGCCGGGGGTCATCTTCCAAATGGTCGGGCACGGCGAGAGGACCTCAATGAGAGAGAAGCCGAGGCCGTTTACCTGGTTCTCGATTCCTTTGCGAATGGCCTTCGCGGCGCGCATGATCATCTTCGCATTGCCGAGAGCGACGCGCTCCACGTAGACCGGCGCCTCGAGCGAGGCGATGACTTCGGACACGTGAAGCGGATAGCCTTCATTCCATGGGCTGCGGCCATGGGGCGCAGTGGTGGTTTCGGCGCCGAGCGGGGTTGTGGGCGCGGTCTGGCCGCCGGTCATGCCATAAATGGCGTTATTGACGAAGATGGCGGTGATGGGCTCGCCGCGATTGGCGGCATGCAGGATCTCGGCCGTGCCGATCGCGGCGAGATCGCCGTCGCCCTGATAGGCGATCACGATGCCATGCGGCAGGGACCGCTTCACCGCCGTTGCAGCCGCCGGGGCGCGGCCGTGCGCCACCTGGATGTTGCCCACATCGAAGTAGTAATAGGCGAACACGGAGCAGCCCACGGGGCTGATGAGCACGGTTCGATTCTGCACGCCGCATCCGTCGATGGCTTCGGCGATGAGCTTGTGAATGATGCCGTGGCCGCAGCCCGGGCAGTAGTGGGTTTGCTGCTGGTTCTCCGCCTTTCGCTCGTAGGTGTCGTAGAAGCATGCGGGCTTCTGATGGAGCACGTTGAACTCGGAGTCAGGCATGGGCGACCTCCAGACGCTGCGCCACGTTGCGGACGGCGCCGAGAATCTCTTCGGCCGAGGGCACCACTCCGCCCATGCGGCCGTAGTGATCGACGGGGCGACGGCCCTCGACGGCGAGCCGGACGTCGTCCACCATCTGACCGGTGGAGAGCTCCACCGCGAGAAATGCAGTCGACGTACGGGCGAGCGCGCGGATCATTGCCGAGGGGAACGGATACAGGCTGATGGGGCGCAGCAGGCCGACACGCAGGCCTTCGCCGCGCGCGAGTCGAACGACAGACTTGAGGATGCGGGCGACGATCCCGTAGCCGACCAGCACCAGGTCGGCATCGTCGGTCTGTACGGCCTCGAAGCGCACGGCAGCTTCTTCCGCGCGACGGTACTTCGTTTCCAGTTTGCGGATATGCAGCTCGAGATCTTCGGGCTCGAGGTAAATGGAAGTGATGAAGTTGCGGCGGGTTTCCGCATTGGCGCGGACGGCCCACCAGGGCGGCGGCGGTTGAACGGCATGCTCCGGCAGTTCGACCGCTTCCATCATCTGGCCGATATAGCCATCGGCGAGCAGAATGGCCGGGTTGCGGTATTCATCGGCCAGTTCGAAGGCGAGCACGGTCAGATCGCACATCTCCTGCACCGAATCGGGCGCGAGAACGAGAGTGCGGTAGCAGCCGTGGCCGCCGCCCTTGACAACCTGAAAATAGTCGCCCTGTTCGGGGGCGATGTTGCCCAGCCCTGGCCCTCCGCGCATCACGTCGGCGATGACGCAGGGCAACTCCGCGCCGGCGAGATAGCTGAGGCCTTCCTGCATGAGGCTGATGCCCGGACCGCTCGAGGAGGTCATGCAGCGGATGCCGGTGGAAGCGGCGCCGTACAGCATATTGATGGCGGCCGTTTCGCTCTCGGCCTGCAGAAACGTGCCGCCGACCTGCGGCATTAGGCGGGCGGCGGCTTCGGTAATCTCGGTTGCCGGAGTGATGGGATAGCCGTAAAAGGCGCGGCAACCGGCGAGGATCGCGCCGCGCATGATCGCTTCGTTGCCTTTGAGGAGTTGTTTGGCCAAGAGGGGGTCTCCTAAGCGGCGGTAAGCTCCGGCACAGGCACTCGCGCGCGCTTGTAGACGGTTATGGAGCCCGGTTCGGGGCAGGCATAGAAGCACAGGCCGCAACCGCTGCAGCCGTGCCCCTCGTACCAGACCGGGTGATAGCCGCAGCGGTTCAGATGATCGGAAAGGCGCAGAAGGCCAGGGACGCAGGCACCGACGCAGAGTCCGCAGCCCTTGCATTCCTCCGCATTGATGGTGACGCTTCCCTTATCCATGGATCAAGCCTCCTGGAGAGCGAGCGCGCCTCGGGTGTCGAGCAGGTGGGTCTTCTCCGCGTACTCGAACAGCTCGTTGTGGAATTTCGGATGGGCGATGGCGATGAGCGCCTCCGCGCGCTGGCGCAGGGTTTTGCCGTGCAGGTACGCGATGCCGTATTCGGTGACCACGTAATGGACATCGCCGCGGGATGTGACCACCCCGGCGCCCCGGTCGAGCATGGGCGCGATGCGCGAAACCGTCTCATGACAGGCGGTGGAAGGCAGGGCAATGATCGGCTTGCCGCCTTTGGAGCGCGCCGCGCCGCGAATGAAGTCCACCTGCCCGCCGAAGCCGCTGTA
>Ga0070739_10002033_pt1 | contig 28281 bp, 25 predicted proteins | sample Coa_R1_7_FD_66445 | JGI IMG/M metagenome (GOLD analysis project Ga0070739, IMG submission 66445) | Surface soil microbial communities from Centralia Pennsylvania, which are recovering from an underground coalmine fire - Coalmine... | ecosystem: Environmental > Terrestrial > Soil > Unclassified ...
AAAGAATAAGTAATCAGGAGAGAGAACAATGATGAAAGGACTTACAACCCACGGTCCGCGAGGACCTCTCATGATGGCAGGCAGTCCGCAAGCCATTAAGCAACCGACGAAAACAGGAGCATATCGTAATCGACGCTTTAACAGATACAGATACGAGAAGGAACTGTAAGCAGGGAGAGAAGCCAGGGTGTAGCTGGTCGAAGTTTGTAAAAGGGAAACTTGTCCCTGTCGGTCTCTTTCTCCACAACACTAGCGAGGGTGTTATGCACTACCCCGTAATACCTTCTAGAAGAATGGAGAAACCAATGGTTGTACGTCTACATAATCTATCCGCGCGGCGTCCTATCATGTCCGACTTGAAATCCGTGACAGAGTTGATGAGAGCATGCGATATCGCCGAAGAGGGCCTGGCCGATCCAACCGAGGACGACTTACGCAGGGCCTGGGAATCATCGAACTTTCACATGCAGACCGACGCCTGGGTGATCGTTACGCACAGGGGACAGATCGTTGGCTATGCAGAGGTGCGCCAGGAGCGAGACGCACAATTTGCCTCGGTCACGCGTGTACATCCCGACTATCGTGGGCGAGGAATCGGTACGCTGCTGACCTGGCTGGTGGAGGAGCGGGCACGCGAGATGATGAGCACGATCTCCCCCGATATAGAGGTGACGCTGACCAATACGGTAAGCAGCCTCAACCCGGCGGCACACGAACTGCTGGAGCGAGAGGGCTATACGCTGGCCCGCCATTTCTGGCGCCTGGTCATCGATATGGATGAGTTGCCAGCACTGATAGGCGAAGAGGCCGCGCAGAATAGCAGGATCAAAGTAGACCTGGTGCTGGATGTGCGCAATCTGATGGGGACAATGCAGTTGCCCAGACGTACCGGCATCTATGTTATTCGCCAGTACGATGTCTATGAAAAGATTTTGCGGGCGAGGCAAGAAATAGCGGTGGGCAGCGCGCAGACTATGCAGTGTGCCACGGCATAGCCTGCGCGCGATTAGCAAGGGTAGACAACAGGGGCGTGATGAATTTTACTCATCACGCCCTTCCTTTTGTTATAGTTGTGTTACTTTTTCGCACATGCCGGGTCCTATGTAATGAATGAACATAAAAGCTAGAGGTAATTATTCAGTGCCTCTCTTTCCTGGACTGCGAAGCGCCTCCGGCGCTTCGCAGCGGTGAGAGCTGATGGCGTGCCGGGCGAGCGCCATCTGCCCGGCACGCCATCAGCTCTCACAACATACTGCCGGCAGGCGGCGAGGAGACCTGAATAGTTATGCGAGAGGATAGACTATGTTGTTGCTGGTACTCGGTGCGGCGGATGCCGGGGGAATGCGCGTTGTCCTGTTGCTGCTCCTGATAGTAGCGATCTTGCTTATAATCGCAGGTGCAGGCGTCGCAGTATATACATATTATAATGCCAGGAAAGGGCAGACGGGACATATTACTGGCAATGCCAGCAGGTTGCAGTAGAAGCGGCGCCCCTCATCTTCTGCCCCACGTGGAATAGTGATCTGAGCGTGATGCAGGCCAACAATGCTCATTTAGCGCTCTCCTCCTCCTGTGAGGGTGTATAGCGTGAATTAAAGATCTTGAATGTTCCCAGCGCCCGCGCGATGGCCCGGCGCTCATCGCCGTCGTTGTTATAGATGGTTGCCTCCATCACCGCCGTTGAGCGGCCTCGATGTACGAGGGCGGCCTCGGCCACCAGCTCGCCGGAGAGCACCGGCAGCAGGTAATTGATTTTGGCCTCGATAGTACTGAGGCGCGTGTAGGGCGGCAGGACCGACATGAGCGCCATCGACATAGCAGTATCGGCCAGCGTGAAGATCACGCCGCCGTGTACCACCTGGTGCGGATGCATCAGCCTGCTATCGACACGGATGCTCACGACGCCTCTACCGTCCTGCGCCTCATCGATATGCAGGCCGAGCAGTTGAAAATAGCCGGCTTTACCAATAAAATCCCAATAATTATCTACAGACTTATGCTTTTCTGACAACTTTTACTCTTCATCTTCGTCTTCATTATCAGAATCAGGCATGCCACGACGAGATGCAAATAATCTACGCAACTCTTCAAGATCAACGAGGCGTACCCGTGCATCTATAGGGTCGTCTTTTGTTTGTATTATGCCTCGGTTAGCTAGGCGTGAAATAGTATTAGGGCTGACCTTGTAACCTTCTGCCTTTAAGATCTCCGCAGCCTGTCTCATAGGCACCCACTTCTGTATCATTGCCGATACCGCCTAATCGTAAGAATTTCCTCAATGGTAGCATACTTACTTCATTCAGGCAAGAGCCTGTTAGACGGCTTGATACGATAAGGTACAATTGAGTATTATATTAATATAACTATGATATTAATCAGTTGAATATGTTTGTCATTGATAGTATATAATATCTTTGGGCGACAACATGAGGAGAGGGGGTGACGATAAAAAGGCTAGCTTGCCATGCGTAAAGAAGTAGCAAGCTAGCAACAGTGAGAACATCCGCAACACCGTTTGGTTACTTCGTTCTCGTGTGTATTGTGACACTCTCCCTTTGGAGTGTCAGGGAAGGTGTGTTATGGAGATGCCCAGCACTGGACAGCCGCTCGTTCCAATCCGACGTGCTAGTGCCTCGCGAGTTAGCGGCGGCGCTGATGTGGCGACTGCATACCGGAAATGCGTTCTAGGCACAAACCAGCTAGCTTTAGGAGGAGTACCGACCATGACAGAGCAAGCCCTCTCTCAACAGGTCCAATGGGGCAGCCTGACGCTCCTGCTGGATAACGAGGAGTTTCGCAAAGGCTATACCTGGGGCCGGCGCTACTACTTTGAGGATATCAACTACGAGTATCCTGAGCGCGCCCACACGATGACCGCTCTTGAGGCGGCGCAAGTGATCGTGGTTGGTACTGACTCTGAGCACCCGCACTTTGATGCAGAAGAGCTTGCCCATCCGATAGAGACCGTAGGCGTCTTCTTGGGCTACATGAGCGGTGCGCTTATCCCTGAAACGGCGGAGGAGCGACAGGCACGCCTCAAGGAAGAGGAAGAGATGCTGGCACGCGCCCAGGTGATAGCAGAAGAGGCACCGTGTGCAAACGCGGTTTCGCAAGCAATGATCGTTAGGTGAGTGTGTTGGGCAACCGGGGAGTCTCATCCCTGGTTGCCTCTCTCATCAACCAGGGACAAGAGCAATGAGTATCAAAGCGTACAAATATCGTATCTATACGAACACAGCGACAACGGAAAAGCTGCAATGCGTGCTAGATCGCTGTCGAGAACTCTACAATGCAGCGCTCTCTGAATGCAAAGATGCCTACAAGCTCCATTCACGTCAGACGATCTATCAGAATGAGCAGGGGCAGTGCATTGTTGCAATAATGGAAGCTCCCATTCGCTTGAAGTTCATCTGCTACTACGATCAGCAAAATGATTTGCCCCAGATCAAGGAGATGCGCCCGGAGTACAAGGAGATCGCTGCTCATGTGCTGCAAGATGTTATTCGGCGTGTAGAGAAAGCGTTCGACGCCTTTTTTCGACGGGTGAGGAATGGCGAGAAGCCGGGCTATCCCCGCTTCAAAGGTAAAAACTGGTACGATAGTTTCACTTATCCCGATCACGCTGGCTGGAAGCTGGAAGGGAACCGGCTCCGTCTCAGTAAGATCGGAACGGCCAAGGTAAAATTGCATCGGGAAATGCAAGGCACGATTAAGACACTCTCCATCAAAAGAGAGGGCCAGCACTGGTATGCTGTCTTTAGCTGTGAAGTGAAAACGGTAAGGCTTCCGCTCTCCTATGAAGATGTGGGCATTGATTTAGGTGTCACCCACTTTGCGGCATTCTCCAATGGAGAGTTCGTCGATCATCCGCGCTATTTTCGACGTGCTGAGAAAAAGCTAGCAAAGCTTCAGCAGGCACTTTCACGGAAGAAGCGCGGGAGCCATCGACGTGCAAAAGCCGTTCAGCGCGTGGCAAAGCAGCACCGCAAGATCAAAAACCAGCGCCGGGACTTTCAGCACAAAGTCTCTCGCATGCTGGTCAATCGCTATCAGTTCATCGCGTTTGAAGACTTGCACGCAGCAAATATGGTGAAAAGACCACATCCTAAACAAGATGAAAGCGGGAAGTATCTCCCCAATGGGGCATCGGCGAAGGCAGGACTCAATAAGTCGATCTTAGATGCCGGATGGAGCACATTTACCGAGATGGTGAGCGTCAAGGCTGCAAGTGCTGGGCGCACGGTCGTCTTTGTGAATCCATCCATGACATCACAACTCTGCTCAGGATGCGGCGCGGTGGTCAGAAAAGACCTATCGGAACGGTGGCATTCGTGCGAATGCGGTACCGAACTGGATAGAGATACCAATTCGGCCAAGCTTGTCCTGCAACGTGGTTACGAACAACTTTCGGGCGGGACGCGTCCAACGTCAGCAATGGCGTAGAAGCTCTCAGCTAGAAACTGAGGGTACGTTCACAATAGCCGGCCTGCTCGTTCAGGATGAAACAAAAAAAGATCAAAGAAAAGCCTGGTATTTTTTTGTCAGCGGCCACGTGTAACGCGCTCTATATTACGCTTTGTCTCGCGCTCCGCAATAGCCTCGCGCTTGTCATAGAGCTTCTTACCGCGACAGAGACCAAGCTCGATCTTGGCGCGCCCGCCCTTGAGATAGAGTTTGAGCGGGATCAACGTCAGGCCCTTCGTAGCTACTCTGGCTGCCAGTTGCGCGATCTCGCGTTTGTGCAGCAGCAATTTGCGCGCGCGCATAGGATCGTGGTTGTAGCGATTGCCATGCTCGTAGACGGCGATGTGTGCGTTTTCCAGCCATAACTCTCCATTGCGGGCTATGGCGTAGGCGCCGCGCAGGTTCACGCGGCCCTCGCGGATAGATTTGATCTCGGTGCCTGCCAGCGCGATGCCAGCCTCTACCGTTCTTTCAACAGTGTAATCGTGATAGGCTTGCCGGTTTACGGTAATGACCTTGATGGTTCCCTGATTGCCAGCCCGCGCCTGCTCTTTCTGTGCTGCCGTTTTTTTTGCCATAGCATTCCTTAGCCCCCCTTCTTCCTTGACATTGTATGCCGGGAGGACCTACGATTTGATAAGAAAAAATGATGCTAGCATAATACAACAACTGTAGGCGTGAGTCGAGAGGGGATGTGTAAGGGCCTGGTGCTGGCCCTCTCTCGCCAGCAGGCGCGAGCACGCGAGTGTATTGGGAATCAGACGCATTATTTAGAAGGGAAAAGCAATTTCATGTTCTACCGTCTGGGCAGAATAGCCACCCGCTTTCGCTGGTTGATTGTGGGCCTGTGGATGGTAGCCGCGGTCATCGCATTGCCGTTTGCACCCCAGGCCAGCCAGGTCCTGCACTCTGGCGGCTTTGCCAGCCCCGATGCCGAATCGGTGCGGGCTGTGGCTGTGCTGACGCAAAAACTGCATCTGGATGAGACCATCGTCCAGGTGATCTTTACCAGCCGGCGCTACACCGTCGATGATCCACAGTTCGTGCAGCAGTCACAGCAGGCGCTCGCGCGCCTGCGCAACTGGTCGGAGGTCGCGCAGATCGTCACTTTTGCCGATAACCCGCGCCAGATCGCTCTGGATCGCAAGGCTGCCTATGTGAATGTAATGCTCAAGTCCGATCCCGATAGCGCGCCGAAGCTGCTGCCCGAATTGCAGCGCCGCTTGCAGCCGGTCCCCGACCTGCACGCCAGCATCGGTGGTGGGCCGGTCTTTTATGAAGATATCCAGACGGTCAGCGAGCGCGATCTACGGCGCGCGGAGGAACTGGCCTTTCCCTTCGCGATCATAGCGCTGCTATTCGTATTTCGCTCGGTTGTTGCGGCTGCCCTTCCCGCGCTCGTCGGCGGCTGCGCCGTGGTTATCGCGCTCGCGCTTATCTTCGGCATCGGTCATTTCACCGACCTCTCCATTTTTGTGCTCAACATTACAACGCTCTTCGGGCTGGGGCTTGGCGTGGATTACTCGCTCTTCATGGTGAGCCGCTTTCGCGAGGAGATCACGCACGGGCGCGGCGTGGAGGAAGCCGTGGCGCTTACTGTGGCGACGGCGGGGCGGGCAGTGGCCTTTTCTGGCCTCACCGTCTCGATAGGTCTCTTCGGGCTGACCTTCATCAATATCAACATGCTGCGCTCGGTAGGCATGGGGGGCGTGCTGGTGGTGATTCTCGCGGTCCTGGCGGCATTGACGCTGCTGCCGGCGGCCCTGGCGATCATCGGTCTGCGCGTCAATGCCCTGCCGGTGCGTCTCCCGCGCCTGTGGCGACGCCGCGCCGGCGATCAAGCGGCCAGTGTTGAAGTGCAGCATGGCTTCTGGTACCGGCTCTCGCACTTCGTCATGCGTTATCCGGTGCGCGTGCTGGTGCCGGTTCTGCTGCTGCTGGTCGGCTTCGGCCTGCCTTTTCTCGGCGTGCGCTTCTCGGCGCCGGATGCATCGATCCTGCCGACTAACGTGCCATCGCGCGAAGCCTTCGATCTGCTCTCGACGCGCTTCAACGCCAGCGACACCGAGCCTATCCTGCTGGCTGTACAGACAAGGGGCGATGTCATGACGCCGGCCAATATCCGTAACCTCTATTATTATGTCAGGCGCATCGAGGCCGATCCGCGCGTCGAGCGTGTAGATAGCATTGTCAGTGCCGACCCGCGCCTGACGCTGGAGCAGTACGAACTGCTCTATACACATCCGCAACTGATCGGCGATCCGTATCTCGCCCCGTTTCTTAAATCGTCCGTGGCCGGCAATACGACGCTGGTGCAGGTGATTAGCAAATACGGCATGGTCGATCCGCGCTCGCAGGCGCTGGTACAGACCATTCGCAATACGCCGCCCGGCAACGGCATCACGGTCCTGGTTGATGGCAGCACCGCCGGCGATATCGATTACGTAGAATCGCTCTACGGTGATTTCCCGCTCGCTGTGCTGGTGGTTGCGCTCACGACCTATATTGTTCTGCTCTTTCTGTTTCGCTCGGTCATCCTGCCCCTCAAGGCCCTGGTGATGAACACCTTATCGATCCTGGCAAGCTACGGAGCGCTGGTTGTCATCTTCCAGGATGGCTTCCTGCATCAATTGCTCGGCTTTACGCCGCTTGGCTTTGTCGAGGCGTCCAGCCCCATTCTATTGTTCTGCTCGCTTTTTGGCCTATCGATGGATTACGAGGTTTTTCTGCTCTCACGCGTGCAGGAAGCGTTCTGGCAGACCGGTGATAATACGCAGTCGGTGGCGCTTGGCTTGCAGCGCAGCGGCGGGATCATTACCAGCGCGGCGGTGATCGTCGTGGTGGTAAGCGCCTGCTTTGCCACCGCCGATATGATTCTGGTCAAGGCGCTGGGCCTGGGTATGGCGCTGGCCGTTATCATCGATGCAACGCTCGTGCGCGGGCTGCTGGTTCCGGCTACCATGCGTCTGCTCGGTGACTGGAACTGGTGGCTGCCCTTCGCGGGCGTGCAGCGCCATCCGCCAGTGTTAGCGGAATATCTGAGGCCGCATGCATCCGTGGCTTCCGCCGGGCCAGATAAAACGCTCTCGGCGAGCGATGCCGGAAGGGGAGGGCAGCAATGAAGATAAGGCTCTGCGCCGCACTGATGCTCTTGATGTTCACACTGGCCGGCTGTAGCTTTCCCGGCGTGGTCTCCACTACGCAGCAGTTGCCTGAAGTGAGCGAGGTAGAGCAGCCGTTGAAATTGCCGCCCGTGCGTTTCCCCCAGGACGAGGCAGCGCATAAGGATCTCACCGAGTGGTGGTACTATACCGGACATCTACAGGCAGTGGATCCCTCCGGCAAGGTGCGGCGTTATGGCTTTGAACTGGTCATCTTTCAAGCCCTGCGCAGCGACTACGCGCCCGTCTATGCTGCTCATTTCGCCATTAGCGACATCACGCGCGGCGAATTTCATTACGATCAGCGCAGCCAGCCCGAACCGCATGCTGTCATCCCCAACGGCGCATCGACGCAGGGCATCGATGTGCATGTGGGAGATTGGAGCATTCGCGGGCTAAATGGAGAAGATCGCCTGGTGGCCGCGATGAAAGATTATGCGATAGAGCTGGTTCTGTCGGCGCGCAAGCCTCCAATACTGCACAATGGCAACGGCATAATTACCTATGGGCTAGCTGGCTTCTCCTACTATTACTCGCGCACGCGTATGGCTGTAACCGGGACGATCACCGATCATGGTCAATCGCTGCAAGTCAGTGGTCTGGCCTGGATGGATCACCAGTGGGGCAACTTTCTCACGCTCTCCGGCAGCGGCTGGGACTGGTTCAGCATTCAGTTGAACAACGATACCGAGCTGATGATCTACTTTATCCGCGACGCAAATGGCAGGGTCATCTCGACCTATGCCAGCTATATCGATGCCAGGGCAAAGGATCACCTGCTTTCCGCGAATAGCGTGCACACGACGGTGCTGGACCACTGGACCAGTCCAGCTACAAAGATCACCTATCCCTCCGGCTGGCGGCTTGAGATCGCTGATCCCCAACTACAGGCCACGCTGACCCTGACGCCTCTGCTCAGGGATCAGGAACTGGTTGTTTACTCCTCGACGGGCAACACCTACTGGGAGGGTGCGGTAAGTATCCAGGGGCAGAGCGGCGGCAGGCCCGTATCCGGTGAAGGCTATGTAGAATTAACGGGCTACGGCGTCAGATGATGTCTTCCTCGCGCCTGCGGCTCCGCCGCGCGAAGGCTTGTGCAGAAAGAGCATGCAGATAAAAGAGCAAAGAAGGGAAAGTTTGTGATGATCCGGTATGCATTGCCATATTTTAGAAAGATTTTCATGCTAAAAATAGAGTAGAATAATAGAAGCCGTAACTATGCTCTTTCCTGTGCGAGCGTGCCATAGCCAGAGTTTGCTAAAGTAGGGAAGAGCTTGAGAAGCCGGGTGAGGGTGTAGCAAAAGTGGGGATGTTACGCTCATATTAAGTCAGGAGTTCCTATTCATAGCGGGAATTTTGTCCGGGGGGGGCAGGGAATGATAGCGGCTCACGCGATTATTGACGGGCATACACATGAGTATGGTATACTTTGTTGCGACGTTTATGCGAGTTGTCTGCATGTATATAGTTAATCGTAGGTGATACGTCGTAACATTTGCAAATAAAATGTTATACAATGTCACCTGGATGTTGTGAGGGAGCGGAAGACACTCCAGCGGGGGAATGGAGTGTCAGAGTGCGAGCGCTATCGAATTGTAAGGCCGTCAGTAAGGCAATGCGTGAGTGTGGAGAAGAGATGACTTACTGAGGTCGTTGCCCTGAAAGTGTCAGCGGAGACTGGCAAGGAAGCAATGGAAGCGAGAAGATATACAGACGCACGAGAAGAATCCGCCATTATTGAGCGTGTTGTACGCATAGTTTCCAGTGTGCGTGGAGCGAAGCCCGATTATACACGCCTGGCCGCCGAACTGGAGCAGGCTATACCCTTTGATGTCTTCGGGGTGGTCCTGCTGCGGCATGATCGCCAGGCCGTGCGTGTCACCATCTGTCAGCGCGAGGCCGGCATGTGGGCAGCATCCTATCACCAGCATCCCTGCGCCGACTCGAAGTTAGAGTTGATGATGCAATCTCCTCGGCTTATCATCAAAGATTACCCTGATGGCCTGGATGGTCCCCCTGCTGAGAGCGGCGACGCGCTCAGCGGCCAGCATCAATTACGCGCCACGCTCATAGTGCCCCTGGTGGTGGAGGATCGCATGCTGGGGACGCTGGAGCTTGGCAGCACTGTCCCTCATATTTATGACAATCCCACTTTGCAGCGCCTCATCGACGCCGTTGCCCATGTGCTGGCGACGGCTATTGAGGGTGCGCAGCAAGGCGGAAGCGCCGCTATTCAGGATCGCCAGCGGCGGGCGCTCAAGGATGTTTCCAGCGCCCTGACCTCGAAGATGGACCTTGCCAGCATCCTCGATCAGATCGTGACCGGCATCGCGCAGACGCTCGACGTGGCTTCGGCCATCATTATGTATGACCGGCGCGAAGAGAGATTACGCCTGCAAGCGCAGTCGGGATTTGATCAGGAAGTGGCGAACAGGGTATTTAACTACGGTCCGGGCATAGGTAATGGCTGTATCGTCGGTCTGACCATAGTATCCGGCAGCCCTTATATTTCACAGGATATCGCTAACGATACGCGCTTTCCTGCCAGCACATATTTTTTCAGTGAACTTGGTGTGCGCTCCGTCTATAGCTATCCGCTGGGTGCCGGGAATGTTGTCTATGGCACCCTGCTGCTCTGCTCGCCCGAGCCTGGCGGATTTACGCCGCTCAAGGGCGACATTCTCGCGCTTTTTGCCGACCAGGCAACGGTTGCCATCCATAACGGTATGCTGCTCGAAGCCGTTCACCGGCGTCGTCGTTTCCAGGAGAGCGTAGAACAGTTTGAGCGCCTGCATGCGCAGCAGAGCAATGTTGTAAGCGACTCGTCGCAGGACGAGTTGCGCCGCGAATATGAGTATTTTGTGCGGATGCGCGAGGAGGCGAAGCGCACCTTTAACATTAGCCTGAGCAGCCTTCTGCATTTTATCGGCAATAATTTACTGACTCGCAGTGAACGCGATTTGCAGGACATCCTTTATGCCGGTCAGGATCAATGTGTTCACGAACTGGGAGAGAGCTATCTTCCTCAGCTTGCCCCCACCAGCGCGTCCGGTAGACAACTGGCGCTGTCGGAAAGTGCGCTCCAGGTACAGAATGGTGGCGCTCTTACGCATATCCTCTCGCTGCTGACGCAGACAACAGAGACTACTCTGGAGCGAACCGGCATGCTGGGCGCACTGGGCAAGTTAATCATGGACCTGGGGCAGACCGCCGTCGATGGCGTAAAGGACGCATGGTTCATTGTGAATCACCAGGGCACCTGTGTGTATATGAGTCCGGCGGCTGAGGCGCTATGTGATGTACGCATGGAGGGGAGAACGACGCTCTATGATACGCAGTTCTTTGGCACGCCGCGCCCACAGGAAGCCCATCTCTCAATCGAGGATGTCTTTGCCCGGCTGCTGCCGCGTGTGCGCAACGTCGAAGAAGTGCGTGCGTACCTGCGAGCGTTTGCGCGGGGAGAGAGCTATCAGCAGGCATTGCGCTGCGTGGTGGCCGTAGAACCGGTGCATGCTCTGGCGAAGCCGGGGCCAGGCACAGAAGGGAATAGGGCTTCCTCCGCCGAGGGAGCATCCTCCGACTATCACTATCAATTCACGCATCACTTGCTCACCGATCAGCAGGGGGTGTCAATCGGCTATGCCCTGCGCGTCTCCGATGTTACCGAGCAGGTGCGAGACGAGAAGAACAGGTCTGCGCTGCTTTCGGCGGTATCGCACGATCTACGCACACCGCTGACGACTATCAAGGCCGCCGTCACGGGGCTGCTGGAGGAGAATGTTGCCTGGAGCGAGCAAGACCGCCGTGCCATGCTTGAGGATATCAATACCGAGGCCGATCATCTTACGGTGCTGGTGAATGCTCTGGTCGAATTGTCGCGCATAGAGATGGGGGCATTGATATTGGAAAGAGAGTGGTGTGATGTGATAGAGGTGTTCTATGGAGCAGTCGAGCAATTTGAGCGTGAGCAGGGGGAGCCGCCCATCCATGTCGACTATCCAGCGCATCTTCCCCTCGTCTATGCTGACCATAAGCAACTGGGGCGTATCTTTTACAACCTCATCGAGAATGCGATCCATCGTAGTGCGGCCAATACAGAGATTTTCGTCAGGTTGAATGCTGCCGGTAATACCCTGCGCGCTCAGATTATCGATCATGGGGAGAGTATTCCTGAAAGCGAACGCGAGCGCATCTTCACCTCTTTTCATAGCCTGCGTTCGTATGGGGATGGCCTGGGGCTGGCTATCTGTAGAGGGATTGTGGAGGCACATGGAGGAAATATCGCAGTAGAGGCGGCGCCGGATGGCGGTACCTGCTTTACCTTCGCCCTTCCTATCCATCCCCAGGCTGCCGGCCAGGACCAACCGGCGCGGGAAGCCTTTGCGGCTGTGGATGGAGGCGTGTCAGGCGAAGAGGATATTTCATCGCTGCGGGCGCACCAGTCGGCAGAAGAGGGACAGCAATGAAGACGAAAGGGAAACGCATTCTAGTTGTTGATGATGAATTATCCATTCAGCGCACCCTGCGCCGCACGCTGACGATGGGTGGCTATGAAGTGCTGGTGGCGAGTAATGGGCACGAGGCGATAGAGATGGTGCGCCAGTACCAGCCAGATCTGATCCTGCTGGATCTCTATATGCCGGGGAGCATAGACGGACTGGCTGTGTGCGAATGGGTACGCGCGTCGCTGCAAACGCCGATCATCGTGCTCTCGGCCGTTACCGAGGAGAAGAAAAAGGTGCGGGCGCTGGATACGGGAGCCGACGATTATCTGACCAAGCCTTTTAGCAATGAAGAACTGCAAGCGCGGGTGCGGGCCTGCCTGCGCCGCGCCAGCGCCAGAGAGACCGACGCCAGGAGCCAGCCCGAGATCTTAACCAGCGAGGATGGGTACCTCTATATGGATGTTGCGCGTCGCCTGGTGCGCGCCGGAGACCAGGAGGTCCGCCTGACGCCAACGGAGTTCGAGTTGCTGCGGCAATTGATGCTTTATGCCGGAAAAGTGCTCACACATCGTTCTTTATTACGAGCGGTATGGGGACCGGAGTATGGGGAGGAAGCCGACTACCTGCGCGTCTATGTGCGGCAGCTCAGGCGCAAGGTAGAGGTCGAGCCGTCGCGACCAAAATATATTTTGACCGAGCCTGGTATTGGCTATGTTTTCCGCTCGCGCGTCGAAGCGCGGCATCCTTAATAAAAATTTAATGCCTTAAACCGATTTTTTTATAGATACTTTATTCTGTTTACGATAAACTACACATTAGTATGCTTTTTTCCTCCCGGGGGCAAAGCGTTTTTAATAGGCCAGGGATGGCAGACAACATGGCCCTTGAGGGGAGCAGGGGGGTGTGGAACGTGGGTAGGCAGGTTGCGAACTATGCCTGTGTTCAGAGCGATGAACGTCCTGGCTCAAGTGGAGTGAGGCCAGTGGGGGGTCGTTGTATCTGGGAGGGGAGGTGGTAGTTTGCGTGGATAAGCCATCCTGTAGTGACACTTTGCTGACCGCTGTTCAAGCAGGTGAGCGCGGGATACTCGGTGCCGGTAAACCGTGGCGAGCTTCGCTTGTGTCATTGGGAGTGCTGTGCAGGCTAGTCTGATAAAGGAACTGAGAAGGAATGGAGCAGCAAGACCGCATCATGGATGGAGATTTACAGACACTGGGTCTCCAATCTATTTTAAAAATGCTCGCGTTGAGTGAGAAGACCGGCAAGTTGTTTGTGTCTTCGGGGCCGGAGACGCTCTCTGTTAGCTTGCGTAAGGGTCAGATTGTGGGGTTGCATGAGGAGGGAGTAGCGCAGGCGGACCTGCTGGCGATGCTTTGCCTGGTCGGGAAGCTTGATCCTCCGCGCGCACAAATGATTCGTGAGCTGGCTCAAGGAAATATGCAGATCGCGCTGGCGATGCTGGTTGAGCGTGGCTGGATGAGCGCCGATGAGATGCAGCATCGCCTTGAGTTCGCCGTCACACAATCGATCAGCCACGCGCTGCGCTGGGTGAATGGACGTTTTGCCTTCCATCGCCAGCTCATCCCTCTGGATAGCAAGATGCGACCTCTCGATGTTGACTCGGTTTTGTTGGAGGCATTGCGCCAGGCCGATGAGTGGGAAGAGATCGTCGCGGGTGGAGTAACGCAGCTCACGCGTACAACGGTGGCGCGCTGGCTGCCGGAGGTGAGCAAAGATGTGGGCAGTCTTGGCTTGAGTCAGGATTGTATCGAGGTGCTCTGTCTCTCCAACGGAGAACTCCCGCTGCAAGCTGTGTCACTGGTGTTGATGACGCCGGAGGCGCGTGTCGCGCGCAACATGGCGCGCCTGCTGGAGCTAAAGCTCATCGAGGTGGTCGATACCGCCCTGGAAACAGAGTTACAGGGGGACCTCTCCAATATCATCATCAAGGGTCAACACATACTGGCGCAGCGCCGCAACTCACCAACCCCCGAACAACACCTGCTTGGTCTGATTACCACGCTTTCCGAATGTATCAACGGATTGCTTATCCATCATGGTCGCTATGCAAGGCATCTACGCGGACGCGGCCATGTGCCTCAGGACGATATCGTGCGCTACCTGGATCGTCGTTTCGCCCAGAAGTTACACATGCTGACAAAGCAGCACTACCCTATTCTGGATACGGCGACCTTTGCCTATGGTCAGCTTGATTGCAATGATATTCTCACCTTGAATAAAGTGGTGAAGGGGGAGCAGTTGGAAGAGTTCTACTGGGAGGCGGTCCAGGGGCTGGCGGCGTTTCTGCGCATGATCTTTGCCGAGTTGTTGCAGGATGAGGTAGGAACGTCGCATACAGGCCGGCAGCTGGGCGTCGCCTGGAAAATCTTCCTCTCGGAGATCGATCACGAGATCCAGCAGTATCAAATCTACCGTGCACGCCGCAATGTGCAGCAGGCGCGAGGTCGCGAAAGCATGATGCCATCGTCGCCCATGAGCATTGTGCAGAACTGGCATGGGGTCCCTGAAAATAATGGAGATTACCTGTCACCCGGAACGGGAAGGAGGTCAATTTAGATGGAACCGACAGTGCTGGTGGTGGACGACAGTCCCACCGTGCGTAAAATCGTGCAAATGACCTTGCAACGAGAGCACATTAGAGTAATTACCGCAGGAGATGGCCTGAGCGCCCTTACATCGGTAGCCGATGAAATGCCTGCCCTCATCCTGCTGGACATTCAATTGCCACGCATGGATGGGTACCATATTTGCCAGGTAATACGGAAAAACTTGCAGTTTCGGCAGATTCCCATTATTATGCTCAGTGGAAAAGATGGTTTGTTTGATAAGATGCGTGGGCGCCTGGCCGGTTCAACCGAATACCTGACAAAGCCGTTTGATTCGGGCGAACTGGTGCGCACCGTGAAAAAGCATCTTGTCAACTGGCAAGAGCGTGTGCCCGTGCGTCAGGAAAGCATGGGAATGCGCCCACGGCTGCGCTATCGGACCTGAGGGGCATTCGCATTCTTCCTCTACGTGCCTGTTCCCGTAGGGAGAAATGATGAGCGAATAGCCCTTATCTCCCATCCGCTGGTGCAGCATGTTTAGAAAGGGTATAATTGGATGCCTGGGCAGAAGATACTCGTCGTGGATGATAGCTGGACAGAATTGACAATGATGGTGGCGCCACTGCGCGATAGCGGCTTTGAAGTTGTAACCGCCGTCGATGGCGAGGAAGCGATTGAAAAAGTCTTCAAAGAACGCCCGCAATGTATCGTCCTGGATGTCGTTTTGCCAAAGCAGAACGGTTTTCAGGTGTGCCGCAGACTCAAGAATCTGGAGGCAAGCAGGCATATCCCGATCATTTTACTGACCAGTAAAAATACCCCTGTCGACAGGGCCTGGGGCTTGAGGCAGGGAGCCGATCTCTACATGACCAAGCCATTTAATAGTGATGAACTGGTAGCGAGTGTACGGCGCCTCGTATGAGGCGTTGATTTGTAGCCGAGTTTGGAGGAGACCTGGATGGCAGAGCGGCGCAGGGCGCCGGCTGCCTGCCTGGAAGTTCGAAGATCACGATGCCAGCGAAGGCAAACGACAAGCCCTGCCTCTACACGGGAAATGGTGGATCCGCCACCATCTGTGCTGTCGGGCATCGCGATCAGGAGTAGTTTGTGTCCAGCGAAGAGAAGAGCATGTTGCAACGTAATGCATTTGTCGCGGCCCAACAATTGAAAATACCATCAGCGCAGGCTGCTTTGCAGATGCAGAGGATGCAGGATGGGCAACTCCAGAGGGAGAGTGCCCTTACCGCGGAGGGCCAGCCGGCTGTCATCGGTGAACAGTACCTGGTCTTCTCCCTGGCTGATCGTGAACTGGCCGTTAAAGCCGAACTGGTGCAAGGCGTAGAGCGCCTTACCGACCTCACTCCTGTGCCTAACGTGGTCCCCTGGGTGCGAGGAGTGATTAATCTGCGCGGCTCTATTGTCTCTGTTGTAGATCTGCGCATGTTTCTCGACCTGGAGCCACTTCCTCATACCTCGCGGACGCGCCTATTATCGTTGCAGCACAATGATATGGTCATTTGCTTGATTGTGGATAGCGTGAGTGAGATGTTGCCGATCCCTGCGGCGGCCATCATCAGTGGAAATGTGCGCCAGGCCAGTATTCCGCCCTGGGTTTCGCCCTACGCTGCGGGTTGTGCCTTATTCCCGAATCGTCTGCTGGTCTTATTGGATGCCGCACGGCTCCTTTTCTCAGAGAAAATGCAGCGTTATGAGGCCCTGGGGTGATAGCGGGACAGCTTATATCGTCCATCCACATGATATAGATATTCTTGAAACAACAGGAGGTCTGGCGGATGAGTCCTGATCGCAATACAGGCGCATGGACAGTTGATGCGCTGATGCAGGTGGGCCTGGTGCTGTCAATTGTTTTTCCTATCCTGGCCCTTATCTTTCTTGGCCTGCTTGCCTCGCCTCAGATGGATCACAATACATGGGTGCTGCTGATCGCCTTTTTCGCGATAGCTGTGCTCATTCTTGTATTTTTCGCTAATTATCTTGTGCAGCGGAGGATCAAGGGCCGCATAGCGGGGCTTACCGAGGTGTGCTTTGAATATAGCGGGGGCAACCGTGAGGCGCGTGCTGTAGTAAACGGCGACGACGAATTCGCAAGGCTGGCTATGGCTATCAACGCCCTCCTCGATAATCAGAACCATACCATCGGCGCTCCCTTGAGCAGCGGCGGCAGCGATGCGGCGGCCTTGCAGGCGCAGATCGAAAAACTCTTGCAAGAAGTCAGCGCCGTGGGCGATGGCGACCTGCGTGTGCAGGCGGAGGTTACGCCCGATACTCTGGGCGTGCTCGCCGATTCCTTCAACTATATGATTGAAGAGCTTGCCAAGGTGGTCGGGCGCGTACAGTCAACGGCGGTGCAGGTGACGAATGCCACGCGCCGCATCCTTGACGGCTCGGCGGAACTGGCGCAGGCTTCCGAGACGCAGGTGGCCCAGATCTCACAGACCACCGAGGCGGTAGAGGCGCTGGCGAACTTCATCCAGAACGTGGCGCGTGACGCCCAGTTGAGCGCCGAGGTGGCGCAGGAAGCCTTGAACAGCGCGCAGAGCGGCCAGCAAGCCGTGCGTCAAACAATTGAGGGCATGCTGCTGATCCGCGAAAACGTGCAGGAGACGGCCAAGAAAATCAAGCGTCTCGGCGAGCGCTCCAATGAGATCGGCGAAATCGTGCGCATCATCGAAGATATCGCCGATCAGACAAACCTCCTCGCGTTGAATGCCGCCATTCAGTCCGCGATGGCCGGTGAGCACGGGCGTGGTTTCGCCGTCGTTGCCGACGAAATCCGCCTCCTTGCGGAACGTTCGACTGAATCCACAAAGCGCATTGCCACACTGGTCAAGAGTATTCAGGGCGATACCTATGAAGCCGTGGTAGCTATGGAAGACAGCACGCAGGAAGTGGTGAAGGGATCGCAACTGGCGGATGAGGCCGGACGCTCTTTGAACTCTATCTACAGCGCTGTGGAGCGACAGGCGCAGATGATCGAAGGCATTGCCCGCGCTGCTAATGAACAGACCTCGGTCTCGGAGGCTGTGGCCGTAGCGATGGGCCGCATATCCGAGATTACGCGACAGACGGATGCCAGCACGCAGGAAGCAGCCGTGAGTGTAAGCTATCTGGCTGAACTTGCTGAACAACTGCGCGCCTCGGTCTCAACATTCCGCTTGCCCGAGCGTGGCAATGAGATGCTTGACTCGTTCTCTCAGATGCCCTCCGTCAGCGAGGCGGGGAATAGCGGCATAGATCAGAGATTTGCTTCTCCGATGCTCCAGGGGGCAGGCAACTCGTGGGATCAGGGGTTCGCGGGGAATTTCCCACCTCTACCGGAGCCGGGCAATACCGGTGGCTCGCTGGTCGCTCTGGGATCACGCGGGCAGTATGGCATGAACAATCAACAGGACTTTGGCGCTCTGTCCGGCTTTGGAGCGCAGCAGTTCGGGGGCCAGGCGGCCTATAACAGCCAGCAGTTCAATGCTCCCTCGGGTTTTAATGAGCCGCCGTTTGCCGGTCAACAGCCCGATTATGGCGATCTGGAGAATCTGGACAATCAGTCGAACTTTGGAAACAACGGCTTTGGAGCGCAGCCTATGGGCAGCCAGAATCAATCCTTCTTCTCAGCGCCCGATCAGGCGCAGGGAATGCCTGCCCGGCAGCGCTGGCAGGGAGGGCCGCAAGCGCCCCAGCAGGGCCAGGGCCAGTTCTCATTCAATCAGGACCAGCTGCCCTATCAGAACAATGGGTAGACTGTGTGTAGCATGATGGTGTCACGTTGCTTTCTGATGAAGATAGTGCCTGTGGCGCTAAAATAGTGAAGTGGGTACGCGCAACATGTCGAATACATTTGATAAACTATCAGTCCTCGATTCGTTTATCGAAGAGGTGAATAGCTATTTGCCGGAAATCGAGGCGAACCTTGAGCGGCTGGCACAGTCACCTGGCGACATGGATGCTCTTGAAGAAACATACCGCCGCACTCACACGATAGGCGGTTCCGCTTCCATGATGGAATTCCCGGGCCTGGCGCATATAGCTCACGGGATGGAAGATATTCTGGGCGATGCGTTGGAGGGGTTAACGACGCTCGACGAGCCAACCCTTGCCCTTTTGCGGCGTTCGTTGGGCCGTCTGCGCCAGCTCCTGGCGGGTATTCGTGGTGGAGTCAACGAGGAAGCTGTGATTGCGGAGGACGATGCTGACTACTCACAGTATCGCGCTAGATTGGCTGCCGCAGAGCAAGGAGCAGGCGCTGCCGGGGTCGCGGATGTCGAGCAGGCGGCCAGCATAAGCGCTTATGCCGGTCCCGCCTCTTCCGCCCAATCGCCGTCGGCCTCCACGATGCCATCTTTCGATGAGGTCCTGGCATCCTTCCGGGCACCATCCGTGATGCCTGGTGAGGATGTGGCATGGCCGGAGGAGCCGGCTCCCGCGCCCCGCTTCGAGGATTCCTTGCCACCCCCGCCGCTTGAAGTGCAGGCGCCCGAGCCTGTACAGCCAGTACAGGCTTCATCAAGCGCCCTGGACGAACTGGTGGCCTCGATACGCCAGTCACCTTCACAGCCGCTGCCGCCAACCCCGGCTTACAACGGGCCAGCGCCGTCTTACCCGGTCCCATCTTTCAATGAGGGCGAGCGTGTCCTACCCGCCGTTGAGATACCGGAGAGGCCGGGTGCGCAGAGCAGCGAGTACACGCCCGCTCTCTCCTGGGGTGCTCAACCCGAGGTCGGCGGCGAAACGCTGCCCCCGGCCTATCGAGATGCGCAGCAGAGGACCAGCGTTTTAGCGGCGCAGGCTGCTTCGTTGAAAGATATCGCGGCCCGGTTGCGTGCCGCGATGGCTGTCATTGAAAGGCAGCGCAGCGAGTTCAAGGGCTTCCTCGATGGTTCTAAAGATGCTCTGGACCGCATGGAAGACTGGGCAGGACAGGCAATGGGCCTGGATCTGCGCAATAGCCCCGAACAGGTACGCCGTTATCTCCCGCTCTCAGTAATGTGGGTGGCGAACAGCAAGCTCAAGAAGGTGCTCGACCTGCTCGATCCTCTTACGAACGGGATGGAGGTGAGCAGCGAGCAAATGGAGATGATGCTCCAGCAATTGCATGTCTCCCTGGATGCTTGCGGCGAAGCTTTTAAAAATATACAGACCGAGTTCGCCCGCCTGTTGACACAGGAACCCGGCTGGACCCCCTGGGACATGCAGGTCTCGCGCGATGCTGGCAATGTGCGTGAGCGTGTGACGTTCGAACGGCAGGGAGATCCTATTGCTCTGCGTAAGGAGATCGAAGCCGCTGTCCGCGAAGAGGTCCGCCGAGAATATGAGTCGCGCCCAATCACGGCGGCAATGCGAGCCGAACTGGAGCAACAGATCCGCGAAGAGCTGCGTCAGGAATTTGAAGAGCGACGCCGCTTGCTTGATCGCGTTACCGGTCCAGAGAACAACGAGACACTGCACGATCTGGAGATGCGGCTCCGCAATGAGATAGAGATACAGGTGCGCCAGGAATTCTTGCAGCAGATCGGTGGGGATGCCTCCGGCACAACACGGCCAGCGTCGCTGTGGGAGACGCCGGCTCCTGTTACCTCGAACTTTGTAGATCGCGCCAGCGAGTTCACGGGTCTTGGCTCCGTAGCGCCAATGCCACCATTCCAGCCGCAGTCTGCTGCGCCGGTGGCTCCGCGCACTCCTCCTGCTATGCCGATGGCTCCTTTACCGCCACCGGAGGCGAAGCCTTCCACGGTATCCACCTTCGGCGGCGATATCGGTGAAGAGGCTGCGGAGATCTTCCGCCAGGAGGCAGAGGAACATCTTCAGACTATCAGCATGCATGTGGCCGCTCTGGAAAAGGCGCCTACAAACCGCGATCTCATTCAGGGCATCCGCCGCGCCACACATACCTTGAAGGGTGCAGCCGGCATGATGGGCTTCAAGGCCATCGCCGATCTCTGCCATATCTCCGAAGACCTGCTCGATAGCATCATGGAGGGGACAACCGCCATCTCCCCCGCTGTGCTGAGCCTCATTCTGGATACCGCTGAGATCCTCGATGTACTGATTACCGGGCGGGGTTCAGATCCCGATGCCGATGAGGCCAGGATCCAGTCGCTCAGAAGCCGCTACACAGAGTTGCTTGGTGAGCAGAACATCGCCGTGAGTGCTGTAGATGAGGATATCGATGATGTGGAGGAGGTGGATGATGCTGCAACTGATAGCAACATGGTAACGAGCGTGGTTGCCGCCGGCCAGCAGCCGGAAACGATGGCGCAGCGCGGCTCTCGCGGCGATCTGAGTGTGCGTGTGCGTCTGCAAAAACTGGATGAGCTGGTCAATCTCTTCGGTGAACTGCTGGTGAACCGCAGTGTGCTGGAGGAGCGCATTCAGCGCCTTGTGCGTCTCGTTGCCGATGTCAGCGTCAGTAGCAACCGTCTCCATGATGTGGGTCAGAAACTGGAGAGCCGCTTTGAGGCTGCCACATTGCCCAGCGGACGTTCTGTGACGGTCATGCCCGGGGAGGGCAATCAGAGCGTTTCCTCGGTCAATAATGGCATCAGAAATGGCAGGGATAACGGCGAGCCAGCGCACCTCGCGGAATTTGATGAACTGGAACTGGACCGCTACACGGAGTTCCATCAGCTTGCCCGTGGTCTGAGTGAGGGCATCTCTGATATGACCACGCTCAGCACCGAGATGGAGGCTGTGATTCGCGAATGTGAAGGGGTCTTCGCTCGCGAGAATCGCCTGAGCACAACTTTCCAGGATCGGCTGATGAAGGTGCGCCTGGTCCCGCTCTCAACGATGACGCCGCGCCTCTATCGTGCCGCGCGCGCGGTAGCCTTAAAGCAGGGGAAAGAGTTCGAGTTCTTGCTGGAAGGTGAGGAGACGGAGGTTGACCGTACCGTCTACGAGGAGATTGCCGGGCCTCTGCTGCATATTATGCGTAATGCCGTTAACCACGCTATCGAGACTCCCGATGTGCGTATGCAGAAAGGGAAGTCTCCCGCGGGCCAGATCAAGCTCTCGGCCTCCTACGAGGGGAATCAGGTGGTTATTACCGTTCGCGATGATGGCACGGGTATTGATCCAGAACATGTGCGCAATTCAGCCATCGCACGCGGCTTCATCCGCCCCGATCAGCAGTTAAGTGATAGCGATGTTATTGATCTGATCTTCCGCCCCGGTTTCTCAACTGCCGAGGTGCTGAGCGAGGAGAGCGGGCGTGGCGTGGGTCTCGATGTGGTACGTGATAGCGTGTCGCGTCTCAGGGGGACGCTGGAGGTGGAGTCGATGCCGGGCCAGGGGACGGCATTCACTATGAAGTTCCCGACCAGCCTGGCTATCCAGAACGCTATGATGGTCGCCGTCGCCGGGCAGCAGTTCGCCATTCCTACAGTGAGCGTCGAGACGGTAGGGCGCCTTGATAGCTTCAAGCGCGCGACGGTAGGCGGGCAGCCGGCGGTGATGGTGCACAACGATCCCTATCCTCTGACTGTGCTCGCGCAGTACCTGGCGCTCCCTGCGAGTATGATCGATGATAAGGCGCCTCTACTGCTCGTAAATGCGGGCGGCCAGCGTATGGCGCTGGTGGTTGATGAGGTTAAGGGAAGATACGACATCGTAATGAAAAATCTTGGGCCGCACCTGCGCCATGTCCACGGCGTGGCCGGCGCAACCGTCCTCGGTAACGGGCACGTTGTCCTGATCCTGGAATTGACGGACCTGCTCTCGACGCGCTCCAGGATGGGAGCGAATGTCTCTGGCGCGATTACGTCCGCTATGCATCGCGATGCCGATGCCGTGCCGGGGCAGGCCGCATTCAGGCAGAACGTCGATCTTTCACAGAGCAGGCAGAGCATGGCTGCGATGCGTCCGCGCAGCGGAAGCGGGGCTACCCCCGAACGCGGCAAGCATATCCTGGTGGTGGATGATAGCCCCAGTGTGCGCCGTGTGGTGAGCAACATGCTCAAGCAGCATAACTGGGAAGTTCAGATGGCCCGCGATGGCGTGGAAGCTCTGGAAATGATATCCGCCGAGACCCCCGCCGCTGTGCTGCTGGATATCGAGATGCCGCGTATGGACGGCTATGAGTTGATCGCGACTGTACGCGCGCAGGAGCAGTATCGCACACTGCCGCTGGTCGTGCTTACCTCGCGTGCGGCTGCCAAGCACCAGCAGCGCGCTGTGCAGTTAGGCGCGAGCGCCTATGTTGTCAAGCCATACCAGGATGAGGAACTGCTGAATACGCTGAACGCGCTGGTTTACGGCGCTGCCGTCCGCTAGGGATACTTGTATGGGTGTTGAACGCGCTGTGACGCGCTGGTATGTGCAGCGCCAGGCTCTGCTTGAGGAAATAGCCTCGTTGGAGGCGCAGCTAGCCGCTGCCAGCAATGCGCCGGGCAGCGCCTCTTCGTTAGCTCAGGAGAGCACTGATAGAGCGCTGCAACTGGCAAGAGCGAGAGAGAAACTGCGTGTCCTCGGCTCGTGTCCAAAACCGATGATGGGCTAGCTTCAATCCCTGATGGTAGTTCCTGCGGTATGTCTGAGAATTTAGAAGGGTACATTTTCATTAGATAGCAGCAACAATACGATGGGAAATAAACTCGACTCCCAGATCATCAGCCTTTTCGGATCATCATTATCGCCTGTGCCAGCGTCGTTACTGCACGATGTGGAACTGCCGCAGGAAACAAAGGACTTCCTGCTCTCAGTCGGGTTGCCGCCGGGAGGAAGTTTGCTCCTGACGTTTTATCATAGCGAGATCACCGTTGTAGGAGAGAGGCCATCTCGTTTCCTTATCATTGGTGATGATTATGGCACAAGACTGGGGTTGCAGGAGCCAACAGGAGCGTTATATTCCCTTACCTGGAGAAGCGCTTCAGTGGTAGGGTTTATCAATACCAGTATTTTGACAATGCTGCTGTTTCTGGGGATCTACATGACGCAACAGCCAGCGCTGCGAGAGGCAACCGATGAAGAGGCGGTGGCGATTGTCGAGCGCATGAGGATCACCTTTAATGACATCGATGGCAGTGCGCTTGCTAATCCTGACAACTGGTGGTATTCGATTCTGGAGCAGACCGAGCTGGGGCAATTGTAGCGACTGCATCTACCAGAGGCTCACTCCTGAATGAATTACTTGCGACCCTCAGAGCCATCTGAGGGTCGCTTGCCCCTCCATCCAGGAGGGGGTCCGCGCAAGATGGATTAGACGGCGATGCGCGCGACTGCCTCGGCGATACGCCTGCCCATCTCTTGCGTCCCGATCACCTGCGCGCCAGCCCCGCGCAGATCCTCCGTGCGATACCCTGCGTTGATACACTGCTCTACCGCTTCCTGCACAGCGTCAGCCTCTCGTTTGAGATTGAAAGAGTAGCGCAGCAGCAGCGAGGCGGAGAGAATAGCGGCGATGGGGTTGGCCTTCTCCTGGCCCGCGATATCAGGTGCGGAACCATGAATCGGCTCATAGAGGCCAAACAGCCCGTAGGCCGTGCGACGCGTTCCCAGGCTTGCTGAAGGCAGCATCCCCATCGAGCCTGCCAGCATCGAAGCCTCGTCAGTGAGGATGTCACCGAACATGTTCTCGGTGACGATGACATCAAAGCTGGAGGGCTGCCGGATAAGATGCATGGCACAGGCATCCACCAGCAGGTGCTCAAAGGCAACGTCGGGGTAATCGGCGGCAACGCGCTCTGCAACCCTCCGCCAGAGCCGCGATGAACTGAGCACGTTCGCCTTATCAACCGAGGTGACTTTTTTACGCCGCTGCCGCGCCAGTTCAAAGGCTGTACGTACAATACGCTCTATTTCTGCCTCTGTGTAAATAAGCGTGTCGATGGCCTCGGTGCCATGTGCCGTTTCGCGGATCTCGCTGGGTTTACCGAAGTAGAGGCCGCCGGTTAATTCACGCACAACGAGCAGGTCGGTGCCCTGTAGCACTTCGGGTTTGATGGTGGAAGCGTTCAGCAATGCCTGGAAGGGGCGTACCGGGCGCAGGTTGGCATAGAGTTCGAACTCTTTGCGCAGGCGGAAGAGGGCATGTTCGGGCTGGACCTTCGAGTTCGGCCCGGCATAGCCTGCCACCCCGCCGACGGCGCCAAATAGGATAGCATCGCTGTTTTTGCATAACTCCATCGTGGCGTCAGAAATGGCGGCGCCCTCGGACTGAATGGCGGCAACGCCGACGAGGGCGCGATGAAAGTTAAAGTTGTGGCCGTAACGCTCGGCAACAGCCTGGAGCACGCGCACTGCTTGCTCTGTGACCTCCGGGCCGATGCCATCACCGGCCAGCACGGTGATCGTATATGTTCCCATGTTTACAAGACTCCTTGTATAAAGTGAGGCTGTATACCCCCTATCATACGCGCTTCGCTGCGGGAAGACAACCGCGCAGGATGGGTGTTCTTTGTTCGCCACTCCGACATCTCACCTCAGCGCCTGCGGCGCTGCGCGGAGGAGAGGCTGAGACCATTGAGGGGCAGGAGGCGGCTCAATGGTCTCAGCCTGGGAAAGCCCTGCCTGTGTCCGTGCCTGGTGGCGTGCGTGGACGTATAGTGCTATAATAGGGGCAAGATAGAATGTTAATACGCCGCTCCCGTCTCATATAAACTCTGCAAAATATCCAGATTGAGCAACAGGTGCTGCTAAACCTTTGCATGAAGGAGTACGTTTTTTATGAGCAGCGATATAAAACGGAATGGGGAGGCGCCAGCAACCACGACACGGCGCCGGCCGGTGCCAATTACAATGGCCTCGGGTCCCCATGAGTATATTCCTGGCGATCAGGAGCTGCCGGTACAGTTGACCAGTCTCGCCGACATGTTACAGTGGGCGCAGAACTGGGCGCGCTCGAAATCGGTGTGGCCGCTGGGTTACGGCCTGGCGTGCTGCGCTATCGAGATGATGGCTTCGGCGCAATCGCATTACGACCTGTCACGCTTCGGCTCGGAGGTCTTTCGCTCAAGCCCGCGCCAGGCGGATCTGATGATTGTGGCCGGAACGGTCTCTGTCAAGATGGGGCCGCGTCTGCGCCTCCTGTGGGAGCAGATGCCGGAACCCAAGTGGGTGCTCAGCATGGGGCAATGTGCGAACTCTGGCGGTGAATTCTACGATAGTTACTATACCGTCCAGGGTGTGGATACCATCGTTCCGGTAGATGTCTATGTTCCTGGATGTCCTCCGCGTCCAGAAGCTCTGATCGAGGGTATTCTCAAGCTGCGAGAAAAAATTGCAAAGCAAGGTCTCAAGATCCGTGGCGAGACCGAAATAGAGGTGTAGTGTATGCGTGGTATCCTTGAAGGTATGAGCCTGACGTTCAGCCATCTCTTCCGCCCGAAGGTTACGCGGCTCTATCCCTATGAGAAACCCAAGCTGCCCCCGCGCAGTCGTGGGCTGATCCAGCTTATCGCCGAGGAGGGCCTGGGGACCGAGTTTAACCTGAAATGCGAAGCCTGTCTGCTCTGCGAGAAAGCCTGCCCGCCGCGTGCCATTACTATCGAGTACGAGCCGATGCACGAATGGAAGGACCGTCCCTGGTTCAAGTCCTACATCCGTGAGGGGGCCGAAAAGTTCACTTCGCGCAAAATTCCCCCCGCCAGCGGCACACCGAAGGCCGGTTTTTACAAGACGCGCATCTCCGAATATGCCGTGAACTACTTTAATAAGCCCGTACCGCCATGCGTCGCTATGCCCGTCAAGGACTATCTGGAGCCTGAAATTGATCTCAGCAAGGTCGACGCGCTGTTAGAAACGTGGTCGCAGGATGCTGGCGAGCTTCCGGCGCTGCTGGATACGATCATGGATATCTACGGCTATCTCCCCTTGCAGGCCGCCAAACGCGTTGTGCAGGCGCGAGGCGTGGATCTGAGCGATATCTTTGGCATTGCGACGATGAGTCCCAGGTTCAAGCCCGCGCCGCGCATCAAAGGCATCACACGCGACGATCAGCCAGAGCGCGGCCTGGCGCCAGATACTCGTGGTGTCTGGGGAAATATTCATCATGTGAGGCAGCCAAATGCCTGATTTTGAGCATTCTTATCGTGTATTGCGGCGGCGGAGCGATCCTGACCTGCGTTCGCTCTCCGCTTATCGTAATGCCGGCGGCTACTCTGCTCTTGATAGAGCGCTCCATCAGCAGACGCCAGAGCAGATTATTCAGCAGGTCAGCGAGGCCCGGCTGCGTGGGCGTGGTGGCGCTGGTCGTCTCACCGGCGAAAAATGGCGCATCGTTCGCCAGCACGACGATGAACAGAAGTATGTTATCTGTAACGCCTATGATGCCGATAGCCGTTCGTTGGCCGCGCGTTCTTTGCTGGAGCGCAGCCCACACCAGATAATTGAGGGCATCCTACTTGCCGCCTATGCTGTGGGAGCCTCGGAGGCGTATCTTTTCACGCGCGGCTTCTTCTATGAAGGCATTGATGCGGTGCAGGCCGCGCTGCGCGAGGCGCTGGAAGCTAACCTCGTCGGGCGCGACATCCTGGGCACCGATTTCAGTTGTACGATCAATGTGCTGGGTGTAGATATCGGGTTTATGGGCGGTGAGGAGACGGTGCAGATCGCGCTCATCAAGGGACGGCGCGGCATGCCCGAGCAGCGCCCGCCCTTCCCGGCGCAGTACGGCCTGTGGGATAAGCCAACGGCGATCAATTCTATCGAAACGCTGGCGAATGTGCCCGTTATCATGCGGGAAGGGCCGGCGGCCTTCACCAGCCTGGGCACGGCCACGACGGGCGGGACGAAGGTGCTGACCGTCTACGACTATGCGCCTGGCAGCGAACCCGTTGTCGTAGAAGTTCCGTTCGGGACAACGCTGCGCGATATCCTGGCACATGCGGGCATAAAACACGCCGAGGATGAGATGCGCGCCGTTGTCGTCGGCGGCGCGGAGGGTGGCGCCCTGCCGATGTCGCTGCTGGACACCCCCTATGATTTCGATCCGCTGGAGCAGGAGGGCGCTATCGTCGGTTCCGGCATTATCGAGGTGCTGCCGATCAATACCTGCATGGTCGCCTGGGCAATGGAACGCAGTCGCTATCTCTCCAAAGAATCGTGCGGCAAGTGCGTGCCCTGCCGCCTGGGCGTGAAGCGCATCGCGGGCCTGCTCGAAGGGATCGTCAGCGATCTTGGCGTCAACGCGGACCTCGATGTGCTCGATGAGTTCGCGGGCTATGTGACCAATGGCTCGCTCTGTGGCTTTGGTGTGCAGGCCCCCAACGCACTCAGGACGGCGCGCCGCTACTGGCCCGATCATTTCACGATGCACATTCAAGAGATGCAATGTCCGACGGGAACCTGCGTCCCTGTGCGTTCTCATCGTTTTGTGACGAAGCATGTCCTTCCTTGAAATGAGGAACTAGATGGCTATATCAGTCCGAGATAATTTCTCACCAATCACAGCGGAGCCGCAAGCGCCGATGGTGCGCAACGATGTTGGGCAGCCCGGCTTTACCTTCACCATCGATGGCAAGGAGGTGCAGGCATATCAAGGTCAGACGATCCTGAGCGCGGCCATCGACGCGGGTATTACCGATATCCCGAATCTGTGTAACGATGAAAAGCTGGAGCCAACTTCGGCCTGTCGTATGTGCCTTGTGCATATCGAAGGAGTGGAGCGGCCACTGCCTTCCTGCAATACGCCCGCAA
>Ga0070739_10002037_pt1 | contig 28227 bp, 28 predicted proteins | sample Coa_R1_7_FD_66445 | JGI IMG/M metagenome (GOLD analysis project Ga0070739, IMG submission 66445) | Surface soil microbial communities from Centralia Pennsylvania, which are recovering from an underground coalmine fire - Coalmine... | ecosystem: Environmental > Terrestrial > Soil > Unclassified ...
AGTGGCTGGCGGACCTCAAGCAGGCCGCCGCGCGCGGCGACGCCCTCGGCGTCGAGCATGCCGCCCATGGGCTCAAAGGTTCGGTTGCGAACTTTGGCGCCGAGGCTTCCGTTCAGGCCGCCTTCGCCATCGAGCAGATGGGCCGCAAACGCGATCTCGCCGAGGTCGAGAAGGCCCTCAACACTCTGGAACTCGCTCTGGCGGCGCTTCGGCCGAAACTCGAAGCACTGTAAACGCTGGCGCGCGAAAAGGCGCAGGCCCGTGGCTCCCCGCCGGCGCGGGTTCTCCTGGCTCGTCCGATTCAGAATACGCCGGAGGTGTGTCTCCTCCGCCGCAGGTTGCTATCATGGAGCTTGCGCCGGTCCCTTCCTCCGCATGCCAACCCAAATTGCTGAAATCGTCTGCGCCCACAGCCCAGATTCTGATGATGCGTACATGTTTTACGCCCTGGCGACGAAGAAAATCCGCTCGCCCATTGTCCAATTCCGTCACGTCCTGGACGATATTCAAACCCTGAACCAGAAAGCTCGTGAGGGAGGCTACGAACTCACCGCCATCTCCTACCACGCCTATCCCTACATCGCCGACAAGTATGCGCTGATGGCGGCTGGCTCCAGCGTGGGCGATGGCTACGGCCCCATGGTGGTGGCGGAAACGCCTCTCGCGCCGGAAGAACTCAAGGGCAAACGCATCGCAGTCCCCGGAAAGCTGACGACGGCGTACTTGACTATGCGACTCATGCAGCCGGATTTTGAGGAGGTCGTGGTTCCTTTCGACCGCATTCTCGAAGCGGTGCACGATCGCGCCGCCGACGCCGGGCTCGTGATTCATGAAGCCCAGCTCACGCACGCCCGCAGCGGTTTTCATACCGTGGTGGACCTGGGACGCTGGTGGAAGACCACGTACCATCTGCCCCTGCCGCTTGGCGCGAATGCGCTCCGCCGCGATCTCGGTCCCGAAATTGCCAGCGAGAGCTGCCGGCTCATGCGGGAGAGTATCCAATATGCCCTCGATCACCGCGATCAGGCCCTGAATTACGCTATGCAGTTTGCCCGCGATATGGAGACGCCGCTCGCCGAAAAATTCGTGGGCATGTACGTCAACCATTACACCGTGGATTGCGGGGAGTTGGTGCCCCAGGCCGCGCAGAAACTGCTCGATATGGGCTATGAAGCCGGACTCATCCCGCGCCGCGTCGCAGTCGAGTTTGTACGGTGAAACGCACGTTCTTCTTTTTTTGCCTTCTCTTGCTGCCATTGTTTCCGGTCTACGGCCAGCAGCAACTTGACACCAAAGCGCGCATTAGAGCGATTCGCGATGCCGGCAGGCAGGGCGAAGATGGAATCCCCGCCATCACACCCTATCTCTCCGACGTGGATTTAAGCGTGCGCCTGGAAGCCGTAAAGGCGCTCGATGAAATCGGCGGGCCGAAGACCGTGGATGCGCTGGTGCGCGCCACGCGCGATAATGACCCGGAGATCCAGATTCGCGCCACCGACGGCCTGGTCAACGCCTATCTGCCCGGCTATCTGAAAAACGGCATCAGCGGAACCATTTCCCGCGCCGGGAATTCCATTAAGGCGAAGTTCACTGATACCAACGACCAGGTAATCGATCCCTTTATCGAAGTCCGGGCCGATGTGATCTCTGCGCTCGGCCGTCTGGCGACCGGCGGAGCGAGTCTCGAGAGCCGGGCGAACGCCTGCCGGGCGCTGGGCATTCTGCGGGGCCGCGACGCCATCCCCCAAATCGCCGAGGCTCTGCATTCCAAGGATGACCAGGTGATGTACGAGGGGTTGATCGCCTTGCAAAAGATCCGCGATCCTTCGGCGGGGCCGCGCATTACGTTCCTTCTGCGCGACCTCAATCCCCGGATTCAAATCACCGCGATCGAGACCGCCGGGCTGTTGCGCGCCACTGAGGCCGCGCCCGGGCTCCGCGATGCGCTGGAACACGCCAGCGACGCCAAGGTGCGCCGGGCCGCAGTCTCCGCGCTGGGCATGCTGGGCGATTCCGCTGATCACGCCCTCTTTCTTCGATATTTGTCGGATAAGGATGCCGCGCTTCGCGCCGCCGGAGCGGAAGGCTTAGGACGTATTAAGAATCCCGCCGACCGGCCGGTTGTGGAAAAGGCGTTCATGAATGAGCACTCCATGAACCCGCGCCTGTCGATGGCCTTTGCGCTGGTCCTGCTGGGCAATCGCGATATGTCCGAGTTCGCGCCCTTGCGTTATCTGGTCAACACGCTCAATAATCGCAGTTACCGCGGCGTAGCCAGCGCGTTTCTCGTTGAGCTGGCGCGCGACCCGGCCGTCCGCCAGGCGATTTATCCGGCCCTGACGGGCGCCACCAAAGACGAAAAGATCCAGTTAGGAGCCGTGCTGGCGCGCTCCGGCGAGCAGGATAGCGTGCCGTACCTTGAAACTCTCCAGCGCGACCCCGACCCCGATGTTGCCATGGAGAGCATCCGCAACCTGCGGACGCTGCGCGCGCGCCTGCCGTAGGTGGAGGCTCCCCGCCGCCGGTTACTTGGCCTTCTTCTGCTTCTGCTGGCCGACGCGGATCTTAAACTGCTTCTGTTGGGCTTCCTGGTGGGCTTTCCAGTCAAAACGCTTGGCGGCCTCGGAGAGGTACTGTGCCACGTCGATGTCCTTCGGCAGGACCGCCATTAAAGTGGCGTTCTGGGTCCCATCCGGGCTGGTGATGCGATAGCGTTTGACGTTGGGAATGGACATAACATCTTCAGAATAGCATTGCTGGAGAACACTCGGCGGGAACCGATCCAACCCGATGAATTTCCGGCGGAGCCGCGCACGATCCCGGTAGAATCAAAAACGATGATTGTCAAAGTGCGGAAAGCGGTTTTTCCTGCCGCGGGGTTGGGTACCCGCTTTCTTCCGGCCACCAAGGCGCAGCCCAAAGAGATGCTGCCGCTGGTCGATAAACCCTTGATCCAGTATGGCGTTGAAGAAGCCATGCAGTCCGGCGTGCAGAACATCATTATCGTCACGGGGCGAGGAAAGACCGCCATTGAAGACCATTTCGACGTCAGCTACGAGCTGGAACACCTGCTCGAAACCCGCAACAAGAAGGATCTGCTGGCCACCGTGCGCGCGGTGTCCGACATGATCGATATCTCCTATGTCCGGCAGAAAGAGGCTCTCGGCCTGGGGCACGCGGTGCTGCGCGCGCGCGAACTGGTCGGCGACGAGCCGTTCGCCGTGATCCTGTCCGACGACGTAATCGACGCGGAAGTTCCCTGTCTGCGCCAGCTCCTGGACGTTTATGAATTCTATGGGGCTTCGGTGGTGGCTCTCATGGAGGTGCAGAAAGACAGCATCTCGGCTTATGGCGTGGTGGATGCCGAGCCCGTGGCTCACCTGGGCACCCAGGACCGGCTGTTTCGAATTCGCAACATGGTGGAGAAGCCAAAGGCCACGGAAGCCCCTTCGAATTTGGCGATCATCGGACGCTATATTCTCACGCCCGAGGTTTTCCGTTCGCTTGATTCCATCGAGCCGGGCAGCGGCGGCGAGATTCAGTTGACGGACGGCCTCAAGCACCTTCTCCGAAGCCGCCCTATTTACGGCTACCGCTTCGAAGGTACGCGTTATGATGCCGGAGACAAGCTCGGCTTTCTGAAGGCTACCGTGGAATTCGCTCTAAAGCGTCATGATATGGGAGAGGAGTTCCGAAGTTATCTTCGAGGTCTGAAATTGTGAAGCAAGCGATCAGGACCGGATGTGCTATTGGGCTCGCCGGCGCGTTGGCTTGGGCCGCCGCGGACCTTGTCGGCGATGTACGCGCGCGGCTGGCGCGCAACGATTTTGCGGGAGCCGCAAGCGCGGTCGATGCCTACCGCCACTCGAGCGGCAACACGCCGGAATCGCTCGAAGCCTTGAGCTGGATCGCGCGCGCCGAGCTGTCCCGGAACAGCCTCGATCTCGCTCAGAAATACGCGGAGGAAACGTACGGTCTTGCGACAACGCTGCTGAAAACGCGCCGGCTGGATCGCGATCCCAATGCTCCCTTTCCTCTGGCGCTCGGCGCAGCGATCGAAGTTGAGAGCTACGTCATGGCTCTCCGCGGCGCTCGCGCCGACGCGGTTGCCTATCTTCGCAGCCAGTTGTTGAAGTTCGCCGGGACCTCCGTTTCCACGCGCATTCAGAAGAACATAAACATCCTAAGCCTGCAAGGCAAACCTGCTCCGCCGTTGCAGGGCGCCACCGTCCCGCCCGGCAAGACGGTTCTGCTATTCTTCTGGGCGCACTGGTGTCCCGACTGCAAAGCCGAGGCGGCGGTGCTGAAGCAATTGAAAGCCGAGTTCGGACCCAGGGGCCTGGTGCTGATCGCTCCCACGCAGCACTACGGGTATGTTGCCAATGGAGAGGAGGCTCCACCGGCCGTGGAAACCCGCTACATCGAACAGATCCGGAGGCAGTATTATTCCGGCGTGATCGATGGCCCTTTGATCGTCAACGAGCAGAATTTCAAAGCGTACGGAGCCAGCACGACCCCGACTCTAGTGCTCATTGACCGCAAGGGGCTGGTTCGCATGTATCATCCCGGAGCGATCTCGTACCAGGATTTGCGCGTGCAGATTGCGGCCGCGCTCTCCTAGCATGGCCGGCGGCGCCGGAAGTTCACGAAACCGAGTAGTGCGGTCCGCTTCGGCTCAGGGCGGAGGAACCCGTTGGTGCGGCGTGAAGGGACCGTAAGAGGAGGCCCCGGATGAGCCAGGCTGGCGCCAATTCTACATCTTCGACTTGATCACGTCCACCAATTCCTGAACCGCAGCCGCGCTCTGGGCCAAGGCCGCTTTCTCATCGGCGGTGAGCTGGATTTCGTAGACCTTCTCGACGCCCTTCGAGCCAAGCTTGACCGGCACACCCACGAACAGGCCGTGGATGCCATACTCGCCTTCAAGATACACCGCGCACGGGAGAACCTTTTTCTTGTCTTTAAGAATCGATTCGACCATTTCGACGGCGGCGGCCGACGGCGCATAGTACGCGCTTCCGGTTTTGAGATACTTCACGATCTCCGCGCCGCCGTTTCTGGTACGGTCCACGATCGCGGCGAGGCGATCCGGCGGGATCAGCTCGGTTAAAGGGATTCCGGAAACGCCGGAGAGCCGCACAACGGGCACCATAGTGTCGCCGTGGCCGCCCAGAACTACGGCGGTCACGTTTTCGACGGAGACATCGAGTTCCTGAGCGATGAATGTGCGGAAGCGCGCGGAATCAAGCACGCCCGCCATCCCGATCACCCGATGCTTCGGAAATTTCGAGACCTGGTAAGCGGTCCAGCACATGGCGTCCAGGGGATTCGTGACCAGCACCAGGATCGCGTTGGGCGAATGCTTGACGATGTTTTCCGTGACGCTTTTCACCACTTCGTAGTTGGCCAGCAGCAGGTCGTTGCGGCTCATGCCGGGTTTGCGGGCGAGGCCCGCGGTGATCACAACGACGTCGGAATTGGCGGTGGGCGCGTAATCGTTGGCCCCGGTGATGGTCACGTCGTATCCTTCGATGGGACCCATCTGAAGCATGTCCAGGCCCTTGCCCTGCGGCACGCCCTCCACCACATCGACCAGAACGATATCCCCTAATTCCTTGAATGCGACGTTGACGGCGCAGCTTGCGCCGACGTTGCCTCCTCCAACCACCGTAATTTTTTTGCGCATAAGCCAGCGATTATAACATCCGGCGCCTTGGTGCCATAATGGAACCGATGAACCTCACGATCAAGAATGTGCCGGAGAAGGTCCACCGGGCGCTCAAACAGGAAGCTGCGGAAAAGGGCCGGAGCCTCAATGCGGAGGCCATTCTGGCGCTGGCGTGGAGGGCCGGAGAAATTGAGCGGCGGCGGAAGATGCGAGCCTCCTGGGGCGAACTGGAGAAGTTCGTGGCCAGCCTGCCCAAGATGTCCAGCAGCATGCCGCTGATTCGCGCCGGCCGGCCGAGCCATTGACACCGCGGAGCGCGCAAGCGGAGCTCCAGGTGGTCGACGCCAGCGTCGCAGTGAAGTGGCTGTTGCCGGAGAACCATCATGCTGAATCCCTTGCCCTGCTGCGCGCGTATGTGGACGGCAGAACCCAACTGATCGCGCCGCCGCTGCTGGCACATGAGGTGGCCCTGGTGATCGCCCGAAGATTCGAGCGAAAAGATTTGACAATGGCCGGAGCCCAGCGAGCCTTCGACGTATTTCGCACCTACCGGCCGGCGCTCGTCGATCCACCGGAACTCAGCCGCGACGCTCTGGAACTTGCGCTCCGGTACCATTTGGGCCTTGGGGATTGCGTTTACATCGCGCTCGCCCTACGGTACCGCTGCAATTTAGTGACGGCGGATGCCCGCCTGGTTCGCGCGGCCGCCCGGCATTTCAGTTTCGTGCGACCGGTCCGCCCTTGAGACTTGTGCCTGTTCAGCCCTGCCCGGGGGCCGGGGATTCCGGCTTCGAGGCTTCCTTGCGGGAGTGCTCGAACAGGAAATTGAGGGTTTTCTCCGTCCGGATATTCGCGGCGATCCGGCCGAGCGCCCCCTCTTTCTGGAGCTTCGCGCGAGTCACCGCCACGGCCTCCCGCTGCTGCCGTGCGATGCGCTGCACCTCGCGGTCGACCTCATCCTGCGTCGCGCCGATGGCTTCCCGGTCGGCGATCTTATCGAGAATCAGAGACGCCTTGACGTCGCGCACCGCGCGATCTTTTTCGTTTTCGCGAAGCTTCTGCCAATCCAGCTTCAGCCCCTTGGGATCGAGGCCTTGCCCCACCAGCGTACGGAGCTTATTCTCCACGCTGATCTCGATCTGCCGGTCGACGTAAGCGTCCGGCACGGGAAAATCGTGCGCATCGACGAGTTTTTCGATGATCTGGTGCTTGGCATCCTCCTGCGCGCGATGCTCGCGCTCGCGCAGGATATTCTTGCGAATCGTATCTTTCAATTCATTTAGGCTCTGGAAATCTCCCAAATCCTTGGCAAACTCGTCGTTCAGCTCAGGAAGTTCCTTGCGGCGAACCGCCTTGACGGTCGCCTTAAATCGCACGGTGCGGCCTGCCAGGTTCTTGCGCTCGTAATCTTCGGGATAGGTAACGTCAAACTCGCGGGATTCATCCGGCGAAGCGCCGCGCAGGTTATCGCTGAAGGCGGCCATCGTGGTTTCGCCGCCGATTTGCAACATCAACTCATCCTGCGAAACCGGTTCTGCCACGCCCGCAAGACTTTCGAGCGAGATGACCGCATAATCGCCATCGGCCAGCGGCCGCGGCTCCTCGTTGACGTATTCGGCCTTCTGCTCGCGAATCTGATTGAGCCGCTCGTTCACGTCCTCTTCGGTGACCTGCGGCTCGGAATAGGTCACCGTAATGCCGCGATACTCGCCGAGATCGAAGGTCGGCGCCACCTCGAACTCGGCCTTGAAACGAAGCGGCTCGCCCGGATGCAGATGCACATCGGTGATATCCGGGCGCCCGACGACGCGCAGGTTGTCCTTCTCCACTGCCGCGTTGAAGAATTTCGGAACCAGCTTTTCGAGCACTTCCTGGCGGATGTCGCCCGCAAAGCGCGACTTCACGATTCCGGCCGGCGCCTTGCCCGGGCGGAACCCGGGCAGGCGGACTTTCTTTTGAATGTCGGCTATGGCGCGCTCGGTCTCCCTTTCCACTTCCGCGGCCGGAACCGTGATTTCCAGGGAGCGCTTACAGCCTTCCAGAACCTCAGCCACTTATGCCATCCTCGAAAAGGCGCTCCATTCCGGCCGCGCCTCACAATGATCAGCTACGCGCCGCGGCGGCCGCGTGCGCGGCTTCCTTGAGGGCGTTGGCCTTGTCGGTGGCTTCCCAAGTGAAGCTGTCTTCGGTACGGCCAAAGTGCCCGAACGAGGCGGTCTTGCGATAGATCGGACGGCGGAGCTTCAGGGTCTCGATCATCCCCTTGGGGGTCAGATTGAAATTCGCCCGGATCAGATCGACCAGGCGCTCGCCCGAAATCTGGCTGGTGCCGAACGTATCGACGTGAACCGAAACGGGCTCCGCCACGCCGATCGCGTAGGCGAGCTGCACTTCGCAGCGCTGCGCCAGACCCGCGGCCACGACGTTTTTCGCCACGTAGCGCGCCATGTAGCAGGCCGAACGGTCCACCTTCGTCGGATCTTTGCCGGAGAACGCGCCGCCGCCGTGCCGGCCCATGCCGCCGTAGGTATCGACGATGATTTTGCGTCCGGTCAGACCGGTATCTCCGTGCGGGCCGCCGATCACGAAACGCCCTGTGGGGTTGATGTGATATTTCGTGCCGGAATCCACCATGTTGGAAGGAATGATGGGATCGATGATGTGCTTTTTCACGTCGGCGCGAAGCTGCTCGGTGGTGACGCCGTCATCGTGCTGGGTGGAAATGACGACGGCGTCGATGCGCTTGGGCTTGCCGCCTTCGTATTCCACGCTGACCTGGCTCTTACCGTCCGGGCGGAGATAGCTCAGCTTGCCGAAGCGGCGGATCTCGCTCAACTGCCGCACCAGCTTATGGGCCATCATGATGGGCAAAGGCATCAGCTCTTCGGTCTCGTCGCAGGCGTAGCCGAACATCAGCCCCTGATCGCCCGCGCCTCCGGTATCCACGCCCATGGCGATATCGGGAGACTGCGTTTGGACGACGTTGAGCACGCCGCAGGTCTTGGCGTCATAGCCCATCCGGGCATCTGTGAACCCGATGTCCGCAATCACCTGCCGCGCGATTTTCGGAACATCCAGAATGGACTTGGTCGTGATTTCGCCCGCGACCATGCAGATGCCGGTGGTGACCAGCGTTTCGCAGGCGACCCGGCTCAGCGGATCGTCCGCCAGCGCTGCATCGAGTACGGCATCCGAAATCTGGTCTGCCATCTTGTCCGGGTGACCCTCGGTCACCGATTCGGACGTGAAAATATGACGCATTCTTTCTGCCACGTGCCCAGCCTCCAGAGGGGGTTAATTAGGTTTACAGGAGGAAACCCAAACAGAACAGTCTATCACGGGTCCGTGACGCCTCTCCCGAGAAGCGCCGGACCGGCCTTCGTCAGAGAGCCGGTGCGCCGAGCCTTCTGGTCCAGCCCCGGATGCGGGCGGGTCGCAATGTGTGAATATACATTACGATGCACGCGCAGCCGGCTCGGGAGAAACTTACACAGAACCAGATTCGCGGCTTCTGGGCGGCCTGGGGTGGCTGGGCGCTGGATGGGATGGACTCGTTCATCTACGCGCTGGTCATGGTGCCCGCGCTGCGCGAGCTGTTGCCGCGTTCGGGAATGCCCGCGGACGCGGGGTCGGTGGGCTACTACGGAGGACTGCTCTTCGCGCTCTTCCTGGTGGGGTGGGGTTTGTCGATGCTATGGGGTCCCGTAGGCGACCGCTTCGGACGAGTGAAGACGCTCATGCTCACTATCCTGTGCTATTCGATCTTCACCTTCGCTGGAGCGATCGCCACCAGCGTCTGGCAGCTTGCGATCTTCCGTCTGCTGGCGGGTGTCGGAATCGGCGGGGAGTGGACGCTGGGCGGCACCTTCGTCGCCGAGGAATGGCCCGAGTCGCGGCGCAAAATGGGCGCGGGATGGATGCAGACCGGCTATTATTTCGGGATCCTGCTGGCGGCGGTTCTGAACGCCACCGTTGGCGCAGCGTTTGGCTGGCGGGTGATGTTCGCGATCGGAGGGCTGCCGGCGTTTCTCGTATTACTGATTAATCGCGGCGTGCACGAGCCTTCCCGATGGAAGGCGCCCGAATCGGCAGTGCGCGCCATGGCGATGCTGTTCACGCCGGAATACCGGCGGCGCACCATCCTGAACGCGGCTTATTTGCTGGTGTCGATTGCGGGGCTATGGGCCGGGACGGTCTATGTTCCCTCGGCGGCGGCGTTCCTGGCGGGAAAAGCGGGCTACACCGCCGTGGAGGCGACTCGCGCGGGGTCCTACGCCACCGTGCTCGTGTCCGTCGGGACGATTCTCGGCTGCATCGCTTTGCCGCCGCTGGCTGAGCGCTACGGGCGGCGCTGGACGCTGGCGTTCTACTTCCTGTTGATGTTCATCTCCATCGCGGCGGGTTTCGGCTATGCATATTATTTGCCGCAAAACGCGCTCGCGTGGTTCCTGGTGAGCCTGTTCGTGCTGGGCTTCGGGGGCGGCAACTTTACGATGTATGCGCTCTGGCTGCCGGAGCAGTATCGGACCGAATGCCGCGCGAGCGCCTTCGGGTTCGCGACTTCCTTTGGGCGATTCCTGGGAGCCGGCGTGACCCTGCTGGTAGGCTATGCCGTAGGCCGGATGCAAACGATCGGCACGCCGGTTGCGCTGACTTCCCTCGTGTTTCTCGCGGGAATTCTGCTACTGCCCTGGGGAGTGGAGACGCAAGGCCAGCGTCTGCCGGACTAGCGCGCCGCCCCTGGCCGCGCTGGATCCACGACTAACTGCGCGTGAATCTGCGCCGCCGGAGGAGCGCCGGCGTCCTTATCCTTGGGCTCGTAGTATCCGATCAGCCGCCCGAAAGTGAGGACTCCGAACCAGAGGAAAATCGAGAGCGCTGCCACCGCCTTCGCCTTGCCCGGAATCACGCCGGAGGCGTCGAACTCAGCTGCCTTGCCGTAGACGCTATGCCGGAACAGGAAGGCGTGGGCCAGGGCCAGGCCCAGGAAAACCATCTTCCACCAGAAGAACGGGTTGATCGAATACTTTTCGGCCTCCGAGCCGGCCAGAAGGACTCCCATGGTGACCATAATGCAAAACCCGATTCGCTTCCAGATTCGCAAGCCGTTCACGACGTCCGCCGCGGGATATTTTTTGAACGCCCATCCGAGCAGCCGGAAGTTGGTGACCAGAATCATCCCGCCGAACACCGCGATGCAGGCAAGATGCGTGGTCATGATAACGGGGTAGACTAGGGCGGACTCGCGGATCGCCGTCCCCAGGGGGATGCTTTGAATTTCGTGGGCAATCTGCATGGATTCCTCTTCCTGGCTTACACGAACGCGATGAACAGACCGCCTGCCACCACTGAAACCCACAACGCCAGGGACAAAACCGCGACTACCTTGGCTCCCGCCCCGGCTGCATCCGCCAGGGCCACTTTGCGGTGAACTGTGTAATTATAAATGATCGCCACCAGCAGCGCGCCCATCTTGAACCGGAACGACGCATTATGAAGATACATCACAGGATCGGAAGAAAAGATACCCGGTCCCGTGGTCAGCATCACCACCAGCCCGGCCAATGTCCAGGGCGCGGTCGCTTTCAGGATCTGCGCGGGCGTTTCGCGCTTCATTCCCAGACCAAGCAGCCGGAGGTCCACCACGGCGATCGTGCCGATCGAGAAGGCGAACCCCGCGATATGCAAAATCTCGAGCAGCGGGAACGACCACTCGTTGTTATTCAGGGGATTGGTAGAAGGATCGTACGCAAAAAAAGCTAACGGCAGGAAAGCCATGGGGGGGAAAGCCATCGGCATGGACTCGCTTTCTTGGAGCAGGCTACTTTCGGGAATAACTACACTTTCAGCCGCTGGGGCCGACCCGAACGGCCGCCAGCGGCTGTCAGACTATCGCTTGGAGCGAAGCAGTTACTGCTTATTTTCCTTGCCTTCGTTCTCCGAGGACGCAGCGAATACTCTCCGGCCGTCGGCTAGCGTGACCTGGCGAGCGTTGGCGAGGTGCGAACCATCCTTGGCGAGCGAACCGCTGACGGTGACCACATCACCCTGCTTCAGGGAGTTGCGGGTCCAGCCGGCGCGCATCAGACCGTTCGGGCTACCCAGCTCGAATTCCCAGTTGGTGACCGCGCCGGCATCATCCTTCACGTCAATATAGAAGCGGGCATGCGGGTTCATCCACTCCACCTTGGTTACCGTGCCCTTCAGGGTGATCGGCTTGGCGGCATCGTACTCCGCTGCGAACGAATGGTGCGCCAACATCGGCACCGCAGCCGCCACTAATCCACACGCGATTGCACCTAGCAATTTCGCTTTCATCGAGATCGTCTCCCAAGCTCTAGTATTTGCGGGTCAACCTTGCCCCGCAGATCAGAGCCTAGCACGATTTGAGGGGCCCATGCATCTGCCTGGGGGTCAAAACAATGTCACTGACCGGTTTGTGACGCTGGAATTACAATAACTTGGACCCTCTCGCCCTAGCGTGGATGGATCTCATGATGAAAAACGTAAGTGAAGTCTATGGGCATATCGTCCATGGATCGCACTTTCAGGACAAGCTGATAGAATCGCGGGAGCTTACCGGAGGGCGTCCGCATCTTCGCGACCAGAACTTTCGCGAACTTCGGATCGGTCAAAGCCTGTACTGCGCCCATTACGGCCGGAACCTGGTTGCCCGAAAAATATAAGAGCTCGCCGTTGTTGACCAACCCCGGCGCGCGGCTGATGAGCGCGTAGCTGTCGGCCGAGTCCTGAGGGTCGGCGGGCGGCCGGTCCGCCAAAAATGCAGGCTCGCCGGGGCCGGGATTGAGATTTCGAACTCCATTGTTTTCGAGCACGATCTGCTGGCCGGGGATCTCCTTCATCTGCCGGCTGGTGGAACCGCCCACGAACACCACGTTGCCCATGGCGATTTCCGGCATCGAAAGCTGATCACTGGGCGTGAGCTGGATATCGCGCTTGCGCTGGCCCAGGAATTGGCCGAGCAGGAAGGCGCCGCTGGCCGTGCCGAAACCGGTGGACCCGGTGGTCGCGCTGGACAGACAGATTACCAGGGGCCGGTTGGATTCAAGCATCGGCGACCAGATCTCCCGAAGCTCGGGGGTCCAGCCGGCGGTTTCCGGCGCGGCTCGCTCGATGGTCCACAATCTGGCCCCAAGAAATACGGCGCTCACCAGCGCGATCGCGCAGGCCGCCGTCAAAAGCAGCTCGCGGCGATAACGAGGCCTGGGAACCTCGACCACGGTGGGCTCGGTCTCCGCCGCCCGTGGAGCGGCCGGGCGAGGCTCGAAGGTCACCCTGAAGCCACCCTTGGGCAGATCCACGATGACCGGGTCATCCGCGCCTTCGAACCGGTAATACTCGGCCAGCTTCTGCCGAAGCCGGGCCACATGCATCCGGACCGTGGATTCCTGCCTCGGATCGTAGGATGCCGGCTTGGCGAAGACGTCCAGGCCGATCGTGTATTCCTTTAAGTTGTCGGTGTCGCCAGAGATGGATTTTTCGGCCAGGTAGGCCAGCAGATTGCGCTGGACTTCCGAGGTCCGGAACGCCTTGCTTTGAAGAATGCGCTGGACCTGCGATTGCAGTGCTTCCAGCTCCAGGACCATTGCGCTTCGATCATATCACGGCGCGCGCTGTCCGGGACCTCAGGCGCGTTCCAAGTACGCGATTTCTGAAGTGGATACGCGAATCTTCTCGCCTTCATTAATGAATGGCGGGACCTGCACCACCAGGCCGGTTTCGAGCTTGGCGGGCTTGGTGACGTTGGAAACGGTGGCGCCCTTCAAGCCGGGTTCGGTCTCGACTACCGTCAGATCGACCGTTGGCGGGAGCTCGACGCTCATGGCCTTGCCTTCGTAAAACTCCACGTTGACCTTCAGGTTGGGGATGAGGAAGCCGGTAGCGTCGCCGAGCAGGTCTTTGGTGAGGTGCATCTGCTCGTAAGACTCGGTGTTCATGAAGTAGTAATATTCGCCGTCGTCGTACAGATACTCCATCTCGTGCTCCTCGAGCGAGGCCTTTTCGACCCGGTCTTCCGAGGAGAACCGGTGCTCGATCATCGTGCCCGAGCTGAGCTTTCGCATCTTCACCTGCACGAAGCCGCGCAGGTTGCCCGGAGTGCGATGTTCCATTTTGAAGATCGAGTACAACTCGCCGTTGAACTTGATCACCATGCCGGGGCGCAATTGTGTTGCTGAAATCATACAAGAGCGAAGCTTTAGTTTATCAGATGCGTTCACCGGTCCGGCCGCGTCTGCGTCGTGGCGGAAATCCGCGCGACTGGTGGAGGGCTATTTCCGGGATGCCATCGTCACAGTGTGCGGGCAGAACCGCCGGCGGCATTTCCGGCGCAGGCCCTCACAGTCTGGTGGAGCGGCCGCTGTTCGGCTTCCGGGAAGAGGCGAGCCCGGCGAAGGCACAACTCGGGCAGGTACGGTCCGCCAGCCCGAGCCGCCATGGCAAGGCAGCGGGTAAACTGTATCTGAACCGGATGTTCTATGCCTAGCGGCGGGCGGCGTTCTACGGTAAATAGGAAAGAAAGGCGGCCGATGAAATCTCTGCTGAAAATCCTGCTTTTCGCCGGCGCGGTTGGCCTGGCCGTAACCACCTCCCCTACCGCTCCTGTTCTGGCGCAGAACAGGATGACCTATTCGATCGTCGGCGAGAACACGGGCCACGTCGCGCTGGGCCTGGCAATCCGCAAGCTGGGAGTCTACGGGACCTTCATGCAGGCTCCGGCGCATCCCGACGACGAGACCAACGCGCTGTTCGCGCTGTTCACGCACGGCATGGGCCTGCGCTCGATCGACCTTCAGAACAACCGCGGCGACGGCGGGCAGAACGAGATCGGCCCGGAGCTGTTCCGCGACATCGCAGTGCTGCGCACGGCGGAACTGCTGTCGGCGCACCGCATCGACGGCGCGGAGCAGTATTTCACGCGGGCCATCGACTACGGCTACTCGTTCGATCCGCAGGAGGTGATTCAGAAATGGGGGCGCGAGGACATCGTCGGCGATTATGTGCGGCTGATCCGCACGCTGCGGCCGGACGTTCTGCTGACCATGAATATTCAGGGCCGGGGCGGGGATCGCGCGCACGAGGCAACAACCATACTGGTTCGCGAGGCCTACTACGCCGCCGGTGATCCGTCCAGGTATCCCGAGCAGATCCGCGCGGGCCTGCGGCCGTGGCAGCCGAAAAAGCTGTACTTCTCGGCGCCGCCTCCACCGCCGGACGCGGGCGGCCGTGGGGGGCAGGGCCGCGGAGCGCAGGGCCAGGCGGCTCCGCCGAGTCCTTCGGCGCCGAAGCCTGCGCCGGTGAAGCTGACACGAATGGACGTGAATGCGTATGATCCGCTGCTGGGGCGCACCTATGCGGAGATCGGCGCGGACGCGCGCAGCAATCATAAGTGCCAGGGCATGACCGGGCTGCCGGCGCTGCCGGGGTTCAATCCGGGCCGCGGCGGTCAAGGAGGCGGGGGCGCGCCCCCGGCGGCGGCGGGCCGGGGACGAGCCGCGGGGCCGGGTCCGGGAACGGGCGGTTTCGTGCCGGGTGGGGCCGGTTACCAGCTCATCGACAGCACGATTCCGGGGCAGAAGGACAGGACCGAAACGTCTCTGTTCGATGGAATCGACACGGATATCCAGGCGATCGCGAAGTATGCGGGCCCGAATCCGCCCGCCGCGCTGGTGTCGGCGATGGCGGCGATCGCGGCGGACGCCCGCGCGGCTCGCGGCGCCTTCGATTCCGGCAACGACGCCGGCACCGCGCAGCCGATTGCGGATGGGCTGGCGGCGATCCGCGCCCTGCGCGCGCAGCTTGGCGGCATGGGACTCGGCGAAGAGGCGCGGTACGAGATCGATTTCCGGCTGGGGATCAAGGAGCGCGATTATCAGGACGCCCTGTTTGCCGCGCACGGCCTGTCTTTCGACGCCGTGGCCGATGACGGGCTGGTGGTGGCCGGGCAGCCGGTGAAGCTCTCGATCCTGGCGGCCAATCGCGGGGCCACGGACGTCCGGGTGACCGGCGTGAGCATCGCCGGCTTCGATGCGCCGACGGCCTGCGCGGCCAACACGGTGAAGAAGGATTCCGTTTACACCTGCGCCTCCGATGCGCGCGTGCCGAAGTCCGCCCGGCTCACCACTCCCTACTTCCACGACAATTACTGGAAGCATCCGGAGAACCAGGCGATTCAAATTTTCGATCCCGGCGTCGAGTTCGGCGTCCCCTTCGCGCCCACGCCCTTCCGCGTGACCTTTCATCTGGAGATCGGCAACGTGGAGGCGGCGCGCGAGATACCCGTGGAGTTCCGCTACGTCAAGGACATTTATCTCGGCGACAAGCGCATGGAGCTGAACGTGGTGCCGGCGCTTTCGGTGAGCCTGAGCCCCGCGCTGGCGGTGATTCCGGCTTCGAGTCCGGGGGCTGCGCCGGGCAAGCGCGAAGTTCACGTTTCCGTAGTTAACGGCACGAAGGGCGCAGCCGAGGCCTCGGTCACGCTGGATCTGCCGGCGGGCTGGAAGGCCACGCCAGCGCGCGTGCCTCTGAGCTTCTCGCACGAAGACGAGGCGCTTTCGGCGCGCTTCGAGGTCACCGCGCCGGCTTCGGCCCAGCCCGGCGATTACACCGTTCGCGCCATCGTCACCTCGCCGGGGTTTCGCGGCGAGAAGTTCTCGGAAGGCTACCAGGTGATCGAGTATCCACACATCCAGCGGCGGCACGTCATCAAGCCGGCCGAGGCGGCATTCAAGGTGCTGGACGTGAAGGTCGCGCCGAACGTGAACGCCGGCTATATTGTCGGCGCCGGCGACCAGGTGCCTCCCGCGCTGGAGCAGTTGGGCGCGAAGGTGAGCTTCATCGAACAAGACGAGCTCGCCTGGGGCGATCTGTCCAAGTACGACTTGATTATCACCGGGGTGCGCGCCTATGAACGCCGCGCCGATCTGCGCGCCTACAACCGGAGGCTGCTCGAGTACGTCTCGCGCGGCGGCACGATGATCGTGCAGTACAACAAAATGGAGTTCAATCAGGCCGCGTATGGCCCGTACCCGGCCAAAGTCAGCGGCAATCGCGTGTCTGACGAAAGCGTGCCGGTGAAGATCCTTGCGCCCGCCGACCCGGTGTTCAATTTCCCGAACAAGATCGGCCCGGCGGCGTGGGCCGGCTGGGTGCAGGAGCGTGGACTGTACTTCCTCGGCGAGAAAGACGCAAAGTATATCGACCTGGTCTCCATGACGGATTCCTACAAGGACAATCCCGGCGAGAAGCTGGGCTCGATGGTCGAAGCCAGGTATGGAAAGGGCACGTGGATTTATCTGGGGCTCGGGCTGTGGCGGCAGCTCCCGGCAGGGACTGGCGGGGCGTATCAATTACTCGCGAACCTGATCAGCGCGCCCAAGGCGAGGATTACGGAATCGGCCGCGGCGCGGTGACCGGTGCGCTGCGCAGGAAGAGAGCAGGATGACCGGGAAAGTTTGGTTTCCGGCTGCGATTTTGGCGCTCGCCGGAGCATGCTTTGGCGCGGAGCCGATCCGGGTAATGTTGCTCGACGGCGAGAGCGGCGGACCATATCACAAATGGGCTCTCATTTCCCCACTGCTGAAAAAACAGCTCGAAGAGACGGGGCTGTTCCAGGTTCAGATCGTAACGGCGCCCCCCGCCGGAGGCGATTTTCAAAAATTCCAACCTGATTTCCAAAAGTACGCGGTGGTGGTGTGGAACTACGACGCTCCCGACGAGCGCTGGCCGACCGGTCTGAAGGCGTCGTTCGAGGCGTACGTTCGCAATGGCGGCGGCTTCGTCAGCGTGCACGCGGCCGACAATGCGTTCCCGAACTGGACCGCGTTTAATGAAATGACCGGCATGGGGGGCTGGCGCGGACGGAACGAGAAGAGCGGGCCCTACTGGTTCTTCAAAGATGGCAAGCTGACGCCCGACACCTCTCCAGGCGCTGCCGGAAACCACGGGCTGCGGACGCCGTATCAAGTCGCGGTTCGCGCGAGTCATCCCATCACTGACGGTTTGCCGAAAGTGTGGATGCACCAGGGCGATGAATTGTATTCACATTTGCGGGGACCGGGCAAGAACGTCACCGTGCTGGCGACGGCGTATTCCGATCCGGCCAATAACGGCTCGGGCCACGATGAGCCGGTGCTGATGGCGATCGCTTACGGCCGCGGGCGCGTCTTCCACACGACCATGGGGCACGATATCAACGCGCTCAGCTCCGTCGATTTCGTGGTGACGTTCCAGCGCGGGACGGAATGGGCCGCGGCGGGAAAAGTGACGCAGAGAGTCCCGCCGGATTTCCCCACCGTGAACACAGTGAGCTATCGCGCGGACTTCGCGGCGATGGACCCCGGATATAAGAAAGGGCTGAATCCTCTCGATTCGCGATAGGGCCACGAAACTCCGCACTGAAGGGCGTACGTGGTTCCAGGGACTCTTCGCCGCTTACCGGATGGTTTCGAACACCGGCCTCAGGGCGGGATACAGCGACCGGTACACCGCATGACCCGCGGCGTAAATGCCCGATTCCGCTGCCCGCGGCTCGAGGACTTCGTGATCTCGAACCAGGGCTGCGCAGGCTTCGGGCACCGACGCGTACTCCCCGGTCGCGGCCATCGCCAGGATCGCCGCGCCCAATGCAGAGCCTTCCTGCGAGGCAACCGTGACGACCGGCTTCCCAAAGACGTCCGCAAGGATCTGACGCCATAGGCGGCTGCGCGCGCCCCCGCCGGAAGCGCGAATCGACGCAATATCCACCTCCAGCGCCTGGATCAGATCCAGCCCGTCCTTCTGGCTGTAGGCGACGCCCTCGAGGAGCGCGCGGATCAGATCCGCGCGGCTGTGTTTTGCGGTTAAGCCGATCCAGCCGCCGCGCGCCGCCGCGTCCAGGTGGGGCGTGCGCTCGCCCATCAAATACGGGAGCCAATACAATCCGCGCGCGCCGGGAGGCGAATGGGCGGCTTCAGCCATCAGGTCGTCGTAAGAAGCGCCGGGCGCGAACTGGTTCCGGAACCATTGCAGGCTTAGCCCGGCCCCTTGGGTCACGCCCATCACGTGCCATTTGCCCCGGACCGCATGGCAGAAGGTGTGCACCCGCCCCCGCGGATCGGCCGCGGCGTTCTCCAGGTGCGCGAACACCACGCCCGAGGTGCCCAGGGTGCACGAAACCGCTCCCGGCTGGACGATGCCGTTTCCCACGGCGCTCGCCGCCTGGTCGCCGGCTCCGCCGGCCACTGGCGTTCCGGGAGCCAGGCCGGTCAACCCGGCCGCGCGGTGCGAGATTGTTCCCGTGATAGCGCTCGACTCACAAGCCGTCGGAAGAATCGAAACATCCAGGCCGAGGCCGCCCATCATCTCGTGCGACCACCGCCGCCGCACCACATCGAACATCGCGGTGCCCGACGCGTCGGAGACCTCCGTCGCCAGTTCGCCGGTCAGGCGGAACCGGACGTAATCTTTCGGGAGCAAAACGTGGCGGACTCTCTCGAAGCGCTGCGGTTCGTGGTCGCGGACCCACAACAGCTTGGGAAGAGTGAATCCGGTCAGCACGGGGTTGGCCGTGCACGCGAGCACTTTGGCTTCACCGAGCCGCTGATTGATCCCATCCACCTGAGGCTGGCTGCGCTGGTCGCACCAAATCAAGGCCGGGCGAATCACCGAGCAATCGCGATCCAGCATCACCAGGCCGTGCATCTGGCCGGAGAGACCCACGCCGCGGACGTCTTTGCCGCTGGCGCCGGCAGAGGCCAGCGCGCCGCGAATCGCTTCGAACGCCGCGCCGGCCCAGTTCTCGGGCCGCTGCTCGGCCCACAGCGGCTGGTGCATGGTGATCTCTTCATGCGCGGCCGAGGCCGCGCCGGCCACCGCGCCGCTCGCATCGAGCAGGATCGCGCGCGAGCCGCCCGTGCCAATATCCACGCCGAGCCAATACATATAACTAAATGAGAGTCCCATGGTACAACGAGAGAACTGCAATGAAACCTGTTCCCATCGAGCAGCAACAATCTCTGGTCTCGCGGCTAATGAAAGCCTGCGGCGGCTCCTACCCTCCGGAGGTGCGGAGAAAGCACTTCATCTCGGGTCCGCAATGGGCTGCCGCTTATGACGGCAGCGCGCTGTTCCACGCGCCCACTCGCCCCCCTATCGGCTTTGAAGAGGTGATCCGGCATTACGGCGAAATCGGCATCGGGTTTTGGTGCACTCACGACACCGACGTGATTCCGGCGGAAGCTTTGGGCGGCCCGCGGCAGGCGGAGATTCTGGAGCGCATCAAGGCGGCGCTCGACAAGCACGGCGTGCGGTGTTCCATGGTCACGGCGGAAACGTTTCACAACGCGGTGTGGGCCGCGGGACCGGCCGCTGAATCGCCGGCCGTGCGCGAGTACGCGAAATTCCGCGTCCGCAACAACGTTGCTATCGGTCATGAGCTGGGAGCCAGTTTCGCGGTGTATTGGCCGGGCTCGCTTGGCTATTATGTCCAGGGCGCGGTGGAAGAGACCGAAACTCTGCGCTGGTACGCGGAAGTCCTCAACGCCGCCTGCGAGCACGACCTCGAAGTATCGCGGCAGAAAGGCCGCCCGCCGTTAAAGCACTGCCTGGAAGCCAAGCCGTTCGAACCCCAAGCCGAAATTCTTTTGCCCACCAGCGATGCCATGCTGGCGTTCATCGCTTCCGGACTGCTGGCTCATCCGGAGATGGTCGGCCTGAATCCCGAATACCTGCATGAGCTGATGTGGGGCGGCGCGCCCCGGGCGGCGCTGGCGCGGGCGTTGGTCGCCGGCAAGCTCTTCCACTTCGATATCAATGACGGCTACCGCCTCAAGCACGACGTGGATATCGGAGTCGGACTGGTGAATCCGCTCGATTGGCTGAACGTGCTCATTCTGCTGCGCAGCCACAATTACACGGGTCCCTTCAACCTCGATTACAAGCCTCCCCGAACCACCAGCCAGTTCGGAGTCTTCGAAGTGAGCTTTCCTTCCGCGGTGGACCGGTTCATCACGTTGTGGGAGATGGCCGGCGAGGCGGCCGCCGATCCCATCCTTCAGGAAGCCACGCGTGCGCTCAAGGCGGGAGCCGCCGATTCGGGCGATGCGAAGGATGCTCACGCCATCGCGGCCGCGCATCGTGAGCTGCTTACGTTACATGAGCTGATCGCGCACCGGCTGGTGCAGATTCTCCTGGGAGCGCACCGGGGCCGCGTCTTTTCTTTTTCGTAGCCCGCGCGAGGCCAAAGCTCAGATTCAGGACTCCCTGGCCGGGGACGCCATCCCGGTTCCGCGCTCGCGGGCCGCGGACGAATGCGGCTCTGTTTAGGACTAATATTGAATATTGAACGGCAGAAGACGAAGCAAGGCTTGATTCGCGGCCGATGTGGCCTGGCGTTTGGCGACGCTGAGTTTCTGCTGGCATCGTCGCCGGAAATGTTGCAGATGGTGAAATAGGAGGCTCGCGTATGGCAGACACCGGCACACGCCGCGACTGGCTGCAAAGGACCGCGTTCGCCGCTGGCGCGGCGGCGCTGGCCGGCGCGAAAGCGATCGCGCAAACGGCCGATATCAGACCGCCGTCGCCGTGCATGCGCTTTTTCCCGTCCGGCTTCCGCAACGAGCGGATCAAGACTTCGGGTGCCGAGATCAACGCAGTCATCGGCGGCTCCGGCCCTCCGGTGCTGATGTTTCATGGCGCGCCGCAATCGGTGATTACATGGCGATTGATCGCGCCTGACCTGGCGAAAGACTTCACGATCGTCATGTGCGACCTGCGCGGCTACGGGGATTCCAGCCGGCCGGAGGATCAGCCCAAGCACATGAGCCAATCCAAGCGGCCGATGGCGCTGGATGGCGTGGAGGTGATGGAGCGCCTCGGCTACCGGCAATTCATGATGGTCGGGCACGATCGCGGAGGGCGGGTCGGCCGCCGCATGGCTCTGGATCATCCGGACCGCGTGCAGAAGCTGGTAGTCATGGACATCGTTCCGGCGCACTATCTGTACTCCCACGTCACGATCGAATTTGTGCAGGCGTATTTCCACTGGTTTAACTACCTGCGCCCGGCCCCAGGCCCGGAAAATGAGCTGAAGGCGCAAAACGATAACGCCCTGGCGCGCGCCAAAGACGACGTGCAGATCGAATATCTGCGTCACAACACCGATATCAAAATGCTCCATGCGATGTGCGAGGACTATCGGGCCTCGGCGTCGGTCGACCTGGAGTTCGACGCGGAGGACATCAAAGCCGGAAGGAAGATCCAGTGCCCGCTGCTGACGCTATGGGCCGCCAACGGCGCGATGGGGCGATTGTACGATGTGCTCGGCATTTGGAAACAAGAGGGGGTAAACGTGAAGGGCAAGGGCTTGCCCGGCAACCACTCCTTGCAGGAGAGCGCGCCCAAGGAAACGCTGGCGGAAATTCAAGCTTTCCTGCGTTCTTGACTTCGGCCCAGGTATAAATCGCCATGATCCGAATTTCTGCCGCTGCTTTATTTGCCGGCGCCCTTTTGGCGCAAACGGCCGGAACGGAAGCCGCTGGCGTGAAATGCGCCGCGCTCACCTCCCTGAAGGCTCTGCCCAATCCGGCGACGGTGATCACATCGGCGCAGGTCAACGCGGTGCCCTCGGAGCACTGCGAAGTGCTCGGCAAAATCAATGAGCGCACCGGCGCCAACAACCAGCGCTACGCCATCAAATTCCACCTGCGCTTGCCGGCCAACTGGAACCGGAAATTTTTCTTCGAAGGCGGCGGCGGATCGAACGGCAACCTGGGCAATGCGATGGGCAATCTCCAAGGCGGGCAGCGCGCCACCGCGCTCAGTCTCGGCTATGCCGTGGTCTCGCAGGATTCCGGCCACGACAACCGCGAAAACAATGACCCGCAGCGCAACGGAACCACCACCTTCGGCTTCGACCCGCAGGCGCGGCTCGATTTCGGCTACAACTCCTACGACCAGGTCACGCAGGCCGCCAAGGCTCTGATTCGCGCCTTTTACGGACGAGCGCCGGAACGATCATACTTCGTCGGCTGTTCGGAAGGGGGGCGCGAGGGCATGATGATGTCGCAGCGCTTTCCCGATTATTTCGACGGAATCCTGGCCTGCTCGCCGGGCTTCAAGCTGCCCAAAGCCGCGCTCTACGGCCACGTCAATGACGCGCACGCCTTCGCGGACGTCGCCAAAGCCGAGGGCATCTACGATCGCTTCGGACAGCCGCTGCTCAACAAGACCTTCACGGATGAAGACCTGGACCTCGCGCAGCAGGCAATTCTCGCGGCCTGCGACGAACTCGACGGCCTGAAGGACGGCATCATCACCGATTTCCCCGCGTGCTCCACCGCGCGGGTGGCCCCGAAGCTGGCCGAGGTCACCTGCCAGGGGCCGAAGCGCAACACGTGCCTCACGCAGGTGCAGGTGACAGCCCTCGAAAAGGTTTTCGCGGGCGCGAAGGATTCCAAGGGCCAGCAGCTCTACGCGGACTGGCCGTGGGACCGCGGGCTCGGCGGGAAAGTCGGCAATACGTACAACCAGGGCTGGCGCATCTGGAAGATCGGGGCCTACGACACGCCGGTGAACTCGGCGATTATCGTGGGGCTGGGCTCGGGCGCAGTCTCGGCCGTGTTCACCACGCCGCCGGCGGTGGTGCCCACCACGGGCGATGGTCCAATGGCGTACCTGATGAGCATCGATCTGGATAAGGACGCCAACAAGATTTACGCGGAATCCGGCACGTTCACCAAGTCGTCGTGGGATTTCATGATGGCCAGCTCCACGGATCTGGCCGCATTTAAGAACCGGGGCGGGAAGCTGATCATCGTGCACGGCGCGAGCGACCCGGTGTTTTCCATCAATGACACGATCTCCTGGTGGAACGATCTCAACAAAGCCAACTCGGGGAAGGCCGCGGAGTTCGCGCGGCTGTTCGCCGTGCCCGGCATGAACCACTGCGCGGGCGGCCCGGCGACGGACCAGTTCGATGCGTTCACGGCGCTGGTGAACTGGGTGGAGAAAGGCTCCGCGCCCGAGAAAATCATCGCCACAGCGGGGCCCAATTCGCCATGGCCGAACCGCACGCGGCCGCTGTGCGTGTACCCGGCGCAGGCGCGCTACAACGGCTCCGGCAGCGTCGAGGACGCCGCGAATTTCTCCTGCCGCGTACCGTAATCGCCGCGCCGCCACAGTTCGCTGGCGAGTAGCCCGAACCACGCGGTCTCCTCGCGTTCCAGCCGGAATCCGTGCGCGCGCAACAGCGGGCGATGATCCACCAAGCGCCGCGTCGCGAGCCCGGTGGCGATTCCGAAGAACCAGTACAGGGTACGCAGCCAGACGGCGGCCCACATCGCCCGCCAGCCCGCCGGAGGCTGGCGGAATTCGGAGAGGATCCAGACCGCGCCGGGGCGGGCCGCCCGGGCGATCCGTTCGATCAACAGCGGGGCATCCCGATCATCGAAGCAATCGAGGAAAAAGTGCGTGGCAATCAGGTCATATTCTTCGCCGGGCCAGGAGAGAACCCGGGCATCGCCGACCCAATACCGCACGCGCTCAGCGGCGGCCCGCCTGCGAGCCAGCTCCAGCATGCGCGGGCTGAGATCGACGTAATCCACCTGTGCCGGACAGGCGCGCACCAGGCGCGCGAGGAACCGCCCGTCTCCATCGCCGAGCACGAGCGCGCGGCGCGCCTGTGCGAGCTCGCCGAGATAGCGCAGGCGGCGGCGCTCCAGAGCGCAGCCGAAGGCGGCGTATTCGAGCCACCGGTAGGCGGGGGCGATGCGGTCGCAGTTCAACTGAGCAGCCCCGCGACCGGCAGAAAGAAGAGGGGGCTGAGCAGCGCGGCGTCGGCCAGCACGCGCAAGGCGTCGGGGGAAAAGCACAGTCGCGCACGGTCCAGAAGCACGAATGCAAGCGCACTGGCGACTTCGGCGCTGGCAAGAACGGGCCGCTGGCGGTGCAGCAGAAACGCCGCCACGGCGACCAGCGCGGCCGCGGCGCCCACGCGAGCGCGCGCCTCGCCGTTTTCCCAATCTTCGATGGCCACGCAGTTGATCCAGCACAGGCAGGAAAACAGCAGCACGGTGAACACGTCGGCGGCGGTTTCCAGGCGGTTCCAGGCCACGATGGTGGCGCCAAGTGCGAACAGCGCTGCGACCACGGCCTCTTTGGGGAAGCGCTTTTCGGCCCGCCAGCCGTGCACCGCGGTGAAGTATAGACCCACCGCGCCCATTAACCACAGGCCCCGGGCGAACAGCGGCGCGGGCAGCGAGTTCCAGGCGAGCCACGCGGCGCCCGCACCCACCGCGGCCCATACGGCGAGCAGCGCGCGCCAGTGCCGCCGGCAGAACTGGTGCCGCGGCCGATGGCCGCATCCCCGCCAGGCGTCCAGCATGCGGTCCGCGCTATAGATCAGCCATACGGAGGCGGCCAGGAGCACTACGGGAACGGTCTGCTCCGGCGCGTGAAAGCAGCGGACGAACAGGATCTGCCAGAGCACCGCTACCAGCGGCGCGTCCAGGCTCAGTACATTGGGCCACAACCAGACCCGCACATCCTTATTATGCGGGCCCGCCCTGTGCCATCCCGTAACATGAGAAGTTCCATGCCTTCCGAACCTCCGCTGATCGAATTCGAACGCGTGTCGGTGATGCGCGGCGGCACGCTCGCGCTGGATGACATTTCGCTGAAGATCGGCGCGGGCGAGCACGTGGCGCTTATCGGCCCCAATGGCTGCGGCAAATCGACGTTTATCAAGGCGATCACGCGCGAGTGCTACCCGCTCGCTCGCGACGGATCACGGCTCACCATCCTGGGGGGAGATCATTGGAACGTTTTCGAGCTGCGCTCCCTCCTCGGCATCGTTTCGAGCGATCTCATGGTCTACTGCACGCGCGATGTGACCGGCCTCGACCTTGTGCTCTCGGGATTTTTTTCGAGCATCGGCATCTGGCCACACCAGGAAGTTACGCCCGAGATGCGCGTCAAGGCGGAGGCCGCGCTGGACCTGCTCGAAATTCCGCATCTTGCCGGACGCTGCACGGACGAAATGTCCAGTGGCGAAGCCCGGCGCGTGCTGCTGGCGCGCGCGCTGGTGCACGACCCTCGGGCGCTGATCCTGGACGAGCCGAGCACGGCGCTGGACCTGTTCGCGCAGCAGGAGCTCCGGCAGATCCTGCGCAAGCTGGCGCAGTCTGGCATCGGGCTGGTGATGGTAACGCATCACCTGTCGGACCTGATTCCGGAGATCGAGCGGGTGATCCTGATGCAGCGCGGCCGCGTGGTGGCCGACGGCCCCAAGCGCGAGATTCTCACCGCCGCGCGGCTGTCGGCGCTGTTCGGGCTGCCGGTGGATCTGGCGGAGCGCGACGGTTATTACAATTTGTGGTGAATTCTTTGCGGTAACATTGGCAAGCTGACGCATGTCTCAACCAACCAATCTCCCCATGGGCGAGCCCCTGGAGCGCATCCAGTGCCAGTGGTGCCAAGGCATGAACGAAAAGGCGGCGCTGGCGTGCACTTTCTGCGGAGCGCCGCTGGACATCCGCAACCTGGTGAGCGAATCGGGATGGCGCGAGGCGCCGCGCATCCGCGACATGACCGAGATTCACTTCGGCAACTCCACCTGCCAGGTGGAGGGCGAAGTGGTGCCGGTGGCGGAGATCAACCTGGGACCGCGCGACGCGATCTTCTTCGAGCATCATGTGATGCTGTGGAAAGATGAAAGCGTTCCGCTGTCGGTGATGCAGCTTTCGGGCGGGCTGAAGCGGGCCTTTGCGGGCATGCCGTTCATCATCAGTGTGGCGACCGGGCCGGGGCGCATCGCGTTTTCGCGCGACGCCACGGGCGAGCTGGTGGTGCTGCCGCTGCACCCCGGCATGGAGATCGACGCGCGGGAGCACGCCTTCCTGCTGTGCTCGCATCACATCAGCTATTCGTTCGTGCGCATCAAGGGGCTGGCGAACATTCTGTTCGGCGGCCAGGGCATGTACATGGACCGCTTCGTCACCACCAGCACGCCGGGGCTGCTGATCCTGCACGGCTACGGCAACGTGTTTGAGCGCAGGCTCGCGGCGGGGGAAAGCATCATGGTGGAACCGGGCGCGTTCTTATATAAGGATTCGTCGGTGACCATGGAGGTCGAGTTCCAACGTCTGGGCACAGGATTTTTCGGCGGGGCCAACATGAGCCTGGCGAAGATGACTGGACCGGGACGGGTCGGCATCCAGTCCATGTACGTGCATCATCACACGGAGTGAGCCTCGAAATGTTCTGCACAAATTGCGGCGCAAAACTTCAACCGGGCGCGAATTTCTGCGTGGCTTGCGGAGCGCGGGTAAGCCCGGCGGCGCCTGAAGCGCAGCCATCCGCGCCCCCGCCATCTTCGGTTGCGCCACGCCCGCAGGCTCCCCCGCCTCCCGCGGCCCGGGGTGCGGTGAAATGCGAGTGGTGCGGAGCGGCGGTAGACCCATCCTCGGGGAGTTGTCCCCGATGTGGCGCAACCCTGGACGTCCGCGAGGCCCGGACGCGCTCGGGCTGGGCGCAGTTGCCGGGGCGCAGGGACATGGCGAAGCTCCAGTTCGGCAACTCCGTGTGCCAGATCGAGGGCTCGTATGTGCCCACCGCCGATTTCAACCTTGCGGCGGGCGATTCGGTCTATTTCACGCATCATGTACTGCTGTGGAAAGACCCGCAGATCCATATCGCCACCATGTCGCTCAAAGGCGGCTGGAAACGCTTGTTTGCGGGTATGCCCCTCATCATGACCGAGGCGCACGGGCCGGGGCGCATCGCTTTTTCCCGCGACGCGCCGGGCGAGCTGATTCCGGCGCCGCTGCAACCCGGCCAGGCGATCGACGTCCGCGAACATCTTTTTCTGGCTGCGACACGCAACGTCGAGTACGACTGGTTCCAAACCGGTCTCTGGTTCAAAACCCGGGCGAACAACGACACCGAAACCCACTACCCGATCGGGATGTTCATGGACCGGTTCACCGCGCCCGCGACGCCGGGGCTGCTACTACTGCACGCGGCGGGAAATGTCTTCGTACGCGAGCTCAGTCCGGGCCAAAGCATCCTGGTGAAGCCCACCGCGTTGATTTTCAAAGATCCCACCGTGAACATGCACCTTCATTTCGAGCAGCCCGGCATGGTTTTCGGCGGATTTTCCTTTAGTGGATTCGGCGGGTGGAGCAATCGCTATCTCTGGCTCCGGCTGATCGGACCGGGCCGCGTCGCGGTGCAATCGGTATTCGAGCGCGTCGAGGGTGAGAATCGCAATATCGCTGGATTTTCCTACGCCACGGAACAATACTGGTAGTCTTGTACACTAAGGGATCGGAGGACGGCAGCCGCGAATCCGGTGGCCGTATTCTCTGCCGCGCCCTGTGGCACAGGCCCAAGAAATGGAATAGGAGGAGCCATGCGTTTTCTTTTTGGTTGTCTGCTGCTGTCGGCGGCCGCCTGTGCGGCGACCACGATCAACACAACGATTTCGGTTCAGAACGCACCGGTCACCATCGGTGTCTCCGGCGTCAGTGTGACCGGCGCGGTCACCCTCACCAACATCGGGA
>Ga0070739_10002041_pt1 | contig 28189 bp, 23 predicted proteins | sample Coa_R1_7_FD_66445 | JGI IMG/M metagenome (GOLD analysis project Ga0070739, IMG submission 66445) | Surface soil microbial communities from Centralia Pennsylvania, which are recovering from an underground coalmine fire - Coalmine... | ecosystem: Environmental > Terrestrial > Soil > Unclassified ...
AGGCGCGGGTTCAGCGCCCGCAGCCGCTCCCAGCCGATGCCCATGCGGTCGGCCACGCCCGGCCGAAAGTTCTCCAGGACCACGTCGGCGTGCTCGGCGAGCGCCAGGTAGACGTCGCGGCCCTTCGCGGTGCTCAGGTCGAGGGTGATGCTCTGCTTGTTGCGGTTGTAGGCGCCGAACATCGGCGCGAACGGCCGGTCCGCGCTGGGCCGGCCGCGGAACGGGTCGCCGCCTTCCGGATGCTCGACCTTGATCACCTCCGCTCCCAGGTCCCCGAGCAGCATGCCCGTCAGGGGCCCGGAGATGAACCGGCAGGCCTCGACCACCCGGATGCCGCGCAATGGGCCGGCCATCGCTCCCCCCGCCTCGCGGTGTGCTATCGTATCGCCCGATTCGACGGCGCGCCCGGGCCGAGTGCCCGTTCGCTCGGCGCGGCCGTCGCCAATCGTCGGGTATCGTAGCACGGCCCGCGTGGCGCGGGCACAGCCGGAGCGGGACGAGGGAGCGTACCATGCAGCTCGAGCGCCACCGCGACAACCAGCAGTGGGTCCTCGACCACCTGGTCAAGACGACCGGTCGGGTGCAGAACTTCTTCGACGACGGCCGCGCCCTGCCGCCCGAGGTCAAGAGCTACGCCATGATCCCGCGCGCGCTGGCCAAGGAGGCGGCGCACCAGGAGGCGATCGGCCGCGCCGCCGAGGAGGCCGGCCACTACCGCACGGCCCGCGAGGCCTACTGGGCGGCGGCGGACACCTACCGCGAGGCCCAGCATGCCATTTTCGAGGACGACCACCCGCTGAAGATACAGCTCTGGGCGAACGTGGACGCCTGCTACGACAAGATCATCCAGTACAGTGAGTACCCGATCGAGCGCGTGGAGATCCCCTGGGAGGGCGTCACCCTCGCCGCATTGGTCCATCTCCTGCCCGGCCGCCCGAAGGCGCCGTTCGTCCTTTACGTCCCGGGCATGGACGGCACGAAGGAGAACGCCCTCGACCCGACGAACAACATCTTCCTCGACCGCGGGTTCCACGTCCTTGCCCTCGACGGGCCGGGCCAGGGCAGCAGCAACCTGCGCAAGATCCGCGTCACCGACGACAACTACGAGCGCGCCGGCCGCGCCGCGATCGACTACATCCTGCAGCGGCCGGAGCTAGACGAGGACAAGGTGGTCGTGTTCGGGTCGAGCATGGGCACCTTCTGGGGCTCGCGCCTGGCGGCCAGTGACCCGCGCGTGCGGGCCTGCGCCACGGTCCGCGCCTGCTACGGACCGAAGCAGCACATCTTCGACCAGGCCTCGCCGCGCTTCAAGCAGGTGTTCATGTATATGGCCGGCATGCACGACGAGGCCGAGTTCGACCAGATGGCGGCGAGGATGACCCTCGACGCCTGTGCGCCGCGCATCCAGTGCCCAACGCTGATGGTCACCGGCGAGTACGACCCACTGTGCTACCTGGACGAGACCGAGGCGGTGTTCGAGGCGATCGGCGGTCCGAAGGAGCTGTGGGTGTTCGAGAACGAGGCGCATAGCCTGCGCGGCATGAAAGGGCTGGGCGGGCTCAACGTCTACGGCTTCATGCTCGACTGGCTGCAGGACGCACTGCGCGGCCGCTACGGCCCCGGCTACCGCCGCCGCGTCCTCATCCCCCAGCGCACGGGCACCGGGCCGTACACGCCGGGGGCGGAGTACTGACACTACCTCAGCCACTAGGGGTTGGTGGACCAGAGTCAGTGGGAGAGGTGGTGACTGCGGGTGCGCGGTAGTCCATGAACATCCCGTTCAGGACGGTGCCCGTCTCCGCGTCCACGCTGAGCTGCTCGGTGAGCGCGTAGCCGAGGCCCTGGCAGACGCCACCCTCGATCTGGCCCTCGACCAGCGTGGGGTTGATCGCACGGCCGACGTCCTGGGCCGCCACCAGCCGCAGCACCCGCACCTGGCCCGTCTCGGTGTCGACCTCGACCTCGGCGAACTGGGCGGCGAAGCTCGGCGCGTTGTTCAGCGGCGCCTCCCCGTAGCCGTGCAGGTTGTGGCCCTCGAACAGGGCCCCCCGCAGCAGGTCGTGCAGGCCGACCGTCCGCGCCGGCACGCCACGGACGGCTACCTGCCCGTCTCGCAGCTCCAGGTCGACCGGGTCGCTCTCCAGCAGCCGGGCGGCGTAAGCCAGCAGCTTCTGCCGGGCGTCCGCGGCGGCCGCCTGGACCGCCTGGCCGGCCCGGTAGAGCGAGCGGCTGGCGTGGGCTCCGGAATCGTAGGGGGTCACGTCGGTGTCCGTCTCCGCCACCTGCACCGCCGCCAGCGGGACGCCGAACGTCTCGGCGCAGATCTGGGCCACGGCCGTCCGCACGCCGGTACCCAGGTCACAGGCAGCCGTGATCAGTTGCAGCGTGCCGTCCGGGTTGACGTGGACGCTAGCGCCGCTCTGGTCCAGCCGCCCCGGCTTGTCCGCCACTCCGCTCGACCAGCTCACGCAGGCCATCCCCACCCCACGCCGCGGCGAGCCGGTCCCGGCCGGCCGCGCGCGCTTGGCCGCCCAGTCGATCGCCCGCGCCCCCCGCGCCAGGCACTCGCCGAGCCCGTCGCCGGCGAGCGGCAGGCCGGCCTGGCCCCAGGGATCGCCGGCGCGGAGGCGCATGCGCTCGCGTGCCGCCAGCGGGTCCACTCTCAGCGCCCGCGCCCCGAGGTCGATCAGGTGCTCCAGCGCGAAGCAGGCCTGGGGGCCGCCGTAGCCGCGGAAGGCCCCGGAGACCGGCGTGTTGGTGAACACGATCCGCGCCTCGAGGTCAGCATGCGGGATGTGGTAGGGGCCCAGAAGCTGGCGGAGCAGGACCGCGGTCACCGCCTGGCTGTGGCTCAGGTAGGCGCCGGCGTCCACCAGCGCGCGCGCGCAGCGCGACGATCGTCCCATCGGCGCGGAACCCGGCCGTGAGCCTGGTCGTCGTCGGGTGGCGCGACTCGGTGCCCACGAAGTCCTCGCGGCGGGAGAAGGTCAGCTTCACCGGGCGCCCGAGCAGGAGCGCCAGCGCCACGGCGTAGGGCTCGCCGATGACGCCGTCGTTCTTGCCGAAGGCCCCGCCGGTCGGCGGCACCACCACGCGCACGCGGTGGAGCGGGAGCCCGAACAGGCGCGCCAGAGTGAGCCGGACGCGGTGCGGCGCCTGGGTGGGCGACCAGACGGTCAGCTTGCCATCGGCGGCCACCTCGGCCACGCAGCAGGGCGGCTCGAGCTGGGCCTGCTTCTGCTTCGAGGTCACGAAGCGCCGCTCGAGCACGAGCGCGGCGTCGGCCAGCGCCGCGTCGACGTCGCCCACCTGGCGTGATAGGCGGCCGGCGAGGTTGTTCAGCGCGCCGTCGTGCAGACGCGGCGCGCCCTCCGCCTCGGCCTGCTCGGCGTCGAGGACGGCCGGCAACGTCGCGTACTCCACCGCGATGTGGTCCAGCGCCGCGCGGGCCTGCGCGTCGCTCTCGGCCACCACGGCCGCCACGGGCTCGCCCGCGTAGCGGACCGTCGCGTCGAACAGCCGCTGGTCCCCAGCCAACGCGGCGCCCTCGGGCTCGCGCTCGAACTCGTGGCAGGCGGGGTCGAACGACGGCAGGTCGGGGAAGCGCTCGGCCAGGTTGTCCGTCGAGAGCACGGCTCGCACGCCGGGCAGGGCCAGCGCGGCCGAGGCGTCGACGCGGAGGACGCGGGCATGGGGATGCGGGCTGCGAAGCAGGCGGGCGTGGAGCAGCCGCGGCAGGAGCAGGTCGCTCACGTAACGGGCGCGGCCGGTGGCCTTGGCCGCGGCGTCGAGCTTGACGGCCCGCTGGCCCACGATCGCCAGCCCGTCGCTCATGGCGCCGCCCTCCGCTCGCGCGCGGGCGGCGGCGATACCGGCGCGTGCCGCGTTACGGACGACACTGCGTCCTGGGTTGGCGGCGACGGCGTCATCACCCCCGCCTGGCGCGGCGACCGCGCCGCCGCGGCGACTGCCTCGACGATCTTCGCGTAGCCGGTGCAGCGGCACAGGTTTCCGGCCAGCCCTTCGCGGATCTCCGCTTCGCTGGGGGCGGGGTTCTCGTCCAGGAGCGCGCTGGCAGCAATCAGCAGGCCGGGCGTGCAGTAGCCGCACTGGATCGCGCCGGCCTCGACGAACGCGCGCTGCAGTGGGTGCAGCTCGCCGGGCGGCGCGAGACCCTCCACCGTCAGCACCGTACAGCCGTCGATCTGCGGGGCCAGCATCAAACACGATCGCACCTGGGCGCCGTCGACGAGCACGGTGCAGCTCCCGCAGACACCCTCGCCGCAGCCGACGCGCGTGCCATAGAGTCCCAGCTCGTCACGCAGGAAGTCGCAGAGGAGCTGGCTGTCCTCGGCCGCCCGCGCCACCCGCTCGCCGTTGATAGTGGCAGAGATCTGGATGGCCATTCCGGACCCTCGCCGCGTTCGTTCCGAAGCCTGCCCGCAGGAGCACGGCGCCCGCTAGTGTAGCGCACCAGCCGCCGCCGGCCCAGACTGGACAACTCCGCGAGGTCGACGTATCCTGGGCCCACCGGCGGTTCCCGGGCGCGACCTGATTGAAGGGGACGGTGGCAACCATGCCGAAAGATCTCCGTGATTTTCTGGCGCGGCTAGAGCAACACGCCCCGGCGGAGCTCCTGCGGGTCAAGCGGCCAGTCGATCCGGTCTTCGAGCTGCCCGGCGTGCTCCGCAAGCTCCAAGCCGAGCGGCGATATCCCGCCGTGCTATTCGAGCAGGTCAAGGGCCGCAAGCTGCCGGTGATCAGCAATCTCCTGGGCGGCGAGCGCCTCCTCGCCGAGGCGCTGGAGACCACGCCCGACCGCCTGACCGAGACCTACATCGAGCGCGAGGAAAAGCGCCTGCCGTTCGAGCAGGTAGCGGATGGCCCCGTCCACGAGATCGTGGTCCGCGGCGACGACATCAACCTCTACGAGATGCCGATCATCACGAACTGCGAGAAAGACTCCGGCGCCTTCATCACGGGCGGGGTCACGACCGTGCGGGACCCGGCCACGGGCACGCACAACTCCGGCATCTACCGCATGCAGATCCACTCCCGGAACACGCTCGGGATGAGCTACGAGAAGCACGCTCACATCGGGCGCATCCATCGCCACGTCGAGGCACGCGGCGAGCCGCTCGACGCCGTCACCTGGGTCGGCCACCATCCGGCCTGCCTGCTGGGCTCCCAGTCCAAGGTCCAGTTCGGCGAGGACGAGTACGAGGCGATGGGCGGCCTGCTCGGCGAGCCGCTCCAGGTCGTGCGGGGGCTGACGGTCGACGTCCTGGTGCCGGCCTATGCGGAGATCGCTTTCGAGGGCCGCATCCTCCCCGGCCCGCGCCTGCCCGAGGGCCCGTTCGGCGAGTTCACCTGGTACTACGGGCTCGAGCGGCCCAGCCCGGTCATGGAGGTGACCGCGATCACCTACCGGACCGGCGCCATCTACCACCACCTGTTCGCCGCCCACCCGGAGCACAACCTCACCGGCCGCCTCGGGCGCGAGGCGGTGCTCTACAAGCGGGTCAAGGCCGCGGTCCCGTCCACCCGGGCGGTCTGCCTGCCGATGTCCGGCATCTGTCGCTTCACCGCCTACGTCCAGATCGCCAAGGAGTTCGACGGCGAGGGCAAGCTCGCGGCCCTGGCCGCCCTGGCCTCGGATCCATTCGTGAAGCTGGCCGTGGTCGTCGACGAGGACATCGACATCCACAACGACGCCGAAGTGCTGTGGGCGATCGCCACGCGGACGCAGCCCGACCGCTCGACCTTCTTCGTGCAGGACGCGGCGGTGTCGCGGCTCGACCCGGCCTCCTACTCGATCTGGAGCCGCTGGGAAAAAGACACGATGAACACCAAGTGGGCGATCGACGCCACCAAGCCGGTGGAGGCGCCGTTCGAAGACCGCGCCGATGTGCCGCGGGAGTACTGGGAGCACCTCGACCTGCGCGAGTACATCGAGGGCTGGGCCGGCGCGGCCGGCACCCGGGCCGCCCGCTGAGCCGGAGAGGCAGGTCACATGAACGTCGAGCAACAGGCGCAGGCCAACGCGTTCTGGGTAGCCGTACTGAACGTGGACATCCAGCTCTTCAAGGCCAGTTACTTCAAGCTGCGCTGGGGCAGCCCGGGCGGGATCGACCAGGCGCTGCCGGCCTATGACGAGGCGCTGCGCGCCCTGCGCGGCACCCCCTGGGCCCCCGAATTAGCCGAGGAGGCGGCCGATCTCGCCCGACGGGTGGAGAGCTTCAAGCGCACGCTCGAGGCGCGCGACTCGACGATCGCCAGCGCCGAGCACACGCGACTGCTGCAGGCCTTCGAGGAGCTGCGCGACAGCGTACGCTACTGGCCGGAGCCGAAACCGAAGGTGCAGCGCGGCAGCGAGGGCGCGCGCGACTTCTCGACCCTGCACGCGGGCATGGAGTCCTCGTAGCAGCCTCGTTCGCGGTCTTCCGGGGGGAACGTGTCCAGCCTGAGCCTGGTGAGCGGTACCGTCCTGACCATGGGAGCCGAACGCCGCATCTGGCGCGACGCGACCGTCGTCGTCGAGGACGGCCGCATTGCGGCGGTGGGGCCCGCCGCCGGAGGCGCGCCCCTCGACTGTCGCGGCAAGGTCGTCCTGCCCGGCCTGGTCAACGCCCACGCCCACACGCTCGAGGTGCTCTTCCGCGGCTGCGGCGGCGAGCTGCGCCTGCTGCCATGGATCCACGAGCGGAGCCACCCCCTGCTCGACCGCCTGGACGAGCAGGGAGCCGCTGTGGCCACCCGCCTGGCGGGGCTCGAGATGCTTCGCACGGGCACCACGGCCTTCCTCGACCCCGAGGTGCCGCCCCGCCTGCTGGCGGCGATGACGCGCGCGGCGGCCGAGACGGGCCTGCGCGCGGCCCTGGCCCTGGGCGTGGAGGGTGAGGCGGGCTACGGCAGGCACGGCCACGACGGGCCCGCGCACGACCACGGGCACCCGGCCGCGACGGCGCTCTCGGCGGCCGAGCGCACGGCGCTCGACGGCTGGTGCGACCCGACGGGCGGGCGGCTAGCGCTGTGGCTCGGGCCGCGGGTGCTGAGCGCCGTCACGCCCGCGCTCGGCCGGGCCCTGCGCCAGGAGGCGGAGAGACGCGGGCTGGGGATCACCTTCCACTGCGCCGAGGTGCCGGAAGACGTGGCCCACGTCCACGCCAGCGGCAGCGAGACCGTCGTCGGCTTCGCCACGGAGCGCGGGCTGCTGGGGCCGCGGTCGGTGCTCACCCATGGCGTCTACCTGGCGGAGGCCGAGCTGGCGCCGCTGGCCGCTACCGGCGCCAGCGTCGCGCACTGCCCGAGCTCGAACGCCAAGCTCGGCTCGGGCGTGGCGCCCGTGCCCGCGATGTGCGCCCACGGCGTGAACGTGGCCCTCGGCACCGATGGCGGCCTGTGCAACGACACCTACGACCTCCTGTCCGAGATGCGGCTGGCCGGGCTGATCCACAAAGCGGTCGCCCGCGACCCGGCGGCGATCACGCCCGAGACCATCCTTGAGCTGGCAACGGTCAACGGCGCGCGGGCGCTCGGCCTCGCCGATACGGGGACGCTGGAGCCGGGGAGCTGGGCCGACCTGCTGGTCGTCGACCTGCGGCGGGCGGGATCGTGGCCCACGCCCCACCCCGTGGACTCGCTCGTGTTCAGCGCCAACCGAGCCGTCGTCGACAGCGTGCTGGTGGGCGGGGAGGTGGTGCTGCGCGACGGCCAGCCGGTCGGGGTGGACGAGCGCCGCCTCCTGACGGAGGCGGAAGAGGTGGCGCGGCAGGCGATCGAGGAGGCCGGCTTGGCCAGCGCGGTCGGCCCACGCTGGCCGGTCACCACCGCGCTGGCGGCCCGCTGAGCAGCGAGGGGCGCCTTCGGGCATCTAGTGGCATTAGGCCGCGGCAACGGAGCAGGGATGGTCGAGCTACAGACGGACCAGCGGCTGAGCGGCGCGGGCGCTGCGACGGGCGCCATTCAGGTGAGCGGCGTGGACAAGGTGTTCCGCAGGGGCCAGGGCGCGGTGCCGGTCGAAGCGCTGCGCGACGTGAGCCTCGACGTGGCCCCGGGCCAGTTCGTCTCCTTCGTCGGGCCCAGCGGCTGCGGCAAGTCCACGCTGCTCAAGCTGATCGGCGGCCTGATCGAGCCCACGGCCGGGCGGATCACGGTCGGGGGACGCGAGGTAGCCGGGCCGCGCCGCGACGTTGGGATCATGTTCCAGACGCCGGTGCTGTTCGCCTGGCGCACGGTGCTGGAGAACGTCCTCCTCCCGATCGAGATCTGCGGCCTCGACCGCCGCGCCTGCCTGGAGAAGGCGCGCGGCATCCTGCGGCTGGTGGGGCTCGAGGACCGCGAGCGCGCCTACCCGCGCGAGCTGTCGGGCGGCATGCAGCAGCGCGCCGCGCTCAGCCGCGTCCTGGTCGTCGACCCGCCGATCATTCTCATGGACGAGCCGTTCGGCGCGCTGGACGAGTTCACCCGCGAGAAGATGAACCTGGAGCTGCTCCGCATCTGGGGCGAGCGGCGGCAAACGATCGTGTTCGTGACCCACAGCATCGTCGAGGCGGTCTTCCTGTCCGATCGCGTCGTCGTGATGGGCACGCGGCCCGGGCGGGTGCTCTCCGTGCTCGACGTGTCCCTGCCGCGGCCGCGGACGATCGAGATGATGAAGTCGCCGGAGTTCGCCGCGACGGCGTTCGAGATCCGCGAGCATCTGGGGGTGGCCCGATGAGCTCCACCGTCGAAGGACTCGAAGGCGAGGCCGCGGCCCAGGCGGCGAGCCTGACCCGCCCGCCGCTGGCGCAGCGCCTGGGTGGATTGTTGCAAGCACACCCCGAGATCGTCCTCTCTCCGCTCAGCCTGGTCGCGATCCTGGTCCTCTGGGAAGTCGCGAGCCGCGCGGAGCTCATCCCGCCGATCGTCCTGCCGCCCCCCAGTCGGGTATGGGACGGGCTGGTGATCCTCTTCACGGCACCCTGGTTCCCCAACCAGGTGTGGGTGACGACCGTCGAGACGGTGACCGGATTCGTGATCGGCAGCGCGGCGGCGATCGTGATCGGCATCGTGATGGTGAACCTGCCACTGTTCCGGAAGGTCATCTACCCGTACATCGTCGCCTTCCAGGTGATGCCGAAAGTCGTCCTCGCGCCGATCTTCATCACCTGGTTCGGCTTCGGCCTGACCTCCAAGATCGTAATGGCCATCGCCATCTCCTTCTTTCCCGTCGTCATCAACACCGTGGTCGGGCTGGAGTCGGTCGACGAGAACGCCTCGCTGCTGATGCGCTCGCTGGTGGCCTCGCGCCGGCAGACGTTCTTCAAGCTCGCCTGGCCCACGGCGCTGCCGAGCGTGTTCGCGGGCCTCAAGACCGGGCTGACCCTGGCCCTGATCGGCGCGCTGGTGGCCGAGTTCGTCACGGCCAAGGAGGGGCTGGGCGTGCTGGTGACCACCTTCAGCTTCGAGCTGAAGGTCTACCTGGTCTTCGCGACGATCATCGTGGTGTCCGTGCTCGGCTTAGTGCTGTACGGGATCATGGAGTACCTCGACCGCAAGATCGTCTACTGGCGCCGCACCGACTTCACTGGCTAACCGGCGGGCGCGGGTGGGCCGGGCCGGGCCCAGGAGTGAAACCCACCGTGGAGAAAGGATCCAAGCTATGCGGCCACTGACTGCGTGGGTATCGTTCGGCCTCATGCTCTGTCTTGCGCTCGCCTCTTGCGCCCCGGCCCCCACCGCCCAGCCCGCGGCGCCCGCCGCCCCGGCCGCAGCCGCCGCCCAGGGCGCGCCCGCCGGCGCGGCCAGCGAGGCCGTTGCCCCGGCGGCCCCCGCGGCGCAGGCGGGCCAGGCGGCGCCGCCCCTGAAGAAGTTCCGCGTGCTGCTCCCCTTCCGCGAGGGGATCACCTTCTTTCCGATCAGCATCGCGCAGGAGCTGGGCTACTTGAAGGCCGAGGGGATCGACATGGACCTCCAGGTAGCCAATGGCAGCAGCGCCCTCATCCAGCAGCTCGGCGCGGGCAACGGCGAGATCGGCGTGGTCCTGGCGCCGAACACGCTGCTCGGCTACGCCGAGGGCGTGAAGTACAAGGCGTTCTACGACTTCCTGACCAAGAACACCTTCGACACGAAGGTGCTGGACGGTAGCCCGATCAACACCCTGGCCGACCTGCGCGGCAAGACGATCGGCACGATCGACCTCACCCGCGGCGACCTGCCGCTGCTGCGCGTACAGCTCCGCCGCGCCGGGCTGGACCCGCAGCGCGACGTGAACATCGTCGCCCTCGGCCCGGACATGGTCGTGCACGCGCAGGCGCTGCGCGACGGCAAGGCCGACGCGCTCAACATCTCCTGGAACAACACCGTCTCCGTCGAGGCGGCCGGCGTGAAGCTGAAGTGCATCACCTGCGACACCGAAGAGCTCCAGCTCGCCTCCGAGACCACCGTGGCGACGCTCCCGGTCTTCCAGCGCGACCGCCAGTACCTCGTTGGCTTCGGGCGGGCGCTGGCGAAGGCGACGCTGTTCGCCGAGACCAACCCTGATGCCGCGATCGCGATCATGGCGAAGGTCGCGCCGGCCGAGCACACCGACCCGGCCTACGCGCGGACGTTCTTCATGGCGGCGCTCGACATCATGCGGCCGCGCCAGCCGGGCAAGTACGGGCTCCACGACCTCGGCGGCTGGGAGCGGCTGCAAGACTACATGCAGGCGCCGACTGAGATCCAGGCCACGGGCCTGACCACCAAGGTGAACATCTCCGAGGTGGTGACCAACGAGCTGGTGGACGAGATGAACCGCTTCGACGCCGACGCGGTGCGCAAGGAGGCCCAGGCCTATCGGCCGTGATGCGGGTCCGCCGCGGAGGAAGGCCATGCCCTACCGCGACCTGCGCGAGTTCCTCGCCCGGCTGGAGGCGGAAGATCAGCTCCGGCGGGTGATGCGGCCGGTGAGCACGCGGTTCGAGATCGCCGCCGGCATCCGCCGGATGTCCGACGTTCGTGGGCCGGCCCTGCTGTTCGAGAACGTGGTCGGCCACACGATGCGCGTCGTGGGGGCGGTCTTCGCCGACCGGAAGAAGGCGCTGCTGGCGCTGGACGTTCCCACGCCAGCGGTCGGCAACGCGAAGTTCCTCGAAGGGCTGCACCACCCGCTGTCGCCGCGCCTGGTCGAGCGTGGCCCGTGCCAGGAGGTCGTGCTCACGGGCGGCGACGTCGACCTGTTCAGCCTGCCGCTGCCGGTGTACAGCGAGAAGGACGGCGGCGCCTACGTCTCCGCCGCGGTCGCCATCAGCGAGGACCCCCTCGACGGCAGCCGGAACGCCTCGATCTACCGCCTGATGCGGATCGACCGCAACCACCTCGCCGTCATGTCGCACGCTTTCCAGGGCCTGGGGACCCAGATCGCGCGGGCGGAGCAGCGGGGCCTGCGGCTGCCGGTGGCGCTCGCCAACGGGGTCGACCCAGTGATCAACTACGCCTCCCAGGCGAAGGTGCCCCACGGCGTCGACGAGCTGGGGATCGCCGGCGCGATCAACGGCGCGCCGGTGGACCTCGTCCGCTGTGCCACCGTCGACCTCGCGGTGCCGGCCACGACCGAGATCGTCATCGAGGGCGAGATCCTGCCGGGCGAGCGGGCAGAGGAGGGGCCGTTCGGCGAGTTCACCGGGTACTACGGTCCGTCCGAGCGGAACCCTGTCATGGAGGTCAGCGCCATCACCTACCGCCGCGACCCGATTTTCCTCGCCGGCCTGACCGGCGTGCCGACCACCGACAACCACATCCTGAAGGTGTTCGCCTACGAGAGCGTGCTCTACGAGAACCTCCGCAAGATCTTCCCCGAGGTGACGGCGGTCTGCTACCCCGACTGGGGCGGGGTCCAGTACGCCGCCGTGATCGCGCTCCGCCAGCGCTACAAGGGCCAGGCGCGGCACCTGATCTTGAGCGCGCTCGGCGATGCCTCGCGGCCGAAATGGGTCATCGTCGTCGACGACGACGTCGACGTGTACGACACGGAGCAGGTGAACTGGGCGATCATCACGCGCTCGCAGCCAGCCGAGGACCTGATCGTCGTGCCGAGCGTGGCCGGCGGCCCGCTCGACCCGTCGGCGCCCGAGAAGGAGGTCATCTCCGTCTGGGGCCTGGACGCCACGCGGCCGTTTGGCGTGCCGTTCCCGGAGGTCTGCCAGGTGCCGGGCGCCGACACCTTCGAGATCGACGCGCCGGCGGATCGCTGATGACCCATCCGTGGAGACGGCTCACGGTAGGCACGATGCCATCACCCGCCTCTCCCCGGGAGAGTGGACCGTCCTCACCCCGCCCTCTCCGGGGAGGAGAGGGGAAACACAAGCCTTCAGGGAGGGCCGGAGGCCTCGGCGCGCGCGTAGGCCTCGGCCAGGGCGCGGCGCGCAAAGACGGCGATCATCTCCCGCCGGTAGTCGGCCGAGGCCGTCGCATCGCTGGCCGGCTCGGCCGCGGCCTGCGCCTCGCGGGCGGCGGCGGCGAATGCCTCCGGGCCAGCGCCCAGCAGCGCCTGCTCCGCCGTCCGGGCACGGACCGGCGTCCCGGCGACGCCGAACAGACCGAGGTGGGCCGCGGCGATGGCTCCGTCGGTGCCAAGGCTGAGCTGCGCGGCTACCCCGACGATCGCGAAGTCCCCGTACCGATAGACCAGCTCCTGCACGGCGGCGCCCGTGCGCGGCGGCGCCGCCGGCCAGCGCGCCTCGAGCAGCAGCTCGTCGGGCTCCAGCGCGGTCGTGAGCGGGCCCAAGAAGAACGCGTCCGCGGGCAGGCGGCGCTCGCCGCGCGCGCTCGCCAGCCGCAGCTCGGCTCCCAGTGCAAGCGCGACGGCGGGCCACTCCGCGGCGGGATCGGCGTGGGCCAGGCTGCCGAGGAGCGTCCCGCGCGTGCGGATCGCGGCGTGGCCGATCAGGCGCGCCGCCAGCGGCAGGAGCGGCGCGGCCGCCGCCAGCGCGGGATCCGTGCGCTCCAGCGCCCGGTGGCGGGCTAGCGGTCCGACGGCGACCACGCCATCGTCGACACGGGCGTAGTCCAGGCCCGGCAGCCGGTTGAGATCGACCAGCAGGCGTGGCTCGACCAAGCCGAGCGTGATCATCGGCACCAGGCTCTGCCCACCCGCCAGGAGCTTCGTCCCGTCGCCCTCGGTTCGCAGGAGCGCCAACACCTGCTCCAGCGTCTCCGCGCGCAGGTAGGTGAAGCCCGGCATGCATGCCCCCTGCCTCGTCGGCTCGGCCGCCGCCCCCGCGTGGTGGACGCCGCGCGAGCCCGTCAGCACGGCAGTATAGCCACCCGGCAGCGTTACCCATTGACAGGGCCAGGGCCGGGGCTTATCGTGGGGGCCAACCGGCTCCTGGGGGTGGGCAGGACCGGATCGGATGGCATCCTGACGGCCGATGCGGCCGGCCGCCAGCGCAAGGCGCCCGGCCGTCGCGGCGCGCGGCCGGACCACCACGAGAGGGGGCTCAGGGTGACGGAGCTTTCGCCCGACCTGCGGGCACGGGCATCATGACGAAGGATCTGCGCAGCTTCCTAGCGCTGCTCGAACAGGAGCACCCGGGCGAGCTGGTCTGCATCGAGCGGGAAGTGCATCCGGACCGGTACGAGCTGCTGGCCTTCGTCGAGACATTCGAGAAGATGGGGCGCTTCCCGGCAATCCTGTTCCAGCACGTGACCACCCTGCGCGGGGAGCGCTGGCCCGGCGGCATGGTGGTCTCGATCGACCCAGGCACCTACCGGCGGGCCGCGATCGCACTGGGACTGGACACCCACCGAGCGACCGCGCACGACGCCGTCACGGCGCTCGCCCGCGGCATCCAATCGCCGGTCAAGGCCGAGCCCCTGCCAGCGGGCCAGGCGCCGGTCCAGGAGGTGGTGCTGCGGGGCGAGGAAGCCGACCTGGCGGATCTGCCGCTGATCATGCACTACGAGCACGACATGCGGCCGGGCTGGATGACCCCGGTCGTCGCCGTGCGGGACCCGGTCGAGGGCCGCTACAACCTCTCCTACCACCGGATCGTGTACAAGGGCCCGCGGCGCGTGACCGTCCAGATCGCCCCCGGCCACCTCCAGGAGTCGCTGTCGCGTGCCCAGGCGCGCGGCGAGCCGCTGCCCGTCGCTCTGGTCGTGGGACACCATCCCGCCTTCTACATGGCCAGCGGCGCGCGGCCGAGCTGGACGTTCGACGAGTACGAGGTCGTCGGCGGGGCGCTGGGCGAGCCGCTGCGGGTGGTGCCCTCGGTCAGCTTCGGCTCGGACCTGATGGTTCCGGCCGACGCCGAGCTAGTCGTCGAGGCGCGCATCCTGCCGGACCAGGTCGAGCCGGAAGGCCCGTTCGGGGAGTGGACCCGCTACTACGGGCCCCAGGACATCATGCCGGTGGCCGAGGTAACCGCGATCACCCGCCGCCGCGACGCGCTGTTCCAGGCCATCCGCGCCTCGTACCACATCATCGAGGACATGAGCCACTCGGCCGGCCTGCTCGCGCTGCTGAAGACCCGCTTCCCCAGCGTCCGGTCGGTCAACGCCTTCTTCCACACCTGGGCGATCATCTCGATGGAGAAGAGCCAGGAGGGCGAGCCGATGCGGGTCGCGTCGATGGCGCTGGCCTACGGCCGCCACGTCAAGCACGCCGTGATCGTCGACGCGGACGTCGACCCGTTCAACCTGCAGCAGGTGCTCTGGGCCATCGGCGTGCGGCTGCAGCCGCACGAGCGCGTGAAGATCATCGACAACATCGCACTGAACACGCTCGACCCGTCGCTGACCCATCCCCACCTTGGGTCGGTGATGGTGATCGACGCCACCGAGTCGGTCGATCGCCCGTTTCAGCAGGCGATCAGCATGCCCCGCGACGTGCTCGAGCGCATCCAGGCCGAGTTTGAGAGCTACGTGCCGCGGGAGAAGCTGGCGCGGGTCGCCTACGGCGACCCGTGGCGGGTGTAGATAGGTAGTGACCGCATGGCTCCGATTTTCTTCGTCACCTGTGGCGAGTGTGACACGCGCTTTCCAGTGCACCTGAGCGTCTACGAGATGGGCCCGGACACGGGAGTGATCTGCCCGCGCTGCCTGACCGGATTTCCCTGGGGAAAGGCCAAGCAGGTCTCGACGCCGTTCTCGAGCGGGGCCGCCAGCGCGCCCGGCAGCATGGGAGGGCACTCGCATGGAGCGACCGGAGGCCACGCGCACTAGCCGCTTGGCCAGCGCAGCGCTGGCCGTGCTCCTGGTCGCCTGCGCCCCGCGCGCGGAGGCGCCGCCAAGCGCGGGTGGTGGCCTGCCCGGCAGCACGATCCCTCAGACCGGGGCCGTGGCCCCGGCCGGCGCGACCGCGGCGCCTCAGTCAGACGCCGCGGCGAGCCCGCCCGCGCCCGGCCCACCGCTGCGCGTGCGGCTGGCCCAGACCTCGCTGTCCGGCTCGTCCCTGCCGGTCTGGGTCGCCCGGGACGCGGGCCTGTTCACGCAGTATGGGGTGGACTTAGAGCTGACCTACATCTCCACCACGCCCACTGCGATGGCCGCGCTCCTGGCCGACGAGGTGGACTTCATCGTCGGGTCGCCCGATCCCGTCGTGGCGGTCGGAGTGGAGGGCGGCGACGCGGTCGCCGTGGGCGCCACTCTGAACAAGATCGTCCAGGCGATCTACGCCGCACCGGCCTACCCGGATCCGGCTAGCCTACGTGGCCATGCCGTGGGCATCACCCGCTTCGGCGCGCTCAGCGACTCCTCGGTGCGCTACCTGCTGCGGCACTGGGGCCTCGATCCGGACCAGGACGTCACGCTGCGGCAGATAGGGGGATACCCGGAGATGCTCACGGCGCTCAGCGCCGGGGCCATCGAGGCGGGAATCCTCCCGCCGCCTCAGACGCTGCGCGCGAAGGACCTCGGCTTCGTCGAGCTGGGCAACCTCTGGACGACGTCCCTGGAGTATCCAGCGATCGTCTTCATGACGCGCCGCGAGCGGCAGCCCGAACGCGAGGAGATGGCGCGACGCCTGTTACCGGCGGTCGTCGAGGGTATCCACCGCACGCGCCTGGACCGCCCGCTGGCGCTCCGCGCCCTGAAAGTGGAGACGCACACGGAGGACGACCGAGCAGCGGAGGAGGGGTACGAGATCTACACGCCGCTGTTCGAGCGGGACCTGCGCCTCTCGCGCGACGCCTTCCGCACCGCGCTCGAGGAGCACGCGCGGAGCGATCCCAGGGCGACGAGCGTGGACCCGGACACGCTGATGGACCCGCGCTACGTCGAGGAGATCCAGCGCAGCGGCCTGATCGAGCGCCTGTATGGCCCCTGAGGGCGGCCGCCGACACGCCAGCCTGGCGCCCAGCCAGGCCCCACTGTATTGACACGTGCCGTCGAAACTCCCAGAATGGGGGCCGAGCAGGCGCTTCGGGCGTGAGCGCCGAGTCGACTACGAGCGGGAGCGATAGACCGGCCGAAGGAGCGAGCCCATGATCCCTGGCCTCGCGCATCGCCACCCCTCGCGGGGACGCCGGCCCCCCCACCTTCTTGCGCTCGTCGCGACGCTCGCGCTGCTCGTGCTCGGCTGCCAGAGCCCCTCCGGCGGGGCGCCGAGCGCCAAGCCGCAGGCGGCCGGCCCGCCAGCCGCGGCGCCCCAGGCCGCCAGCGCTCCGACCGCGGCGCCTCAGCCCGCGGCGCAGGCCGCGCCCGCCCGCGAGAAGGCGACCTTCCGCCTCGACTGGGTGGCGAGCGGCTATCACGCCCCCTTCTTCCTCGCCCTGGCGCGCGGCTACTACACGGACCAGGGCCTCGACCTGGAGATCGGCGACGGCCGCGGCTCCACCACCACGGTGCGCGTGGTCGGCGCGGGCACGGACACCTTCGGCATGGCGAGCCAGGCCACGGTGGCGCTGGCGATCGCCGAGGGCGTGCCGGTCCGAGCAATCGCCGGGATCATCCAGAAGATGCCCGAGGGGATCATCTCCCTGCAGGAGACGGGCATCACCACGCCGAAGGATGTGGAAGGCCGCACGATGGCCTACACCCCCGGCAGCTCGGGCGAGCTGCTGTTCCCCGCGTTCGCGGCGGCCACTGGCATCGACGAGTCGCGGGTCGCCCAGGTGAACGTGGATGCCGGTGCCAAGGCCACCACCGTGCTGCAGGGCCGGGCTGACTTCATGGCCGATTGGGGCTTTACCCAGTTGCCGATCTTCCGCGCCCAGGGCAAGACCGGCTCGGTCATCCTCTACGCCGACAGTGGCGTGAACGTGCTGGGCCACGGCCTGTTCGCCGGCCTCGACACCATCCGGGACAAGCCGGAGATCGTGCACCGCTTCGTGAGCGCGTCGCTCCGCGGCCTGGACGAGGCGACGAAAGACCCCGAGGCGGCACTGGATGCCATGCTGCAGTATCGCCCCGAGACCAAGCGAGACCTCCTGCTCGAGCAGTTCAAGGGCATGGGCGCCCACCTGCGCACCGCGAACAGCGAGGGCCGGCCGCTGGGATGGCAGTCGCCCGACGATTGGCGGCAAACGTCCGAGCTCCTGCTCAAGTACATGGACATGAAGCGGCCGGTGCCGCTCGATGAGCTCTACACCAACCAGTTCATCCCGGGTAGCTGACCCTTGGAAAGCCGCTGGATAGGAGCGTCGGTCAGGCGGGTCGAGGACCCGCGGCTGCTCGTCGGCGCCAGCCAGTACCTCGACGACCTGGACGCTCGCGGGGCGCTGCACGTTGCCATCCTGCGCAGCCCGCACGCCCACGCCCGCATCCGGAGCATCGACACGAGCGCAGCCGAGCGCCTGCCGGGCGTCGCGGCCGTCGTCACAGCGGCCAGCCTCGGCGCAGCCAATGGGCCGTTTCCGCACCCCACCTGGTTTCCGCCGAACGATGCTATCGCCGCGACCGCGCGCGCGGAGGCGCGGCCCGAGCAGATCCGGCTGCTCGCCGCCGAGCGCGTGCGCTACGTGGGCGAGCCGGTGGCCGCCGTGGTGGCGGCCGACCGCTACCTGGCCGAGGACGCCCTGGACCTGATCGCGGCGGAGTACGAGCCGCTGCCAGTCGTGGTGGACGCCGAGGCGGCGCTGGCGCCGGACGCGCCGCTGCTGCACCCGGAGTGGGGCGACAACGTCGAGGCGCGCTTCCGCGTGACCAAGGGCGACCCGGACGCCGCGTTCCGGGCCGCCGACCACGTCGTGCGCGAGCGGGTCTACATCGGGCGGGTCGCCGGCCACCCGCTGGAGCCGCGCGGCGTGCTCGCCGAGCCCGATCTGGCGCACGGCGGTCTCACAGTTTGGTCGTCGAATCAGGCGCCGCACTGGCTGCGCGACGCCATCGCCGACACCTTTGGCCTGGCGCCGGAGCGCGTCCGCGCCATCGCGCCGACCGTGGGTGGCGGGTTCGGGACCAAGTCGATGGTCTACCCTGAGGAGCTGCTCGTGCCGCGGCTCGCGCTGCTGCTGCGCCGCGTGGTGAAGTGGGTCGACGACCGCCACGAGCACTTCCTTACTGCCATCCAGGCGCGCGACCAGGTGCACGACGTCGAGCTGGCCCTGCGCGCCGACGGGACGATCCTCGGCCTGCGCGACCGCTACCTGGTCGACGCCGGAGCGAGCAACGTCGAGGCGCTGATCGTGCCCTACAACACGGCCGCGCACCTGCAGGGCCCCTATCGTATCCCGAGCCTGCACCTCGACTGCACCTGCGTCGTGACCAACAAGGCTCCTCTATCGTCCTACCGCGGCGCCGGCCGCCCCGAGGCGGTCTGGGCCATGGAGCGCATCCTCGACGCCGCCGCCCGCGCGCTGGGCCTCGACCCGGCCGAACTGCGGCGGCGGAACACGCTGCGCGCCGACGAGATGCCCTACGACGCGGGCGTGCTCTACCGCGACGGCCACCCCCTGGTGCTCGACGGCGGCGACTACGTGGCCTGCCTCGAGCGCGCGCTGATGGCCATTGACTATAGGGGCGTGCGCGCGGAGCAGGCGCGCCTGCGGGCGGCCGGACGCTACCTCGGCGTCGGCCTGGCTTCCTACGTCGAGGGGACGGGGATCGGGCCGCTCGAGCAGGCCCAGGTCCGCGTCGAGCCATCCGGGGAGGTGGTGGTCACCATCGCGCTGCCCGGGCAGGGCCAGGGGCATGCGACGGTCATGGCGCAGGTCTGCGCCGAGCGGCTCGGCGCGCGGCTGGAGGACGTGCGTGTGGTCCAGGGCGACACCTTCGCCGCGAGCGCGGGGGGCGGCACGATCGCCAGCCGGGTGGCGGTGATGGCCGGGAACGCCGTGGCCGACGCCGCGCAGCGCGTGCGGGCGAAGGCCCTCGCCGCGGCCGCCGCGCTGCTCGAGGCCGCCGTCGATGATCTTCATCTTGCCGACGGCACGATCAGCGTCGTCGGCGCGCCGGGCCGGGCGCTCGGGCTCGGCCAGGTCGCGGCGGCGCTAGCCGGGGGCAACGGTAGGCTGGCTGGTCTCGGCCCGGCGCTCGCGGACCAGGGTGCCTTCGATCCGCTCACGGTGACCTTCGCCAACGGGGTTCACGCGGTGGTGGTGGAGGTCGATCCGGAGAGCGGCGGCGTGGCGCTGCGCCGCTACGTGGTGGTCCACGACTGCGGGAAGCTGATCAACCCGATGATCGTCGAGGGCCAGGTGGCCGGCGGCGTGGCCCAGGGCATCGGCGGCGCCCTGCACGAGGAGCTGATCTACGACCCGAACGGCCAGCTCCTCACCGCGAGTTTTCTCGACTACGGGCTGCCCGAGGCCACCGACGTGCCGCGTATCGAGGTGCACCACCTGGAGACGCCGTCGACCCGCAACCCGCTCGAGCTGAAGGGAGTGGGCGAGGCGGGCGCGATCGCCGTCGCCGCCGCGGTCGCCGGCGCCGTCGAGGATGCCCTGGCGCCGTTCGGCGCGCGCGTGACCCGCTGCCCGCTCACGCCCGAGCGGGTGACACTGCTGCTGGAATCTACGCAGAGGACGTCGGCATGAAGTACGTCGGTGGGCGGTTCACCGGATTGACCAACAGGCAGCTCGCGGCCGGCCACGGCACCTACGTGAGCGACATCCAGCTCCCCGAGATGACCTACCTGGCGGTCTTGCGCAGCCCACATGCCCACGCCCGCATCCGGGGCATCGACACCGGCGCGGCCGAGCGCCTGCCGGGCGTCGTCTACGTCATGACTGGCCAGGAAGCCCGGGCGCAGATGAAGCCGATCCCCGAGGCCTGGAAGACGCGCGAGATCGGGGCGAAGGGCGTGGACTGGTACGCGCTGGCGCCCGAGCGCGTCCGCTACGTGGGCGAGGCGGTGGCGGCGGTGGTCGCCGAGGACAAGCCGACCGCCTACCGCGCCCTGCAGCTAATCCAGGTCGACTACGAGCCCCTCCCGGTCGTGACCGACCCGGAGGCGGCGCTGGAGCCCGACTCGCCGCTGGTCGAGCCGGACTGGGGCGACAACCTCATCACCACGCGCGACTTTCGCAGCGGCGACGTGGACCGCGCCTTCGCCGAGGCCGAGCACGTGCTGAGCGGTAGCGTGCGCTCGCAGCGCATCACCGGGGTGCCGCTCGAGGGCCGCGGCGCCGTGGCCAGCTACGATCCAAAGACCGGGCGGCTCACGGTCTGGGAGTCGACGCAGAACCCCCACCCGCTGCGCACCTTCCTCGCCGAGACGCTGGAGATGGACGAGACCGACGTGCGGGTGATCCAGCCCCACGTCGGCGGCGCGTTCGGGCTGAAGCAGCCGCCGTTCCAGGAGCAGCCGCTGATCGCCTACCTCAGCCGCAAGCTAGGGCGACCGGTGAAGTGGATCGAGGAGCGGGCCGAGAACTTCCAGGCCACCGGGCACTCCCGCGACGTCAAGCTCTACTACGACGTAGCGTTCCAGAGCGACGGCACGGTCACCGGCTTGAAGGTCAAGGTGATCGCCGACGTGGGCGCGCCGACAGCCCTGCTCGGCTGGGGCATGTCGTTCGTCACGGCCTACTCGCTGCCCTGCGTCTACAAGATCCCGAACAACCGCGTGCAGCTCTTCGTGGTGGTCACCAACAAGTGCCCTTGGAACGCCTATCGTGGGTTCGGCAAGGACGCGGCGTCGTTCCTGATGGACCGCATCATGGATCGCGTGGCGAAGGCCACGGGCCTCGACCGCGCGGAGGTGCGGCTGCGCAACTTCATCCCGCCCGACGCCTTCCCCTACCCGATGGTGTCCGGGGCCATCTTGGACAGCGGCAACTACCCGAAGGCGCTCCGGCGCCTGCTGGAGCTGGTCGACTACGAGAACTTCCCGAAGCTGCAGCAGGCGGCGCGCGAGGAGGGCCGCTACATCGGCCTCGGGATCGGGCAGGAGCTGACGCCCGAGGGCTGCGGGATGCCGGGCGCGGTGCTCATCTCCTCCTACGACGGCGCCACGGTGCGGGTGAATCCCTCGGGGGGCGTGACGGTGCTCACCGGCGTCACCTCGCCCGGCTGCGGCAACGAGACGGCTATGGCGCAGATCGCGGCTGACTTCCTCGGCTGTGAGATCGAGAGCATCAAGGTCATCCAGGGCGACACCGACATCTGCCCCTACGGGCTGGGCAACTACAGCTCGCGCGGCACCATGTACGGCGGCTCGGCGGTGCAGATCGCCTCGACCGAACTGCGCGAGAAGATGCTGAAGGTCGCCAGCCGGATGCTGGAGGTCGCGCCGGGCGATCTCGTCGCCGAGTCGGGCCGGGTGTACGTGAACGGGTCGCCCGAGCGCTACGTGGCGTTCAAGGAGATCGCCAACCAGGTCTACCGCTACACTTTCGGTCCCTACGCCGAGGACGTCGAGCCCGGCTTGGAGGCCACGCGCTACTTCCGGATGGGCAACATCTACCACCAGCCGGAGAAGCAGGGCCGCTTCAGCAACTATCCCGCCTGGCCGAACGGGGTCGCGGCCGCGATCGTGGAGGTCGATCCGGAGACCGGCCTGGTGAAGCTGCTCCGCTACTGCCTGGTCGAGGACGCCGGCACCGTCATCAACCCGCTGCTGTGCGACGCGAACCTGCACGGCGCGATCACCCAGGGGATCGGCAGCACGCTCTACGAGCAGCTCGTCTACGACGAGCGGGGCAGCTTCCAGACGGCCACGCTGATGGACTACACCATCCCCACCGCCCTCGAGGCGCCGCGGTTCGAGATCGAGCACCAGGAGACGCCCTCGCCCTTTACGCCGCTGGGCATGAAGGGCGTGGGCGAGTCCGGCGTCGGCAGCGCGCTAGGCGCCATCACCAGCGCGATCGAGAACGCCTTCCCCGACCTGGACCTACAGCTCACCGAGCTGCCGCTGACGCCGAACCGCGTCTGGCGAGCGATCGAGCAGGCCAAGCGCGCGGCGCGGGTGTAAGCCGAGCGGGTCGCTGCCGCGCTGGGGGATGATGTCGAAGGCCTGCGGGCGCTGGCGCAGGGCTCGCTGGACCATGGGGTCCGCGAGGCCGACCTGGAGCGGATGATCAGGCGCCATCCGGCCTGGCTTCTCGGGCTCGAGGACTGAGCCATCATTTGCCTCATACGGGGATGGCGACGGTCGAGACGAAGGAGGTCGAGCATGAGGCTGGCGCCGCATCGTCCCGGGACGCGGCGATACACGTGCCTGGCTTGGCTGTTCGCGGGGCTGCTGGCTGCAGCCTGCCAACCAGCCGCGCCGCCTTCCTCGGACAGCAGCTCGCGGACAGGGCTTGACGGTGCCGCGGCGACGACGGTGAAAGATACCTGGGTGGTGGGGCAGGGTGACGAGCCGGGCACGCTGGACCCGCCGAATAACTGGACGACCGCGGACTCCGCGATCGGCGCCCACATCTTCGATACGCTGGTGGATATCCAGGGGCCGGATCTCCAGATGGTCGGGGTCATCGCCGAGCGCTGGGAGAACCTGAGCCCCACCGTCTGGCGCTTTCACCTCCGCTCGGGCCTGAAAGCCCACGATGGCGGAGCGCTCCAGGCCGAGGACGTGAAGTACAGCCTTGAGCTAGCCATGGATCCAAAGAGCAAGACGCATGGCTACGCTACCGATATCGCGCAGGTGATCGTGGTCGACCCGCTGACGGTCGACGTCGTCACCCAGGCGCCCACCGCCGCGCTGCTCGTGAACCTGTCCACCCTCTTCATCGCGCCGAAGGCGGCGCGCGAGCGCATGGGCGCCGAGGCGTTCGGGACCCAGCCGGTTGGTACGGGCGCCTACAAGCTGGTCAGTTGGCAGCGCGGCCAGCAGCTCGAGCTGGAGGCGAATCCCGACTGGTGGCGGGGCCCGCCGCAGCCCCGGCGCTTGATCTTTCGGTTCCTGAAGGACCCTGCTACCCGGGTTGCCGAGCTACGGACCGGCGGGGTGGACATCATCTACGGCATTCCAGTGCCCGAGATCGCGGCGCTGGCCAACGGTCCGGACACGCGGCTGCTCCAGGCGAAGGGCGCTCGGCTGATCACGTACCCGTTCAACGCGAAGAAGCCCCCCTTCAACGACCTGCGCGTGCGCCAGGCAATGAACTACGCGGTCGATCGCGAGAGCATCGTGAAAACCATCCTGCAGGGGTACGGCAGCGTGCTGACGGGGCCTTTCGGACCGGGCGTGCTGGGCTATGACCCGGCACAGGAGCCATGGCCGTACGATCCACCGAAAGCGCGGGAGCTCCTGGCTCAAGCCGGCTACGCGAATGGCCTCGAGGCGAGCTGGACCATCACCGACGGCGTATTCCTGAAGGATCGGGAGATAGCCGAGGCCGTGGCCCGCCAGCTCGCCGCGGTTGGGATCAAGATCACCCTGGTCCCGACGGAGCGGGCCAAGAGTCAGGCCGACATCCTGAGCGGCAACTTTTCGCTGAGCACCAGCGCCTGGGGCGTGAGCTACGATCCGATCCGGATGCTCGACTGGTACTACGTCGGCGAGAAGCCGGCGCTGCCCGACGACAAGCTCCCCGAGATGATCCGGCGTGCCGCCACGGAGCTGGACGCGGTGAAGCGGGAGCAGCTCTTCCGCGAGATCTTCCGATACCACGTGGACAATGCCCTATGGCTCTACATCCAGGCGCAGGACGAGCTGTGGGCGAAGCGAGCAGACGTCGATTTTCAACTCTATCCGGTCCGGGGCAACAAGGGCACGACGCTTTTCTTCAAAGTCCCCGGGGCGTAACGTATCACGCGCGCGCCACCACACCGGGATTCACGGAGCAACGCCCATGCGGCTCACGGTGCGCTCGATCACGGTCGAGCAGCTCGACTTCGGTCCCTCCACCGCTCTGCGCGGCCGCACGCTGGTCGTGAATCGGGACGAGGTACGCCAGGTGGTGCTGGACGACCCACACTTCGGGGACGTGGAGCTGCACGTCGCCCGACCGGGCGAATCGGTGAGGATCCTCCATGCGCTCGACGTCGTCGAGCCGCGGTGGAAGGTGGCGGGCCCCAGCGGCGTGTTCCCGGGCTTCGTCTCCTCACCCGCGACCGTTGGTGACGGAGAAACCATCCGCCTCGCGGGCGTTGCGGTCGTCGAAGCGGGGGAGCCCGTACCCGGCGAGCCGACCCACTTTCGGGAACAGGTCGTCGACATGTCGGGCCCAGGCGCCCGATACAGTCCGTTTGGCCAGACCCTGAACCTCGTGCTGCGCTTCCAGCCGAATCGGGCGCTCTTCTCCGGGCGCCCGGACGACGTCAAAGACGTGAGCGGCGGCTCGGCGGCGGCGGCCGACTACAACCGTGCGATCCTGGTAGCGGGCCTGCGGGTGGCCGCTCATCTCGCCCGCGCGGTCCAGGACGCCCCAGCCGATGCAGTCGAAGCCTTCGAGCTACCGCCCTGTGCTCCCGATCTGCCGAGGGTGTTGTGCCTGTACCAGTCTTACCGCCACTTCCTCTACGGCATCCCGATAGCGCTGCCGTTTGGAACACTGCTCCACCCGAATGAGTACTTCGACGGGGCGTTCATTAGCTGGCGCCACAGTCACTGCACGTACTGGAACCAGAATCATGCGATGATGCAGGAGCTCTGCCGCCACCATGGCCGCGACCTGAACTTTCTGGGATCGATTCTCTTTGGCAGCATCACGCCGGAGCGGGCGGACAAGGAGCGGCTGGCGACGGCCGTGGCCAAGTTCGCGAGCATGATGCGGGCGCAGGCGGCCGTCATCCTCGGCATCAATGGCAGCAACTATGCCGTGGACGCCATGCGGGTCGTCCAGTTGTGCGAGCAGATGGGGACCAAGACCGTCCTGGTGTATCCGGACGTGGGAGACGGGCGCGATGACCCTGGGTTCATCTTCGCCGTGCCCGAGGCGGACCTGATCGTCTGCACAGGGAGCCAGGAGCAGCGGGTCCGTCTGCCGGCCGTGGAGAAGGTCATCGGTGGCGACCACCTGCTTGGCTCGGGGGACGCCGCCGGCGGCGAGATCACCGTCCCGATGCGCTGGTTGCACAGCGCACTGGGCGTCCAGGGCTACAACCGGCTGTCGACCCGCTTCCAATAGGAGCCGTCGCTGGCGGTTCGGCGCTAGCTCCGCGCGAGCTGGTGCGTGGCCACGCGGGCGAGTTGCAGACGGCGACGCTCATGGACTACACCATCTCCACAGCGGCGGCGGTGTCGCTCACGCCCAACCGTTTCTGGCGGGCGATCCAGCAAGCTCGCGAAGGAGCGCGCGTGATTGCGAACGAGATCGAGTTCCACGCCCCGCGCGAGGTCGACGGTGTCCTGGCGCTGCTCGCCCAGCATGGCGCCGACGCCACGCTCCTCGCCGGCGGCATGAGCCTGCTGCCGGCGATGAACCTGGGCCTCGCCCAGCCGACGGTCGTCGTCTCCCTGAACCACCTGCCGGGGCTGGACTACGTCGAGGACGACGGCGACACCCTCCGCCTCGGCGCGCTGGTGCGCCACGAGCGGGTGCGCGCCGACCCGCTGGTCCGCCGCCACTGCCCGTTCCTGAGCGAGGCGGCGACGGTGATCGGGGACGTGCAGGTGCGGCACCGGGGCACGCTCGGCGGCAGCATCGCCCATGCCGACCCCGCCGCGGACTACCTGCCGGTCCTGGCCGCCGCCGACGCGCGCGTCACCCTGCGGGGCCCCCAGGGCGAGCGCACCGTGGCGGCGCGCGACTTCTTCGTCGACCTGATGACCACGGCACGCCAGCCGAGCGAGCTGGTGGTCGAGGTAGTCGTGCCCAAACTCGGCGCGCCCCGCGGCACGGCCTACCTGCGCCTGGCGCGCGTCGAGGGCAGCTTCGCGATCGTGAACGCGGCGGCGGTCGTGGAGCCCGGGCTGCGAGCCGGGTGTGTGGCGATCGGCGGCGTGGGGCCCAGGCCGGTGCTCGTAGACGCCGGGCCCTACCTGCAGGGCGGCCTGACCGACGTGGCGCTCGACCGGATCGGCGACGCCGCGTACGAGGCCAGCGCCGACGCCTACGGCGACATCAGCGCCGACCCAGAATACCGGCAGGCGATGGCCCGCGTCTACGCCCGGCGCGCCGTGCGGACGGCCGCCGCGCGCCTGACATCCTGATGCGTCGGGCGGGCGGCTGGAGAATCGCGAGGGATAGGAGCAGATGAAAGCGTCGGTCTCCCTCACCGTCAACGGCAAGCGCCACCAGCTCGCGGTGGACACGCGGACGATCCTGGTAGACCTGCTCCGCGAGCAGCTCCGCCTGACCGGGACCCACGTCGGCTGCGCCACCGGCAACTGCGGCGCCTGCACGGTGTTCCTGAATGGGCAGACGGTGAAGTCCTGCTGCGTGCTGGCCGCGGACGCCGACGAGGCCGAGGTCCTCACGGTCGAGGGCCTCAGCGGGCAACCCGACCAGCTCCACCCGATCCAGGAAGCGTTCGTCCAGAACCAGGGGCTACAGTGCGGCTACTGCACGCCCGGGATGATCCTCTCCACGCTGCAGCTCCTGCAGGAGAACCCCGACCCCAGCGAAGACGAGATTCGCCACGGGATCGCGGGCAACCTCTGTCGCTGCACCGGGTACCACTTCATCGTGACCTCGATCCAGGATGCCGCGCGGCGCCTGCGCGAGGCCTCGGGAGCAGCGGCAGGCGCGAGCGGGAAGGAGGTGGCGCCATGATGGTGCAGCCCTACGACGACGATCACCTGCTGATCGTGTTGCAGACCGATCACTCGCGCGTGGCGGGACTACTGGCCGCGCACTGGGGCAACGACACCTTCGCCGCGCCGCGGCCCTACGCCTCCGTGGTGCTGGCCGCGCAGGAGCACGATCAGGGCTGGGGCGACTGGGAGGCGCGCCCGACGCTCGACCCGCAAGGCTACCCGATCGACTACTTCGGCAGCACGCGCCCGCTCGGCCAGGTCTGGCTCGACTTCTACACGCGCGGCATCGAGCGCGTCGCCCGCCTCGACCCCTACGCGGGACTGCTCGTGCTGCTCCACGGCGTCGGGCTGGTGAACCGCGGGCACGGCCTGCTGCCCTACATGCCGGACTACTCGGACCTGCCCGCCGTGCAGGACTTCATCGCCGCGCACGAGCGCCGCCAGCAGGAGCTGCTCGACACGGTGCGGCAGTCGGGGCAATACGGCGCGGAGGCCGACGATGCGCGCGTCTGGGCGAACTACAAGCTGCTCCAAGTCTTCGACCAGTACGCGCAGTTCCTCTGCAATCGCTACCCGCTGACGAGCACGGCGCGCCGCGCCGTGCCCGAGGCGCGGCTCGCCAACGTGCCGGTGCGCTACGAGGGCGACGCCAGCGACGTTGCCCTCGAGCTGACGGTGCTGGACGAGACGCGCGCGGTCCTGCAGCCCTATCCGTTCGACGTCAGCCCGCTCGAGATTCGCTACCCGGCGCGGCTGCTACCCCGACAGCCCTACCCCAGCGAGGACGCCTTCCTGCACGACTACTACACGGCGCCAAGCCTGACGATCGCCTACACGCTGCAGGCCGCCTGAGCGGCGCGGCCACCGAGGAGAGGAGAGCGCCAATGGCCGTCTGGGACGATCTGTTTACCGCCGAGGACCTGGCCGGCTACGCCAAGGGGGCCGGCGATCCTTCCCGCCCGCTGGGCACGCGGCCGGGTATCGCCGTCGTGGACATGACCTACGCCTTCGTGGACGACCGTTTTCCGACGGGCTGGGGCGCCACGGGCTGGCCCTGCGTGGCGGCCATCCGCCGCCTGCTCGACGTCGCGCGGCCGCTGGAGATACCGATCTTCTACAGCACCGGCAAGCTCGCGCATAGCCCGGCGGAACGCGGGCGCTGGAAGGGGACCTCGACCTCGATCGGGCCGCAGCTCG
>Ga0070739_10002042_pt1 | contig 28182 bp, 24 predicted proteins | sample Coa_R1_7_FD_66445 | JGI IMG/M metagenome (GOLD analysis project Ga0070739, IMG submission 66445) | Surface soil microbial communities from Centralia Pennsylvania, which are recovering from an underground coalmine fire - Coalmine... | ecosystem: Environmental > Terrestrial > Soil > Unclassified ...
ACGAGCCCGCCCGGCTCCAGACACGGCTTGACCGCATGGAGCACCGCCGCGTCGAGCTCGACGGCCTGTCGATCCATCTCGTCCAGACCCCTGGCGTGGGCCCCAACCCGCTACCGCTCGTGCTCACCCATGGCTGGCCCGGATCATTTCTGGAGTACGCCGAGCTTGTGCCGCTACTGACCGACCCGGCAACCCATGGAACGGATCCCGACGAGGCGTTCACTGTCGTCACACCGTCGCTCCCAGGGTTCGGCTTCAGCGACACCCGGCCAGTCGCGCTGTCGAGCCGCGAGACCGCCAGGTTGTGGCGGCAGATGATGAACGCCCTCGGCCACGAGCAGTTCGTCGCGCACGGCAGCGACCTTGGCGCCGGGGTGACCAGCTGGCTTGCTCGTGACCACCAGGATGCCGTGCTCGGGATCCACCTGGCGACACCGGGGCTTGCCCTCCCGCGCAGTGTCGAGGCAAGCCACGAAGAACAGCGCTTCGCCCGCGAAGCCGCCGACTGGAATCGCCGTGAAGGGGGCTACATGCATGAGCACTCCACCAAGCCGGCGACGTTGGCCGCCGCACTCTCCGACAGCCCGGCCGGCCTCGCTGCGTGGGTCGGCGAGAAGCTCGTCGCTTGGAGCAGCACGCGCGCGGACGGCTCGCCAGCGATGACACGCGAGCGAATGCTGGAGACGCTGACGCTGTATTGGGCAACCGGAACGATCGCAAGCTCGCTGCTGCCCTACTGGGCGTTCTCCCGCCACCCCGAAGCGCACCTGCCACCGGGTGACCCGGCACCGACATCGACCGCGATCTCGATCTTCGGCGGCGAGCGGGTCCCGTTTCCTAAACCACCACGGGAGCTCGCTGAGCGCTACTACACGGTTAGGGGTTGGCGCGAGCACAAGCGCGGAGGTCACTTCCCGGCGCTCGCCGAGCCGGCGTTGCTCGCCACCGATATCCGCAACGCGTTCGCGTCGTTGCGTGCTCGCTGAGCCCAGCACTCAGCACCTGAGCCGGGCCACGGCCCCGCTCTACGCCAAAGCGAGCGAAGCGCCGGCGAGTGCTTTCATCATCCCACCCACCGTCACGCGGGCGATCCATATGGCGACCGAGAAGCGTTCTAGGGAAGTGCTGCTCAAGTCGCCACCGACTACCGCCGCTGGGGTGACAGGTGCGAGCTGACGAACTGCCCCGGACAGTCGCCGACATCAATGCTGCTCAGAAGGCGGAGCGCCAACGACGCCGTTGGGATGTCTTTCAGCGCATCTTGGACGATCGTGGTCTGGCTCAACTGGCCGCTGGGTCTGCGCCGCGGCCCGACCTACGACGAGGTGGTCGACCGACAGCGCGCGCGACGCAGCAGGGCGAACTAGCCGGGAACCCGGCGTACAGCCCACTCTGGCGGCGTCCACGATCGCCTCCATCGGTGAGCCGCCGACTCGCGTGATCGGATTGGCGACTAGGCACAGCCGGTGCCAGCGGCCATCTCCGGGGGTGTCGCGCACCTCAGCGAACCCCAACGGCCCAGTCAGGCAGGTCGTTTGGATCGTCTGTATCGAAGATCATGAGGTCGGCGCCGCGACTGCCGCTCGCGAGAATCTCGGCCTCGGCCTGGGCTGCCTCGAGCGTCGGATGGGTCGATCGCACGAATGCGAGCGAAGGACCGTCCGCGATGGCCCATTGTCCCTGGTGCGGCACGACGTACAACTGTTGTCGAGTCACACCACGACGGTGGACCCACCGGGCCAGGAGCGGGTCAATGACCCGTAGAGCATCCTCGTCACGCTCGATAACGGCCTTGCCTTCCAACGTCTCGATAGCCCTCGCGGCGCTGCTTCGACTGGCCATCCCGAGGAGAAGTCTCGCCTCTTGTTGGTAAGGCGAATAGCCGGCCGCGAGTGAAGCGATCACCCTCTGCTCGTTTACGCTCAATGAGTCCCAGAGAAACCTCAACTCAGCATCTGTCATCCGAAGCGCCGCGTCGTAGGCCGCTCGGACGTCTGAGACGACGGCGGGGGTCTCGGGGTCCGTCCTCTCCCAGAGGAGGTTTGCGACGAGCATCAGCCGCTGCGGATGTCCCTCCGTCACGAAGACTAGTTCCGGAGCAGCTTCTCCGACGTCTCGGCCGGTCGCCGAGAACTTGCGCGCAACAAAGTCGTGAGCCTCGTTAAACGCGAGGCGGCCGAGCCGCATCCGTTCTGCCTGACCGTAGAGCGGACGAGCCCGGTCTTCAAATAGCGCTCGCAGCAGGCTTGGCTCGGAGCCCGAGAAGATGTAGCTGACGTTGCGGTCGTGCTGAATATGGCTGCGGAAGACACCGTCGAGCCCGTCGAGCTTCATCAGGGCTTGCACTTCGTCCAGGACAACCACGACACGCTGACCGTGGCGCTCCGCGATGTATGCCGGCAGTTCGAGAAGCGAATGAATTGCGGCGATCGGATCTGTCACTGGTGACCGACGCGTGAGGCTTACGCCGCCAACGGGGGACGTGATCGAGATTCCACCAAGCTCCTTTGAGATGAGCCGTCGGACGCCGCCAGGGAGCGCACGATAGGCCTGCTCCAGTCGGGCTGCGACATCAGCGGCGCTCAGGACATCAGTGAGGTCGATGCGAACACCAGGCATATCGTGCTCGATCGCGCGTTCCAGAACCTGGTTGAGCAGCGTCGTCTTTCCAAACCGACGCGGCGCGTACAGCACCAAGTTGTGGCCGCCCGCCGCGCGTTGGAGCAGATGCTCCAGCTCCGGCCGTGCCATCGCCTCGTCTGGCGCGAGTGCCCGAGCAAATACAAATGGGTTGACCGCTCGCGGAAGGATGTCGCCGGGATCCATGAATCAGAGTCTAGCTCGCGCGCAGCGACCGTTTTGGTTCGCGCTACGCGAACCGTTTCGCTCGCAAAGTCGCCGTCTGGGCCGGCGCTCTCAGCTACGGGCTGCCCACGCCGCCAGACGCTTCGGACGGCGACTACGGGGCGCGAGGGAGGATTTGAGGCCGTACCCGGCCGACCCGCCGAGCGACGCGGAGATCATCGCGGTCATGCGCGCCGCCAACGCCGGTGCGGGCGGCGCGGATCTTGACCCCGCCTCAGCACGTCCTCGTCGATCGTCAGTGTCGTGCGCGCCTCCGCCATCACCACATCTTGTGATCGCCATACCGTGATGCGCCGAAGTGCGACCGATGACCAACGTCCACAAGAGGACCTCGCGCGCTGCCGGCGCGCTGAGGCGGTTCCGCGGAACCGCCTGACTACGCCGCCACGGAGCAGCAGCCATGCCAAACGCTCCCTTATGGAGCGGATCGCATCGCTGAGGCGAGCTCGGGCGAAACAGCGGCTTTGACACCCATGGTGTCGGCGCCACGACGAGGATGTGGCGGCCTCGCGGTAGCAGGGCCGAAAGCCGTCGACGGCCTTGGTTGCCGTCGCCTTCGCCCGCCGCCGGACAGCGCGGCCAACAAATCGCCACGCTTCTGAGCCTGCTGGTTAGTGTGGCGCCGATGCCGTGATGGCCGCGGCCGACGTCCAAGCCGCCTCGAACGAGGTCTACACCATCGCGCGGTACCTGTTCGCGTGGAACCCGCTGCGCGCGGAGGCGATGATGGCGTGGACGTGGCCACGGAGGCGGATCCCGAATGGCTTGAGCGGGTGGGCGATCCACGCGGGAAGTACCTCAAGCATGGGGACGGGTACATCCACATCCTCGAGAATGGGGACGGGCGGGCGTTACGCGAACTCCCGGATGGCGTCTCCGCCGGCGACGTCGTTGATGTCACCCTCGACGTGAGCTCGGCAACACCTCTCCAGGACCGACTAACGGCAATCGCACAGTCGCTGCGGTCTGTACCTACGAATCCCAACGCTCTGGTCCTGGCCGGGTTGATCGACGGCATCCTCGCTGCCTGCCGTCCCGATAACACCGACCGGCTGTTTGCCCAGCTCAAGCGAACGGCGATGTCGGAAGTGCTCGACGCGATGGGTCCCGACGCAACCGTCGTCATACAGCGCGGGCGACGGTTCTTGGATGAACTGGAGGCGCGCCTACCGGGCCTCCGCAACGGCCCGAGGGGAGATGGCCGGCTCATTGGCTCGCTCCTGGCTGTGAGCGCGCTGATCCGCGCTGTCGCCGACCGCGCGCCCTCGCTACGGGAGGAGGCGGTCTCACTGGTCGAATCGATCTCCTACGTGGCGGCTCCAAGCCCGGTGCCACTCGACGGGGTCGTCCAGGGGCTTTGCCGTCGCATGATCAGGAAAGGTCAGGTGGACCTCGTTCGCGACGTGGCCGATGAGCTGAAGTCCCAGGGAGACGCTCTCATCGCTCAAGCGCTTGACGCCGACGCCCGCAGCTTCTACCCGCCCCTCTACGCCTCGATCGCCTACGAGTTGGCGGTCGTTCTGATCGCCAAGGCCGCTGCGGCATGTGTTGAGGATCCGGACGATGCGAGGCGCTGGACCAAACTCGCAGACAACGCCGAGGAGCGTGCGGTCCGGGCCCAGACATCGCTCGGCTTCGCAGTCAGGAACCTGGACGGCACAGCCGCAGGGCTACATCTGGCAAGGCTCCGCGAAGTACGTGCGGACCAAGGAGACGATGCCGCACGGCTCGAGGCGCAGGACCTCATCCTCCAGCTCTATTACCCAAGGTCGGAGCTGCCCATCCTCCTGGGGAGCAACCGATCCCCACTGACCAAAGACAGGGCTAAATGAGCGACGAGTCAGCTATCCAAGACTCGGCGGTGGCGATATCGGTTGAGATCGGGCTCGATCTGACCTACTTCTCCGAAGCCGGAGAGAAGAACCTCATCCACATACCGGTCTTGCTTGGGTACGTGCTGCTCCACTGGTTCCTCGAAGGCGTCGTGACGGGAGTGGGCGAGGGCGTCGGTGAAGGGATCGATCGGGGAGCGGCGCGGGCCACGAGGAGCCTGGGCGAGCGCGTGAAGCGCCTGTTCGGCCGTCACGATCGCTCGTCAGAGGCCGACGCAAAGTTGCAGGCGGAGCTCGCCGCGCAGGCAAGCGTTGCGGTCAGCAACGCCCGCGCGGCCGTCGTCTCGGGCGCCGCCGATGAGATCGCACGGGTAGCTGAGGCCTACGAGATCGCCCTCGTCGGCTATCTCACCGACGAAGGAATGCCGGGGCGCGATGCGCTGCGGATCGCGCAGCGGGTGCGCGCCGAGGCGGGCGTTCAGCTGCGTGCGGTTGCGCCGAGCCGCTGAAGTCGCTGCGGTTCACCCGACAGGGAGGGCGAGCGCGCTCTCAGAGAGCGGACGACGGGCCTCGAACCCGCGACCTTCGGCTTGGGAAGCCGACGCTCTACCAACTGAGCTACGTCCGCGTCAACCGGCGATTCTAGGCGCTCAGCTGGCCCGGGGGACGGCCCCGCCGCCCTGCGCGCCGGCCAGGACGTCGGGGGCCATGAGCCGGGCGGCGTCGGCGGCGCGATCGTCGTCCTGCTCCTGGGAGCGGCGCTCGGCCGCCACGCGGGCGTGGTAGTAGGCGACCTCGCGCGCGGTCTCCTCGCTCGACCAGCCGAGCACGCCCGCCATCAGCTCGGCCACCGGCTCGGCGGCCGCCTCGCCGCGGTCCCAGCTCTCGATCGAGATCCGGGTTCGGCGGGCGAGGACGTCATCGACGTGCAGGGCGCCCTCGGCCATGGCGGCGTAGAGCGCCTCGACGGCCATGTAGCTGTCGGCGCCCGGCAGCGGCTCGGCCAGCTCGGGGCGCTCGCGCAGCAGCTCGAGCAACTCATGCGCCAGCGACCCGTACCGCCCCAGCAGGTGCTCGATCCGCGCCACGTGCAGGCCCGAGTCCTCGGCCAGCCGGTGGCGTCCGTTCCACAGCGCGCGAAAGCCGTCGGCCCCGAGCAGCGGTGTCGTGGCGGTCACCGACGCCGGCGCGCCGCGGTCGAACGCGCGCACGGCCGCGTCGATGGCGTCGCGGGCCATCACCCGGTAGGTCGTGTACTTGCCGCCCGCCACGGCGACCAGACCCGGCACCGGGACGGCGACCGAGTGCTCGCGGCTCAGCCGGCTCGTGTCCTCCGATTCGCCGCTCAGCAGCGGGCGCAGCCCCGCGAAGACGCCCTGCACGTCCTCGCGCCCGAGCGGCTGGGCCAGCACGGCGTTGCAGCGCTCGAGCACGTAGTCGATGTCGGCCCGGCTGGCCGCCGGATGCGCCTTGTCGAGCCGCCACTCGGTGTCGGTCGTCCCGATCAGCCAGTGGCGGCCCCACGGGATCACGAACAGGACGCTGCGCTCGGTGCGCAGGATCAGGCCGGTATCGAGCTGGAGGCGGTCACGGGGCACGACCAGGTGCACGCCCTTGGATGCGGTCACGTTGAACTTGCCGCGCTCGCCGACGAGCTGCTGGAGCTCGTCGGTCCACACGCCGGTGGCGTTGATGACCACGCGCGCGCGTATCTCCACGCGCTCGCCCGAGGTGTGGTCGAGCACGGCGACGCCGGTGACGCGGCCGGCCTCGCGCAGGAAGCCGACCACCGAGGCGGCGCCCGCCACCGCGGCGCCGTAGCGCGCGGCCGTGCGCACGACGTTCAGCGTGTGGCGGGCGTCGTCGACCTGGCAGTCGTCGTACTGCACGGCGCCGATCAGGGCGTCGCGGGCCAGCGCCGGGGCCAGCTTCAGCGCGCCCCGGCGCGTGAGGTGACGGTGGCGGCGCAGGCCCTCGTGGCCGCCGAGCTCGTCGTAGAGCAGCATCCCCGCGCCCACGTACGCGCGCTCCCACAGGCGATGGCGCAGCGGGTAGAGGAACGACACCGGACGCACGAGGTGGGGCGCGATCAGGTTCAGCAGCAGGCTGCGCTCGCGCAACGCCTCGCGCACGAGATGGAGCTCGCGCTGCTCGAGGTAGCGCAGCCCGCCGTGGATCAGCTTCGAGGAACGGCTGGAGGTGCCCGCGGCCCAGTCCCGTGCCTCGACGAGCGCCACCGACAGCCCGCGCGTGACGGCGTCGAGCGCGCAGCCGGCGCCCGTCGAGCCGCCGCCCACGACCACGACGTCGAACGTCTCGCGCCCGAAGCGCGCGAACGACGCCGCGCGCTCGGCCGGTCCCAGCCGCCCCGGCCGCGGGCGCGCATCTGAGCTGCGGGCGGGAGGCGTCATGCTCGGCCACGAGGCTATCCGGATCGACCTCTGGGAAGCTGTGGCGGATGGCCAGCTACGTCGGCGCGATCGACCAGGGCACCACGAGCACCCGCTTCATCCTCTTCGACCGCGACGGCCGCGTCGTGCACGTCGACCAGCGCGAGCACGAGCAGATCACGCCGCGCGCCGGCTGGGTCGAGCACGATCCCCACGAGATCTGGATGCGCACACGAGAGGTGATCGCGGGCGCGCTGGCCAGCTCGCCCGCCGAGGCCGGCGAGCTCGCGGCCATCGGCATCACCAACCAGCGCGAGACGACCGTGCTGTGGGACCGCGAGACGGGCGAGCCGATCCACCCCGCGATCGTCTGGCAGGACACGCGCACGGGCTCGCTGGTGCGCGAGCTCGCCGGCGAGGCCGGCCTCGACCGGTTGCGCGAGGCCGTCGGACTGCCGCTCTCCACCTACTTCTCGGGCCCGAAGATCCGCTGGCTCCTCGACCACGTCGAGGGCGCCCAGGCCCGCGCCGAGCGCGGCGAGCTGGCCTTCGGGACGATCGACAGCTGGCTGCTCTGGAACCTCACCGGAGGCCCGCGCGGTGGCGTGCACGCCACCGATGTGACCAACGCCTCGCGCACGATGTTGATGAGCCTTCGGACGCTCGACTGGCACGAGCCGAGCCTCGAGCTGATGGGCATACCGCGGGCCCTGCTGCCCGAGATCCGCTCGTCCTCGGAGCTCTACGGCGAGGCTCGCGGGACCGCGGTGGGCGGGGTGGCGGTGGCCGGCATCCTGGGCGACCAGCAGGCGGCGCTGTTCGGTCAGACCTGCTTCGCCGCCGGAGAGGCCAAGAACACCTACGGCACGGGGTCGTTCCTGCTCGTCAACACGGGCAGCGAACCGGTGCACACAGACCGGCTCCTGACCAGCGTCGGCTACCGGCTGGGCGATGGCGAGCCCGCCTACGTGCTCGAGGGATCGATCGCGGTCACCGGCGCCGCCGTGCAGTGGCTACGCGACCGGCTGGAGATCATCTCCAGCGCGCCCGAGGTCGAGACGCTCGCCCGCTCGGTGCCCGACAACGGCGGGGTTTACTTCGTGCCCGCCTTCTCGGGGCTGTTCGCGCCCCGCTGGCGCGACGACGCCCGCGGCGTGATCGTCGGCCTGACCGCGTTTGCCAACCGCGGGCACCTCGCCCGGGCCGCGCTCGAGGCGGCGGCGTGGCAGACACGCGAGGTCGTCGAGGCGATGAACCCCGTGACCGGCGTGCCGCTGGCCGAGCTGCGTGTGGACGGGGGGATGACCGCCAACGAGCTCCTGATGCAGTTTCAGGCCGACGTCCTGGGGGTGCCCGTGATCCGCCCCGCGGTGAGCGAGACGACGGCGCTGGGGGCCGCCTACGCGGCCGGGCTGGCCGTCGGCTTCTGGTCCGGCCAGGAGGAGCTGCGCGAGCGCTGGGCCGAGGACCGCCGCTGGGTGCCGCAGATGGAGCCCGCGGAGCGCGAGGCCGGATACGCGCGCTGGCTGCGCGCGGTCGAGCGCTCGCTCGAGCTGGCCGACTGAGCCGACGGGGCGGCCGCGGCCGGCCAGGGCGGCGCGCGGGGCGGCACGGGGAGCCGGCCGGACCGGGGTATTACCCTTGGTCCAGCTATGCGCCGCCTACTCATCCCCGGGGTCGCGCTGCTGGCCGCCGCGGCGCTCCTCGGGCTGCTGGCCTTCGGCGTCTCCCACCAGGGGACCAGCAGCTCGATCGACGCCCAGGTGGCCCACGGCAAGCGCCCGCCGGCGCCCGGCGCGCGCGTGGCCCTGCCGATCCTCGGGGCATCCGGCAGGGAGAGCCTGGCCGACCTGCGCGGCAAGGTCGTGGTGCTGAACGTCTTCGCCTCCTGGTGCCAGCCCTGCGCCGCCGAGGCGCCGATCCTCGAGCGCGAGCAGCGCCTGCTGGCCGGCCACGACGCGACGATCCTCGGCGTCACCTACCTCGACAACTCCAGCGACTCCGAGTCGTTCGTGCATCGCTGGCACATCACCTATCCGGTGATTCGCGACGTCAGCGGGAGCTTCGTGCGCGGGTTCGGCACCACCGGGGTGCCGGAGACGTTCGTCATCGACCGCCGGGGGCGGATCGCGGCGCTGCGGCGCTTCCAGCTCGACGGCTCGTGGCTGGCCCAGACCCTGCCCCCGATCCTGGCGGAGCGCTCATGAGCGCCCGGCGGCTCCAGCGGGGGCTGGCGCTGACAGCGGCGCTCCTCCTTCTCGGCGCCGCGCTCGTGCCGGCGGGCGCGCTGGGCTCGGCGAGGCCACGCGCCTCGCTCACCGACATCGAGAACGACGTCATGTGCGTCTCCTGCCGCGAATCGCTGGCCGTGGCCGAGTCCCCCCAGGCCTACGCCGAGCGCGACTACATCCGGGGCCTGATCGCCCAGGGCCTCGACAAGCAGCAGATCGAGCAGCAGCTCGTGGCCCAGTACGGCCCCGCCGTGCTCGGCAAGCCTCCGGCCAGCGGCTTCGACCTCACCGTGTACGTGCTGCCGGCCGCGATCGTCGCCCTCGGGCTGCTCGTGCTGGCGATCGCGCTTCCCCGCTGGCGGCGGGCCGCGCGCGCCCGGGTGAAGGCCCCCGCCGCGGCGGGCCCCGCTCTCAGCGCCCAGGACGCGCGGCGCCTCGAGGAGGACCTGGCCCGCTTCGACGCCTGACCGGGCCGCCTGAGCGGACAGCCGGTGCGCCCTACATCGACTCGGGCGCCGACACCCCCAACAACCCGAGCGCGAGCGCGATAACCCGTTGCGTGGCCGCCGAGAGCGCGATGCGGAACGCCTCGAGCTCGGCCGGCTCGGCGCCCACCACGCGGCAGTGCTCGTAGAAGGCCGTGAAGTCCTGCGCCAGCGCCAGCGCGTAGGCCGCCATCCGGTGCGGCGCGCGCCGTGCCGCTGCCTCGGCCACCTCCTCGGGGAACCCCGCCAGCTGCTTGATGAGCTCGCGCTCGGCCGGCTCGAGCGCCGCCGTCCCCCATGCCTCCGGGCTGCTCAGGGCGAGCTCCCGCCGCTCCGCGTCCACGCGGGCGAGCATCGAGGCGATCCGCGCATGCGCGTACTGGACGTAGTACACGGGGTTCTCGCGCGACTGCTTGCGCGCGAGGTCGAGATCGAGGTCGAGCGTCCGGTCGTGGGAGCTGCGAAGCATGAAGAAGCGGGTGGCGTCGACGCCGATCTCGTCCAGCAGCTCGTCCAGGGTCACGAACTCGCCGCGCCGCTTCGACATCCGCGCGCTCTCGCCACCCGAGACCAGGTGCACGAACTGGATCAGCGGCACGTCGAGCGTGTCCGGGTCGGCCCCCAGCGCCCGCATGACGCGCTTCATCGTCTTCGCCCACGTGTCGTGGTCGGAGCCGACCGGGATGAGCTGGCGCTCGAAGCCCCGCGCGCGCTTGTCCTCCAGGTAGGCGATGTCGGCGGCCAGGTAGGTCGGCGTCCCGTCGGAGCGGATCACGACGCGATCCTTGTCGTCGCCGAAGCTGGTCGTGCGCAGCCAGGTGGCACCCTCGGAGCGGTAGATGTGCCCCGCCGCCTCGAGGCCGGCGATGGCCCGCTGCACCGCGTTGGGCTCGCCCTCGTGCAGGACGCGCTCGCTGAAGAAGCGGTCGAAGTGGATGCCGTAGCGCTCGAGCGTGGATTTGATGCGGCCCAGCATGAGCTCGACCGCCGCCCGCGCCAGCACGTCGACGTCGCCGCCGGCGGCATCGGGGATCTGCTCGGCCAGCTCGTGCACGTAGTCGCCCTGATAGCCCCCTTCGGGCACCTCCTCGCCGCGCGCGCGGGCCTGCACGGAGGCGCCGAGCAGACGGATCTGGTTGCCGGCGTCGTTGAAGTAGTACTCGCGCGCGACGTCGTGGCCGTGGTGTTCGAGGATCCGCGCCAGCGCGTCGCCGTAGGCCCCGTGCCGCCCTGCCGCGGCGACGAGCGGTCCGGTGGGGTTGGAGGAGACGAACTCGATGAGGAGGCGCTCCGCGCGCTCGGCCCCGCCCGCTCCGTAGCGCCCGCCGGCCGCGACCACGGCGCCCAGCGTCCGCCGGTGCCAGCCGTCGTTGAGGAACACGTTGAGGAACCCGGGCCCGGCGATCTCGACCCGCGCCAGGTCGTCGCTCAGGCGGCCCTCGAGCGCGGTGCCGATCCGCTCGGCGATCTGGCGAGGCGCCGCGCCCATGGCGGGCGCCAGCAGCATGGCGGCATTGGTCGAGTAGTCGCCCTGCCCGGCGCGCTTGGGGCGCTCGAGCTTGACGTCGACGGGAGTCCCGCCGGCACCGTCGCGCACGCTCGCGGCCGCCGCCGAGACGGCGGCGGCGAGCCGCTTGAGCGGGTCGGAGGCGGGGGCGGCCATGGGGCTTCCCAGCGTACCTGGGCCGCCGCGATCAGTAGTGGTAGGGCTCGCCGGCGAGGATCTTGTGCGCGCGGTAGAGCTGCTCGAGCAGCACCACACGGGCCAGCTGGTGGGGCAGCGTCATCGAGCCCAGCGAGAGCCGGTGCTCCACCTCGTCCAGATCCAGCCCGAACGGCCCCCCGACGACGAAGCACAGGTCGCGGCCGCTCTGGCGGCGCCCCTCGAGGAAGCGGCTGAAGCCGACCGAGTCCATCTGCGTGCCCTCGCTGTGCAGCAGCGAGGTGAACGCCCGGTCGGGAAGGCGGCGCGCCACGTGCTCGTCCTCGCGGACCTCGACCAGCTCGAGCCGGGCGTGGCGCGCGATCAGCTTCTGGTAGTGCTGGACATCGTCGGCAAAGGGCGGGCGCAGCCGGCCCACGGCGACGACGACGATTCGCACGAGGGGGGATACTAGGTCGCATGGACGACCCGAATAGGCCCGAGCGCCACATCAACATCCACTTCTCGCCGGAGATCATGGCCGGCGTCTACGCGAATTTCGCGAACGTCAGCCACTCCGACTACGAGTTCACGGTGACCTTCGCGCGCGTCGACCACGAGGTCGAGGACGAGGAGATCCCGGGCGTGGTCGTCTCACGCATCAACCTGTCCCCTCGCTTCATGCGTGAGCTGATCGACGCCATGCAGGACAACTACTCCAAATGGCAAACCCGGGAGGGGATCAAGAACCTGCCCGAGTACGGGGGCGAGTCCGCCTAGCGACTCGCTTCACGAAGAGGCGGCGGCGCGGCTTTCTCGCGGGGTGCGTTCTCCCGCGGCCACCGCGGCGCCGATGCGCTCGGCCGTCGAGGGGTGCGTCGCCACGAGCGCGGTGACCCATCGCGGCGGATCGAGGTCGGCCACGTTCTGTAGCGCGATCGCGCGCTCGAACGACACGAACGCTTCGGGCGCGCCGGAGAGCGCGAGCGCATCCGCGTCGGCGCGGCGCTCGACCGCGCGCGACAGGCGGTTGCCGAGCAGCCCGGCGGGCACTCCCACCGCCGCGCCGGCCAGGGCCAGCGCCGGAAGCGCCGCGGCGCCGCGCGCCTCCGGCGCCAGCGCGGCAGCCACGCGCTGAACCGCGCGGGCCAGCGGGCCCGCGACGATGGCGGCGTAGGCGACGGCTCGAGCCACGTCGCGATGGCGCACGTGCGCGAGCTCGTGCGCCACCACCGTCCGGATCTCCTCCCGGGAGTATCGATCGATCAGGGTGTCGAAGAGCACGACGCGCTTGGTCGGGCCCAGGCCCGTGACGTACGCGTTGGCTGCCGTCGTCCTGCGGCTGGCATCGATCGCGTAGACCTCGCCGATGCGCACGCCCGCCGCGCCGGCCAGGGACAGCACGTCGGCGCGCAGCGAGCCTTCCGGTAGCGGCGTGAAGTCGTTGAAGATCGGGTCGAGCAGGACCGGAGCCAGTGCGCCCAGCCCGGCGCTGAAGAGCACCGAGCCTGCCGCCGCCGGCGCCCACCAGCGGCGCGGATAGCGCTCGGTCAGCACCACCACGACGGCTCCCGCGCCCGCGGCCAGGCCGGCCTCGATGGCCGTCGCCTTGGCGACGTCGGCGGCCCAGCCCCGCCAGGACTGCGTCACCAGCCCCACGGCCACGGCCCGGCGGCGCGAGAGCGCGCTCAGCGGCAGCGCCGCGAGCGTGCTCGCCAGCGCGAGCCCGGCTCCCGTCGCGGCGCCCGCCGCCGCCCCGCCGCCCGCGGGCCGCCGGCGCCGCAACCCCGCCACCACGCCGACGAGCCCGGCCAGCTGCACACCCGCCCGGGACAGCGCGAGCGCCCGCTGCGGACGGGCGAAGCGCCGCCCGCGCTCGATCTCGGCCTCGCTGAAGTAGTCGAGCAGCCGCACGGCCGCGGGCGGGGGGAGGCGCTCACGGGGCGCGAGCAGGCGAACCCCCAGCTCGGCCGCACCCACGGCGAGCAGCACCGGCCCGGCGACTGCGCGGCGCGAGGGAGGGCTCACCCGCGAGACTGTACGCCCATGCGCGTCGCGGTCGTTTCCGACATCCACGGCAACCGGCAGGCCTTCGAGGCCGTGCTGGAAGCGATCGTGGACTCCGACTGCCAGGAGCTGTGGTGCCTCGGCGACCTCGTCGGCTATGGCGCCGACCCCGACGCCTGCGTGCGGCTGGCACAGGCGCACGCGGCCGTTTGCCTGGCCGGAAACCACGATCTCGGCGTGTGCGGGCGCCTCCCGTTGGAGGACTTCTCGCGTGGCGCGGCGCTGGCCGCGCGGTGGACGCAGCAGACGATCGCGGCCAGCACCCGCGACTACCTGCTCGAGCTCGAGCCCCGCACCGACGACGAGAAGGTCGGGCTCTATCACGCCAGCCCGCGCGACCCCGTCTGGGAGTACGTGCTCTCGGCGCTCCAGGCGGAGCTGTGCCTGGACGCCCAGAGCCACCGGGTCTCGCTGATCGGCCACTCGCACGTGGCCCTGTCGTTCTGGCGGATGCCGGGCGAGATGGCCACCGGCCAGACGCGGGTCGACGACGAGGAGCTCGACCTGAACAGCGGCGAGTGGCTCATCAACCCCGGCAGCGTCGGCCAGCCGCGCGACGGAGACCCCCGGGCGGCATGGCTGGAGCTCGACATGGCGGGTTGGAGCGCCGTCTACCACCGCGTCGAGTACGACATCGACGGTGCGGCGGCGGCGATCCGGGCCGCTCGCCTGCCCGATTCCCTGGCCGAGCGCCTCTACTACGGACAGTGATCGCCCGCCCGGCCGCGCGGGCCCCCGCCCAACGCCCGCCGCGCGCGCCACGCCTAATCTGAGACCAACAGGCACAGCCTCTAAAGTCGGGTCGAATGCGCTATGTCCCTCGCGCGCTCGTGGCCGGGGCCGTGGGCTTCGCCACTGCGCTGCTGGCCGCGTGCGGTGGCGGCGGCGGCCTGCTCTCAGGTGAGCAGGCGAGCACGCTCTCAAACCAGGTGAATTCCGTCTCGGCGGCCCTTGCCGCCCACGATTGCGCCGCCGTGCACTCGGCGGCGGACTCGCTGGCGAACTCGGCGGCCAGCCTGTCCGGCGTCGACCCGCGCCTGGCCAGCGCCGTCGCCGACGGGGCGAGCACGGTGGCCAGCGATGCCAAGCAGCTGTGCCCGACGAGGACGACTCCGCCCAGCACCGCGAGCACGAGCTCACCGACGACGGCCTCGACGCCGGCGGCCCCGCCTCCGACGACGAGCAGCCAGAGCACGCCGGGCACGACCAGCACCCCGACGCAGCCGACGAACCCAGAAACCACCTCCACTGGCCCGGGTACTACCTCTACGGGAAGCACCGGTGGAGTTGGGGTCGGCGGCGGCGGCGGCAACGGCGGCAACAGCGGCGGCGGCAACGGCGACGGCGGCAACGGCGGCGGCAACGGCGGCGGCGGGGGCGGCGACGGCTCGGGCGCGAGCGGTGGCTCGGGCACCGGCGGCAGCGGCGGGAACGGATAGCTGAAACATGACCAACGCAACCACGATCGCCGGGCGCTACCGCATCGAAGGCCGCCTCGGCGTGGGCGGGATGGCCACCGTTCAGCTCGCCTTCGACCAGCGCCTGGAGCGCTACGTGGCCCTGAAGCTGCTCGCCGAGCACCTGGCCGACGATCCCGCCTTCGTCTCGCGCTTCCGGCGCGAGGCGCTGGCCGCGGCGCGCCTCGTCCATCCCAATATCGTCCAGGTCTTCGACTTCGGGCTCGACGAGCGCCAGCACCAGCACTTCATCGTGATGGAGCACGTCCCCGGGCACTCGTGCGCCGAGCTGCTGCGCGACCATGGCTCCCTCGAGGTGGGCGACGCCGTCGACATCCTCGTCCAGGCCTGCCGCGGGCTCGACTACGCGCACCGCAACGGCGTGGTGCACCGCGACGTCAAACCCGGCAACCTGCTCGTCTCCGACTCGGGGATCGTCAAGCTGGCCGACTTCGGCATCGCCCGCGCCACCGACCAGTCGAGCATCACCCAGGTCGGCTCGGTGCTCGGCACCGCCGCCTACCTGGCGCCCGAGCAGGCGCGCGGCGATGCGGCGGGGCCACGGGCCGACCTGTACTCGCTGGGCGTGGTTGCCTACCAGCTGCTGTCCGGACGCCTGCCCTACGAGGCGGCGTCGCTGTCCGAGCTCGCGCTCAAGCAGCAGCGCGAGTCACCGCCCCCCCTGGACCGCCTCAAGCCGGGCGTCCCGCGCGAGCTGGCCCTGGCCGTCGCCATGGCCCTGGCCATCGACCAGGAGGACCGACCGCCCACGGCGATAGCGCTCGCCGACGCCATGCGGGCCGGCGCCAACGGCATCAACCCCTACCGCACCGGCGCCACCCGCCCAGCGGCCCGCCCGCCCGCCGCCGCCGACACCGGCCAGACGCGCATCGGCGGAGCCGTCCCCGTCCCGGCGGCGCGTCGCGAGAACGGAGCGCCCACCGCGGCCACGCGCTTCGCCGCTCCGGCGCCGGCCACGGCCGCCGCCCGTGCACCGGACTCACGCCGTCCGGCGCGCCGGCTCGAGCCGGTGCCGGCACCGGCGCGGCGAGCTGGCCCCGCCCCCGCGGGCGCCCGTGCGCGCCGGGCCAGCCCCTACGCGGAACCTCGCCGCCGCCCGCGCCGCGGGTTCAGCTGGGTGTTCGGGCTGCTGGCGCTCGTGTGCCTGCTCGCGGCCGCGATCATCGTCGCGCTGGCCATCGCCAACGGCACCTCGAGCACCGCCCTGCACGTCCGGCACGTGATCAGCCACGACTTCAATCAGGCCGTCAACCAGTTCCGCTCGCTGATCGGGCAGAACGCGAAGCCCAGCGGGCACTAGACCGCGAACGGGGAGGCGCCTGCGCGCAGGCGCGCCGCCACCTCGGGCAGAGTGCCGGCGTCGATGGCGGCGCGCAGCCGTGCCATCAGGCGGGCGATGAAGGCCAGGTTGTGCAGGGTGATGAGCCGGCGCGGGGTGCTCTCCCCCGCCCGCAGCAGGTAGTGCAGGTAACCACGCGAGAACCCGGGCGCACACGCCGGGCAGTCGCAATCCTCGAGGATCGGCTCGCGGCTCTCGCGCCAGCGCCCCTTGGCCAGGTCAACGCGCCAGCGCCCGGCGGGGTCGGGGACGACGGCCACGCCGTGGCGGCCCAGGCGCGTGGGCATCGCGCAGTCGAAGGTGTCGATGCCGAGCTCGACGGCGGCGATCAGGTCATCGACGTCGCCGATCCCCAGCAGATGGCGCGGGCGCTCGGGGGCGTGGCGCTCGAGCTCGGCCGTGGTCCAGTCGACGACCTCGTACATCTGCGGCTTGTCCTGGCCCAGCGAGCCCCCGATGGCGATGCCCGGGCAGCCGCTGGCCGCCACGACCGCGGCCGACTCGCGCCGGAGGTCGGGCTCGACGCCGCCCTGCACGATCCCGTAGACGACCTGCGTCTCGGGCCCGTGCTCGGCATGCCAGCGCAGGCACCGCTCCAGCCAGCGGTGCGTGCGCTCGGTCGAGCGGGCCGTGTAGTCGCGGCTGACGTGAAAGGGCGTGCACTCGTCGAAGACGAGCGCGATGTCCGAGCCCAGCGCCGCCTGCACCGACATCGACTCCTCGGGCCCGAGAAAGCGCTCGCGCCCGTCGAGATAGGAGCGAAAGCGAACGCCGCGCTCCTCGATGGCGAGGATCGCCGAGCGCTCGGGATGGCCGCGGCCCTTGACCTCGTCGGCCACGCCGCCGTGCCCCATGGAGAAGACCTGAAAGCCGCCCGAGTCGGTGATGATCGGCCGCTCCCAGCGCATGAACTCGTGCAGGCCCCCGAAGCGGCGCACGAGCTCGGGACCGGGGGCGAGGAAGAGGTGGAAGGTGTTGCCGAGCACCATCTCGTACCCGAGCCCAGCCACGTCGCGGGGCTCGAGCGTCTTCACGCTGCCCCGCGTGGCCAGCGGCACGAAAGCGGGCGTCTGCACGTCCCCGTGGGCGAGGTGCAGGACCCCTGTGCGGGCGCGGCTATCCGGGGCGCGAGCGCGGACGGCGAACATCGGGGCGGGACCCTAGCGCCCGCGTCAGAGTGCGGCCGCGCCCGGGCGGTCGGCGCGGGTGCGGCGTCAGGGCGTGGCCGGCCGGGTCGGTCGGGCCGGCCGCACGGCGGCGCCGGCGGCGGATGCCGCGGCTCCCGCCCGCGAGGCGGTTCCCCGGACGGCGCGCTCCACGGCCGTGAGCGGCTTGGCGATGCCCTCGAGGCGCCGGCGCTCGGCCTTCACGCCGAAGATGATCTCCGCCACGCCGCCGATGATCATCAGCACCGCGCCGAGGACGAGGGCCGCGAACACGTCCGAGGTCTTCCCGGTGGGGATGAGGCGACCGAAGACCTGCGGCCCGATGATGCCGCCGATCCCGGTGCCGACCGCGTAGAAGATCGCGATGGCCAGCGCCCGCGTCTCCATGGGGAAGATCTCCGACACCGTGAGGTAGGCCGCGCTCACCCCCGCGGAGGCGAAGAAGAAGACGACGCACCACGCCAGCGTGAGCGTGCCGGCTGTGAGTGTGTGCTGCTCGAACAGGTAGCCCGTGATCACCAGCAACACCCCCGAGAGGGTGTAGGTGCCGGCGATCATCGGCTTGCGCCCGACGGTGTCGAACAGCCGCCCGAGGACGATCGGCCCCAGCAGGTTGCCGGCCGCGAAGGCGACGAGGTAGTACGGCGCGTCGGCCGTGCTGACACCGAAGAACTTGCTCAGCAGGGTGGCGTAGCCGAACAGGATCGCGTTGTAGAGGAACGCCTGCCCGATGAACAGGGCGAGGCCGAGAATCGTGCGCTTGGGGTACATGGCAACGATGCCGCGCGCCGTCTCCCACAGCGGGATCGACTTCCGCTGGCGGATCGTGATCGTGTCGTCGGGCTCCTCGAGCTCGGCCCCGGTCGACTCCACGACCTGCCGCTCGATGTCGCGCGTGACCGCCTCCGCCTCCTCCTCGTGCCCGTGGATGAACAGCCAGCGCGGGCTCTCGGGCACGTGGCGGCGCACGATCAGGATGGCCAGGCCGAGGATGAAGCCGAGGCCGAAGCACACTCGCCACTGGTAGAAGGGCGTGAAGATGTGCAGGGCGGCGACCGACAGCAGCGCGCCCGCGGCGGCGCCCGCCCAGTAGGTCCCGTTGATCAGGATGTCGATGCGTCCGCGGTGGCGGGCGGGGATGAGCTCGTCGATGGCCGAGTTGATCGCGCTGTACTCGCCGCTGATGCCCATGCCGGTGACGAACCGGCAGGCGAAGAAGAAGATCGGCGTCCACGAGAAGGCGGTGGCGAACGTGGCCAGCAGGTACACGCCGAGCGTGATCATGAACAGCCGCTTGCGGCCGAAGATGTCGGTCAGGCGCCCGAACACGAGCGCGCCGAAGCACGCGCCGGCGACGTAGAGGGATGCCGCCATGCCGGCGATGTCGCCCGAGGAGATGTTGATGCCGCTTCCCTTGGCCGAGATCGCACCGGCGATCGACCCGACGATCGTCACCTCGAGGCCGTCGAGGATCCACACAGTCCCGAGCCCGACGAGGATGCGCCAGTGCCACTTCGACCACGGCAGCCTGTCCAGGCGGGCCGGGATGTCGGTCTCGATCGTGCTCAAAGAGTGGTCGCCTGCAAGCTCTGCTGTCGACAAGGTGCGGTCTCCTTTCGGGCGGGCGCCTACCTTGCCGCCACCGCTCCAGAAACCTGCGCGAGAGGCCGGCGCGCGCTTGCCTCCCCGCATGCGACCGCCGCCCCGTGCGACCGCCGCCGCAGTGCGACCGCCGCCCCCGTACGACCGCCGCCCCCGTGTCAGAGACGGGGGCGGCGGTGCTTCCTGCGAGCGTGTGCTGCTCAGCCGCGCGGGCGGCGCGGCCGTGAATGGCTACGCTGCGCTGCCGGCCAGCTCCGGGGCGGAGCCGTTGGCCTCGGGGGCGTGCTCGGTGCCCTCGATCGTCTGCTGGGCGCCGCCGACCGAGATCGCGACCTTCCGCGGCTTGCGCTGCTCGGGCTTGGGGATGCGGACCTCGAGCACGCCGCGGTCGAAGGCGGCCTTGACGGCATCCGGGTTGATGCCCTCGGGGAGGGTCAGTGAGCGCGAGAACGAGCCCCACGCGCGCTCGACGCGGTAGTAGCCCTCCTTGCGCTCCTCGTGCTCGGCCTTGCGCTCGCCCGAGATCGTGAGCACGTTGTCCTCGAGCTCGATGTTCACGTCGCCCTCGGACAGCCCGGGCAGATCGGCGCGCAGCACGAAGTCGTCCTGGGTCTCGAGCAGGTCCATCGCCGGGATCCACCGGCGCAGGTTGCCGCCGCCGCTGCCCGTGGTGGCCGGCGTCTCGAAGAAGGTGTTGAAGAGTCGGTTCATCTCGTTCTGGATGGTGTTGAGCTCGCGAACCGGCTCCCAGCGGATGAGTGCCATTGCGAAACCTCCGTATTGAAAGGGGAAACTCTGACCGAAGCCGATTATAGATCTAAGTCGGTGTCTGTCAAGTCTTATCGGTCGATGCGGCGCAGATACGTAGGGCGTGCGCGCGCGCTTGCGGGCTCGAGCTCGTCGGTGGGTCGTAAGCTCGCCGGTGGTTCGAGTTTCGTTACGACCGTGGCCGCCGGGGGCGCCGTCGTGACGTTCCTCGGCCTGGGGCCGAGTTTCGTGACGACGATCGGCGGGGCCGCGGCGATCGTCACGTTTCTCGGGGCGGGAGGGCGGGAGGGCGGGCGGGCGCGGCGGGCGGGCGGGCGCGGCGGGCGGGCGCGGCGGGCGGGCGGGCGCGGCGGGGACCCGACCCTGGGCCGGCGGCGCGCGCGCCGCTACGCGATCAGCGAGGCGCCCGTCATCTGCGCCGGCTGCTCGATCCCCAGGACGTCGAGCACGGTCGGGGCGACGTCGGCCAGGATGCCGCCCGAGCGCAGCGAGAGGCCAGGCGCGGTGACGATCAGCGGCACGGGATTGAGCGAGTGCGCTGTGTTCGGGCTCCCGTCGGGCTCGAGCATGTGGTCGGCGTTGCCGTGGTCGGCGGTGATCACGCACACGCCTCCGGTCGCCCGCACCGCCTCGACGACCTGGCCCAGGCACTCGTCCACGGTCTCGATGGCGCGCACGGCGGCCTCGATGACGCCGGTGTGGCCGACCATGTCGGGATTGGCGAAGTTGATGATCCCGAACGCCGGCGCGTCGGCCTCCCAGGCCGCCACGAAGGCGGCGGCGGCCTCGCGAGCGCTCATCTCGGGCTTGTGGTCGTAGGTGGGGACGTCGCGCGGGGAGGGCACGAGCTCGCGGCGCTCGCCGTCGTACGGGGTCTCCTCGCCGCCGCCGAAGAAGTACGTGACGTGCGGGTACTTCTCGGTCTCCGCCACGTGCAGCTGGCGGGCCCCGCGCGCCGCCAGCACGGCCGGCAGCGTGGTCGCCGGGCGCGCGGGCGGGAAGGCCACGGGGTACGGCCACCCCTCCTCGTACTCGGTCATCGTCGCGTAGCGCTCGAGCACCGCCGCGCCGCCGCGGTCGACCTCGGAGAAGCCGGGTTCGGCCAGCGCTCGGGTGATCTCGCGCATGCGGTCGGGGCGGAAGTTGAATGCGAACACCGAGTCCCCCGGGCGGATCCGCGCCTCCTCGCCGACGAGCACCGGGCTGATGAACTCGTCGGTCTCCTCGCGCCCGTAGGCGGCGCGCACCGCTTCCACGCCGCTGGCCGCCGAGTGCTCGGCCCGCCCGTGGACGAGCAGGTCGTAGGCACGCTGCACCCGGTCCCAGCGGCGGTCGCGGTCCATCGCGTAGTAGCGGCCGACCACCGAGCCGACGCGCCCGGCCCCGGCGGCGGCCATCCGATCCTCGACCGTCCCGAGGAAGCCCGCGCCCGAGGTCGGCAGCGTGTCGCGCCCGTCGGTGAAGGCGTGCAGCACCAGGTCGGGGACGCCCAGCTCGGCCCCGAGCTCGATCAGCGCCTCCAGGTGCCCGAGGCTCGAGTGCACGCCGCCGTCGGAGACCAGCCCGATGAGGTGCACGCGCGGGGCGGCGGTGAACGCGGCCCGGAGCACCTCGTTGCTCGCGAGCGCGCCGGCGCCGACCGCCTCGTCGATGCGGGTGAGGTCCTGCATGACGACCGCGCCCGCGCCCAGGTTCAGGTGGCCGACCTCGGAGTTGCCCATCTGGCCCTCGGGCAGCCCGACCGCGCGCCCGCAGGCTGTGAGCTGCGTGTGGGGGTAGCGCTCCCAGAGCTCGTCGAAGACGGGCGTGCGGGCCAGCGAGACCGCGTTGCCGGGGCCGGGCGGGGCGAGGCCCCAGCCGTCGAGCACGATGAGGGCCGCGCAGGGTGCGGGGAGCGAGGGGTCGGCGCGCGGCGAGGGCTCGGCGCGCGGCGAGGGCTCGTCGGGCGCCACCGCGCTCCCTCAGCGCCCGCGCCGCGGGCGGGCGGCCTCGACGATCGCGGCGAAGGACTCCGGCTCGAGGCTGGCGCCGCCGACGAGCGCCCCGTCGACGTCGGGCAGGACCAGCAGCTCGGCCGCGTTGTCTGCCTTCACGCTGCCCCCGTAGAGGATCCTCACCTGCTCGGCGGCCGCGCGCGAGCGCCCCTCAACGAGCGCGCGCACGAAGGCGATCGCCTCCTGGGCCTGCTCCGGCGTGGCCACCCGCCCGGTGCCGATGGCCCAGATGGGCTCGTAGGCGATGACGACCTCGGCCAGCCGCTCCTCGGGCACCTTGGCCAGGTCCTCCTGGACCTGGTGGCGCAGCTTGCGCTCGGTGTCGCCGGCCTCGCGCTCCTCCTCGGTCTCCCCCACGCACAGGATCGGGACGAGCCCGGCCTCGAGTGCGGCCGGGACCTTCTGGGCAAGCGCCCGGTCGCTCTCCCCGAACAGCTCCCGCCGCTCGGAGTGCCCGAGGATCACGCCGTGGACGTCGAGCTCGGACAGCATGGGCGCCGACACCTCGCCGGTGTAGGCGCCCGAGGGGGCGAAGTGCATGTTCTGGGCGTAGACCTGGACGCGCGAGCCGCGCGTGGAGTCGACCATCGCCTGGAGGGCGAGAAAGGGCGGGCAGACCGCCACGTCGACGCCGTCGGCGCTCGAAACCCGGGGCAGCAACGCCTGGATGAACTGCTCGGCCTCCTCGACGGTCTTGTGCATCTTCCAGTTGCCCGCGATGAGCGGCGTGCGGGTGCTCATGCCAACACCGAGACCCCGGGGAGCTCGCGGCCCTCGACCAGCTCGAGCGCGGCGCCGCCGCCCGTGGACAGGTGCGAGACGCGATCGGCCAGCCCGAAGCCGGCCAGCGCGGCCGCGGAGTCGCCGCCGCCGACGACGGTCGTGCCCGCAGCGTCGGCCACCGCCTGGGCCACGGCGCGGGTGCCCGCGGCGAAGGGCTCGAGCTCGAAGGCGCCCATCGGCCCGTTCCAGAACACGGTCCCCGCGCTCGCGATGACGGCGCCGTAGCGCTCGGCCGTGCGCGGCCCGATGTCGAGGCCCATGAGGCCGTCGGGTACGTCGACGCCGTCCAGCGGCTGAGGCGTCGCCTCGGCGGCGAAGCGCTCGGCCAGCACGAGGTCGACCGGGAGCTCGAGCTGGGCCCGGGCAGCGCCGGCGGACCCCGCCGCGCCGACCCCGCCGACGCTCCCGCCGGCGCCCCCGCCCGCGCCGAGCAGCCGCCGCGCCAGCTCGACGTCCTCGGGCGCGCACAGCGAGGCGCCCACCGTGTGGCCCTGGGCGGCCAGGAACGGGAAGCACATGGCCCCGCCGATGAGGATCGTGTCGGCCACCTCGCGGAAGCGCTCGATGACGGCCAGCTTGTCGCTCACCTTGGCCCCGCCCAGCACGGCCACGAGCGGCCGCTCGGGATGCTCGAGCACGCCGCTCAGCGTCGTCACCTCGCGTTCGAGCAACCGCCCCGCCGCGCGCTCGGGAACCAGCCGCGCCACGCCCTCGGTCGAGGCATGCGCCCGGTGCGCGGCGCCGAAGGCGTCGTTCACGTAGACCTCGGCCAGCGAGGCCAGAGCCGCCGCCAGCTCGGGATCGTTGCGAGTCTCCCCCGGCTCGTAGCGGACGTTCTCGAGCATCAGGATGTCCCCGCGGGCCAGGTGCTCGGCGAAGCCGCGCACGTCGTCACCGACGACGGCCGGCGCGAGGGTGACCTCGGCCCCGGTCAGCTCGGCCAGGCGGTCGGCGGCGGGACGCATCGACAGCTCCGGCTCGCGGTCCTTCGGGCGCCCGAGGTGCGAGACCAGCACCAACCGCGCCCCCCGCTCCCGCAGCTCCTCGATCGTAGCCAGCGCCGCCCGGATACGGGTGTCGTCGGCGACGCGCCCGTCGGCCAGCGGGACGTTGAAGTCGACGCGGACGAGGACCCGCTTGCCGTCGATGTCGCCCAGGTCGTCGAGCGTCCTCACAGGAGCCTGGACACCACGTCGACGATCCGGTTCGAGTAGCCCCACTCGTTGTCGTACCACGACACGAGCTTGACCATCGTGCCGTCCATGACCGCGGTGAGCTGGGCGTCAAGGATCGAGGAATGCGGGTCGCGCACGATGTCGCTGGAGACGATGGGCTCCTCGGTGTAGCGCAGGATCCCCTTCAGCGGGCCCTCGGCGGCCGCCTTCAGCGCGCCGTTGACCTCCTGCACCGAGGTCGCCCGCTCGGCCTCCACGGTCAGGTCGACGACGCTGCCGGTGGGGACGGGGGCGCGGACCGCGAAGCCGTGCAGCTTGCCGTTGAGCTCGGGGATGACCAGCCCGATCGCCTTGGCGGCGCCCGTGGAGGCCGGGATCAGGTTGACGGCGGCCGCCCGCGCGCGGCGCAGGTCGCGGTGGGGCATGTCCTGGAGGCGCTGGTCGGCCGTGTAAGCGTGGATCGTGGTCATGAGGCCGTGCTTGATGCCCACGGTGTCGTGCAGCACCTTGGCGATCGGGGCCAGGCAGTTCGTCGTGCACGAGGCGTTGGAGACGATGTTGTGGGAGTCGCGGTCGTAGACCTCGTCGAAGTTGACGCCCAGGGCGACGGTGACATCGGGCTCGGTGGCCGGGGCCGAGATGACGACCTTGCGCGCGCCCGCAGCCAGGTGCTTGGAGGCGTTCTCACGGTCGGTGAACAGGCCGGTCGACTCGATCACGACCTCGGCCCCCAGCTCCTCCCACGGCAGCGCCGCGGGGTCGCGCTCGGCCAGCACGCGGATCTCCTTGCCGTCCACGGTGAAGCCGCTGTCGGTGGCCTCGACGGTGCCGGGGAAGGGCCCGTAGTTGGAGTCGTACTTGAGCAGGTGGGCGATCGTCTTCGGATCGACCAGATCGTTGACGGCCAGCCACTCGATGTCGGCGCCTCGCTCGTGGGCGGCGCGGAAGACGTTCCGGCCGATGCGGCCGAAGCCGTTGATCCCGACGCGTACCGGCATGGGCGAATCACACTCCTTGTCGTAGCCAGAAATGCGAAGGCCGACGGTTCGCCGGCAGGGCTAGAGCGTACCGTGACCCCGCGGGCGAGCGTCAGCCGCCAGGGGCTGCGCGCCGCGAGCTCCCGATGGCGGATCGGCCGCCGGCCCGGTCCACCACCTCCACGCGCAGCCCGTCGGGGTCGCGCAGGTAGGCGGCGTAGTAGCGGCGGCCGTACTGGGGCCGCTGGCCGGGGGCGCCGTCGTCGCTGCCCCCGGCGGCCAGCCCGGCCGCGTAGGCGGCGTCGACCGCGGCCTTGCCGCTGGCCCTCAGCGCCATGTGGCCGTAGCCGGGCGCGGGCGGCCGTCCGCGCACGACGATCCAGATCTCGGGCTCGTTGTGGCCGTAGGCGACGGCGTGCTCGCCCTCGACCATGCGCCGCGCGCCGAGCGCGTAGAAGACCGCGTCGTAGAAGCGCGCCGAGCGCGCCAGGTCGGCGACCTCGAACCCGACGTGGTCGATCACGCCGAGCGGCCGGCGTCGCGGTGCACGACCTCGACCAGGTAGCCCGGCTCCTCGCGGTAGCGCTCGCCCAGGTGGCGGGCGATGGCCACCGAGCGATGGCGCCCGCCCGTGCAGCCGATGGCCACCACGAGGTGGGCCTTGCCCTCGGCCAGGTAGGCGGGCAGCAGGTAGTCGAGCAGCGGGTGCAGCAGGGCGTAGAAGCGGTCGAGGTCACCGTCGCGGTTGATGAAGTCGACCACGCGCGGGTCCTCCCCGGTCAGCGCCCGCAGGTCGCGCTCGTAGTGCGGGTTGGGCAGGAAGCGCACGTCGAAGAGCAGGTCGGGGTCGCGGGGCGGCCCGTGCTTGAAGCCGAAGCTCTGGAAGGAGACGACCAGCCGCCCGGGGTGGCGCGTGGGCAGGAGCTCCTCGGCCAGCTTGCGCCGCAGCATGGCGGCCGTGAGCCCGGTCGTGTCCACGACCACGTCGGCCCGTGCCCGCAGCGGGGCCAGGATCTCGCGCTCCCGGGCGATGCCGTCGGCCACCGAGCCGGCCGGGGCGAGCGGATGGCGCCGGCGGGTCTCCTTGTATCGGGTCAGGAGCGCCTGCTCGTCGGCCTCCAGGAACAGCAGGCGGTGCTTGACGCCGGCCGCGCGCAACCCGTCGAGCATCTCGACGAGCCCCTCGAAGTAGCTGCCCCCGCGGACATCGGAGACCACGGCGGCCCGCGCGACCTTGGAGCCGGCGTGCATGAACAGCTCGACCAGGGAGCGGATCATCTCCGAGGGCAGGTTGTCCACGCAGAAGTACCCCTCGTCCTCGAAGGCCGCCATGGCGGTCGACTTGCCCGCCCCGGAGAACCCGGTGATGATCACCAGGTCGGTGAGCCGCGTGGCGGCCGCCTCCCGGGCGGCCTCCGCCTCCTCGCCGTCCTCTTCGCTCACGGGCAGCGCATCCACCCCTACAGCTTGACGCGCCGCGCGGACGCGCGTGGGCGGCGCCGGGCCCGGCGCGCGCGGACGAGCTTCGCCGCACGGGCGCGGAGGCACCTGTGCCAGCATGGCGGCGTGGCCTGCCCCAGCTGCCTGCTCGTCTTCCTGGCCGTCCTGGCCCAGGCGCTGCCCGTCCTCTCCCCCGACGCGGCGCGCGCCGACACGCCCCAGACCGTTTCGGCGAGCGTGGGCGCGGGCGCGACCGGCCAGCCGATGGGGCCCGGGTTTGTGGGCGTCTCGATGGAGTACTCGGCCGTCCACGACTACACGGGCTCGGACCCGCTGGCCATCGACCCCGTGCTCGTGCACCTGCTGCGCGCGCTGGCCCCCGGGCAGCAGCCGGTGCTGCGCATCGGCGGCAACAGCTCCGACCAGACGTGGTGGCCGCTGCGCGGGCAGCTCGCGCCCCCGGGGATCCGCTACACGCTCACGCCCGGCTGGGCGCGCACCACCCAAGCCCTGGCCCGCGCCACGCACGCTCACCTGATCCTCGGCATCAACCTCGCCGCCGGGCGCCCCGCGCTGGCCGCCGAGGAGGCCCGTGCGCTCGTGCAGAGCATCGGGCGCAGCTACATCGCGGCGCTCGAGATCGGCAACGAGCCCGACGTCTACAACCAGTTCCCCTGGTACGTGGGGCGCGGGCTGTCCTACTACGCGCGCCCCCAGGACTACGACCTCTCGCTCTACATCCAGGACTTCACGCGCTGGGGCGCGGCCATGCCCAGCCTGCCGCTGGCCGGCCCGGCCTTCGCCGAGCTCACGTGGCTGAGCGGGCTGGGCCAGTTCATCGCCGCCGAGCCGCGGGTGGGGATCGTCACCGTGCACCGCTATCCGCTGCGGGGGTGCGTGAGCGATCCGATCGTGCCGGGATTCGCGTCCATCGACAGCTTGCTCGCCGACAGCTCCTCGAGCGGGATGGCGCAGACGCTGGCGCCCTACGTGCAGGTGGTGCACGGCGACCACCTGCCGTTCCGGGTGGGCGAGATGAACTCGGCCTCCTGCAAGGGGCGGCTCGGCGTCAGCAACACGTTCGCCGCCTCGCTGTGGGTGCTCGACACCCTGTTCAACCTCGCCGCCATCGGCGTCGACGGCGTCAACGTCCACACGCTGCCGGGCGCGCCCTACGAGCTCTTCTCCTTCCAGCACACGCGGCGGGGGTGGCGGGCGTTCGTGCATCCGGAGTACTACGGGATGCTCTTGTTCGCCCAGGCGTTTCCGCCGGGGGCGCAGCTGCTGCCGGTGAGCGCGCCGTCGGGGCCGGTCAAGATCTGGGCCACCCGCTCGAGCACCGGTCGCACCCGCATCGTCCTGATCAACAAGAGCACCACCGACAGCGCCGACGTCACCCTCCAGGTGCCCGCCGCGGGCGGCGCGGCCAGCCTCGAGTGGCTGCGCGCGCCCTCGGTCTCGGCCACGGCCGGCGTCACGCTCGGCGGGCGCGGCTTCGGGCACTGGACGAGCACCGGCGTGCTGCCCAGGCCACGCACGACCCCCATCCGGGCCGTGTCGGGCAGCTACACGATCACCCTGCCCGCGGCCAGCGCGGTGCTGCTGACGCAGTAGATGCTGTTCGGCGGGCCGCATGCGGCCCGCCGCCGGCCGCGCATGCGCGGCCGGGGCAGCGGCGCATGCGCCGCTGCCTACACCCCGGTCTTGTGCAGCTCGCGGTAGACCTCGCGCGCGAGCTTGCCCGGCATCCCGGGGACCGCCTCGAGCTCCTCGCGGCTGGCCGCCAGGATGGCGTCCGGGGAGCCGAAGTGCGTGAGCAGCGCGCGCTTGCGCGCCGGCCCCACCCCGGGCAGCTCGTCGAGGATCGACGCCGTCATCGCCTGGTCGCGACGGATCCGGTGATGGGTGATGGCGAAGCGGTGAGCCTCGTCGCGCACGCGCTGGAGCA
>Ga0070739_10002043_pt1 | contig 28175 bp, 25 predicted proteins | sample Coa_R1_7_FD_66445 | JGI IMG/M metagenome (GOLD analysis project Ga0070739, IMG submission 66445) | Surface soil microbial communities from Centralia Pennsylvania, which are recovering from an underground coalmine fire - Coalmine... | ecosystem: Environmental > Terrestrial > Soil > Unclassified ...
CGCGCAGAGCTTGAGGCGCAGCTTGCGGAGGTTGGCTCCGCCGCGATGCACGCGCGGCTCGCCGGAGCCGATCCGGGCGCGGCCGCGGCGATCCTGCCATCCAACGGACGGCGCATCGTGCGTGCGCTTGAAGTGATCGAGCTGACCGGCGGTCGGTTCACAGCGACGTTGCCCGGCCACAGCCCGCATTACCCGCACACGTTGCGCCTCGGCCTTACCGCGGACCGCGCGGTGCTCGACGAGCGCATTACGCATCGCGTCGACGTGATGTGGGAGCGAGGCCTTATCGACGAGGTGCGTGCGCTAGAGCGCGTCGGACTGCGCGAGGGTGTCACTGCGAGCCGGGCCCTCGGCTACAAGCAGGTTCTCGCTTTCCTCGCCGGAGAGATCTCCGAGGAGGAAGCGCGAGAGCAGACCGTGAAGGAGACCAAGCGCTTCGCGCGGCGCCAGGAGTCTTGGTTCCGCCGCGACCCACACGTGCACTGGCTCGATCAGACCGGCGCAGGGGTCTACGAGACGGCGCTGGGACTCGTCAGCGGGTGACTCGTCGCAGTTGGTGATGCGCCAGAGTGTGATGGCTTCGGCGGAGAGGCCGAGCGTCCAACGACTCGACGCGAGCTGAGGAGCAGCCAGGGCGCGTCAGGCGCCGAAGATGCGCCTGGTGTAGTCGTTGGCGAATACGCGCTGCGGATCTGCCTTATCGCGCACGGCGAGAAAATCCTCAAAGCGCGGATACGCCGATGCGAGGTACTCCCGGTCACGTGTGTGCAGCTTGCCCCAGTGCGGACGGCCGTCATACGCGACCATGATCGACTCGGCGTTCTCGAAGTACTCGGTCGGATTCACGCCGTCGGTCATGTGGAACGCAAGGTACGCGGTGTCACGGCCATGTGCGGTCGACAGCCACAGGTCATCCGCCGGTGCGGTACGCACCTCGATCGGGATACCGATACGCAGCCCGGCGTCTTGCAGCATCCGCCGCACCTCGCGCAGCGCGGGCACGGTCGCCTCGCGCGGCAGTGCGTACTCCATCTCCAGGAACTTGAAGCGGCGCGGCGAGGTGAACACCTTGTCAGAGCGGTCCGTGTAGCTGCGCGCTGAGAGCGCCTTCGCCGCCAGCTTGTTGATGGCGGGCACGGCGCGCGGCGCGCTGCGACCGGCCTTGAGCAGGCCGGAGAAGAACGTGTTGGAGAGGAATTCGTCCTCCAGCCAGGCACGTCCACGCGAAAGCGGGGCCGCCGGGCCGTCGGTGCGGTTGTTGCGCTTGAGCATCGTGCCGTCGGTGTGCGGGAACCACCAGAACTCGAAGTGCTCGTTGTCCCGCCACAGGTCGTCGAAGGACTCGAACACCGCCTCGAGGCGCATCGGCTCCTCGCGCGCCGCCAGCAGGAACGCCGGCTCGGTGCGGAAGGTCACCGCGGTGATCACGCCGATCGCGCCGACCCCGATGCGGGCCGCCTCGAACAGTTCGGGGCGCTCGGTGGCCGAGCAGGACACGATCGAACCGTCCGCCAGCACCACTTCGAGCCCTGCGACCTGCGCGGCGATGGAAGCGCTCGACCGGCCGGTGCCGTGCGTGCCGGTGCCGATCGCCCCCGAGACCGTCTGCGCCTGGATGTCGCCCATGTTGGTCAGCGCGAGGCCCTGCTCTGCCAGCAGCTCGTTGAAACGCCACAGGCCCATGCCCGCCTCGACGGTGACCAGCCCGGAGGACTTGTCCGCGGACCGCAGCCTGGTCAGGTTGTCCAGCCGGATGAGTACACCGTCGGTCACCGCGACCGGGGTGAACGAGTGGCCGCTGCCGACCGGTTTGACCGCGAGGCCCTGGGCCGCGGCCTCGCGCACGGTCTGCGCCACCTCGGCGGTACTCGACGGAGTGGCTATGCGCCTGACCCGGGCCTTCTGGTTGCCGGCCCAGTTGGTCCACGTACGGGTCGGCGTGGAGGTCGCCTCAGTGCTCACAGCCTCGATTGCCCATCTCGTCAAGTCGGCGGGGGTTTCCTGCGTTCGGTCTCGCGCCGGCACGCGGCGCAAGGCGCTCCTGCGCGGAATTGTGCCGCCCGGGTTGGTTCTGCGGTGCGTAGCCAACGCGACATGCGGCCGGGCGTCAAGGGACTTCAGGTAATTTCGATGTTGCCCGCCACCCCGGTGCCGCCCGCTTCGGCCCACGCCGAGCGTGCGAGGATGGCTTCATGTCTTTGGCCAGCCCGTACGAGGCCCTGCTGCTGCTGTCCTTCGGCGGCCCTGAGGGGCCCGACGACGTAGTGCCCTTCCTGGAGAACGTCACCCGCGGCCGGGGCATCCCCAAGGAGCGCCTGGTCGAGGTCGGCGCGCACTATTTCCAGTTCGGCGGGGTCAGCCCGATCAACGGGCAGAACCGCGCGCTGATCGCCGCCCTCGAGCAGGACTTCGCGCAGCACGGGCTCGACCTGCCGATCTACTGGGGCAACCGGAACTGGGACCCGTACCTGGCCGACACGCTCGCCCGGATGGCTGACGACGGCGTGCGGCGTGCCGTGGTCTTCGTCACCTCGGCGTATTCGTCGTACTCGGGCTGCCGGCAGTACCGCGAGGACCTGGCCGCGGCGGTAGCGGCAGGCGGAGCGGCGACCGCGGCCCTGGAACTCGACCGCATCCGCGCCTACTACGACCATCCCGGCTTCGTCGAGCCCATGATCCGCTCGACCGTCGAGGCCCTGGAGACGCTCGACAAGTCGGTGCGCGACGCGGCCGAGCTGGTATTCGTCACGCACTCGCTTCCCCTCGTCCTCGCAGAGTCGAGCCCTTACGTCGAGCAGCACGAGGCGATCGTGCAACTGGTCGCGGAGGGTGTCGAGCGCGCCACCGGCGTCGCTGGCAGGCCCCGCTCACTGACCTACTGCAGCCGCAGTGGTCCGCCGAGCCAGCCATGGCTTGAGCCGGACATCAGCGACCACCTGCGCGAGCGCTCGGGCGGCGGCCTGCCTGCGGCGGTAGCGGTGCCGATCGGCTTTGTGTCGGACCACATGGAGGTCGTCTACGACCTCGACACCGAGGCCGCCGCGACGGCCGCCAAGCTCGGCCTGCCCTTCGCCCGCGCGGCGACGGTCGGGACCGACCCGGCGTTCGTCGCCGCGATCCGCGACCTCGTGCTCGAACGCGCCGCGCGGGCGCGCGGCGAGCAACCGGAGCCGAAGGCACTCAGCGCCCTAGGCGTCATGCCGGACGTGTGCCGTGCCGGATGCTGCCCTAACCCCCGTGCGCAGAAGCCCGCGCTGTGCGGGTCGGACTGATGCACCCGCCCGAACCGAAGCGACTGAACGGACTGACGTGACGCCAGATCCCTGGAAGCTGCTGGAATTGGCCCGCGCCGCCGCATCCGAGGCGGCCCGGCTCGCGGTGGAGCGTCGACCGGCCGACCTAGGCGTCGCGGACACCAAGTCGAGCCCGACAGACGTCGTGACCGAGATGGACACCGCCGCCGAAGCGCTCATCCGCGAGCTGATCCTCGAACAGCGACCCGATGACGCCTTCCTTGGTGAGGAAGGCGGAGCCGACTCCGGGCGCGGCGCCGAGATGGGACATGGCGCGGTGCGTTGGGTGATCGACCCGATCGACGGCACCGTGAACTACCTCTACGACCTACCGCACTGGTCGGTATCCGTGGGTGTGGAGGTCGATGGCGTAACGGTCGCTGGAGTCGTCGCCGCGCCGCGCTTGGGCGAGGTGTACACGGCCGTACGCGGTGCCGGAGCTTGGTGTAACGACACGAGGCTGCGCGTAAGGCCTGCAACGGATCTCGGTTCGGCTTTGGTGGCCACCGGCTTCGGTTACCGCGCCGAGCGGCGAGAGCGTCAGGGTGCGATCGCGGGGGCGCTGCTGCCACGGGTGCGCGACATTCGCCGCAATGGGTCAGCCGCGCTAGACCTGTGTGCGGTAGCCGCGGGGCGTCTGGACGGGTACTACGAGCGCGGAACGCACCATTGGGACCGCTGCGCCGGAACGCTCATCGCCATCGAAGCTGGCGCGGTCGTCGAGGGCTTCCACGGCGCGGCGGCGAGCGAGCAGATGTCCATTGCCGCACCTCACGGCACCTTCAGTGCGCTGCACGACGCATTGGTCGAACTCGGGGCGGATGATGATGATTATTAACAGGCCCACACGGAGAGAAGTGCGCCGCTGAGGGGGGCACTGAGGGCCACGGAGTGCCGCTGAGGGCTGATGAAGGATGCGCGGGCTGGGGGGTTGGTGCGCGGCACTGAGGGGCGTGCGGGCTGACGGGTGTGCAGGCCGAGGTTGGACGGCAGCGGTGCGGGTGCGCGGGCTGAGGGCTGGTCTGCGGCGCTGAGGGCGGGCCGCCGAGGCTGGTGCGCGGGCGTGAGGCATGTGCGCAGCGCTGGGTGTGAGGCTGATGGTTGGCGCGGGTTGGGGGTGCGCGGCCTGCTTCGCTTTTGCTTCCCTGCGCGGCGTCGCGGGTTCGGAGACGGAAATCGCCCCGCGCCGCTGAGGGCGTGGGGCGATCGGTGAGGTCTGGTCGGAAGTTCGGGCCGTCCGGTAGCCGGATCAGGCGGCGGTGGGCGGCGCTACGTCAACGCCGTGCTCTGCGGCGATGCGCAGCAGGGAGTCCAGTTCGCCCTGCTCCACTTGGACCCCGTAGGGATCCTTGGCGTACATCGCACGGCGCAGGGCCGTCTCCGTCTCGAAGATGCGCTGACGCAGGCGAATGGAGAACTCTCCCATAGGTTCGCTCCTTGCGCGGGGGACGGGGGCGCCGGGTGAGGGTCCTGGTGCCGCCCAAAGCCGTGGAGGTCGAGGCCGAGAGGCCGCTGGATCGAGGGTCGCCTTGCTGGTCGTACGAGGGTTTGGTACTGCTCTGAGGTTCTGCCGCACTCACGAGTTCGTGCCCACGCCGCCGGTTCGGCGGGTTGAGCCACCTGGGTCAGGCGTTCCCGAACGCGCTCGCCGCCAAACCAGCTCCGGGCGCCCGGAATTATCTTGACCCGCTCTTTACACGCGGTGCGGCAGCCTGTTTTCCTCGAGCCGGGCCGCCGGCCGAGCGAAGCGTATTCGGGCCGGTCGTCGGTGGGTCGAACGCCGCGTGAATTCAGGACGCGGTGCGCAATCAAGACGATGTGAAATTGATCCGAACAGAGTGTGAAGCGGAGGCGTACCGATCATGCGGGTGCTGGTCGCCGAGGACGAGCAGTTGCTGGCCGACGCCATCGCGACCGGGCTGCGCCGGGAGGCCATGGCCGTGGACGTGGTCTACGACGGGGCCTCGGCCTGGGAGCGCAGCAGCGTGAACGACTACGACGTCGTGGTGCTCGACCGCGATCTGCCCGCGCTGTCCGGGGACGAGGTCTGCCGGCTGATCGCCTCCTCCGGCTCCCCGACTCGGGTGATCATGCTCACGGCGGCTTCGGACGTCTCCGACCGGGTGGCCGGGCTCTCCCTCGGCGCGGACGACTACCTCGGCAAGCCCTTCGCGTTCGCCGAACTCGTCGCCCGAGTGCGTGCGCTGGGTCGCCGGTCGGTGGCACCGGTCCCTCCCGTGCTCGAGCGGGCGGGGCTGCGCCTGGATCCCGCGCGCCGCGAGGTGACTCGAGACGGTGAGCCGATCACCCTTTCACCCAAGGAGTTCGCCGTCTTGGAGGTGCTGATGCGTGCGGACGGCACCGCAGTGACCGCCGAGCGGTTGCTGGAGAAGGCGTGGGACGAGAACGCCGACCCGTTCACGAACGTGGTGCGCGTTACCGTCATGACCCTGCGCAAGCGTCTCGGCGACCCGCCGGTGGTGCTTACCGTGCCCGGCGCCGGTTACCGCATCGCGTAAGAAGCCAGCAATGGACATCGATCCGAACGCGAGCACCCTCGGCGGCGGCATCCCCGACCCGGGTCCGCCGAACGCCGCACAGCCGGCCTCTATGGGTCCAGCAGGGCCGCACCGGGTCGAACCGAGGGTGCCGGACCCGCTCGCCCAGACGGTCGTGCCGCTGACCGCGTCAGGCCACTACACGGCCGTCAGCGAGGCCGCTCCGCCCTTCGGCCGCCGTCCCGCCGGGCGCCGCGGCCTGACGGTGCGCGCCCGCCTCACGCTCATCTACGGGTCGCTGTTCATCGGCGCCGGGATCGTGCTGATCATCCTGATCTATCTCCTGGTGCTCTGGCGGCTCAACCACCCGCGCGCCAACCTCCCGGCGTCGTGCACGCTGACCCAGGCGGACCGGGCCGTGGGCTTGAAACTGACGGCCGCTCAGACGGCCCTGTGCAACCGCCTCGAGCGATCGGAGACGCTGCGCGGCATCGTCATCTCGTCCTTGCTCGGGCTCGCTGCGACCAGCGTCGTCGCGTTCGGTGCCGGTTACTGGATCGCCGGCCGAGTGCTGCGACCGCTCAGCCGTGTTACCGCCGCCGCCCGGCGTATCGCACACCGGCCGGATGCCGCCTCACGCACCCGGATCTCGCTCGACGGCCCCAGCGACGAACTGCGTGAACTGGCCGACACCTTCGACGAGATGCTCGACCGCCTCGATCTCGCCTTCCAGAGCCAGCGTCGCTTCACCGGCAACGCTTCCCACGAGCTGCGCACGCCGCTGGCGATCAACCGCACCCTGCTGGAGGTCGCGCTAGCTGATCCTGATCTGCCCCCGCAGACCGAGCAGCTCGCACGGGCGCTGCTGACTACGAACGAACGCTCCGAGCGCATGATCGAAGGTCTGCTCGCCCTCGCCCGCGCCGATAACGCACTCGTCAATCCGTCCCCCGTGGACCTCGCCGCGGTAGCGCAACGTTCGGCCGCGCAGTGTGAAGCCGAGGCCGCCGAGCGGGGAGTCGTCGTCCGCACCGACCTTGGGCACGCCGCAGCGTTCGGCGATGGACCACTGCTGGAACGCGTGGCGACGAACCTGATCCAGAACGGGCTGCGCTACAACGTGCCCGGCGGCTGGGTCGACGTGGTCACCTACGACCAACGAACCCACGGTCTGCTCGTCGTGGCCAACAGCGGGCCGATCGTGCCCGAGTCGGCGGCGGAGGGTCTTTTTGAGCCCTTCCGCAGACTGCACGCGAACGGCAGCGGCCCGAGAGACCCCGCGGACCGCGGTGCGGGTCTCGGCTTGTCGATCGTCCGCGCCATCGTGTCGGCCCACAGCGGTCACATCGCGGTGCAACCGCGTACGGAGGGCGGACTGATTGTGCGCGTCTGGATCCCCGCGCCGAGCATCGCGGCCTAACCGGCCGGACTGATCAGCCGATCCGCCGTAGCTCTTTCGCATAGAGGGCACCGTTGGCCACGTAACGCGCCACCGCGTCATCAAAGGCGCCCGGCGGTACCGCATCAGTCCGGATCTTCGCCGGAACGCCCAAAGCCATCGCCCCGCCGGGAACCTCCGTCCCGGGAGACACGACCGCCCCCGCACCGACCAGTGCCCCACTACGGATCACCGCGCGGTGCAGCACCACCGAACCCGAGCCGATGAGGCAGTGATCCTCGACCACACAGCCCTCAAGATGCGCGATGTGACCGATTACACATTCTGAGCCGATCACGGTGGCGAGTTCCTCGGTGGCGTGCACCACTGCGCCGTCCTGAACCGACGTGCGCTTCCCAACCGTGATGCTTCCATAGTCCCCGCGCAGCACCGCGCCCGGCCAGACGGTGCTCCCCGCCCCCACGCTGACCTGCCCGATTACCACAGCGTCCGGGTGGATGAACGCGTCCGGATGGAGGGTGGGAACATGGTCGCCCAAGGCGTAGATCGGCATGGGGCAAACCTTCCATGACGGGGTAGTCGGCAGCGACCGGGGGTCGGAACATCCTGCCAGATCACCCTTTCGGCGGAGGGCGCAGGGTGTCGGTTGCGTAACACCCCTTGAAGTACGGCAAAATCTGCGCCTCGGATCGGGCACAAGTCCGGCTCCCGAAACGTTACGTGCCCAGAACCAGAGAACCGCCTGAAGGGGGAGAGGGAGAAATGGCCACCGATTACGACACGCCACGCAAGACCGACGACGAGCTCAGCGAGGACTCGCTGGAGGAGTTGAAGGCACGCCGGGTCGACAAGACCGCGGCCGTGGTGGACCTGGACGAGGGCGACGCCGAGTCGCTGGAGCTTCCCGGCGCCGACCTGTCCAACGAGGAGCTCAGCGTCCGGGTGCTGCCGCGCCAGGCCGACGAGTTCACCTGCGCCAAGTGCTTTCTGGTGCACCACCAGTCGCAGCTGGCGTACGAGCGCAACGGGCAGAGCGTCTGCCGCGACTGCGCATAGTCCGGGTCGCCGCCGGCGGATGGGCGGCGTCTCCGGGCGTCCGGGCCGTCGGCGGTGGTCAGCGTGGGAGCGCGTTGACCACCGCCGCGAGTTGCTTCGGCCGGCGGCTGGACAGGTACAGGTAGGGAGTCGGATCCGCCGGGTCAGCGACCTCCACGCGCACCGCTGTCGGAATGTAGCTGCGCAACAGGAGGAACGCCCGCGGATCCGCCTCGTACGTGCGCAGCGCGCGAGCGCGTTCCACGTCGAGGGCCAGAGCCGGGCCGAGGGCGGAGGCGGGCAGCGTGGCGGAGCCGGCCTTGAGCGTCCCGTCCGCCGAGATCTCGATCACTTGATTGCCGTAGGCGACCACCGCGTACTCGCTCAGTGCCGTCCCGGCGACGAGGGCGACGAGTGACCACCAAGGGCCGACCACGAGCATGATGATCGCCAGGCTCAGCCCGAACAGGAAGCCGATGAACCAGTAGGACAGCGGTGCCCGCAGCTTCTCGTGGTAACGCACACCGGTGCCGCCCGTGGCGCGCTCGCCGCTGCCGCCTTGATCCGGCACAGTCTGTTCGAGCCGTGAGTTCATGGGGCCTAGCGTCACACATTGAGCGAGAGCCGCAGAACCCGCCCCCCGCCGGGACGGACACAACTTGACTCACGAGTAAGGTTCGGGGCGTGAGCAGACCCGACGTGAGCCAGCCGCCCGCACCGAACGCCGTAGCTCAAGACAGCTCCGGGCCGTTCACGCCGACCACCCCGCCGCCGGACGCCACGGCCCCGCGGCGCCATCCGCAGGCTCCGTCTCCGGGCACCGAACTCGGCCAGCACTACCCGATGTGCTTCGCCTGCGGTGACGAACAGCCCAACGGCCTGCACCTGCGGGTGTTCGCCGCCGAGGGCGTCGCGGTGCAGGCGCAGTTCGAGGTGGGGCCCGCCCACCAGGGCGCGCCCGGGCTCATCCACGGCGGCCTGCTCTCCCTCGCCTTTGACGAGGTCATGGGCGCCTTGCACTGGATGATGCGAATTCCCGCGGTCACCGGACGGCTGGAGACCGACTTCATCCGGCCGGTCCCGCTCGGCAGGACCGTGCACTTCTCCGCGCGCTGCGTGGGAAAGCACGGCCGCAAGCTCTACCACCGCGCCGAGGGCCGCCTCGACGACCCGGACGGCGAACTGGCGGCCCGAGCCACCGCCTTGTTCGTCGAAGTACAGCTCGGCCACTTCGCCAAGCACGGCCGCGCCGAGGAGGTCCAAGCGGTGCTGGACAAGCCGGACGACTACAGGATGCTGCGGGCCTTCGAGGTGAACCCGTGACGGATCAGCTGGAGCGCACGCGGCGGGACGACGCCGGCGCCGACTCGAACGGCGCCGCCCCGGAAGGCGCCGGTGCCGGACTGGCCAACGCAGACGCCTTCGGCGCCGACCTGGACGTGCTGGTCACCCGCCTCGACCCCGACCTTCCCTTGCCCGCGTACGCCCATCCGGGTGATGCCGGAGCTGATCTGCGCACCGCCGTGGACGCGGTCGTGGAGCCAGGAGAGCGGGCCGTGTTGCCCACCGGTCTGGCGCTCGCGCTGCCGGAGGGTTACGCAGCGTTCGTGCATCCCCGCTCCGGCCTCGCGGCCCGCTACGGAGTGGGCTTGGTCAACTCCCCTGGAACGGTGGACGCGGGGTACCGTGGCGAGGTCAAGGTGATCGTGGTCAATCTGGACCGGAACGCCCCCGTGGTGTTCCACCGGGGGGACCGGATCGCCCAACTCGTGGTGCAGCGGGTCGAGCGGGCCCGCTTCTGCGAGGTCGCGCAGCTGCCTGATACGGCGCGCGGCACGGGCGGTTTCGGGTCCACCGGCCGATAGGCGCGGCGCGGCGATCTACAGTCGGACGCGGACAGCCGCGGACAGTGGTTACAGGATGGGGAGACGAGACGATGTTCCGACGGCGAGGGCGCGACGCGGAGCAGGAGCCGGACGACGGCTTCGACGAGTCGGCCGACGACGTCTACGAGGACGCGCAGGACGGCGCGCGGCGGGCCGCTGAGGCGGGTTCCGGCCGCGAGAACGGGCCGTGGGACGCGGCGGAGCTCGACGACCCTCACGAAGGCCGGATCGACTTTGGCGGCCTGTTGGTCCCGGCGGCCGGCAACATCCGGGTCGAGATGACCGAGCAGGGCCAGCTGGTGGCCATCCGGATCGAGCTCGGACAGAGCGCGCTGCAGGTCAACGCCTTCGCGGCGCCGCGCAGCGAGGGCATCTGGTCGGACGTGTGCGACGAGATCGCGGTGGAGATCACCAAGCAGGGCGGCATCGTCGACCGCGGCATCGGGCAACTCGGCCCGGAGCTGCGGGCTCGCGTGCCGGTCCGGCTGCCCGACGGCAACCAGGGCATCCAGGTGATGCGTTTCGTCGGCGCCGATGGACCGCGCTGGTTCCTGCGGGGCGTCGTGTACGGCCTCGGTGCGGTACAGCCTGAGGCCGCTGCGGGGGTTGACCAGGTGTTCAAGGAGATCGTGGTGGTACGCGGTACCGAGGCGATGGCTCCGCGTGACCCGATCCCGATGACGATGCCTAAGAACGCCCAGCCTGCGGAGCCGGCTCCGGCTGAGGAGGCGGCCTCGCCGTACAGCGGCGGGCTCAACCCGTTCGAGCGCGGACCGGAGATCACCGAAGTCCGGTAAGCGACTGATCTATTCACCGCAGCGGTGGGGGTCAAATCCGGCGTTCATTCGGCCGGATACCCCACTACGGATGAAACCCGGGGCGGCGGCGCAGGGTACACGGCGTGAGGCGCCCAGCGCCGAGCGGCGTGGAGCCTACAGCCGCCTGAAGCCCCGGGTTTCATCCGTAGCGCCGAATGCAACACCGCCGCGGCGTGTTTAGCTACGATGCACGGCATGTCAGCTTTCCCCCCGCCCGAGGCGGCTCCGTCCCCTTTTGCTCCTCAATCGGGCACAGCTGCTCCTCAAACCGGCGACGCGGTGCCGGAACCGCGTGACGGCGCCGCGGTAGAAGCCACCGATGAAGAGCGCCTGGAGGCGTACAAGGAGTCGATCCTCGCCAACTTCGGCGGCAAGCGTGGGCTGACCGAGACCGGGCTGCCGAGCATCGTCTTCATCGTCGTTTTCACGGCCACCAGGAGCCTGAACGCGTCGCTGTGGTCGGCAGTGGCCGTCGCGGCCGCGCTGACCGTGATGCGGCTGGTTCAGCGGGACAAGCTCCAGCACGCCCTGGGCGGCCTTTTCGGCGTCGTGATGTGTGCCGCGTTCGCGAAGTACACGGGCCAGGCGAAGGACTTCTACCTGCCGAGCGTGCTGCTCAACGTCGGGGAGGCGGTGCTGTTCACCGTCAGCGCCCTGGTGCGCTGGCCGATCGTCGGCGTGGTGATCGGCCCGATCACCGGCGAAATGATGTCCTGGCGCGACCACCCGGAGCGGCTGCGTGTGTTCACGATCTCCACTTGGCTGCTCGCGGCGATGTTCGCGCTGCGCGTCATCGTCGAGATCCCGCTCTACCTCGCTAACCAGATCACCGCTCTCGGCGCCGCCAAGGTCGTGCTCGGGTATCCGCTGTACATCGCGGTCGTCTTCGTGTGCTGGCGGGTCATCAAAAAGGCACCGTTGCCCGCGCAGGTCTAGCAGCGACAGACAGAACCGACGAGTTACCGCACCAAACGACGCGCTCCGCTGGCTGCCTATCCGAGAACTCGGGGCAGCCAGCGGAGCGCTGGCGTCAGACTTCCGTCCGGGCGCGGCCTACGGGGCCGAGAGCAGCTCCTCAAGCTGCTGCTCACGGTCCGGAGCCGCCACGAACAGCAGCTCGTCGCCCGCCTCCAGCGGATTCTCCGGGCTCGGCACCAGCACGCGGCCGCCGCGCAGGACCGCCACCAGCGCGGTGTCCTCCGGCCAGGTCACCTCGCCGATCCCCGTGCCGACCAGCGGCGCGTTGGCCGGGAGGGTCAGCTCAACCAGGTTCGCGTCGCCCTGGCTGAAACGCAGCAGGCGCACCAGGTCGCCGACCGAGACCGCCTCCTCGACCAGCGCCGACATCAGGCGCGGCGTCGAGACCGCCACGTCCACGCCCCAGGCGTCGTTGAACAGCCACTCGTTCTTCGGGTGGTTGACCCGGGCCACCACCCGCGGCACGCCGTACTCGGTCTTGGCCAGCAGCGAGACCACCAGGTTGACCTTGTCGTCCCCGGTCGCCGCGATGGCCACGTTGCAGCGCTGCAGCCCGGCCTCGTCCAGCGAGACGATCTCGCAGGCGTCCGCGAGCAGCCACTCGGCGCGCGGCAGCTCGTCCACCGCGATCTGGTGCGGCTCCTTGTCGATGAGCAGCACCTCGTGCCCGTTCTCCAGCAGTTCCACGGCGATGGAGCGGCCCACGTTGCCGGCTCCGGCAATGGCGACGCGCATCAGTGTCCCGGTCCCTTCGCGAAGATCTCCTCGACCTTGGGCAGCTCCGAGGCGAGCAAGGCCACGTGCGCGAGGTCACCTTCCTGCAGCACGGTGTCGTTGCTGGGCAGCATGGCGTGCCCTAGGCGCGTCAGGGCGGCGATACGCACGCCGGCGGCGTCTTCCAGCCGCGAGACGCGATGGCCCACCCAGCCTGGGTTCAGGTGCACCTCGGCGAGCACCACCGTGCCGGAAGGGTCGCGCCAGTGCTCGTCCGCCCCGGCCGGCAGCAGCCGGCGCAGCATCTGGTCCGCGGTCCACCGGACCGTGGCCACGGTGGGGATGCCGAGGCGCTGGTAGATCTCCGCGCGCCGCGGGTCGTAGATGCGGGCCACGACGTTCTCGACGCCGAAGGTCTCCCTGGCGACGCGCGCGGCCAGGATGTTCGAGTTGTCTCCGCTGGAGACCGCCGCGAAAGCCCCGGCGCCCTCGATTCCGGCCTCGGCGAGCGTGTCACGATCGAACCCGGTGCCGGTCACGCGCCGCCCGGCGAAACCCGTGCCGAGGCGGCGGAACGCGTTCGGATCCTGATCGACCACGGCGACCGAGTGCCCCAGGTCCTCCATGCTCAGGGCCAGCGCGGAACCCACGCGGCCGCAGCCCATGATCACGATATGCAACTGCCTGGTCTCCTCGGTCGTCTGTGGCGCTCGTCTTGGCCGCGAAAGGCGCGGCGCCGGCGTCTTGCCGCTCTGTGTCTATCATCCGTCGGGCGCGCGGCCCAGGGCGGGGTTCGCGGCCGTCCGGCGGGGCGTGCCGCAGGTCCTACCCTGGTATTTGAGCCCGACCGAGCCGCCCGGCGCGGTCCTCCGCTGTAGATCGGATCCCCCTGTGCCCGCTCGTTACGCCTCCCGCACGAACTCCGCTCGTGCGAACCCGCAAGCACGACAGCCTCGGGCCGGCCGCGCGGCCGCCGAATCCGCCGGAACGAGCCTGGTGGGGGAGCGCTTTGAAGTCGAGGTCGGCGCGGTAGCGCACGGCGGATTCTGCATCGCTCGGCATGAGGGCCGGGCAGTGTTCGTGCGTCACGCACTGCCGGGTGAGCGGGTCGTCGCCCAGGTTACGGAAGGCGCGGAGAACGATCGCTTCCTGCGGGCCGACGCGATCGAGATCCTGACGGCGTCGCCCGACCGCGTCGAAGCGCCGTGTCCGTTCTCCGGGCCGGGTAAGTGCGGGGGCTGCGACTGGCAGCATGTGACGCCTGAAGCGCAGCGCAGGCTGAAAGCCGCGGTGGTCGCCGAGCAGCTGCACAGGCTGGCGAAGATCGATCGCGAGGTCGTGGTCGAGGAGGTGCCTGGCAGCGCTGACGGGCTCGGCTGGCGCAGCCGCGTTCAGTTCGCCGTCGATGACCAAGGGCGCATCGGGCTGCGTAAGCACCGCTCGCACGACGTCGTGCCGATCGACCATTGCATCATCGCGACGCCTGAGGTCGAGCAGGTAGGCGTCGAATCGCGTACCTGGCCGAACATGGCCGGCGTAGAAGTGATCGCAGCGACCGGTTCCTCGGACCGCGCGGTTGTGGTGACGCCGCAGCCAGGGCAGCGCGTGCCCTTCGTCGACTTGGACGTTCCCGTATCCGTTCTGCGTGGTGACGGCAAGGGTGGCACGCAACGCATCCACGGTCGCGCGCACGTGCGTGAGGTCGCCGCCGGCCGTACCTGGAAGGTCAGCGGCTCGGGATTCTGGCAGGTGCACCCCGCGGCGGCCGACGTGCTCGTGGCCGCGGTCATGGACGCGGTCAAGCCGCAGCCGGGGGAGACCGCGATGGACCTGTACTGCGGCGTCGGGCTCTTCGCCGCGAGCCTGGCCGAGGCGGTCGGCGCGGACGGCGAGGTCGTCGCGGTCGAGTCAGAGGCGGCCGCCGTGGCGGACGCGACCGCGAACCTGGCCGGGCTCGAGCAGGTGGTGCTCGTCGAGGAGAAGGTCGAGAAGGCACTGGATCAGGCCCCGGAGGACTTCGAGGTCGAGGTCGTCGTGCTGGACCCGCCGCGCTCCGGCGCCGGGCGCGGCGTGGTCGAGCGGATCGCGGCGCTCAGGCCGCGCGTCATCGCGTATGTCGCCTGTGATCCGGCGGCGCTGGCCCGGGATGTGGCTTACTTCGCCGACCACGGCTACACCCTCGCCGACCTGCGGGCTTTCGATCTGTTCCCGATGACCCATCATGTGGAATGTGTGGGGACGCTCGTGCGGGCCGGTCGGTAGGATCGGTTCCGGCGAGCCGCGACTGGCGCTTCGGCGTGACAGACAGGCCGACTAGGTGGGCGTAACCACCGGGGAGCGGCCCGCCGTTCCGAGTGGGCACCGTGCGCCTGGGTGTTCGCCCCACCGTAGATCAGCGAACGATGGAGGCAGACATGCACGAGCCCGCCGTACCGCACCTCGCCGCGACCGACCCGGAGATCGCCGACCTGGTCCAGGCCGAGGCGCGCCGCCAGTACGAGAAGATCCGGCTGATCGCCTCGGAGAACTACGTCTCCACCGCGGTTCTCGAGGCCACCGGCACCGTCCTGACGAATAAGTACTCCGAGGGCTACGCCGGCAAGCGCTATTACGAGGGCCAGCAGGTCATCGACCCGGTCGAGACGCTGGCCGTGGAGCGCGCCAAGGCCCTGTTTGGCGCCGAGCACGCCAACGTGCAGCCGTACTCGGGCTCGCCGGCCAACCTCGCCGTGTACCTCGCCTTCCTCAGCCCCGGCGACACCGTCCTGTCGATGGACCTGCCGATGGGCGGCCACCTGACGCACGGCTCGCCGGTCTCGGTCACCGGCAAGTGGTTCCGGCCGGTGCACTACGGCGTGCGCAAGGAGACTGGCCGGGTCGACATGAACGACGTGCGCGAGATCGCGCTGCGCGAGCGGCCCAAGCTGATCATCTGCGGCGGCACCGCCATTCCGCGCACCATCGAGTTCGCCGCCTTCGCCGAGATCGCCCGCGAGGTCGGCGCGATCCTGCTGGCGGACATGGCGCACATCGCCGGCCTGGTCGCGGGCGGGGCGCACCCGTCGCCGGTCGGCCACGCCGACGTCATCTCCACCACCACGCACAAGACCCTGCGCGGCCCGCGCGGCGCGATGCTGCTGTCCACCGCCGAGCACGCCAAGGCGATCGACAAGGCGGTCTTCCCGGGCCTGCAGGGCGGTCCGCACAACCACACCACGGCGGCCATCGCGGTGGCGCTCAAGGAGGCCGCTCAGCCCTCCTTCAAGGACTACGCGGCCAACATCGTCGCGAACGCCCAGGCGCTCGGCGAGGCGCTGCTCGAGCGCGGCTTCGACCTGGTCTCCGGCGGCACGGACAACCACCTGCTGCTGGTGGACCTGACCAACAAGGGCGTGACCGGCAAGGTCGCGGCCAAGGCGCTGGACGCGGCCGGCATCGAGCTGAACTTCAACACCGTGCCGTTCGATCCGCGCCGTCCCTTCGACCCCTCCGGCCTGCGTCTGGGCTCGGCCGCGATCACCACCCGCGGCCTGGGCACCGAGAACATGGCTCAGGTGGCGGGCTGGATCGACGCGGCCGTCGCGGTGGCGGCGCGGGCCGGCTCGCTGGATGGGCTCAGGGAGCCCGAGGTGGCCGCGGACCTGGAGAAGATCGCCGGGGAGATCAGGGAGCTGCTGACCGGCTTCCCGATGCCGGGCTGGGCCGCCGAGAACTGACGGTCTGTCACCGCCGCTGTTCGAGTGCTGCCACGCGGTAACGCGCGGCAGCACCGTGACAAGTCCGCGGAACCGGTTGCGAGCAGCTTTCGCGCCGATGTGGTCTAGGCCGCAGTTTCACGAGACGCACCGCGCTGACCAGCGGTGACGTAAATCGGCCAGCTGCGGCCCGGCACAAACCCGACCGAGTTTGCGCGCAGGACTTGGCGGTTATGCCCCTGTGACCCTATCGTTATCAGTGCTCCGCCTAGGTGCGGAGTCCGCCGGGACCGGTGCGCCCGGTGCCGTGCGTTCCCAACCCTGAGCGGGGAGCGCCCGTCACCGGACGTGAGCCGAAGGACGGCCCTGGCGACGACGTCGGATTGAGCCTCCGGCTGTGCGGACACGTGGATAGTAGGGCCGTGGCGGGTGACCGTCGCGGCCCTCTGCGTTTCCGTGTCCGAGTCGCAACATCGCCGCTGAGCTTGACCGATTAATGCCCCACGGCTCGTTACGCGCCGTGGATGCGTGGTTCTCCAAGGTCAGGCATGGATGGGCATTGTCAGTGCCAGGCGCGACCATAGAGACATGGAGCGTCCATCACCGCCGCCACCGCTAAGGCGCCAAGCGCCGTCGGTGTTGCACGTGGACATGGACGCGTTCTACGCGGCGGTAGAGCAGCAGCACAAGCCCAGCCTGCGCGGCAAACCGGTGATCGTGGGCGGCGTGGGACTGCGCGGCGTCGTTTCCACGGCCAGTTACGAAGCACGCGTATTCGGAGTGCGGTCCGCGATTCCTACGGCGCTCGCGCGGCGCCTGTGCCCCAACGCGGCGTACCTGTACCCGCGCTTCCCGGCGTACCACGCGGTGAGCGCCGTGGTCATGCAGACGCTTCGCGAGCTCTCGCCGCTGGTGGAGCCGGTCAGCCTGGACGAGGCGTTCGTGGATCTGGCCGCGATGGAGGGCGGCGCGCCGGAAAACGCCGAGCAGGTGCGCGAGGTCGCCGAAGCGCTTCGCGCCCGGATCACGCAGCGAACTGGACTAACCGCATCAGTCGGCGGCGGTACCTCAAAGCTCATCGCTAAGGTCGCCTCCGACGCCGAGAAACCCGACGGCTGCGTCATCGTCCCGGCCGGCGGCGAACTGGCGTGGCTCGACCCGCTGCCGGTGCGTGCGCTGTGGGGCGTCGGCCCGGCCACTGCCGACCGGCTGCGCAAAATCGGCGTGGGCACGGTCGCCGAGCTCAGGGTGCTGACGGAGGCCGACCTGGTCGGACTGCTCGGCGTGGCGTGGGGCGGCATGCTGTTCCGGCTCGCCCGGGGCATGGACGCGCGCACCGTGGAACCGGAGCGGCCCACCAAGTCCATCAGCGCAGAGGACACCTACCCGCACGACCTGGCCGACCGGGCGGCGATGCGCGCGGCGGTCACCGAGCTGGCCGAACGCGTGGTTCGCCGGCTGCGTTCCTCGGGCCACACGGCCCGCACAGTCACCGTGAAGGCACGCGGGCACGACTTCACGACGGTCACCCGCTCGGAGACTTTCGGCGCGCCGACCGATGACGAGCGCTTGGTCACAGAGGCCGCGATCAGGCTGCTCGACGATGCGGTACCGGCCGCGACGGTGTCCTCGACAGGCATCCGGCTGCTAGGCGTGGGCATGTCGGGACTGGCTGATTACGCTCAGGGCGACCTGGTAGCGGAGTTGGCTCGGGTCGAACGCGAGCTCGCCGCCGTGGAAGCGGAGGCGCAGGCGGCAGCCGAGTCCGGCGCGGAGAACGGCGAGACGGGTGACGAGCCCTCAGACGCCTTGCCCGACGACGAAGGGGGCGCTTCCGCGGACGCCTCCGCCATTCCGGCGGTGACCCTGTTCGGCCCGGTCCCGGTCGACAGCACCGCACGCCGGTGGCTGGCCGGGCAGGACGTGCGGCACGCGCAGCGCGGGCAGGGATGGGTGCAAGGCGCGGGAGTCGGCCGGGTGACCATTCGCTTCGAGGGACCGGGGACCGAACCCGGCCGCATCGGCACGTTCCGGGCCGACGATCCCGACCTCGAACCGCTCGACGCCGCCGACGTAGCCCGCGAGGCGCTGCGGCTGTTGCAGCCGGTTGAGAGCACGGCTGCGCGGCCCGAATAACCTCCCGTGCCACAGCACTAGCATGGCCTAACCTGATCACGCAGCACGAGCACGTGGTGAACGCCGCGGTGCCGGCGTTGAAGCGTCACTGTTGAAGAGTCACAGCCGTCGAATTGAGGCCCGCCGTGGTTACCGACCGCACGAATCCCCGAAGCTCGGTGCGGACCGCAGTCGTGTGGGATGTGGTGCGGTCGGCCCTGGAAACGATCAAGCGGGAGGCCGCGCCGGCCGGTGAAGTCGTCGGCGGCACGGTCCCGCTCGACGTCGTCGACGTCGGCGGCGGCACCGGAGGGTTCGCCGTCGCGCTGGCCCGCCTCGGCCACCGGGTCACCGTGGTCGATCCGAGCCCTGACGCCCTGGCCGCGCTGGAGCGGCGGGCCGCGGAGGCCGGGGTATCCGGTGCGGTGCGGGCCGCGCAAGGCGATCTGGCCACCGTGTTCGACGTGCTCGAACCCGAGTGCGCCGACGCCGTGCTCTGCCACGGCGTGCTCGAGTTCGTCGACGACCCTGCGGAGGGCTGCCGTACCGCACGCGGACTGCTGCGGCCCGGAGGCATCGCCAGCATCCTGGCCGCGAACCGCACCGCGATCGTGCTGGCGCGGGCGCTCGGCGGCCACGTCGCGGAGGCCCTGGCCGCGCTGCACGATCCGCGCGGCCGGTTCGGGGCCCACGATCCGGTGCCGCGCCGTTTCGGCGAGCAGGCGCTGCGCGACCTGATCGAGCAGGCCGGGCTCACGGTGCACGCCGTGCACGGCGTGCGGATCTTCGCCGACCTGGTGCCGGCCGCCGCGACCGACGTGCCCGCAGGCAGCGGCCCGGCCGCGAATGTCACCGACCTGCTGGCCCTTGAGGCCGCCGCCTCGGCGCTGCCCGAGTTCCGGGCCATGGCCACGCAGCTGCACGTGCTGGCGGGGCTGGACGAGGCGTAGCCGGCGGGCGACGGTAGGTCGCACCCGTGTTCAGTGGAAGGTCCGAAAACGGAAAATTGAGTAGCGCCGTTCCACACACGCGGGGGCCTGCCTATCCTTGACTTCGAGAGGTGTTGGTAGTGAACGACCGCACCTCGCCTTGCGTCACGTCCAGCGAGGAGGAACCCGTGCCGCTGTCCGAGCATGAGCAACGGCTGCTCGAGCAGATGGAGCGGGCGTTGCACGCCGAAGACCCGAAGTTCGCGTCTGCGCTCCAGGGCGACAAGCTGCGCCGCAGGCTGCGGCGCCGCGTCGCGCTCGCCGTGTTGGGGGTGCTCGCGGGCGGGGCGATGATCGGCTACGGGATCGTCACCAAGCGCGTCGCACTCGACGCCGCCGGCGGCGCCGTGGTCGTCGCGTGCGCGTGGCTGGCATGGATCGTCTGGCGCAGGGTCCCCGCGCCCGGGCAGATCGTGCCGGCTTCCAAGCTGCGTCCGCGCCGCTCGGCACGGGCCGGTTCCTTCGGCCAGCGGATGGAGCTGCGCTGGCAGCGCCGCCGCGAGCGCGACGGGTTCTAAGCCCGTCCCGGCCGGCTCCCGCAGCGCCGGAAGCAGTCCCGGCCAGGCCGGTAGCTGCCCACTGTGATCTGTGGTTTGTGATCCGTGATGCGCACCGGCTCGGGTCGGCAGCGGCGGCCGTGCCGGCCCGGTTTTCCCGTCAGTCCTGCGGCTTGCGGCCGCCTCGGTAGATCGACGCGGAGACGCGTTCGCGCCGCTCGCGCAGCCGGGTGAGCGAGGAGGCGGGCAGGATCGCGGCCCTGATCCGGTTCGCCCGGCTGGCGTGCTCGGCCAGCGCCGCCCGCAACGTGCGTAGGTCCTTGGGCAGGGCCCGCAGGGTCGGCTGGTCGTACTGCGAGCCCGGCGCGTACCTGGCGCGCTCGGTCAGCGTGGTCACCCGGCCGAACGCCTCGCGGGCCTCATCGTCCATGCGCGCGGCCGCCGTGAGCCTGGAGGCCGCCTGGCGTGGGGTGTCGCTGTCCACCCACTCGTAGCCCAGATCGTCCGCGCACTCGCGCAGTTCGGCCCACGCCGCCAGCGCGATGGTGGCCATCGGCGAGCGCTGCGCGTCCTGGCGCCAGCGGCTGCCGGCCCCGGACTGCGACACCTCCGGCACCTCGCCTCGCGCGGCCCGCGCCAGGTACCGCTCAGCCTGCTTGACCAGCACCCGCCGCTTGCGCCGCCGCCCAAGCCGGCCGAGCGCGGGCACCGCGGCCAGCAGCAGGAGCACCAGGACCGCCAGCTTCCCGCCGATCTGGGCCGCGCTGCCGGTCAGGAACCAGTGCTCGAACCAGCGCGGGATCACGCCGAACGGCCCCCACGAGGCGAACGGCCGGCTGCCCGCCAGCACGCCGCCGTTGTCCGCGCTCTCGCAGCCGCCGGAGATGCGCCGGATCTGCGCCGGGCACTGGCTCGCGCTGGCGCTCGGGTTCGCCGACGGGTTCTGCGCGGAGAGCGAGGAGCCGCCGCTCGGGTGCAGCTGACCCGGCGTGATGCGGGTCCAGCTCGGCGAGCTGCCGCGGCCGGAGCTCTGGATGCTCACCGTCGGCTCGAACCGCAGCCAGCCGATGCCGGAGAAGTAGAGCATCGGCCAGGCGTGCGCGTCGTGCGTGGTGACGATGTACGAACCGTCCGTCTGCGCCGTGCCCGGGGTGAAGCCCACGTCGACGACCGACGGGATGCCCAGCGAGCGGGCCATCGCCGCCATCGTGCCGGCGAACTGCTGGCAGAAGCCCTTGCGGTCCTTGAGGAACGCCTCGATCGCGCTGTTCCCGTCGCCGGCCGGGACGCTGAGGCTGTAAGTGAAGTTCGCCAGGAACCAGTCCTGCAGCTCCAGGGCCTTCTCATACGGCGTGCGGCCCGCGGCCGTGATCTGCTGCGCCTTGGCGCGCACGTCGGCCGGGAAATTCGAGGGCAGCTGCAGGTACCGGCCCAGCGAGGGGTCCAGCGGCCCGGTCGCCGAGTCCGCCTGATCGGAGGTCGGGACCACGTCGACGCTGGTGACCGTGTAGCGCAGTCCCTCACGCGACCGGCTGGCGGAGTCGCCGGGCACGATCTCCAGCGTGCTCGGGTCGTAGAGCGGCTGGTTGATGCCGCTCAGGTTGCTCGGCGCGTACGGCGCGGGGACCGCGTCGAACGCGAAGTTCCCGATCACGGAGATCCGGGTGGTCACCTGGGTCTGCTTGATGCCGCCCGTGGTCAGGCCCGGAATCGTCAAGGCCGCGCTGTTGCCCATCGGGCTCTGTGGAAGCGAACCCGAGGTCCACTTGTCGCCGTCGAACTTGTCCAGCACCGACATCTCGAGGTAGTCCGAGCGCACCTGGCTGGAGTCGGTGGTGTATCTCAGCAGCGGCACCGCGTTCTGCGAGGTCAGCGACTTCTGGATGGTGACGCTCTGGTCGATGCTGATGGTGCCGCTGCCATTGCCGACCCCGTTGCCCGCGCCGGTCTTGAACACGCCAGGCAGCGTCGGGATGAACCAGGGCAGCACGAGCGCGGCGGCGACGGCCGTCGTGGTGATCCGGCGGGAGAGCGAGCTGTGCGGATTGTTCACCGGCCCGGACAGCTCACCCGGCACGCGCGTCGGGCCGCCGAGCGCACGACCCCAGCGGTTGAGCCGGTCGTGGCCCTCGGCGCTGACCAGGGACAGGTAGCCGATCGCCGAGACGGCGAACGCGAGCCAGCTCATGCCGCCGGGGCGGCGGGTCGCCGGGATCAGATACACGGCGAGCAGCGGGAGCCCGGCCAGCACGGCGCGGCGGTAGGTGACGGCGATGGCGTCGATGAGGATCGCGAACGCGGCGCAGACGATCGCGACGATCGTGGTGATGCCGGGGGTCGCGGCGGCCGGCGGCGCCTCGTGGCTGATGTCGGCGCGGCCGGCGGATATCTGGTCGGCCAGCTCGTGCAGCGCTCCGGGGCCCGGCACGATCAAGGCGATCGCGTTGTCCGCGGCCCGCAGCAGCGTCAGCGCGAGCAGCGCGGCCACCAGCTGGGCGAGCACGACGATCGGTCGCGGCAGGCGCGCGTTTCGGGCCAGGTGGCCCGCGGCGCCGATCACCAGGATCAGGACGAGGCAGACGGATAGCCACGACCCGGTCTGCACCAGGCGCTCGAGCCCGATGGCGGCCGTGGCGGTGGCGATCCCGGCGGCGACGGTCAGGCGCAGCGGGGCACGACCCGGCTGTGTCATCGTGAGCCTCCTGTCATCGCCCGGCCTCCGCCGCGCCGTTTCCCGCGATGTTGGCTTCCATCGGGCTGCTTCCCGCAGTACTGATACCGGCGGTGCTGATTCCAGCAGTGCTGATACCGGCAGTGCCCGCGCGAACCGGGGCTGCGGCGGGGGCCGGGGCCGCACCGACGTTCAAGGACTCGTCGCTCACGCCGACGCGTGCGGCGGTATGCCGGGAAGCGATCCGCCACAGGTCGGGGAACTTGTCCCCGGCGCGGGCGGTGACGACCTGCCAGCCGCCCGCCTCCAGGACGGCGGCGGCGTGCCTCTGGTCGTCGTCGAAGCCGGGCGGAAAGGCTGCGGTCGGCGTCGAAGCGCCCGCCCACGTCTGCGCGTCAAGGAGGAAGGCGACCGCGCTGGCCGTGGCCGGCTTGGCCCGGGCCAGGTCGGCGGCGTCGGTGCCGGTCAAGGTGCCGAGAAAGGCGATGATCAGGCTGTCGGCCCGGTCGTCGGCGGCGGCCTGACTAAGGCTCAGACTGACCGCGTGCACCGGACGCAGCACTGCGAGCGTGTCGAGTACCGCGTCCTCGGTGTCGGTAAGGATCGAGCCGCCGCCGTTAGCGGTGCTCAGGTGCACCGTATAGCCGTTGTTCAGCAGGTGGATCGCGCTGCTCGCGGCCGCCGAGACGGCCCACTCCAGCGACGCGGTCGGGCCGGTGCCGCGGTGCGCGCCGGAGCGGTTGTCCAGCAGGATGGTGCAGCGGCTGTGCCAGGTCTGCTCCTCGCGGCGCACCATCATCTCGCCGTGATGCGCGGTGGCCCGCCAGTGGATGCGCCGAAGCTCGTCGCCGTAGCGGTATTCGCGCACGCCGACGTCGTCCTCGCCGGCCGCGGCCGCGTGTGCGGCATGGCCGTCGCCGTGCCCGGCCCATACCGTGCCGAGCGTGATCGCGGGCAGCGTCTCGACTTTGGGCGCGACCGTGAGCGTGTGTTGCGCGGTGAACGAGCGGGTTAGCTCGAACAGGCCAAGCGGGTCCGCGCTGCGCAGCGAAAGCGGGCCGAGCTGGTAGCGGCCACGGCTGTCGGAACGCACCCGGTACGCGACGCGCCGACTGCCTCCCGGCTCGATGCGGCGCAGGATGAAGCGCGGACGCGAACCGAGCGTGTACGGTACCTGATCCTCCACGAGCAGCGGCGTGCTCGGCAGCCGAGCCGCGTTCTCGAGCCGCAGATGGACGCGGGCCGGAGAACCGACGGGTACCCGTGCCGGCTCCAGGCTCCGCCGACACGCGATGCGGTAACGCGACGCCGAGGTGATCCCGGCCGCCGCCAACGGCAACGCAACCAGCAGGATCGCCACCCGCAGCAGCGGGCCGTAGCCGAGCAGGATCGCGCAGGCGGCCGAGGCCAGCCCCGCGGAGAGGAAGGCCCGGCCGCGGGTGGTCAGCCCGGCCGAGAACGTCCGGAAGGTGCTCCGGACCTTTGACTGCGGGCGGGTGTTCATCGCTGACCGCTCGTCAGGCGCGTGGGCGCCGTGCGGATTGGACATCGACGGGGACTTGGTCGAGCAGGTCCGCGACGATCTGCTCGGGGGAGCGGCGGGCGACCCGGGCCTCGGCGGTGGGTATCAGCCGGTGCGCGAGCACCGGTACCGCCAGTGCCTTGACATCGTCCGGAAGAACGAAATCCCGGTCCTCCAGCGCCGCCTTGGCGCGCGCGGCCCGCACCAGGTGCAGCGCGGCGCGCGGTGACGCACCGAGCCGCAGATCGCCGACCGAGCGGGTGGCGGTGACGAGGTCGATCACATACCGCTTAACGTCCTCGGACACATGAACGGTTCGTACTGTCTCGATCAGCTTGATGATGTCGTGCGTACCCGCGACCGGCATCAGCTCGTCGAGGGGGTTGGCGGCACTGTGCCCGTCGAGCATCCGCAGCTCTGCGGCCGGCGCCGGGTAACCCATCGCGATACGGGCCATGAAACGGTCGCGCTGGGCCTCGGGGAGCGGATAGGTGCCCTCCATCTCCACCGGGTTCTGCGTCGCGATGACCATGAACGGGGTTTCCAGCGGATAGCTGACCCCGTCCACCGTCACCTGCCGCTCGCCCATGCACTCCAGCAGCGCGGACTGGGTTTTCGGCGAGGCCCGGTTGATCTCGTCGCCGAGCACGATGTGCGCGAACACGGCGCCGGGCTTGAATTCGAATTCGCGCCGCTGCGGGTCGAAGATCGTCACGCCGGTCACGTCGGAGGGCAGCAGGTCCGGGGTGAACTGGATGCGGCGCACGGTGCAGTCGATCGCCTTGGCCAGGGCCTTGGCCAGCATGGTCTTGCCGACGCCGGGAACGTCCTCGATCAGCAGGTGGCCCTCGGCAAGCAGCACGGTCAGCGCGAGGCGCACCACGTCCCCCTTGCCCTCGATGACCGACTCGACTCGCTCGTGGATCCGGTCGGTGATCGCGGAGGGCCGGTCCACCCGCTCCGTTCCGGACGTGACGCGCTGAATCCGGCGCTGATCGTATTGCTCGCCGTCCTGCGCCTGTGTGCTGCCCGGCACCGGACCCTCCCCTCGTTCACGGCCACGCCTTAGTCGGCCGTTGGGGTCATCTTGCCCGATGCCGACCGTGTATGTGCAAGAGCCGGCGCAGCGGTTTCGATTTGGGCTGGACGTGAACCTGAGCTTGATCGAATCCGTGTGGCTCCCCCCTTTTCCGAAGTAGTCCGGAAACCCGGAATCTGCGGTGAAGTGGAGCACTCGGACGGCGTAGGGGGCGGTTTGTGGAGTAGAGTGGAGGGAAGTGGAGGCCGTGTGGGATGACGTCAAGGCGTGGTTACTCGTAACCCGCCCTGCCGGGTCCTGTGCGCAACGTCCGCTGACCGTCGCGTCCCGAGGGCAGTCCGAGGGCGAGCGGTCCGTCCCGGCCGGTAGGAGGCGCCGATGTTCCTCGGCACCTTCGTCCCGCGCCTGGACGACAAGGGCCGGCTGATCCTGCCGGCCCGGTTCCGCGAGGAGGCGGCCAGGATCGACGGAACGGAGCGGCTGGTGATCACGAAGGGGCAGGAGCGGTGCCTGTCGGTGTGGCCCGCGTCGGCGTTCGCCGAAGCGGCCGACCGGATCCGCCGCGCCCCGTCGGCGGGACCGCTCGCCTCGCCCCGCGCGGTCCGCGACTACCTGCGGGTGCTCTACGCGGGCGCCAGCGAGCAGTCCTTCGACAAGCAGGGCCGGATCACCCTGCCGCCCGCGCTGCGCGAGTACGCCGGCCTGACCCAGCAGGTCGCCGTGGTCGGCGCGGACACGCACTTCGAGCTTTGGGACGCGGCGGCCTGGGACCGCTACGTCGCCGAGAAGGAACCGGCCTTCGCCGACCTGGACCAGGACGATCTGTTCCGGGGGGTGGCGCCGGACCTGCCCTGACCGAGCACGTCGTTCGAGTGATCGAGCCAGGGCCGCGAATGCCGCCGAAAGGCGGCGCGCCGCGGCCGTGGGCCTCCACCCGCTCACCCGCGTTCTGAAGCCCCTTCCCCGGTTCCAGAGCGTCCGTGAGTACATCCGAGCGGGCGGGGACCTACGGCCGCGGCGCCGTGTCCAGTGTCGCCCCATCGGGGCGTATCGGGGTGCTGCGTTGCCATGGCGTGTCGCGCGGGCGGCGCCGCGCCGGGTCTGGGTCGCCGCGATTCGGTGCCGGTGAGCTGCGATGGAATACTGACCGGCATGGTGACGGATCCGCGCCGCGGCGGCGACAAGGCTCGAAAGGGTGATTCGCGAGCGGCGGCCGACGCGGAGTCGAGCGGGGATCCAGAGCGATCGGACGGGCGAGAGCCGGCTGGCCCGGCCGGGCACGTCCCCGTCATGCTGGAACGCTGCGTCGAGGCGCTGGCCCCGGCCTCGGTCCCCGGCGCGGTCTTCGTCGACGCCACCCTCGGCCTCGGCGGGCACAGTGAGGCGTTGCTTACCCGGTTCCCGCAGATCCGCCTGATCGGACTCGACCGCGATCCGCAGGCGCTCGACCGTTCGAATCGGCGGCTCGCCGCCTTCGCCGACCGCATCGAGCTGGTGCACGCGGTCTACGACGAACTGCCCGCGGTGCTCGATCGGCTCGGCGTGCCGCGGATCCACGGCATCCTGTTCGACCTCGGAGTCTCCTCGCTGCAGCTCGACGTGCGCGAGCGCGGCTTCGCCTACGCGTATGACGCTCCGTTGGACATGCGGATGGACCAGGGCGCGCCGCTTTCTGCTTACGAGGTGGTCAACGGCTACTCGGCCCCGGACCTGGCCCGCATCCTGCGCGACTATGGCGAGGAGCGGTTCGCAGGACGGATCGCCTCGGCCATCGTCGCGGCCCGCGCGAAGGAGCCGATCGCGACGACTGGACCGCTGGCCGAGCTGGTGCGCGCTGCGATCCCCGCAGCCACGCGACGTACTGGAGGCCATCCGGCCAAGCGGACTTTCCAGGCGCTGCGCATTGAGGTCAACGCCGAGCTGGCCGTGCTGGAGCGGGCCATACCGGCCGCCGTCGACGCGCTCGCGGTGGGCGGCCGGATCGCCGTGCTCGCCTACCACTCGCTGGAGGACCGCCTGGTCAAGCGGGTCCTCGCGGCCGGCGCCGCCTCGACGGCTCCGCCCGGCCTGCCGATCGCGCCGCCAGGGACCGAGCCGCTGCTCAAGCTCGTGACCCGCGGAGCCGAGGAGCCGACCGAGGCCGAGATCGAGCAGAACCCGAGGGCCGCCTCCGCGAAGTTCCGCGTCGCCGAGCGGGTGCGCAAGGGAGCAGTCGCGGATCGGCTGACGAAGGCGAAGACGCAGCGGCGCTAAGCGACCTGAGGCTGTGTCTGCCTGAAGCCGTATCAACCTGAAGCTGTGTCTACCTGAAAGCGTGGCTGTAAATCTGAGAATAGGGGCCACAGGCCGCGCCGTTGCGCCGCCCGGCTCGGGCCGTGCGGAATACTGGCCGCCATGGTTGCAGCAGGCACGGGGGCCCGGCGATGAGCGCGGGACCGCCTGACCGGCCGCCGGAATCGATCCGGCGGCAAGTGCGCCGTCCGGGAAAGGCCGGACCCGTCGCCGTCATCGAGGGCTTCGCCGGACGCCGCTCCGTGGTCCCGTTCGCCATCCTCGTGCTCTGCCTGCTCGCCGTCGGACTGGTGCTCCTGCTCTTGCTCAACACCGCGCTCGACCGCGGCGCCTTCGAGATCCAGACCGCGCAGAGGAAACAGAGCCAGCTGACGGACCAGCAGCAGGAACTGCAGCTGCGCCTCGCCGGGCTCTCCGCCCCCGGGGCCCTCGCCTCCCAGGCTGCCGGCCTTGGCTTGGTACCGAACCCGCGTCCGGTGTTCCTCGACCCCGGCAACGGTGCGGTGCTCGGCATCCCGACCGCGGCACCTACCACCGCGCCGCCCGCACCGCCCGCGTCCCCGTCGCCGTCCGCATCGCAGTCATCATCGCCCTCGGCGACCGCCACGGTCAGCGCGTCTCCCGGTGTCTCAGGCAGGGCCATGCCTCCGGCGAACGGCCCGGCCGTAGCCGCCACGCCCGGCGCATCGCCCAGTTCCCCTGCTGGCGCGTCGCCTTCTCCGCAACCCTCCACT
>Ga0070739_10002044_pt1 | contig 28161 bp, 27 predicted proteins | sample Coa_R1_7_FD_66445 | JGI IMG/M metagenome (GOLD analysis project Ga0070739, IMG submission 66445) | Surface soil microbial communities from Centralia Pennsylvania, which are recovering from an underground coalmine fire - Coalmine... | ecosystem: Environmental > Terrestrial > Soil > Unclassified ...
CAATGGGGGTGAAGCGCCTTGCGGCTTGGTCGCCGCGCGACCCAAACCGACTAGCGGGTCGGCAGCGAGCCGGCCAACGCGCGGCGGGGTGCGAGGGCGAGGGCGCCGAGAACCACGTGGGCCGCGGGGAGCGTGGGGCGGGCCGCGCTCGGCGCGCGCAGCCAGAACGGATCGGCCGGGGTCGGCGCGGCGGCGCGCTGGGCGAGGTGCAGCTGGAGCTGCGACTGCGACTGCGACTGCTCGAGGACCTTGGGCAGCTCCACATGGCTGCCGGCGCCGAGCAGGGCGGGGCCGGTGCGCGGATCCATCAGGGGGCTGAGTGCGGCGGACGTGCCGACCCGCACGAGGAAGCTGATGCGCGCGCCGTGGGTACGCTCGCCGGGCCGCGGGGTGACCAGCACCGGACCGAGCTGCACGCCGAGGCGGTCCAGGCGGATCAGCGCCGTGCGGCCGGCGGTCGCGTCGGCCTCGATGACGTCGAAGGCGATGCCGCATGCTGCGAGGATCGGCGACTCGGGCGTCCGCGACCACGTCGCGAAGACCTGCTCGAGGTCCGTGGACGGCGCCTGCTCAGGGCTCGGCGTGATCGGCCAGTTCCAGGCGGCGTAACGCAACGCGGCGGTGCGGGGAGTGCTCGCGCTGGGACTCGTGCGCGGGCGGCCGATGGCGTGCGCGCGGGACGCGGCGCTGGTGCGCACGCTCGGGGCCGGGCCGATCGCGAGGCCGAGACCCGCGCTCGTGCGGGGCGCGATCTGCCGTGCCGATTGGGCTTCGGCGTCGGGTGCGGACGCTACGCGGTCGCGTGCGTGCAAGCGTTCCGGCGCGATCAAGCCCCGTGCACGCGCTGCGGCCTCGTTATCGGCTGCATTTGCACGCGCTGCCGCCCCGGCCGCGTTCTGGCCGGCGGCACGGCGGCGCGCGGCCTGGCGCGGTAGGAGAGCGCCCAGTCCGAGCTGGCCACGCATCGTCGTCACGCCTCTCTCAACTGTGACGCCCCGATTCGGTTACTGCCGCGCGCCTCCGGTTCCGTCCCCTCACCGGAATGAGCGATGGCGAACAACCTCCCGCAATAGACCTTAGTCGGGGGGACAAAACGACGCGCCGGAGGCCGGGTGGCGAATCCTGGCGCATTTGCAGATTCCGCTGCGAACGCCGCAGTCGAGCGGTTACGTTCAGCTCACTAGGGGTTCACTAGCGGTCACAAGCGGCTTCAGACGCAGACGACGCATGGCATGTATGGGAGGGGCGGGCCGGTGCCTGAGCGGCTGCCGAACGAGCTGTTCGCCTCCTGGTTCCTGCGCAGCGGGTGGTCGAAGGGCGAGGTCGCCCGGCTGGTGAACCGGCGGGCGCGGGACCTCGGCGCGACGCACGTCGCCACCGACACCTCCCGGGTGCGCCGCTGGCTGGACGGCGAGCAGCCGCGCGACCCGATCCCGCGGATCCTGACCGAGCTGTTCAGCGAGCGCTTCGGCTGCGTGGTCACGCTCAGCGACCTCGGGTTGCGCGAACCGGCCAGCCCGATCGCCGGCACGCTGACCGACCTGCCCTGGTCGGCCGAGCGCACCGCCGAGCTGCTCGCGGAGTTCTGTCGCAGTGACCTGATACTCGGGCGCCGCGGCGCGGGCGGCGCTCCACCGCTGGCCGCCGGGTCCGCGCTGGTCGAGCCGGTCAAGCGCTGGCTGCTGCCCGCGCCGATGGTGCGCACGATGGGCCCGGCCGGCGCCGTGGGGACGCTCGCCCCGATGAACGCGGTCACCGTGTCGAGTGCGGCCGGCACGGCGACCGCGTCGGGAGCTGCCGCCACGCCGGGCGGCCTCGGCAGGACCGGCGGCGTCGGCCTGGCCGGCCGGCCGCGGCTGAACCGCACCGCGATCCTCGTCGAGCAGCTGGAGGAGGCGGCGCGCACCTTCCGGGAGTGGGACGCGGCGGTCGGCGGCGGAATCCGGCGCGCGGCCGTGGTCGGCCAGCTCTACGAGGTCGCCGAGGTGCTGCGGCAGTTCCGCGAGACCGCGCCGGCCCGCGAGAGCGTCCAGCCGCGACTGTTTCGCATCGCCGCGCAACTCGCCCTGCTGGCCGGGGAGATGGCGCTGGACTCTGGCCTGCAGGCGACCGCGCAGCGCTACCAGATCCTCGGCCTGCACTGCGCGAAGGAGGCGGGGGACCGGTCGCTGGCCGCCGGGATCCTGGCCGCGATGGGCCGCCAGCTGATCCATCTCAATCGCGCCCAGGACGCCCTCGACCTGCTCGCGGTCGGCCGGGCCGGAGCCCGCGGCGAACTCGAACCGCTGGCCTGCGCGCTGATCGAGGCGGTCGAGGCGCGGGCCCACGGCGCGCTCGGCCGCGCCGAACAGTGCCGCAACGCCGCGGAGCGCGCCGCTGCCTCACACGAGCTTGGCCGTGCGCAAGACCACACGCCGGAGTGGCTCGCCGGTTACACCACCGCCGCCTTACACGCCGAGCTCGGCCAGGCCTTCCGCGACCTGGCCGACCGCGTTCCGGCCGCGGCCACCGAGGCCGCCGCCGAGTTTGAGGCCGCGGTGCTGCTCTACGAACGCGAGGGCGCCTCGCAGCTGCGTGGCCACGTGGCCGCGCTGATCGGCTTCGCGGACGCCCGAACGCTGCTCGCCGACGCCGCCTCAGCCGCCGACGCCCTGCGTACGGCCTGCTTGCTCGCGGTCCGGCTAAGGTCGCGGCAGACCGAGGAACGGCTGCGCGAAGTACTGGCCCGCGCCCGGCAACGCTTCCCCCAGGAGCCCGCTCTGCGCGAGCTCACCGAGCGGTTGCGCGACCCCGCTCCGGGGCCCGGCGCCTTCCCGATCCCGGCGGCGGCTCTCCCTCTCCAGGCGTTCACACGCTCGTAACCAGTTTGAGCAATCCGTCACGTCAGTGAAACATCACGCGCCGTGAGCGGTAACGGCTCGCGGCGATGGTTCTGCGCAGGACAACGGCGTCACCCCCCTGTGAACGGTCGGCCGCGCGGTCGGCACCCCACTGTGCGCAACCCTCCACTGACACGACCCTGTTACGGTCCTGGCCGCTGCGCCGGACCGCCGGGCGGGCCTCGCGAAGGATACGTGAACGATGCCAACTCTTGACTCCGGTAACACCGCCTGGGTGCTGGCAAGCTCAGCGCTCGTGCTGCTGATGACGCCAGGGCTCGCCTTCTTCTATGGCGGCATGGTGCGCGCCAAGAGCGTGCTCAACATGCTGATGATGAACTTCATCTGTATTGCGATCGTCACCGTGGCATGGGTGCTGTACGGATGGTCGGTTTCGTTCGGTAACGCGAATGACGCGAGCGGAAGCGGCTTCTGGGGCGGTCTGACCCAGTGGGGCATGCACAGCATCGCCACCGGCGCCAGCTCCGGCCACCCTGGGATCTACGGCTCGACCGGCGTGCCGCTGTTCGCGGTCGCCTGCTTCCAGCTGATGTTCGCGATCATCACCCCCGCGCTGATCTCCGGCGCGATCGCCGACCGTACCAAGTTCGTCGGCTGGAGCGTGTACGTACTCGGCTGGGTCACGCTGATCTACTTCCCGGTCGCGCACTGGGTCTTCTCGCCCAACGGCTTCATCAACGCCAAGCTGCACGTGATGGACTTCGCCGGCGGTACCGCGGTCCACATCAACGCCGGTGCTGGCGCTCTCGCCTGCGCCCTGGTGATCGGCAAGCGGGTCGGCTTCCGCAAGGACCCGATGCGTCCGCACAACGTGCCGTTCGTAATGCTCGGCGCCGCGCTGCTGTGGTTCGGCTGGTTCGGCTTCAACGCCGGCTCCGCGCTCACCGCCAGCGGCCAGGCCTCGGTCGTCTTCCTCAACACCCAGGTCGCCACCTGCACCGCGGTGATCGGCTGGCTGGCCGCGGAGAAGATCCAGCACGGCAAGTTCACCACCGTCGGCGCGGCCTCCGGCGCGGTCGCGGGCCTGGTCGCGATCACCCCGGCCTGTGCCTCGGTCTCCCCGATCGGCGCCATCTTCGTGGGCCTGATCCCCGGCTTCGTCTGCGCCTACGCGATCAACCTGAAGAACAAGTTCGGCTACGACGACTCGCTCGACGTCGTCGGCGTCCACCTGGTCGGCGGTATCCTCGGCACGCTGTTGATCGGCCTGTTCGCCGACCCGATCGAGGTCGGGGCCTACACCAACGGCGCGCGTGAGGGCCTGTTCTACGGCGGCGGCCTTGACCAGCTGTGGGCGCAGGCCGAGGGAGCGGGCATCGTGTTCGCCTACTCCTTCCTGGTCTCCCTCATCCTGGCGTTCGTCGTGCACAAGACCATCGGCCTGCGGGTCACCGAAGAGGCCGAGATCACCGGCGTGGACCAGACCGAGCACGCCGAGACCGCGTACGACTGGGGCGGCCTCAGCGGCGCCCTGCACCGCGCGGCGGTGAGCGTGGCCGCCGCGACCGCACCGGCATCCGCTGCGGCGGCCGAGCCGATCGGCGCCGCGTCCTCCGATGAGAAGGTCGAAGCCTGACCATGAAGCTGATCACCGCGATCATCAAGCCATACAAGCTGGACGAGGTTAAAAGCGCGCTGCAGGCCTTCGGCGTGCACGGGCTGACGGTCACCGAGGCCTCCGGCTACGGCCGCCAGCGTGGTCACACCGAGGTCTACCGCGGCGCCGAGTACACCATCGACCTGGTGCCGAAGATCAAGCTGGACCTGCTGGTCGAGGACCACGACGTGGAGACCCTGATCGACGTCATCGCCAAGGCCGCGCAGACCGGCAAGATCGGCGACGGCAAAGTGTGGGTCACTCCGGTCGAGTCGGTGGTGCGGGTGCGCACCGGCGAGCGCGGAGCGGACGCGCTCTAAGTCACAGGCGGGGTGAGCGGGCGGAGGCCGGATCCGGTCTCCGCCCGTCCGCGTGCCGGGGCGACGTGGCAGCGTGGAACGAGCAGGGCCGCAGTGCGAGCCGCAGGACCACAGTGCGAGCCGCAGGACCGCGGTGTGAGCAGAGCCGCTGTGTGAGCAGAACCGGAACGGGAGCGAGCGGAGAGGCCGCATGGGATACGCCGAGCAGCGCACCGAGCTGATCGCCTCCGGGCTGCGCGGGCCGAAGCTGCGCGGCGCGCTCGCCGAGGCGGCCGATGCGTGGCTGACGGAGCTGTTCGCGAACGCGCTCGCCGCCGCCGGTCTGCGTGCCGGGGGCGGGGAGGCGGGAGCCACGGTCCACGGCACAGGCGTCGCGCTGGTGGCCGTCGGCGGCTACGGCCGCTCGGAACTGTCCCCGGGCAGCGACCTGGACGTACTGCTGCTGCACGACGGCTCGCACAAGTCCGACCGGATCGCCAAGCTCGCCGACGCGATCTGGTACCCGGTCTGGGACTCGAAGGTGAAGCTCGACCACTCGGTGCGCACGATCGGCGAGGCGCGATCCATGGCGAAGGAGGACCTGCCGGTCGCCCTCGGCCTGCTGACGGCGCGTCACATCGTCGGCGATCCCACGCTGACGGCGGGGCTGCGCACGTCCGCGCTCTCCGACTGGCGCGCCGGAGCGGCCAAGCGGCTGCCCGAAGTGCAAGCCACGCGCGCCGAACGCCTCGAACTGCACGGCGAACTGGCTTACCGGCTCGAAGGCGACCTCAAGGAGGCGATCGGCGGCCTGCGCGACGCTTACGCACTAACCGCTATCTCAGCCTCCTGGCTCGCCGACATCCCGCACGGCGAACCGGAGGCCGCGCGGGCCCGCCTACTCGACGTGCGCGACGCGCTGCACATCACCACCGGCAGGGCTGCCGATCGGCTGCTGCTCCAGGAGCAGGACGACGTAGCGGCGCAGCTGGGGCTCAGCGGCGGCGCGGACGAGCTGCTGGCCGAGGTCGCCGACGCCGCGCGCACCATCGCGTATGCCTGCGATGTGGCGTGGCGGCGGATCGAACAGGTGCTGGCTCAGCGCACGTGGTCCGGTCGCCGGCGCGGCGCGGCGACACAGCGCACACCACTCGCGGACGGTGTCGTCGCGGCGGACGGGGAGGCGACCCTCGCGCTCGCGGCAGACCCGGCGCGTGACCCGGTACTGCTGCTGCGTGCCGCGGCGGCAGCGGCCTCGGCAGGACTGCCGCTCGCGCCCGCAGCGTTGCGCCGCCTCGGCGAGGAGGGCGCGCCGTTGCCGGTTCCCTGGCCGCGTGCGGCCCGCGAGGAGTTCGTGCGCCTTCTCGGTTCGGGGGCCGGCCTCGTCCCGGTGTGGGAGGCGCTGGACCGCACCTCGCTGCTCAGCCGACTGCTGCCCGAGTGGGAGCGAACCAGGTCGCTGCCACAACGCAACGCACTGCACATCCACACCGTCGACCGGCACTCCGTACAGACTGCGGTCCAGGCGGCCAAGCGCACGCGACGAGTCGCCCGGCCGGACCTGCTTCTCGTCGCAGCCGTCTGTCACGATCTCGGCAAGGGCTTGCACGGCGAGAACGGCGAACCGATCGACCACAGCGAAGCCGGCGCCGAAATCGTCGTCGGCCTGGCCGCGCGCCTCGGCTTCAACGCCGCGGACAGCGCCGTGCTCGCCGCGCTCGTGCGCCACCATCTGCTGCTGGCACAGCTGGCCGTCAACCGGGACCCGGACGACCCGGCGACGCTAGACGCGTTGCTGGCCGCCGCCGACGTGCCCAGTGGCTCCGTGGACGCCGCCGAGTTCGTCGCGCTGCTGCACGCACTCACCGAGGCCGACTCGGAGGCGACCGGGCCGGCGGTGTGGAGCCGCTGGCGCGAGGCACTGCTGCGCGGGCTCGCGGACCGCGCGCGTGCCCGGCTCGCCGGACATGCACTGGCCGCCGCTCCCGCATTCGACGGCTCCGCGCTCGCCGCGCGCGCGGCCGCGTCGCCCGACCGGCTGGCGGTGCTGGCACTGGCCCCCGGGGCGGCCGGCGTCGCAAGGCTCGATGTCGCGCTCCCGGACCAGATCGGGGTGCTGGCGACGGTCGCGGGCGTGCTCAGCCTGCGGCATGTGCGGATCCTCGCCGCCGAAGTCGAGACGGTCGGTTCAGTACCAGGCGGGCCGATCGGTAACGCAGCGGCCGGCGGTAACGCAGCGGCTGGCGGAAGCGCGGTGGCTGGCGGGAGCGGCGGCGGGGAGCTGTGGGCGGTGCAGCGCTGGACTGTCGCCGCGGAGTACGGCGAATTACCGGACATCGCGCGGCTGCGCACCGACCTGCGCGCAGCGCTCGGCGGACGGCTCGACCTGGCCGCGCGCGTCGCGTCCCGAGAGGCGGAGCATCGCCCGGTGGGCCGTGCCCGGCTGGCCCAGCCGCCGTCCGTGACAGTGCTCGAAGACGCCTCGGCGGTCGCCACGGTGATCGAGATCCGCGCGGGCGACACGCCCGGCCTGCTGCACCGGGTCGCCTCCGCGATCGCGGCCTCCGGGGCGGACATCGCCACCGCGCGTATCGCCACCCTCGGCGCTGAAGCGATCGACGTGTTCTACCTCACTGGCCCGGAGGGCGCCCGGCTCGCCACTCAGGACGCGGAGCGCGTGGCCGAACGGATCAGGTCTGCGCTCGGTGCCTGACCCGCACGGGACCAGCGCTTTGCGGCCGGATTCCTAAACCGCCGAAGATTTGGACAGCGCTTCACCTCGCGTTCACACCGGCAGTTCAGGCGCGGGATAGCGTCGCGGCGAGCCCGAGAACGAGCCGTGAACGAGTCGGCCGTGCCGTCCCGCCAGGAGGCGTCCCGTGGAGCCCACCAGTTCTGTCACTGCTGCTTCGGAGAGCCGCACAGTCGAGAGCACCGAGTCTGAGGCGACGCTGCCGGAGAAGGGCGGATTCAGCCGCCGTTCCGCGCTGCGTGCGGCTGTAGTCGGCGGTGCGCTAGCCGGCGCGCCGGTGGCCGTCGCCGCTCCGGCCTCGGCCGCATCGGCTGTGTCCGTATCGAGCGTGACCACCGCAGCCCAGGCCACGTCACCGCTGCTGTGGCGTCAGCCGGAGAAGCTTGGCGCGCCGCCGGTGGACGGCCTGCACCTTACGTTCGGGGCGGACCCGTCGCGTGAGATGTTCGTGTCCTGGTCCAGCGTCACGCCGATCTTAAAGGCCCGAGTGCGGTACGGCACGCCAGAGGACGGCTTCGGTCACGAGGCTAAGGCCGAGACCCGTACGTACATCGACGCCGCCAGCAACCGCGAGGTCTACGTTCACCACGCGCACCTGACGAACCTGCACCCTGACACGACCTACATCTACGCAGCGCTCGGCGACGGCGTACTGCCTGACGCCGGAACGTTCCGTACCGCACCGACCGGCCGCGCACCGTTCACGTTCACCAGCTTCGGTGACCAGTCGGTACCCAGTGTCGGCTGGCTGCCAGGAGCCGGATCCGGTACGTACAGCGCCGGAATCAGCGGCCTGGCCTCGCCCGCCGCCGCCGACATCGTGCACGGCATCGAGCAGGTCCAGCCGCTCTTCCACCTCCTCAACGGAGACCTCTGCTACGCGAACCTCTCCAACGACCGGGTGCGCACCTGGAACTCGTTCTTCGCGAACAACACCCGCTCCACCCGCTACCGGCCGTGGATGCCTGCCGCCGGAAACCACGAGAACGAGAAGGGCAACGGCCCGATCGGCTACCAGGCCTACCTCACCCGCTTCGCGCTGCCGGGCAACGGCTCGGCCGACTGGAACGGTCTGTGGTACGCGTTCACGGCCGGCAGCGTCCGAGTCATCGTGCTGCAGAACGACGAGGTGGCGCTGCAGGACGCCGGAGACTCGTACGTCAACGGCTACAGCGGCGGCGAGCAGCGCGCCTGGCTCGAGCGGCAGCTGAAGGCGGCGCGCGCCTCCCGGCAGATCGACTGGATCGTGGTCTGCATGCACCAGGTGATGGTCAGCTCCTCGGACGCGAACGGCGCCGACCTGGGCATCCGGCAGAACTGGGGACCACTGTTCGACCGGTACGAGGTGGACTTGGTGCTCTGCGGGCACGAGCACGACTACGAGCGCTCCCTCGCGGTGCGCGGCACCGTGTCCGGCTCCGAGACGCTCACCCCGAACCCGGTCTCCTCCGCGACCGACGACATCGACACCTCGCAGGGAACCGTGCACATGGTGCTCGGCGGAGGTGGCACGAACTCGCCATCGAACTCGAAGTTCTTCACCAACGGGACCGGCAAGGTCATCACGGCGGTCGGCGCGGTCGGCGCCAACGGCAAGAAGACGCCGACCTACGTCTTCGAGCAGGCCGTCTGGTCGGCCTTCCGCGACCTGACCCACCCCTACGGCTTCGCGGCCTTCGACGTGGACCCGGGCAACCGGCCCGGCGGGCAAACCTCGATCCGGGTCACCTACTACACCGTGGCGCAGCCGGACGGGGCGATCGCGCCGCTTGAGTCCTTCACCTTGCACCGCAAGCGCTCCGACGGCTGAGGCTGACGGCTCGCGCGCGGCGATACGCGGTGGCACGCGGCGCGACGGGCAGCGACAGGGGCAGTGCAGCTAGCTAGCCGCTGCGGGCGGGCCTGAGCCGGGCGTCTTAGCTGCTCAGGCCCGCTCAGACGGCGGACGGCGCCCCGGAGGGAGCCGCGGCGCCGGATGAAGCCTCCGGCTGGTGAGGCCGCGCGGTTTGCATACCTTGCACACCGCGCGCCTCGTCCGGCCGCGGGATCCGGACCGGCCAGCCCGGCTCCGGGGTGAACGGCTCGCCGCGCCGGGCCTTGTACTGCGCGAAATCCGCCTCGGCGGCCGCCTTCCAGGTCGTCTGCCGGGCGTGCAACTCGGTGAGGCTCGCCTCCGCGACCTCCTGGTACCGCGCCGCCTGCGCGCGGGCCACCTCCAGCGCGGCGACCGCGTCCGCGCAGGCGTCGTGCGCGTTCTCGATAGTCACGCCGTAGTGCGCGCACTGGGCCTCAAGCGTCCGGCTGCCCTTGCGGAACCGGTCCATGGTCCGGTCGATGATCAGCGGGTCCACGATCGGGGCCACCGCCGCGACCCGGTCCCGCAGCGCCCGCAGGCCATGCCGCTCCAGTTCGGCCTCAAGCAGGGTGAGGTCGAAGGGCGCGTTGAAAACCACCAGCGGAGCGCCCTTGGCCAGGTGCGCGGCCAGCAGCGCGGCGATCCGCTCCAGCGCCTCAGCCGGCTGGGTGCCGTGCGCGCGGGCCTGCTCGGTGCTGATCCCGTGCACCGCGGCCGCCTCCGCCGGGATCTCCACGCCGGGATCGACCAGGAACTCGTGCCGCTCGCCGGTCGAGGTGACGAAGGCCGCTGAGACCAGCCGCGCGGAGAACGGGTCGGTCCCGGTCGTCTCGCAGTCGTAGGAACCGATCAGTCCGGAGTGCCAGCCGGGAGCCGGCGCGGGCAGGCAGGCGACGTGGTAGACGACCCACGCGTCCGACTCTTTGCGCAGCTCGCCGCCCTGCTCGGGAACCATCTCCCCACAGGTCTTACACGCACCGGCGTACCGGTTCGGCGCCATGGCCGCCACCGACCTCTCTGCTTGACTGAACCTCACCATAGGCGACAGCACCGACAACTCGGCCGCCGCGGATCCGGCCACGCAGCGCCAACGGATACCCTTGACCGAGACGCACGCGTGCCCGTTCGCGGGACGCCACTGTTTCAGCCGCTTCGGCGGGAGCATTCGAGGACCGCTCGAGAGCTCCGTGGCCGGCGCTCCGCTTAGGCAAAGCAGTACGCAACAACTTCAGTCCCTTCAAAGCAGCGAGGATCTGACGGCGCCGTGTTCGACACGCTTTCCGACCGCTTGGCAGCGACCTTCAAGTCCCTGCGCGGCAAGGGCCGCCTGTCCGAACAGGACATCGACGCCACCTGCCGCGAGATTCGCATCGCGCTGCTGGAAGCCGACGTGGCGCTGCCCGCGGTGCGCCAGTTCGTGGCCGCGGTCAAGCAGCGGGCCCTGGGTGCCGAGGTCTCCCAGGCGCTCAACCCCGCCCAGCAGGTCATCAAGATCGTCAACGAGGAGCTCATCTCGATCCTCGGCGGACAGACCCGCCGGATCAGATACGCCAAGCGCCCGCCGACGGTGATCCTGCTCGCGGGCCTCCAGGGCGCCGGTAAGACCAGCCTGGCCGGCAAGCTCGGCCGCTGGCTCAAGGGGCAAGGGCACAGCCCGCTGCTCGTCGCCGCGGACCTTCAGCGGCCCAACGCGGTAACGCAGCTGCAGGTGGTCGGCGAGCGGGCCGGTGTGTCGGTATTCGCGCCTGAACCGGGCAACGGCGTCGGCGACCCGGTTAAGGTCGCGCAGGACTCGATCCAGTACGCCCGCGACAAGATGTACGACGTCGTGGTCGTCGACACCGCCGGACGTCTGGGCATCGACGCGGAGCTGATGCAGCAGGCCGCCGACATCCGCGACGCGGTCAGCCCGGACGAGATCCTGTTCGTCGTGGACGCGATGATCGGCCAGGACGCGGTCACCACGGCGCAGGCCTTCCTCGACGGCGTCGGCTTCGACGGCGTGGTCCTCACCAAGCTGGACGGCGACGCGCGCGGCGGCGCGGCCCTCTCGGTCGCGCAGGTGACCGGCCGTCAGGTGATGTTCGCCTCCAACGGCGAGAAGCTCGAGGACTTCGACGTCTTCCACCCGGACCGGATGGCCTCCCGGATCCTCGGCATGGGCGACGTGCTCACCCTGATCGAGCAGGCCGAGCGCACCTTCGACGCCCAGCAGGCCGAAGAGATGGCCCGCAAGATCATGGGCGGGGACTCCTTCACGCTGGACGACTTCCTCGCGCAGATGGAGCAGCTGCGCAAGATGGGCTCCATGCAGAAGATCCTCGGCATGCTGCCCGGCATGGCCGAGGTGCGCCAGCAGCTCAACCAGATCGACGAGAAGGAGATCGACCGGGTCAGCGCGATCATCCGGTCGATGACCCCGGCCGAGCGGAAGGACCCGAAGATCCTCAACGGCTCCCGCCGGGCCCGCATCGCCCGCGGCTCCGGCGTCTCGGTCTCCGCGGTCAACAACCTGGTCGAGCGGTTCTTCGAGGCGCAGAAGGCGATGCGCACGATGAGTCGCGGCGGCATCCCCGGCATCCCGGGCTTCGGCCCCGGCGGCGGCCGCCGGATGTCCGCGAAGCAGAAGGCCAACGCGCAGGCCGCCCGCAACAAGAAGGGCCGCAGCCGCTCCGGCAACCCGGTCAAGCGCGCGGCGGAGGAGCAGGCCAAGGCGCAGCGCGCGGCCGCGGGTCCGGCGCTGCCACAGCTGCCGAACCCCGGCGGGGACTTCGAGCTGCCGGACGAGATCAAGAAGATGCTCGGCTGAGCCTGAGCAGGCGACGAGGCGATCGTCAGGGCGTCCGGTAACGCATCTCCGGACGCCCTAGGCGTTACCGGGGGAAGTTCGCCATACCGACCTTCCGGGGTTTGGTAATTCGCACCCCCTGCGGTCTGGCAGAATGGCAGGTCGAGTACTCGGACCGCGCGGCCCCTCTCTCCGCCGGCTCCGCGTCCGCCGGGAGGCCGGAAACCGCAATCCCCACGCGGCGGCTCGGCCACCCAACCGAATTACGAATCCAGGAGATCCCACTCCCGTGGCAGTCAAGATCAAGCTGAAGCGTCTGGGCAAGATCCGCACGCCGCAGTACCGCATCGTCGTCGCCGACGCCCGCACCAAGCGGGACGGCCGCGCGATCGAGGAGATCGGCAAGTACCACCCGAAGGAGGACCCGTCCTTCATCGAGGTGAACTCGGACCGCGTCCAGTACTGGCTCAGCGTCGGCGCGCAGCCGACCGAGTCGGTCGCCGCGATCCTGCGCGTCACCGGCGACTGGCAGAAGTTCCGGGGCCTGCCCGCCCCGCCGCCGATGAAGGTCGCCGCGCCGAAGGCGGACCGCAAGGCGCTGTTCGAGGCCGCGCACAAGGAGGCCGAGAACGAGCCCAAGGCGGCCACCACCGCCTCGCGCAAGCGTTCCGAGAAGCCGGCCGAGGAGGCCGCCGCCAAGCCGGCCGAGACCGAGACCCCCGCCGCGAGCAGCGAGGCCTGAGCCGATGCTGGAAGAGGCGCTTGAGCACCTGGTCAAGGGCATCGTCGAGCACCCGGACGAGGTGGTCGTCCGGGATCGGGCGCTGCGCCGCGGCCGGATTCTCGAGGTCCGGGTGCACCCCGACGACCTGGGCAAGGTCATCGGGCGCCAGGGCCGCACGGCCAAGGCGCTGCGCACCGTGATCGGCGCGCTCGAGGGCCGCTCGGTCCGCATCGACCTGGTCGAAGCGCCGGGCTATCGCTGAGCGCGCGGACCTGATGTCTGCCGATCAGATGACGGCGAACGGACACGACGACGGCGAGCCGCGTGAGAAGCTGCGGCTCGTCGTCGGCCGTATCGGCAAGGCCCACGGCCTGCGCGGCGAGGTCACCGTCGAGGTACGTACCGACGATCCCGACCTGCGGTTCGCGCCCGGCGCCGTGCTGGAGACCGACCCGGCCCGCCGCGGTCCGCTGACCGTCGCCTCCGGGCGGGTGCAGGGGGGCCGTCTGGTGCTGCGGTTCCAAGGCGTCGAGGACCGTACCGCGGCCGAGGGCCTGCGCAACACGATGCTCATCGTCAACGTGGATCCGGACGAGCTGCCGGATGACCCAGACGAGTTCTACGACCATCAGCTGGTCGGACTGCGCGTGGTGACCGTGGACGGCCAGGAAGTCGGCACGGTCGCCGAGATGCTGCACCTGCCCACGCAGGACCTGTTCGCGGTGACCCGGCCGGACGGCCGCGAGGTGCTCATCCCATTCGTCGAGGAGATCGTGCCCGACGTGGATCTGGAGGAGCAGACCGTCCTGGTCGATCCGCCAGAGGGCCTGCTCGAGCTGGCCGATCCGCCCAAGCCCGCGACCGCGGACTCCTGAGCAGCGTCCGCAGGCGGTCCCGTGCGTATCGACGTCATCACGATCTTTCCCGAATACCTGGCGCCGCTGGGTGTCTCGCTCATCGGCAAGGCCGCGGACCGCGGACTGCTGGAAGTCCGCACGCACGATTTGCGTTCATGGACCCACGACGTCCATCGCACCGTCGACGACACGCCTTACGGCGGCGGCCCCGGCATGGTGATGAAGCCTGAGCCGTGGGGCGAGGCGCTCGACACGGTAATCGCCGACGTCGCGCCAGAGTCACCTGAGCTGCTGCCGACGCTGGTCGTACCGACGCCCAGCGGCCGCCCCTTCACCCAAGCCAAAGCCGCGCAGCTGGCCGAGTCACCATGGCTGATCTTCGCCTGCGGTCGGTATGAGGGCATCGATCGGCGCGTTATCGACTCGGCAGTTGAGCGGATGCCCGTAGAAGAGCTGTCTATCGGTGACTACGTGCTGGCCGGGGGAGAGGTCGCCGTTCTCGTCATGGTCGAAGCGATCGGACGGCTGCTACCCGGTGTCCTGGGCAACGCCGAATCGGTCCGTGACGACTCCTTCGCCGCCGGCGCGATGGAAAGCCTGCTGGAAGGCCCGGTGTACACCAAGCCGGCCGAGTGGCGCGGCCGCGTCGTGCCCGAGATCCTCACCTCGGGCAACCACGGCGCGATCGCCCGCTGGCGCCGCGACCAGGCCTTCGCGCGAACGGCCGCGCATCGGCCCGAACTGCTCGCCAGGCTCGACCCGGCCGCGCTCGACAAGAAGGACCGCATCGCGCTCGCCGCACTCGGCTGGCACATCGAGGACGACCGCCTGGTACCGGACCGTGCCACTGAAGACAAGGCACCGGACGACCGTGTACCTGACGACGGTGTAACCAACGACGGTGTAACCAACGACGGTGCACCGGGCGATTTCGCCGATCAGCCCCCCGCGTGAGAGACTGACCCGTCGGCCCGACCGGCCGCGTCACCCTGCGGTCCGCGCCACTCCTGCCATGGGGGGAGCGAAGCGCGCAGCACGGTCGAGGCCCGACGATTACGCAAACCACTGAAGCCGTGGGTGACCTGTGGCACCTGCGAGGAGACCACGATGCAGAAGCTAGACGAGCTCGACTTTCAGTCGCTGCGCTCCGACGTACCCGCGTTCAACCCCGGTGACACCCTCAACGTGCACGTCCGGGTCGTCGAGGGCAACCGCTCCCGGATCCAGGTGTTCAAGGGCGTCGTGATCCGTCGCCAGGGCGCGGGCGTGCGCGAGACCTTCACCGTCCGCAAGATCAGCTTCGGTGTCGGCGTGGAGCGCACCTTCCCGGTGCACACCCCGGTGATCGAGAAGATCGAGGTCGTCACCCGCGGCGACGTGCGCCGTGCGAAGCTCTACTACCTGCGTGACCTGCGCGGCAAGAAGGCGAAGATCAAGGAGAAGGTCGACTACGCGCGGTAGTTCGGCCGGTTCGCCGGATTCCGCAGAACCGGCGGCCTACTTTTCCCGTGTCACCCTCGGTACCCTCGGGAACCGGGGGTGTTCGCCTTTCTTCAGGCGGAATCGGTAGTCTGCGAGGCTGGTGACACCAGCGCGCGGCGCGGTGCGAGGCGACTGGAGGATCGGCGTGGCGAAGGGGCGGCGACGCCGGCTTAAGCCGATCAAGCTGTGGCGGGAGATTCCGATCCTGCTCGGCATCGCCCTGCTGCTCGCCCTCGGTATCAAAACCTTCATGGTGCAGGCGTTCTTCATCCCGTCGCAGTCGATGCAGAACACGATCATGCCCGGCGACCGGGTGCTGGTGAACAAGTTCTCGCCCTGGTTCGGCGCCCAGCCGCAGCGCGGCCAGATCGTGGTCTTCCACGATCCCGGCGGCTGGCTTGAGGGCACGGCCACGCCGGCCTCGGACAACCCGATAGTGCGTGACGTCAAGAGCGTCTTCACCTACGTCGGCTTGTTGCCCTCGGCCAACGAACACGATCTGATCAAGCGGGTCATCGGGGTACCCGGAGATCGTGTCGTCTGCTGCGACGCACAGGGTCGGATCACAGTCAACGGCGTACCGCTCGACGAGACGGGGTACCTCTTCCCGGGCGCGCAGCCTTCCACGATCCGTTTCGACGTCACCGTCAAACCCGGGCGAATCTGGGTGATGGGTGACAATCGCGGGGATTCGGCAGATTCCAGATACCACATGACCGGCGGATCTGACGGTACTGTGCCAATCAGCGACGTGGTGGGTCACGCGTTCGTGTTGATCTGGCCGCCAAGCCGCGCCGGCGGGCTGGGTGTTCCGGCTACCTTTCACCAGAAGGCGTTGGCCGGGTTCCCGCCGGCTCCGGCGCTGCCTGCCACCGCGGCGCTCCTCGGGGCGTTCCCGGTGCGGCTGCTGGGCCGGCGAGGGTGGCGATGGGCTAGGTCGACACGGTTCCTAACAGACACGAGGTTGCGACGTGGCATTGGACAGACCGGACGCACTGGGCGCACAGGGGCAGCCCGGGACGGTGACCGGTGGGCGTGGAACCGATGGGGACGGTTCGCGCGGACACGGTGGCGATGGCGGGTTCCCGGGGCCGGATGGCTTCGCGGCGCACGCAGGCTTCGCCGAGCAGACGCCGAATGCAGGGACCGCGGCGTCTGAGGAGTCGTCAGCAGCCGGCCGCAACGGGCACACAGGAGCCGCAGAGGAGCCCGGGGCCAAGGAACCGGACCAGCCGCAGCCGGACGGCAGCGGAGGCGAGGAGGGGGCCGCTAAGCCGCGCTCGGCGCTCGGCTGGGTCTTCCTGCCGTTCGTGGCCGTGTGGCGCTTCCTGTTCCCGAAGAAGCCGCGCCCGTTCATCGTGGAACTGCCGTTCCTCGTCGTCTTCGCCCTCTTCCTCGCCTTCCTGATCAAGACCTTCCTGGTCCAGGCGTTCTTCATCCCGAGCGGTTCGATGCAGAACACGCTCGCGATCGGCGACCGGGTGCTGGTGAACCGCGCCTCGGTGTGGCTCGGCGGGCAGCCGCAGCGTGGCCAGATTGTCGTCTTCCAGGATCCGGGCGGCTGGCTCGGCCCGGAGGAGACCACGTCAAGCAGCAACTGGCTCACCAAGACGCTCACCTTTGTCGGCGTGCTGCCCCAGGACAACGGCGACCTGATCAAGCGGGTCATCGGCGTCGGCGGCGACCACGTGGTGTGCTGTAACGCGCAGGGCCAGATCACGGTCAACGGCGTACCGCTCGACGAGACGTACCTGTATCCGGGCGACTCGCCGGGCTCAGGCCAGGACGGCACCTTCGACATCACGGTCCCGCAGGGCCGGCTGTGGGTCATGGGTGACCACCGCGGCGTCTCCGAGGACTCCCGTGCGCACCAGTCGCTCAACGGTGGCACCATCCCGGTCAGCGCGGTCGTCGGCCGGGCCGATCTGGTCATCTGGCCGATCAGCCACTGGGGCACGCTGCCGGTGCCTAACACGTTCAAGCAGACCGGCCTGTCCACGCTTGCCGCTCCCGGTGGTGTCCCGGCCGTGGCGATGGTCGGCGCGTTGCCCGTGACGCTGCTGCGTCGGCGTCGGAAGCTGCGCAAGCTTGCTCGGAAGGCTCAACAGGCGCACGAGTAGCTAATCTGATTACGTGTCAGCGCTCCAGCAGCCCCTCGATTTGGGCATCCCGTTACCGCCGACCCTCGGTGGAGAGCAGGACCTCTATGGGTACGAGGCGGCGCTGCGCCTTCACGGTTTCGCCTCGGTAGCCGGTGCGGACGAAGCGGGACGCGGCGCCTGCGCGGGACCGCTGGTGGCCGGCGCCGTCATCCTGCCTCCCGACCTGCGGCCGGACGGCCTCAACGACTCGAAGCTGATGACCGCCGCCGCCCGGGAGCGGGCATATGAGCAGATCGTCAGTCACGCGGCCTGGGCGGTGGCGATCATCCCCGCCGCCGAGGTGGACCGGATGGGCGTGCAGCAGGCCAACTACGCGGCGCTGCGTCAGGCCGTCGCGGGCCTGTCGCAGGCGCCGGGCCTGGTCCTGTTCGACGGCTTCGCGGTGCCCGGTGTGGCGATCCGCAGCCAGGCCGTGGTGAAGGGCGACCGGCTGGCCGCCTGCATCTCTGCGGCCTCGGTGATAGCGAAGGTCACCCGCGACCGGATCATGGTCGAGTTGCACGAAACCCACCCGGTCTACGGTTTCGCAGCTCACAAGGGGTACTCGACGGCTGCGCACCAGGCGGCCCTGGACGAGCACGGGCCGTGCCCCGAGCACCGCCGCTCCTACGCGAACGTGCCCGGAGCGCGTCCGTGTCCCGTGGCGGAAGGGGGAGACCCGGGACAGGACACCGCCGGAGCGATTGTGGGTCAGAATGGGAAGGGGAGCGCCCAGGCCGCCCAGGGCGATCTCCTGGACTTCGGCGTAGTCGCCGAAGCCGGTTCACGAGCTCGACTGGACTTTTAGGGGAGCGCGGGAATGAGCGCCGAGGATCTCGAGAAGTACGAGACCGAGATGGAGCTTCAGCTCTACCGGGAGTACCGGGACGTGGTCGGGCTCTTCCGTTACGTCGTGGAGACGGAGCGGCGGTTCTACCTCACCAACCACGTCGACCTGGACGTCCGCTCGGCCGACGGCGAGGTCTACTTCGAGGTCACCATGTCCGACGCGTGGGTCTGGGACATGTACCGCCCGGCCCGCTTCGTCAAGAACGTGAAGGTCGTGACGTTCAAGGACGTCAACGTCGAGGAGCTGGCCAAGGCGGACCTGGAAGTCCCCACCGACTAAGGCCGCCCTCGCCGAAACGTAACCCCTGGTCAGACCCCATCTCGTCAAAGTTATCCACAGTCCGAGGAATTTTTGCCCCATTTTCCCTCTCGATCCCGCATTGTGGATCTTGCCGGGAAGGTCCGGCACCGGCGCGAGCCGGATCCACGGGAACGGGAAAGCGGGGCAGCACGATGGGAACGGCGGCAGTTTTCGCGGCACACCGCCGCACGCGCGGCGAGGTCAGCGTCACGAGCGGTCTGCGCGAACAGCCCGGCAGCTGGCAGTGGGGCCATTGGCTTGGCCGATACGGCGAGGAGGCGGCGGCGCACTACCTGCTCGGCGCGGGCTATCAGCTCCTGGATCGCAACTGGGTGTGCCGAGACCCCGACCTGCGCGGCGAACTTGACCTCGTCGCGCGCTACCGCCGCACGGTGGTCGCCTGCGAGGTCAAAACGCGCGCAGGCGACCTCCTCGCGCACCCGGCACAGGCGGTCACCCGAGAGAAAGCCGCGCGGCTAAGGCTGCTCGCAGCCCGCTGGCTCCACGAACACCAACGCGGCGCCTCCCCACCCCTCCACCGTGCCGCCCGCCTGCGCATCGACGTCATCGCGATCCGCACCGGCCCGCGCCCGCCCTACCCGCTGCGCAGCCTCGACCACCTCGTCGGCGTGGCGTAGCACGTCCACCGTCCATCGAGCCGGACTCCGCACCGAACGAGGAGCCGCACCGAGCCCACGACCTCGCCAGCCCGTCCAGCCGGTTTGCCGACCAGCCGGTCCAGCTGGCCAGTCGTGCGATCACCACATCCGGCTCGCGGCCCCGCGCTCGGTGCGGCGTGACCTCCGTGCCGAGGCCGCACCCGCTCGCGACCTCGATTACTTGCTAGGACAGGTCGCACCTGGCTCCAGCCTCAGCACACGCTGCCCAGCGCTGGCCGCTGCTGCACCGAGTTGCTGGCCAGCCTGGCCGGTCACGCCAAGGCGGCATCCGGTTCGCTGCCTCGTGGCCTCGTCAGCGCGGCACTCGTTCGGGCTGCGCTCGCAAGGGCGCAACGGGTTCGCAGCCTTGCCGCCTCGCCAGCGCAGCAGTCGCCCGAGGCTGCGCTCGATCCGAGTCTTCGGCACCCCTTCGTGTCGACTCTCTCCTCCTCGATCATCTCCTCCTGCCACTCACATCTTTCCGGAGCTCCCTATGCCTCCCATGTCTCCTCACTGCTGGCTGCCGCCCGACGGCCCCTTCGCCCCACCTCCTGTGTGCACACCCGTCCAGGTCTTCTTTCTCGCCTACCGCCACCCTGGAGCGACACCGTGACCGGCTTCGGCCGCGCCTGGTCGGTCGGCCTTCTCGGCCTGCGCGGCACCCCGGTCGAGGTCGAGGCTCACGCGGCGTCCGGCCTGCCCAAGTTCACCCTCATCGGCCTGCCTGACTCGGTGCTCAACGAGGCTCGCGACCGTGTCCGCGCTGCCGCGCTGAACTCCGGCATCGACTGGCCTCAGGCGATCCTGACCGTCAGCCTCTCTCCGGCCTGGATCCGCAAGCAGGGTTCCGGTTTCGATCTGTCAAGCATTTGCGCAGAGCGTTTTTAACGCTAACCTCAAGACGTGACCGAACCCACCGAGACGGGCCGCCGTGCCGCGATCTACGAGCGCATCAGCTCCGATCCCACCGGGCTAGCCGCCGGAGTCGACCGGCAGGACGCCGACTGCCGCGCCCTCGCGGAACAACTCGGCTGGCACGTCGTCGCCGTCCACCGCGACAACGACGTTAGTGCGTACTCTGGCAAGCCGCGCCCCGGTTACCGCGATCTGCTCAACGATCTGCGCGAGGGCCGCGCCGACGCCGTGATCGCCTGGCATCCGGACCGCCTCTATCGCCAACTGCCCGACCTCGAGGAGCTGACGAAGGTCGTGCAAGCGCGCGCGGTGCTCATCCGCACCGTGCGCGCCGGAGTCGTCGACCTGAACTCGGCCAGCGGTGTCATGACCGCCGAGATCCTCGCCTCGGTCAGCAAACACGAGGTCGCGCACTCGATCGAGCGCATCACCCGCGCCAAGGCCCAGGCCGCCGCAGAGGGCCGCTACCGGGGCGGCCCGCGCCCGTTTGGGTTCGAGGCGGACGGCGTCACGGTGCGCGAGGATGAGGCGCGGTGGATCGTCGCGGCCACCGACGCGATCCTGTCCGGCGAATCACTGAACGGGTTCTGCCGCGCCCTCAATGACGCCGGGGTGCGCACCGTGGAGCGCCGCTACCGCCAGAGCGACGGCAGCAAGGGCGAACCGGAATCCCGTGCGTGGCGACAGCCCGAGCTACGCCGGATGCTGCTGCGCGCCCGCAACGCCGGACTGGTCGAATCGCGCGGCGAGATCGTGGGCAAGGCCGAGTGGCCGGCCATCGTGGACGAGGACCGGTGGACTGCGTGCCGAGACCTGCTGACCGATCCGGGTCGGCGAACCCAGACCGGCACGGCCCGTGTATGGCTTGGCTCGGGCATCTATCGCTGCTGGTGCGGCTCCACGCTCAAGGGCACGACGACAGGCACCGGCGCGCGGGCCAAGGCGGCGCAGCGCGGCGGCGAGCCGGGCAAGGGCCACGTCGCCGCGTACCGCTGCCGGGCGAACTCCGCGCACGTCGTTCGGCGTGCGGTGAACCTCGACCAGTACGTGACCGACCACGCGATCGAGCGGCTGTCGCGGGCGGATGCCGCCGAGTTGCTGCTACCGCCACGCCCGCAGCTCGAACCGGCCGAGGACTTGGCGGCGCAGGCGAACGCGCTGCGCGCCAAGCTGGAGACGATCGCCGCGGACTATGCCGCAGACGCGATCACCCGGGCGCAGATGCTCAAGATGACCGCAGACACCCGCGCCCGCATCGAGGCAGTCGAGGCACGCACGGCGCAGCGCGCCACGGTGTCGGTCCTCGCGTCGCTGCCGCTCGGGACGCCGGACATCGCCGAGCAGTGGGACGGCTACCACCTCGACAAGAAACGGGCGATCATCGACGCGCTCATGACTGTGACCGTCCACCGCGCTCGCCGAGGCCGACCGCCCGGCTTCCGGATGGGCACTGGCGAGACGTACTTCGACGAGGACACGATCGAGATCGGCTGGAGGTCCCCCGAATGAGCCCTCTGGCGCGATACGGTCTCAGCGCAGTGCGAGCAGGTAGCTACCTGCCGTAATCTCGGCATACCTACCGTTTAGCAGATAGTAACGCAGCAATTTTTGCTGCATACTTTGAAGCATGAGTACCGAGACGATCCGCAAGAGCGTTCCCCTCAACGCCGCCGAGCAAGCGGCGCTCAGCGAGGCGCGCATCGACGGTACACCCGTCCACGACGCCCTCGCCGAACTCGTCGGCCCCGACGCCACCCGCTCCGAGGCCGCCACACTGCAAGCCCTCCTGCATTTGGGTCTGCGTGCGGTCAAGGAGCGCGTCGACGAACACGGATACGCCGCCCTGGCGGCGGCGCGCACCGAGGAAGACTGGGCATTCCACCGCGCGATGCGCGCACGCCGCCGCGTACGCGGAGCCGAGGGCGAGTGAACGCCTACCCCATGCGCGGCCAGGTGTTCTACGCCGACGTAGGCGACGGAGACAAACCGTTCCTCGTCGTGTCCAACAACCGCCGCAACCAGGTGTTCGGCGATTTCCTAGTGGTGCGCATGACCACGACACCCGAGGAGAAGATTCCGGAGGTGGCAAGCGTCGTCGAGACCGGGCCCGGCGACCCGCTGGTCGGCCGAATTCGGTGCGATGACATTGTGCTGATGTACCGCGACGAGCTCAAGCGTGAGGCTGGCGCGTTGACGCGCACGACGATGCAGCGCGTCGCCGCTGGGCTTATGCACGCGCTCGCGATTTAGCCGACAAACGCAGAGGGGCCGCCTGCCGAGCAGCAGGCGGCCTCTTGCTATCGAGTGGAAGGAAACCGCCTAATGCTCTCCAACGCGGAGCGAGTAGGCGTTGATGGCGCCCCTGAGGCCGCGACGGTATGACACCCGAGATTGAAGCAGTCCTCATCGGCGCCGGCACCACAGCCGTCACCAGTGCCATTGCCTGGACCGTCAATCAGGTGTTCAAGCGCCGAGATGTGCGTGCCGCTGCAGCCGACGCAGCCCGCAACCGCGATGTTCAAGCCCTTGAGGCGCTCATGCGCGACGCCCAGGAAGTCCGCTTCAACCTCGGAGTCCTCCAGAACCAGTGGAGCGGATGGCGTGCTCGCGCGCCGCAAGCCATGCAAGCGCTCGCCCACGCCCTCGGCGGTTATATGGATGGCAAGCGCTTCGCCGGGCTAGCGGACGCGTTCGGCGTCGTCGCTGCGTCGCGGAGCGCTGAGTTCGACTCGAACATGCTGCTGCTCATTGAGCCGCTGCAGAGGCTCGGCGCTTCGGTCGCACATATCGCCTCGCTACCAGACGTGGAGGTGCGCGAGGTCGCGAACCGAGTCGGCAACGCGGTCGGCGGCCTGGCGCAGGCGGCGATCCACCGGCCGGGCCACGCGTCACGAGTGAAGGCCGAGGAGGAGTTCGACGCGGCGATCATCGAGCTGGGCGAGGTGATGCGCTCGCGCGGTCAGCCGCGCCCTAAGACGCCTTCGGACTCGAAATCCTGGCCGGCTCCCGAAGTGACATAGAGAGCTACGCCGCGCATCGGGTTGTCCGTCCACTGGTCGAACTACGCATCAGGCGAGGTTTACGCGGTTCCCGTGGGCCAGGGCTGAGTACGCCGTCGATCAACACAGTCCGGTCTCTTGTCACGGTTCGACGAAGTACAGGACGTGTCGGGACATCCGGAATAGCGTCGCATCTGCCTTGTTGGCGTCGGAAATCGAGGGGAATCGATGAGGCCACTTGCTGCAGCACTCCTGGTCGCTGTGCTCACCGCGTCGGCCGCAGCATGCAGCTCCGCACCAGCGCCGGCGCCCGCGGCATCCGCAGCCCCTGCCGAGGCACTGGTTTTTGCTGGACTTTTGGCCGGGACGCTAAGCAACGGTATTGACCCGCTCCAGTTCTCCCGCGTCGAACCATCGCAGGCTCCAGACGGTACGGTCACGCACACGGCTTGCGCCTCCTTCGATGTGAAGGACATGAGCGGTATGGACTGGGGAAATACCTATGAGATTGCGATCTACGGACGTGTTGGCACGCACAACGCCAGTCTGGTCGTGACTCTCGATAGCGAGATCAAGCCGAGCGGTACCGTGCCCTTTACGGGCCGAGCGAACCAGGGGGCGATGGCTTCGCTCAATGCGACAGGAAGCTCGCTCGCCGATGCTTCCTATCTTGCCTCGGACGCTTCATCGTCGATCACGTTCGATCCCGGCAGCCGGTCGGGCTCGATCCAGCTTCACGTCGCGAACGCACCATTCGGGCCAACGGTCGAGACGGTTGCCGGGACATGGCGCTGCCCTTAGATGTGTGATTAGGTCGCCACCGCCTGCGGACACCTACAGCCCGACGCCGCGCATCGGGTTGTCCGTCCACTTGTCCACGGCGCGGATGTAGCCGAGTACGACGGGCGAGTTCTCTGCCCACCGGCCGTGCCGCGCGATGACGGAGACCGGTGCCCCGGCCTTGTAGCTCGCAGTAGCCCCGCCGGCCCGCAGCGAGTGCGCCGTGTACTTCTCGGCCCCCGGAAGCTTCGCCCGCACCGCGGCCGCACGCACGACACGGTTGATTCCGTCCGGGCTGATGCCGCCACCGATGCGGCCGTGACGGTCCACGCTGCGCAGCAGCCGCCCCGACTCGATCCCGTCCTCGGCGAGGCGCGCCCTCCAGGCACGCAGCAGGCCCACCGGGTCGGTGTCGTCATGGTTGCCGCGCGGGATAGCGACCTCTTCGCCGTGCGCATCCTGGTCCGTCTTGCTCATGCGGATCTGCACTAACAGGCCGTTCTCCGTCTCGGTCACGTCTGTCAGGTCGAGGGCGGCCAGCTCGCTGCGCCGGCCCATGAGGGCGAAGCCGAGCACGAGCAGCAGTCGATCCCGCGCACCGGCCGCGGTGCCCGGGTCGGTGGCGTCGACCATGGCGCGCAGCGCGTCGAGCACGAGCGGCGGGGCCTTGCGCTTGCGGGCGCCCTGCCCGGCTCGCTCGCGGCGGTGCGAGCGCAGCACCAGCCGCGCGGCGGACGTATCCGGCTGGTTCGCGTAGCCGGCGAGCCGGTGTGCGGCGCGAATGGTCGCGACCGCCTGCTCGACTGTGCTCGGTGCTTTGCCCTCGGCGCACAGGTGCTCGACGTACTCGGCGAGCGTCTGCGCGGTCGCCGGCAGCGCCGTCCGGCTCTGCGCCGAGCACCAGGCCGTGAACGCCCGCAGGTTCCGCTCATAGGCTCGACTGGTGTTGGCCGCCCAGCCGTCGTCGATGCGCTCGCGGGTGGACGGCGAGACGGTCAGGTCGACGTCGGCGGGGGAGTGGACCGGCTGCAGCGTCATAGTTTCAGTCTAGCGATTCTGGTTCGCGATAACCTCACTTATCGCGAACCAGAATAGCCTAGCGGAGTGCCGTGGCGATGCCGTGGCAGCGTCACTCCGATCTGTCTTGCTCGCGTGCCCGCTCGGCCTGGAGCCGTCGTTGCGTGGCCTCTCGCTCGGCCTCTTGCTCCGCCTCAAGCCGCTTGCGCCCCTCCGCCGCTGCGGCTTCGAATTCGCTGAGGTCGACGAGGATCGTGCGGCCGGTCAAGCCCCGCAGCCGGGGCGCCGCAGCCGACTCCCGCTCCTGTCCGAGCGGCGGCAGCAGTCCCCTCTCCCTCGCAGCCCGGATACGTCGAGCTGCTGTCGCGCGCGAGTAGCCGAGCGCTTTCGCGACGGCTTCGCCCGGAGCGTTGCTACCTGCGGCCAGCGCTTCGGCATAGACCTGCGCCGCCTCCGCAACACGGTCGTTCGAAACCCTTTTCCCGCGAACGCCCGCCTCGGCTGGTGGGCTGAACCATGCCTGATACGGAGGGTCGCCGGGGATCTGGAATGCATCCTCGCCGAATTCGGGACGATCGGTGGTCGGCGCTATGACCTTGTCAAGGGCCATCCTCAGCAGAGTGTCGACGGGAAGTTGGCGCAGGAGCGTCGAACTCACGGAGCCGTGCAGGTCTCGTGTGGTCACCTCAAGCCGCCACGCACGCGGGCGGCCACCCGACTCAACCGCTCCCCAGAGGCGCACGTTGACGGCGGGCTCGGCGATCTCGATCCACGCCTCGAACCTCGTCGGCGCAGCACTAGTGGGGCCAGTGCGAACCCAACTCGTCTCTGCGGACGGAATTGCCCCTGTAACTACGACGTTCGGGTCGCCTGGCCAGCGCCTCGGCCGCCGAGGATCGTCGGCTGCACGCCCGTGAGGATTGATCTCTTCGGCCACACGGTGACGATAGGAGCCTGTCAGTGACATGGCAACATTGATCAACCCTTGACGCAAGTCTGATCGGGCTTGCCCTGTCAAATGCAGGTCAAAGAAGTTGACAGGTCAGGGCAGCTTTGTCATGCTGACAAATCGCTGACGGCACCCTATCATCGAATGCATGAGACGCCTGTCTACGGCTGACCGCGTTCTCGAGGTCACCGAGTGGATTCGTACCGGCGAGGCGCGCGAGCGGCGCATCCGCAGCGGCCTGTCGCAGAGCGAAGTCGCCGCGTCCTGTGATGCCAGCCCAACAGCAGTACTGCGGTGGGAACGCGGCGAGCGCCGACCGCGCGGCCGGTACGCCGTGGCGTACCACAAGGTGCTTGAGCAGCTGGGCGCCCGGGAGCTGGCCTGATGATCTCGTACGCCGACAAGCGACTTGCCGACGCCGAGGCCGCGGGCGATCAGGCACAGATCCGCTACTGGAAGCGCGTTCGCGCCCGTGTGGATGCCGCGCCCGCGCTGAGTGAAGCCCAGCGCGACCGCCTCGCCGTACTCCTGCGCCCGCCGCCCGTCGAGGTACCCGCGCCTGCTTCGCACCCCCGCCGTCAGGCCGCCTAGACGCGAATCGGGCGATCCCACGCCCAGGGACCGCCCGACCAAGCGAAGCCGCGCCAACGTCTTCTAGGAGCAATGTACCAGTGAGCACCCCGCCGAGCAGCAGGTCACCGGACAGCGCAGACGCACTGCCCGCCGGCCTCGACACGCTCAGCCTGGACGAGCTGTTGCAACGCGTGCACGCCCTCGTGCGCGGCGGCGTCGAGGACATGCCGCCCGCCGACCAGGTGGCGCGCGGCCAGTTGCGCGCCCGGCTGCTCAACGAAGAGGAGCAGTTCGACTTCGGATACGCCGAGGGATACGAGGCCGGATACGCCGCCGCACACAGCGACATGGCCGAGTGGTTCGCCCTGGTGTCCCGTCTCGTCCGGCAGCGCGCCGGTCACCCGGCGTACGCAGAGCGCGCCGAGGCTGAGGCCGAGTGGGTCAAGCCGCGCGAGGGCGATTACCTGGGCCGACTGAGCCGCGAACAGTACTTCGGCATCGGCACCCCGCGGCTCGCTGCGGCGGAAAGGCGCGCAGCGTGAGCATGGACCGTGTCATGCAGGCATTCGACCGGGACGTGACAACCCCGGTCGTCAACGGCGCCGAGGAGCCGCCGGATTGGGACGAGCCGCTGGCCGACTCCGCGGTGTCGCACACGCGTCCGGGACTGCTGCCCGAGGAGTTCTGGGACGCACGAAAGAGCTTCGGGCATATCCGCCGAGCCGCACACTCCCGCGCCTGCTCCGGAGACGTGGTGTTCTACACCACGCTGGCCCGCATGTCCGGCATGATCTCGCACCACATCAGGGCGGCGACAGGCATCGGCGGCCGGGCATCACTCAACGTGTTCGCTGCAACGGTGGGCGCGTCCGGCACCGGCAAGTCGACCGGATCGGCGCTCTCCCGCGAACTCATGCCGTCCCCACACAGCCATGACGACTTCTACGACGGACTGCCGATCGGTTCCGGCGAGGGCATCGCCGAGGCGTTCATGGGTGTGGTCGAGAAGGACACGGACAAGGTTTACGAGCGGGGGCCGCACAAGGACAAACCGATCACGGTGAAGGTCCGCGAGCAGGTGAGGCACAACCTGTACTGCTATGTGGACGAGGGGCAGACCCTCGCGCAGCTGGGGCAGCGCTCAGGCTCGACGCTGGCCGAGACAATCCGGCGCGCGGCCGTGGGCGAGGCACTGGGCCAGACCAACGCTTCTGAGGAGCGCCGCCGCTACGTCGCCCCGGGTTCTTACGCCATGGGCATGCTCGCCGGGTTCCAGCCGAGCACCGCCGTTCCGCTGCTGGCAGACGCCAGCACGGGCACCCCGCAGCGGTTCTTCTGGTCATGGGCCGAGGACCCCTCAATCCCTGATGAGCCGACACCGTGGCCCGGCGCGATCGAGGACCACCTCGGCTGTTGGCGCCCGTCTGGCCCCGTAGACATCGACTTCCCGGACAGCGTCAAGCGGAGGCTGTGGCGCGACCGGGTGGCGCGCAACCGCGGTGAGATTGAGATCTCCGAACTCGACGGGCACGCGGGCCTGATGAAGGTGAAGCTCGCGGCGATGTTCGCGCTGCTCGACGGCCGCGACAAGGTGACCGAGGACGATTGGGATCTCGCCGAGATGGCGTGGACAGCGTCCTGTGCCGTGCGTGACGCCCTTGTCGCTCGCGCTAAGCGGGAAGCGGACGTGGCGCGTGAACTCCAGGAACAGGCGGCCGTCCAGC
>Ga0070739_10002048_pt1 | contig 28131 bp, 27 predicted proteins | sample Coa_R1_7_FD_66445 | JGI IMG/M metagenome (GOLD analysis project Ga0070739, IMG submission 66445) | Surface soil microbial communities from Centralia Pennsylvania, which are recovering from an underground coalmine fire - Coalmine... | ecosystem: Environmental > Terrestrial > Soil > Unclassified ...
ACGTGCTCGTCGCGCGCGGTTGGTGCGACCCGGACCCTGTGCACGAGCTGCAGCCGTTCGTCGGGGTCGTCCAGACGCTCGCGGGACGCGTCGACCTGTCGGACGATCCGCTCTTCGACGCGCTGGTTGCGATCGCTCCTGCCCTCGGCTCCCGCGAGCGACCTGCCGACGGCGACGGGAGCGAGGCTCCGACCGAAGCGCGCCGCTACCGGCTCTTCGAGGCGATCGCGAGGCTCGTCGCCGCCGTCCATCCCGCGCCGTGTCTCGTCGTGCTCGAAGACGTGCACTGGGCCGGGAGGCCCGTCCTCCAGTTGTTGCGCCATCTCGTCCGCCACGCGGACGTTCGTCGCCTGCTCGTCGTCGCGACGTGCAGGGACTCCGAGGGCACGAGCGCGCGCGACATCGTCGACGATTTGCGCCGGCTGGTGACGGAGACGGGTGGCACCGAGCTCGCGTTGCATGGCTTCGACGTCGGCGCCGTGCGCGCGCTCATCGAGACGAGCGCGCCGCCGGACATGCGCGTAGAGCTCGCCCGATGTGCGGAGACCGTACGCGACGTGACGGGTGGCAGCCCGTTCTACGTGAGGGAAGTCCTCCACGAGCTCGCGGTCGCCGACGATCGAAGTGTCGACGCCGCGACCGCGCTCGCACAGCTCGCGCCGTCAAGCGTTCGCGCGCTGGTTGGCGAGCGTGTCGCGCGGCTGACGGAACCGGCTCGCGACCTGCTGTCCGCGGCAGCGGTGATCGGGATCGAGTTCGCGCTCCCGCTCCTCGCGGCTGCACTCCGGGTCGAGGAGATCGACGCGTTGGTGCTCCTCGACGAGGCGTCGAACGAGGCGCTCGTGAACCAGGCCCCGAACGCGGTGGATCGGTTCCGGTTCGCGCATGCGATCGTTCGCAACGCGATCTACGCCGGGTTGACGCGCGTCCGCCGCGCCCGGCTGCACCGCGCGATCGCTGACGCGCTCACCTCGACGCCGTACGTGCACGGTCCAGGGCACGCGGCGGAGATCGCACACCACTTCGTCGAAGCCGTGCCGACCGGCGCTCGCGACGATGCCGTCCGCTGGTCCCGCTCGGCAGGTGAGCAGGCGCTCGCGGCGGGGGCGTACGACGACGCGGTGCGGTGGCTGTCGGTCGCGCTCGAGCTGTCGGGCGGTCGTGTGCTGAGCGCTCGGGACGAAGGACGGACGCAGCACGCGTTGGGACTCGCCTACGAGGGCGGTGGTCGCGTCGATCTCGCGCGCGACGCCCACTTCCGGGCCGCGGATCTCGCGTGCGCCACGGACGACCCGGACCTCCTCGTCGATGCGGCACTCGGGATCCCGTGGGTGTGGGGGTACATCGGTCCGTACCGCGGCGCGGTGCTCGGGGTCACCGACGACGCGCTCGCCGTCGTCCCGCCGGACGCTCGCCGGGTCAAGCTCCAGGCGCGGGTGGTACAGGCCAGCGTGTTCGCCGACGCCCGCCGCGCAACACTCGCCGCCCAGGACGCGCTGGCATTGGCGGAACAGCTCGACGATCCCGGCGCACTCAACGACGGACTCATTGCCGCGCACAACGCGCTCGTCCGGGATCCCGGCGAGGTCGAAGAGCGGCTCGCGTTCGCGCGTCGGGCAGTCGCCGCGTGCCGGGCCGGTGCGCTCCGGGTGGCCGAGCTGGGGAGCCTGCGGGTCCTTCTTGCAGACCTTCTCGCGTCCGGGTTGGTCACCGAGTTCGACCGGACGCTCGATACGTTCGAGGCGCTGGCGCGACACGAGGCAGATCCTCACGCCTCCTACTGGTCCGCGGCCTTGCGCGCGACGCAGGCAACGTTCAGAGGCGAACTGACGTCCGCGGAGCAACTCGTCCGCGGGGCGCTCGTCCGCGGGGAGGAGCTCTCAGAGCCCGAGGCTCCCGGCGTCCACCTCCTGCAGACGTTCGCGATCCGGTACCAGCAAGGGCGGTTGGCGGAGCTCTCGAGCACGCTGACACGGCAGATCGATCCGGGGTCGCCGTTCCGGGCTGGACTCGCGCTCCATGTCGCCTTGCTGGCGGAGACCGGGAAGCACGATGCGGCCGTCCGGGCGCTCGACGACGTGCTCGGCGACGGAGCCGCGCCGCTCCCACCGGACGCGTTCTGGCTTGCCGCAATGTGTCTGCTCGCCGGTGCAGCTGCGGAGGTCCACGCAGCCGTCTGGCTGCAGCCGCTCGAGGAGCTCCTGGCTCGGTTCGCGGGCCAGGTCGTCGTCTTCGGACGCGGCGGCGCGGTGTTCGGCACCGTCGACCACTGGCTCGCTGAGCTTGCACTCGCGCGAGGCGACGACGACCGTGCAGTGGGCCTGTTCGAGCGCGCGTGTGCCCGCGCGCGCGAGATGCGCTTCCCGTATTGGGTCGCGGCCGCGTCGATCGGCGCCGCGCAAGCCCGTCACGTCCGCCACGCGGATGCCGGGACCGACTGCGCCGCGTTCGGTCGGCTCACCATTCGTGTGGCGCAGTCAGGCGCAAGCACATGAGACAGGGAGGAACCATGGCTGACATGACCGCGTTCGGACTCTTGACGAGCGAGCTCCATGCTCACGCGAACGATCTCATGAAGGATCCGGAGGGGCGACGGCGCCTCCAGGAGATGTACGAGCGGCGACCGATACCGTCGTTTCTCGAGATGGTGAGGGAGTTGGGTCTCGACACGTACATGACCGACCTCGAGAAGTCGTATCTGGAGCACATGAGCGCGCACGAAGTACGCACGATCCAGGACGTCACGCTCGAGGCGCTCCGCCAGAAGGACCCGGAGCTCGTCCTCGCCGGTGAGTGCGCGAAGGCCGAGAAGAGCAGGGGGGCGGGATCGCGCGCGACGGGTGACCCACCGGCGGCACCGGCGATCAACATCGTCGCGGCGACGGTGGACGGGAAGTCCGCGATCGGCATCCAGCCCGCCTAGCACCGGTCGCTCCTGCCGCGTCGAGCGCGTGAGCACGCGGCGCGGTCGTCGACGCGCGCAGCCGCACTGTGACGCGCGCCCGGCCGGGGTTCCGAGTGACGGCCCGAACCGGCGGGTAACCCTGCGCGGAACGCCGACCGTGTGGGGAGCGAGATGCTCGAACGACTGAAGGGCAAGGCCAAGGAGGTCGCCGGCTCGCTGCTCGGCGACCGCGACCTCGAGCGCCAGGGCGAGCTGCACGAGCAGAAGGCCGATGCGCAGGACGCCGCCGCGCAGCACGAGGCGCGTGCGGAGCAGGAGCGCGCCGCAGCCGACGTCACCGAGCGCGAGCGCGAGGTGCGGGCCGAGCGTGAGCGGCTCACTGCCGAGGTGGCAGCGGAGGAGCGCGAGGCGCGCGTCGAGCGTGAACGCGAACGGGCGGAGCAGGAGGCCGAGGTCCGCCACGGGCGCGAGCAAGCCGCGCTCGCACACGAGCGGCAGGTCCGGGAGACGGCGCTCGCGGCCGACGAGCACCGCGCGGCGCGGGAGCACGCCGAGCAGGCGCGCGCTGCGAACACCGCCGAGCGGCAGGCCGATGTCGCCCGGCGGGCCGCCGAGGCGCTCGACGACGCGACGCCCGACGTCTGACGGATGCGGAGGACCACCCGATGAGCGTGTTGCAGGAGATCCCGCGGGCCGCCGTCCGGTCCACGTTGTGGGCGGCCCGGTTGCCGCTGACCCTGGCCGAAGCGGTGCGCGGCTCGGATCCCGAGTGGCCACCGGCGCTTGCGTTCGACGCGCTCGCCGCCGAGGTGCGCGAGCTCGCGGGCGGCGTGCTGCGCGACGACGAGCTCGTGCGGGCCGGCCGGCTGCAGCGGGCGCGTGTCCAGGAGCTGCGGCGGGCCGCCGATCTCGACGCCGCGGCCGCCGAGACGCGTGAGGAGGCGGACGAGGAGCTGCGCGCGCGCCGTGAACGCGACGCCCGGCAGCGCGCCGCCGTCGAGCGCGAGACCCGCCAGCGCGCGCAGGCCGCACGGCGGGCCAAGAGCGAGCAGCAGGCCGGGATCGCCGCCGAGGCGCAGCGCCGCAAGCAGGCGGTGCGACGCGCCGAGACCGCGACGAAGGAACGTGTCGCAGACGAGGAGCGCGCGGCCCGTCTCGCCCGGCTGGACGCGGAGGACCAGGCGCTGCGCGAGGAGCGGCGTGCCGTCGCGGCGAGCGGCGCCGCCGTCGACGCCGACCGGGAGCTCGCGGCGCGCAAGGCGGCACGCCGCTCGTGACAAGGCGGCCCGCCGATCGTCCCAATGCCGCACGCGGCCGGCGCCGGCCGGGCACACTGAGTGCGTGACCGAGACGGTGAGCCACACGTCGACGGACGGGCTGGGCCCGGAGCACCCGCGCACGGCGGCCGAGGTGCTCGCGATCACGCGCCGGCCGAGCCTCACGGTGCAGATGACGAGCCTCGCGCTACCCCTCTGGCGGACCCTCGGGTTCATGTCGCCGCCCGCACGAGAGCGACGTGCCGTTCGCTACGCGAGCGCCGAGGTCCCGATGCCCTCGTGGTCGCCCGTCACCGCCGCGCACGTGCTCGCCGACGAGATGTGTCTCGCGGCGTTCAAGCTCGTCCGCAAGCCTCCGACGATCGAGGGCTTCCGGCGGATCGAGCAGGAGGTCGACGACGCCGTCGCGATGTTCGGCGCGCGCGGCTGGCTCGACGACGTCGCGGCATACGTCGGGGAGCCGCCGCCGCTCACCGACGCCGAGCCGTGCCGCGCGTTCGCGTTCCGGACGCGGATCGAGGGCTACCGCTTCGAGAGCGGCTGGGAGCCGCACCCGGGTGAGCCCGGACGTGACCGCTGGCTCTCCTACGAGGCGAACCGCACCGCGCGGATGTTCGTCCTCCGTCACGACGACGACCGGCCGCGGCCATGGCTCGTGTACGTGCACGCGACCGCGATGGGCCGCCCCGAGATCGACACGTGGGTGCTGCGTGTGAAGCACCTCCACGAGACGCTCGGGCTCAACGTCGCGATGCCGTTGCTGCCGTTGCACGGCACGCGCGCTGCGCCGCGCGGTGTCGACGCGCAGTTCCCGACGGTCGACGTGCTCGACAACGTGCACGGACTCGCGCAGGCGGCGTGGGACGTGCGCCGGGTGCTGTCGTGGGTGCGCACCCAGGACCCGACCGCGATCGGCATCACGGGTCTGTCGCTCGGCGGGTACGTCACCGCGCTCGTCGCCGGCCTCGAGGAGCCCCTCGACTGTGTCATCCCGGGGATGCCGGCGGTCGACTTCCCGCGCGTCCTGCGTCGGCACACACCCCGCGAGGTGCGCGACCTCGAGGACTTCCGCATCCTGGGCGAGAAGAGCGACCTGCTGCACCGCGCCGTGTCGCCGCTGCTGCCCGTTCCCGCGACGCCTCGCGACCGCCGGTTCATCTACGCGGGCACCGCGGACCGGTTGCTCGACCCGCTCGAGCAGATCGTCGCGCTCTGGGAGCACTGGGACCGTCCCGAGACGAAGTGGGTGCACGCGGGGCACGTCGGTCATCTGCTCCACGACGGCGGCACGCGCTCGTTCGTGGAGGAGGTGCTCGCGCGCTGCCTGCCGCTCGACTGACGGTCAGCGCGCCGCGCGTGCGGGTGCGCGGGTCGCGCCCGCGGTCGCCTTCTTGGTCGGTGGCTTCGCCGGGGTGACGCCGGCCGCGTCGCGCAGACGCGTGACCGCGCGCTCGAAGCCGGTGGCGAGGTCCCACACGTCGGGAACGAGCTCGCGGCACGCGATCACGCCGAAGTCGACGTTCCCCATGTTGCTGAGCACGGTCAGGTTCAACCCGATCCCCTCGATGAGCGGTCCCATCGGGTAGACGGCGTCGACACGCGCGCCTGCGCAGTAGAGCGGCAGCGGCGGTCCGGGGACGTTCGACACGATGAGGTTCGCGAGCGGGCCGTGCCGGTCGGCGAGCCCGAAGTTCGAGTACACGCGCATCGCCGCGCTCACCAGGTTGGGAGACGTGTACTGCGCCCACGCCTGCAGCACGTCGACCCCGAACGCCTGCGACGACCGCTTCGAGCGCGTCGTGTCCTCGTGCACGAGGCGCAGCTGCTCCAGCGGATCGTCGACCTGGACGGGGAGCAGCGCGGTGATGATCGTCATCGCGTTCGTCACGCGCTCCTCGGACGGGTCCTGTGGGACGGCCATCGGGCACGCGGCGACGAGCGGACGGTCGGGGAGCGCGTCGTGCTCGCGCAGCCACTCGCGCAGGGACATCGCGCATGCCGCGAGGACGACGTCGTTCACCTTCGTCCCGGTCGCGTCCTTCGTCGCCTTCACGTCGGCGAGCGACACGCGTCCGTACGCGACGCTGCGGTGTGGCGTGATCGCCCCGTTGAACGGCGTGGCCGGACCCTGGCGTCGCCCGCCCGTCGCGCTGTCGGGTTGCGACCGCCGGTGGAGCTGGTGACGGACGAGACCCGTCGCCGTCTTCCACGTCGTCGCCGCGAGCCCGATCGGTCGCGTCACCAGCGACTCCAGCGCGGCCGGGACGAGCTCCACCTGCGACGGCACCCGTTCGGGCCGCCACTCCGCCGTCGCCGGCTCGGGGTGCGCGTCGGGCGTCAGGTCGAACAGGTGGACCATGAGGTCCGCGCCGGACACGCCGTCGATCGAGGAGTGGTGCAACTTCGCGACGATCGCGATGCGGCCGTGCTCCAGACCCTCGACGACCCACATCTCCCACAGCGGACGGTCACGGTCGAGCGGCCGGCTCGCGATGTTGCCGACGAGCCCGGCGAGCTCTCGCATCCCGCCCGGCGACGGCACCGCGACGCGGATCATGTGCGCGTCAAGGTCGAACGCCGGGTCCTCGACCCAGTACGGGTGGCCGAGGCCGAGTGGGACGGGCACGAGCCGCCGGCGGAACGGGGGCAGGAGGTGCAGCCGCTCGCGGACCATCTCCCGGAACCGGTCGAACGAGTAGCCGCCCGGCATCGTCGACGGGTCGAGCACGACCGTGCCGACGACGTGCATGTGCATCGCCGGCGTCTCGATGTAGAGCATCGCCGCGTCCATGCCCGACAGTCGCTTCACGGCGTTCCCCCTTCGATCGGCGTTCCCGAACTGGAGCCGTACCCGCCGGTGGCGGGTGATGCTCGGGCTGTCACGGCGAGCTCCCGGAGCTCGTCGAGCGCGTCGTGCAGGTCGGTGACGAGGCTCCGGAGGTCCGGCATGGCGTCGTCGCACGCGAGGAGCCCGACGTCGAGCCCGTCGAGATAGCTCCAGACCGTGATGTTGAGCCCCGCGTTCTCGAGGACGGGGCCGACGGAGAAGAGCTCGACGAGTTGCGCGCCCGCGACGTAGAGGGGCTCGGTCGGGCCGGGCACGTTCGAGACGACGAGGTTGACGGGCGGCCGGTGCCGGTTCGCGAGACGGAGGCGCGAGTAGGCCCGCACGGTCGCGCCGAACGGCAGCGGCGGCGTGAGCTCCGACCAGTCGGCCAGCATGGCGGGACCGAGCCGGGCGAGCTGGTCCTTGGCGGCCTGGGTGACCGCGTGGATCTCGGCGAGACGCGCGCGTGGGTCGTCGACGTGGACGGGCAGCGTCGTGAACAGGTTCGAGACGTTGTTCGCCGCGCTCGTGGGCGCGCTCGCCGGCGCGCGCGTCGAGACCGGGACGCTCGCGACGAGCGCGCGGTCGGGGAGCTCCCCGCGAGCGAGCAGGTACCGGCGCAGCGCGCCGGTACACAGCGCGAGCACGACGTCGTTGACCGTGCAGCCGAGCGCTTGCTTCAGCGTCTTGACGTCGGCCAGCGGGAGCGTCGTCGACACGAAACGTCGGCGCGGTGTGAGCGCGCGGTTGAACCGCAGCTTGGGGGTGGCGAACGGCAGCGGCGCGCTCGCGGCGCGCGCCCGGCGCCCGCGCGCGACGTTCACGAGTCCGCGCACCGTGCGCGTGATGAGCTCGGGAAGACCGGCGAGCGCGCGCAGCGCGTCGACGAGGGCGTCGACGACCAGGCGGACGCGAGACGGGACCGGCTCCGCTCGCCACCCTGGCGCGTCCCCGTCCTCCGGCCTGTCGGGCGCCTCGGGATCGCGGTCGAGGACGCCGACGAGGAGCTCGGCCGCGGTGACACCGTCGGCGATGCAGTGGTGGAGCTTCGCGACGAACGCAACCGTGCCGTCGGCGAGACCTTCGACGACGGACACCTCCCAGAGCGGGCGGTCGCGGGGCAGGGGACGGCTCGCGATCGACGAGACGACGTCGTCGAGCTGCGCCCGTGTCCCGGGGGAGGGCAGCACGACCCGTTGTAGGTGCGCGTCGAGGTCGAAGCCCGGGTCCGCGATCCACACCGGGTGGTTCAGGCGCCCGGGCACCTCGACGATCCGGCGCCGGAACGGCGGCAGCCGGTCGAGCCGCGCGCCGAGCACGTCGCGGAACCGCTCGAACGAGTACCCGCCGGGCACGCGCGACACGTCGAGGATCGCGATCTTCAACGTGTGCATGTGCTGGGACGGCGTCTCCATCGCGAGGAAGCCGGCGTCGATCCCCGCCATGCGCTCCATGACGGCCATTCTGACGCCGCGTCGACGCGTGAGCGATGGGTTCAGTCGGGCAGCATCGGTACGGAGAGGCCGTCGTCGCGGCCGAGCATGGCCGCTCGGGTGACGGCACGGGTGCCGAAGCGGTCGCGCACGTCGTCGAGCGCGGCGTCGAGCGTCCCGCGCGTCCGGCGGTCGAACGGCAGCGGGAGCTGGACGGCCTCGTCGTCGTCCAGGTTGCCGACCGACACGCCGACGAGCGTGATGCCCCGCTGCTCGATCAGGGGCGTCGCCGTCGCGAGCAGGTCACGCGCAACCGTCAGGATCGGGTCGGTCCGTGAGGTCGCGCGCGGGAGCGTGTGCGAGCGCGTCACCCGCGAGAAGTCGTCGAAGCGCAGTCGCAGCGTCACCGTCCGGCCGACGCGGTCCGCGGCGCGCATCCGTCGCGTGACGCGTTCGACGAGCCCGGCGAGATAGGTGTCGACGTCGTCGAGCGTGTGCGGCCCACGCCCGAGCGCGCGTTGTGACCCGATCGAGCCGCGCCGGCGGCCGACCGTCACCGGACGGGGGTCGAGGTTGTTGGCGAGCGCGTGCACGTGTCGGCCGCCCGCCTGGCCGAGCATGGCGACGAGCGACTCGACGCCCAGTCGCGCGACGTCGCCGACCTTGGTGATCCCGCGATCGTGCAACTTGGCGGCGGTGACGGGCCCGACACCCCACAGCCGCTCGACCGGCAACGGGTGCAGGAACTCGAGCTCGCCGTCGGGCGGGACGAGCAGCAGCCCGTCCGGCTTGGCGACCGCGCTCGCGACCTTGGCGAGGAACTTCGTGCGCGCGATGCCGACCGTGATCGGCAGCCCGACGCGCTCGCGCACCTCGCGCCGCAGCCGTGTCGCGATCTCGAGCGGCGTGCCCGCGACGCGGCGCAGGCCGCCGACGTCGAGGAACGCCTCGTCGATCGACAGTCCCTCGACGAGGGGTGTCGTGTCCTCGAACACGTCGAAGACCTCGCGGCTCGCGTCGGAGTACGCCGACATGCGGGGCGCGACGACGATGGCGTCCGGGCACAGCGTGCGGGCCTGCGCGGCGCCCATCGGCGTGCGCACACCGCACGCCTTCGCCTCGTAGCTCGCGGCGAGGACGACCCCCATCCCGACGATGACGGGCTTCCCGCGCAGACCGGGGTCGTCGCGCTGCTCGACCGACGCGTAGAACGAGTCGAGGTCGGCGTGGAGGATCGTGGCGTCGCCGCTCACGAACGCATGTTCGCACACCGCCGGCGGCCGAGCAGCGATGTCAGTGACGCTTCAATGAAGCGTCAGTCGGCCCACGACCGACTCACGCTTCACTGAAGCGTGACCGACCGCCCGCGTACGTCCGCCCGGACCGGTCGGCGCCGCTGTCGCGCGTGATCCGCGGTCACGGCGGCGAGGTAGCACACCGCGGCTGCGGCCATGATCGAGAAGCTGGGCGGGAGGCTGCCGTCCAGGTAGCTGACGACCAACCCGACCCAGACGACGAGCACGGCGAGCCCGCTCGAGAATGCCAGGCCGCGCCAGGGTTTGACCGTCAGCCGCCGCGCTGCGCCGGCCGGCGCGGCGAGCAACCCGACGAGCAGGAGGGCGCCGACGGCCTGGGTGGCCTCGGCCGCGCACACACCGACGAGCGCGAGGAACGCGATCCCGAGCGCGCGGACCGGCACGCCGCGCGCGTCGGCGACGGCCGCGTCCGCGCTCGCGAACAGCAAGGGCCGCGCGAGCACCAGCACGGCGAGGCAGACGGCGAGCCCGACGGCGGCGGCGACGTAGGCGTCGTTGGCGCTGAGCCCGAAGATCGACCCGAACAGGACGCTCACGCTCTTGGTGCCGCCCGCGCTGCGTGACGACTCTGCGTAGATCGTCATGAACAGCACGCCGAGGCCGAGGACCCAGGTGAAGACGTTGCCGATGACGACGTCGTCGGGCCGGCCACGCTGGCCCAGCACGCCCATCCCCGCGCCGACCGCCACGGTCGCGACGAACAGGCCGACGCGCGGGTCGACGCCGAACGCGAGCGCGGCGAGCGCGCCCGTGAACGCCACGTGGCTCAGCGCGTCGCCGCTGAACACCTGGCTGCGCAACACGACGAAGTACCCGACGGCGCCGCACGCGGCCGCGATGAGCGTCCCGGCGAGGAACGCGTGCTGCATGAACGGCGCGGTCAGCACGTCCGCACCCCGAGTCGCGATGCGGCGTGCGCGAGCACGTACACACCGAACGCGAACGTCGTGATCCAGAACCCGATGGGGTACGACGAGAAGTACCCGATTCCGAGCCCGAGCCACGTCACCGCGACCGCGAGGACGACCGACAGGACGATCCCGCGCCCGGGGCGCGACGTCAGGCGCTGCGCCGCGGCAGGTGGCGCGACGAGCAGCGCGAAGACGAGGAGCGACCCGGTGATCTGGCTCGCCTCGGCCACCGCGACGCCGAGGACCACGAGGAAGAGCGCGGACACGAGGCGTACGGGGAGGCCGCGCGCCTGCGCGACGTCGGCATCGACGGACGCGAACAGCAACGGCCGCGCGAGTGCCGTCAGTGCGGCGAGCGCGACGGCCGCGACGACCGCGAGCGTCACCACCTGTGCGCTCGTGATGCCGAGGAAGCTCCCGAACAGCAGGGCGTTCGTCTCGGTGAGGAGCCCCGCGTAGAGCGTCGCGAACAGGAACCCGCACGCGAGCGCGAACGCCTGCACGGTGCCGATCGCGGCCGACTCCTCGCCCCGCGCGCGTCCTCGCCCGGTGGACGCGGCCGCGATCACGAGCGCCGCGGTCACGCAGAACGCGTAGTAGCCGAGGTTCGCGCTCACGCCGAGCCAGACCGCGCCGGCCGCGCCCGGGAAGCCGACGAGCGCGAGCGTGTGACCGGCGAACGCCTCGCGGCGGAGCACCATGAACCAGCCGATCGCGCCGGCGAGGACGGCCACGACCGCTCCCGCTCGCAACGCGTTCACCATGAACTGGTGCTGGAGGAGCTGGCGCACGTCGTCGACGAGGTTCCACGACAGGTGCGCGACGTCCGCGCCGAGCAGCGCGCTCACGGATGCGGGTGTCCCGCGACGCGGTGGAGGTCGGGATGGTACGTCGCGACCTCGGGCTCGCCGACGACGACGAGCCGGCCGTCGCTCGCGTGCAGCACCTCGATCGGGGACCCGTAGAGCCGCGTGAGCGTGTCGCTCGTGATGACGTCCTCGGGCCGTCCACACCGCGCGCCACCACCCGCGAGGTACACGACGTGGTCGAGCGCGCCGACGATCGGGTTGACGTCGTGCGCGACGATCACGACGGTCACGCCCTGCTCGCGGCAGATCCGCTCGACGAGCGCCGCGACGCCGGCCTGGTTCGCGAGATCGAGGCTGTCGAGGGGTTCGTCGAGCAACAGCAGCGCGGGATCGCGCGCGAGCGCCTGCGCGATGAGGAGGCGCTGCTGCTCGCCACCGGAGCAGTCGCCGATCGGCCGGTCGGCGTAGTCGCCCGCGCCGACGAGGTCGACGAGCTCGGCGACACGCCGCCGGACGGCCCGGTCGCGTCGCGTACGGGGAAGCGGGATGCCCCACCGGTCGCCGTCGACGCCGAGACGCACGACGTCGACGCCACGGATCCGCAGGCCGGGGTCGAAGCTGCGGCGCTGGGGCAGGTACCCGATCTCGTCGCGCGCGTCACCGGGTGGTCGGCCGAGCACGCGGACGGTTCCGGCCGCGACGGGCACGACGCCGAGCAGGACCTTCAGCAGGGTGGACTTGCCGACGCCGTTCGGCCCGAGCACCGCGACGAGGTCGCCGCGCGCGATCTCGAGGTCGACGCCGCTCCAGATCGTTCGGTGGCCGACGCGCACGGCCGCCCCCCGGATCGTCACCGCGGCGTCGGCCGTCATCGGTGCACCGCCGTCGCGAGCGCGTCGCGCAGTGCAACGAGTTGGCGCGTCTGCCATGCCTCGAACGTCGCTCCGCGAGGTGTCAGGGTCTCGGTCATCCGGACGACCGGGATGCGTTCGGTGCGTGCAGCGTCGACGAGGCGCTGCACGTCTGGAGTGGAGTTCTGCGGGTTGAACACGAAGACCGCGATCTGCCTGCCGGTGATCTGGCGGTCGGCCGTCCGTTTGTCAGACGCGCTGGGGTCGTTGCCCTCGGAGATCGCGTCGAGGAAGGGCACCGGCGTGGCGAGGCGGACTCCGAGCGCAGGGACGATCGGCACGACGATGCTCTCCGAGGCTCCGATCGCGACGCCACGGAACCGATCGCGAATGGAGGCGATCGTGTCGTCGTACGCGCGCAGCCGCGTGTGCTCGAGGGTGTCGCGCTGTTGCTCGTAGTAGGCGGCGTGAGCCGGGTCGAGGCGGCCCAGGTCCCGCGCGACACGCGCGACGAACGCGTGGACCGACGCGGGGGAGTACCACTGGTGGGGATTGCCGCCCGCGTGCACGCCGACGAGATCGCCGACGTCGAGGACGACGCGCCCGCGCTCGGGGTTCGCCGCGAGCAGCTTGCGGGCCCACGCGTCGTACCCGATGCCGTTCACCACGACGTAGTCCGCGGTCGCGAAGCGGCGCGCGTCCGCGGGGGTGGGCTCGTAGTCGTGGGGATCGACGGCGGGGTTCGTGATGATGCTGGCCACGTCGGCCTTCGTCCCGGCGATCTGTGCGACGAGGCTTCCCCAGGTGTTCTCGGCCGCGACGACCGCGAGCCGCCCGCCCGCCCCGGCCGACGGCGAGCCGCCGACACGGCAACCGCCCAGCGCGACGGCGCACGTCGCGAGCAGGGCGGTCCCGAGGGGAATGAGGCTCGTTCTCACCATGGCGAACGTACGAGACTGAGTCTCATTCGGTCAAGCGAACGAGAACCAACCTCATTTCACCGGTGACGTGCACGCTATGATCGCGAGGTGTCGCCCGACGTCCACGAAGCCGCAGGCGCGCGGCTGCGCGCGCTGGACGGCCGCTACACGGACGCGCGACGGAGGCTGGTCGAGGTCCTCGCCGCGGCCGGGCAGCCGTTGACGGTCGGGGAGATCGTCGAGCGCAGTGCACTCCCGGTCAGCTCGGTCTACCGGAACCTCACGGTGCTCGAGGAGGCCGGGCTCGTGCACCGGCTCGCCGGTCACACCGAGTTCACGCGCTTCGAGCTGGCGGAGGACCTGCTCGGCCACCATCACCACCTCGCGTGCACCGCGTGCGGCGCGATGACCGACGTCCGCCTGCCGGCGGCCGTCGAGGCGGAGCTCACCCGTGCGCTCGCGCGGGTCGCGCGCCGTCAGCGGTTCTCGATCGACGCGCACCGGCTCGACGTCGTCGGCCTCTGCGCGTCCTGCGCGACGACGGGCTGAGGAAGCGCCCGGCGATCCCGGGGGACCGCCGGGCGGCAACCGGTGAGCGGGACGTCAGCGACCCGACGCGCGCGACCGCTCGCACGGCACGCAGTTGCGCGCGTGGGGAATGACCTCGAGGCGGGCCGCGAGGATCGTCCCGCCGCAACGCGCGCAGCGGCCGTACGACCCGTCGTCGATGCGCGCGAGCGCGTCGTCGATCTCCTGGAGCGCCTCGCGGCCGCGGGCGTCCAGGTCCTCGAGGAGCTCGCGCTCGAGCTGCTCGTCGGCGTCGGTGACCGTCGCGAGATCGTCGAGCGCTTCGACGCGCTGCGACGACTGCTGGAGCAGCGCGTGGCGCTGCTCCACCAGCAGCTCGCGGAACGTGTCGAGCGTCGCCGGGGTGACCTCGCCGTGCGAGGCATCGGCAACGCCGGGAACGTCGGCGCGCCGGGGCGCCGCGGGGGACGCGTGCATGGGGAACCTCCTGGTGTCGCGCGCGCGACGAGCGCGCGGAACGGGCCTGAACGGAGCGGTCAGGCCGCGGGAGGCGCGCCGAGGAGGAGCGATCGCCAGTCGTCGCCCGCGTCCCAGAGGACCCGGCGCGACGGCACGACGTGGAGGCGCCGGTGTGCGAGCGTGAACGCGGCCGCGACGGCCACCGACGCGACTGCGACGGCGGGCTCCCACGGCGTGCTGACACCGGCGCTGCGCAGCGCGCGCACCGCAGGGACCGGGACCGCGACGTGGTGGTCCGGCGACGTGTGACCCGTGTGCGCGGCTGCGCGGTGGTCCTCGGCCGCGACGCGCACCGCGATCTGCGTCGCGAGCGCGCCGAGCGCGAGCGCGACGATCAGGAGGAGGATCCGCCGCCGAACCATGCCTCGATGGTACCGGAACCGTTCCGTCAGACGCGTTCGAGCTCGTCGCGCTCCGGAACACGCGGCGGGTCGAGCGCGACGCCGCGCAACACCGCGAGCAGCGTCGCCATCGCGACGAGCACCGCGCCGGTGATCGCGGCCGCGGCCGCCGCGAACGCGCCGCCGAGATCGACGGTGTCGACGTCGTTGCGACGGATGGCGACGACCGTTACCGCGAGCCCGACGAACGCGATCACGAGCAGCGCGAGGCCCGCGGACGCGAACCACGGTGTGGCGCTCGGCCCGCGCGTCTCGCGCCGCTCGTCGAGCCCGCGACCGATGAAGACGGTGAGGACGGTGGACGCCCACGCCGTCACGACGAGGACCGCGCCGATCGGGTCGCTCGCCCGGTGGCTCGCGGTCGCGACGACCGCGACGCCGATCGCTCCCGCGTAGAGCGCGCCCAGCATCCCGACGAGGCTGCGCCAGCGGCTGGGCGCGACGAGCACGGCGCCGACCGCGAGCGACATCGCCACGGTCGTGTGGCCGCTCGGGAACGACGGCGTCCGACCGAGCGCGTCGACGACGCCGAGATCGGGCCGGGGCAGCACGAAGTGCTTGAGGATCTCCGACGTGAGCGTCGCCCCCGCCATCACGATCCCGGCGCCGACGGCGAGACGGGGCCGTCCCCGTAGCAACGCGACGAGCACGATTGCGCCGCCGAGCAGCGCGACGGACGCGACGTCGATCGTCGTCAGGAGCCGGTGGGCGGCGTGCACGGTCTCGATCCGCAGCGCATGACGACCCCGGACCGCGGTCGCGTCGAGCCGCTGGCCCCAAGCGGTGCGGACCGCGAACAGGTAGAGCGCGACGAAGAGGAGGACGGAGACGGCCGCGGTCGTCTCCAAGGCCCGCTGCTTCACCGCGCGGGAGGCCGGCTGGCTGCTCATCGGGGTTCTCGGGACGCTAGTGCGCAGGCGCCGACGCGGTGACCGCGGGTGGGTGCCCCGGTCTCGACCGTCGGTGGGCGATCCGATACAACGTTCGCCGATGGCCTCACGCCGGGTGCGGATCCCGTATGTCGCCGCGCTCGACGGCGTGCGCGGCGTCGCGGTCGCGGGTGTGCTGCTGTTCCACGGCGGGCACCTGACCGGTGGGTACCTCGGCGTCGACCTCTTCTTCGTCCTGTCCGGCTTCCTCATCACGTCGTTGCTCCTCGCGGAATCGGAGCAGACGGGCGAGATCGCGCTGCGTGGCTTCTGGTCGCGCCGCGCCCGTCGGCTGCTCCCCGCGCTCGGTGCGATGCTCGTCTTCGTCGTCATCTACGCGACGTTCGTCGCCGCGCCCGCGGAGCTGTCACGAATCCGTGGTGACGCCCTCGCGACCATCGGCTACGTCGCGAACTGGCGTGACGTGCTGTCGCACTTCGACTACTGGGCGCTGTTCAGCGCGCCATCGCCACTCGAGCACACGTGGAGCCTCGCGATCGAGGAGCAGTTCTACGTCGTGTGGCCGCTCCTGTTCACCGCGGTCCTGTGGTGGGGCGCGCGTCGCGGGAGCGGGCGGCGCGAGGTGCGCGCGACGGCGAAGCGCATCGTGGCGCTCTCGGCCGTGCTCGCGGTCGCGTCCGGGTTGCTCGGGTTCGTCCTGTACGAGGCGGTCGGGACGAACCGCGTCTACTACGGCACCGACACGCGCGCCGCGGCGATCCTCCTGGGCGCGGGCCTCGCCGCGTTGCTGGCGCTGCGAGGACCGGCGCGGACCCGCGCGGGCCGGTGGCTCGTGGAGATCGTCGGGCTCGGCGGGGTCGCGGTCCTCGCGTACGCGTGGGCCGCGCTCGGCGGCGCGAACCCGCGTCTGTACGAGGGCGGTCTGTTCGCGTGCTCGCTCGCGGGCGCGGCCGTGATCGCGGCCGCGACGCATCCGCAACCGGGCCCGATCGCGCGTGTGTTCCAGCTCCGGCCGCTCGTGCTGCTCGGGCTCATCAGCTACGGCGTGTACCTGTGGCACTGGCCCGTGTTCGTGTGGGTCGACGCGCAGCGCACCGGTCTCGACGGCTGGACGTTGTTCGTCGTGCAGGTCGCCGTCACGCTCGCGATCTCGATCGCGTCGTTCTTCCTGCTGGAGCGGCCCATCCGTCACGGCGCACTGCGCGCCCCGCAGTGGCGCGTCATCACGCCCGTCGCGGCGACGGCACTCGTCATCGCCGTCGTCGCGTCCACCGCCGGCTACGTCGCACCCGTCGACAGCGCGACCGCGACGGCAGCCGCGACGCAGGGCTCGCTCCCGAGCGCCATCGCGGCGGCACGCGCGTACCCGGCAGCGATGCGCGTCGAGGTGGTCGGCAACTCCGTCGCGTTCTTCCTCGCCCGCGAGGGCTTCGGCGCGATCCAGACGGAGCCGCGCATGGTCGTGCACAACGGCGCGTTCCCGGGTTGCGTCTATCCCCCCAGCCCGTACACGCGCACCGACGCGAACAGCCCGCGGCATCCCACGGTGAACTGCAGCGCGTACTGGGCGAACGACATCGAGCAGTTCCGTCCCCAGGTCGTGTTCCTGACGTTGGGTGACACCGCGGGCCAGTACCTCGTGAACGGTCAGTGGCTCGAGCCGTGCACGGCCGGGTACGCGCGCTGGTTCGAGAGCGCGACGCACGACGCGATCGACGTGCTCACCAAGCGCGGTGCGCACCTCGTCATCGCGACGACGGCACCCAACCAGATCTTCGGGCAGCCGGACACCTTCTACAAGGAGGCGGCCTGCGTCAACGACCTCGAGCGCAAGGTCGCGGCGAACGATCCGCGCGTCTCCGTCATCGACCTCGCGGCGTACATCTGCCGGGCGAACGGCACGTGCCGTCAATTGCAGAACGGCATCCGTCTGCGTCCGGACTCGGTCCACTACCGCCATGAAGGCGCGCGGATCCTCGCGACCTGGATGTTCCCGCAGCTCGGGTTGAGGACGGCGGACGGAAGGCCGGGCTGGGTCGTGTCGAACGGCTCACCGCCACTCCCCGCGTTGCAGCACGTCGGCGCCGGCGCCGACTGACTCCGCGCGCCGCGTAAGGTTTCCGCGCCTCACGCACACGCGACGCGAAAGGACGGGGATGGCGCAGCGCGACTGGATCACCGACGCGCGAACGTTGTGGGAACTGCTCGAGCAGCGCGCGAATCGCGACGGTGAGCGCGTCATGCTCGTCGACGAGCAGGAGCGCAGCGTGACGTTCGCCGGGTTCCGCGACCGCGCGCTGCGTGTTGCCGCCGGGCTGCGCGACCTCGGGATCGGTGAGGGGACGCCGGTGTCGTGGCAGCTCCCGAGCCGGATCGACACGATCGTCCTGTCGATGGCCCTGTCGCGCCTCGGCGCGGTGCAGAGCCCGATCATCCATCTGTACCGCGACCGCGAGGTCGGGTTCGCGCTGCGCCAGACGGGCTCCGCGCTGTTCGCCGTCCCCGGCGTGTGGCGCGGGTTCGACTACCCGGATCTCGCGCGCCGGGTGACGGACGGCATGGAGCAGCCGCCGCGCGTGCTCGTGGTGGACGACGGGCTCCCCGAAGGCGACCCGTCCTCGTTGCCGCCCGCGCCCGACGTCGCGGCGGGCGAGGACGCGCCCGTGCGCTGGATCTACTACACGTCCGGGAGCACCGCGGATCCGAAGGGCGTCCGCCACACCGACCAGACGCTGATGGCTGCGGGCCGCGGGCTCGCACACGCGCTCGACATGTCACGCGACGACGTCGGCAGCATCGCGTTCCCGTACGCGCACATCGCGGGACCGGACTACCTCGTGATGATGCTCACCGTCGGGATGGGATCGGTCGTCGTCGAGGCCTTCTCGATGGACGTCCTGCCGTTCTACCGGGAGCACGGCGTCACGATGGCGGGTGGCAGCACCGCGTTCTACGTCGCGTTCCTCACCGAGCAGCGCAAGCACCCGGGCGAGTCGATCCTGCCGTCGCTGCGCATGCTGACGGGCGGTGGCGCGCCGAAGCCGCCCGAGATCCACTACGAGGTACAGCGCGAGATCGGTGGGCGGGGCGTCGTGCACGGCTACGGCATGACCGAGGTGCCGATGATCGCGAACGGCTCGCCGCACGACACCGACGAGCAGCTCGCGAACACCGACGGCGCCCCGATCCTCGGAGCCGAGATCCGCGTCGTGAAGCTCGACGGCACGATCGGCGGTCCCGACGAGGAGGGCGAGATCCGCGTCCGCGGCCCGATGGTGATGCGCGGCTACACCGACGCGTCGCTGAACGGCGAGGCGTTCGACGACGAAGGGTTCTTCCGGACCGGGGATCTCGGGAAGCTGCGCGCGGACGGTCACGTCGTCCTGACCGGCAGGCTGAAGGACGTGATCATCCGCAAGGGCGAGAACGTGAGCGCGAAGGAGATCGAGGACGTCCTCTACACGCATCCGAAGGTGGAGGAGGTCGCGGTCATCGGCTTGCCGGACCGAGAACGCGGCGAACGCGTCTGCGCCGTCGTGCAGGTGGCCGCGGACGCCGACGTGCTGACGTTCGACGAGATGGTCGCGTTCTGCCGCGAGGCCGGCTTGATGACGCAGAAGATCCCGGAGCAGCTCGAGGTCCGCACCGACATGCCACGCGCCTCGATCGGCAAGATCGTGAAGACGAAGCTGCGCGCCGAGTACGCCGAGAAGCCCTGGACGCCGCGGTCGTGACGCGCGCGCGCGTTGCGGCGGTGCTCGCAGCGGCGCTCACACTCTCGTTCGCGGCGGCGGCCGCACCCGGCGGCGCCACGCCGGTGCCCTCGCCGCGTGCACCGACGCGCGCCGCGGCGACGCGCGTCGCGGTGTCGACGCCGACCGCAGTCGGCCGGCGCATGTCACTGCGATCGCGCGTGCCGTCGTCGGTGCACGCGGCCTCGACGACGAGCCCGTTCGTCGCGACCGAGTATCCGTGCACGGGCGCGTCGCAGAGCGAGGTCGTCCCGAGCGGCGTGCACGCGCTCGCGGTCGAGATGTTCGGCGGTGACGGTGCCGCGACCGCCGGCGCGGCCGGCGGCAAGGGCAGCTTCGTGACGGCCTCGTTCGCGGTGACACCCGGCGAGACGCTCGCGCTCGACGTCGGGTGCGCGGGCGTGGCGCCGTCCGCCGGCGCGCCGCGTGGCGGCACGGGCGGCTTCGGGTACGCGACCGGGGGCGCGGGCGGCGCAGGTGTGGCGAACGGCGACGGCGGCGCGGGTGGTGGCGGCGCCTCCGCGGTGCGGCGCGCGACGACGCCGCTGCTCGTCGCGTCCGGCGGTGGCGGCGCGGGCGCGGGGGCCACGGGCGCGGGCACGGGCGGCGACGGCGACCACGCGGGCGAGTCGACGACGGCGGGCGCGCCGGTGAGCGGCGGCGCGGCGGGCGCCGGGTCGGTGCCCGGTGCCGGCGGTGTGCCGGGCGGCGCGGGAGGGTCGGGCGCGGCCGGGGGCGACGGCGGCTCCACGGGACTCGCGCCCGTCGGCGGCGGTGGCGGCGGCGCGGGTGCGGCGGGTGGTGGTGGCGGCGGCTCGGGCGACTCGGGGACGTCGGTCGGTGCGGGCGGTGGCGGCGGCGCGAGCGCGTCGCCGAGATCGGGCATCGCGTACGGGGCGGGCGGGACCGGCAACGGCTCGGCCGGCGACGGCGCGCTCGTGACGGTCTCGGTGCAGCCCGTCAGCCAGATGCGCTACGAGCCGGGCGCGAGCGCGTACCGCGGCGTCGCGTCGGCGTTCGACTCGTCGGGCGGCTACGTGGTGGACGGGAGCGGCGCGGTGACGACGTTCGCGCAGGGCGGTGACCCTGCGCCGCCGGCAGCGACGGGGATGGCGCGCTGGTCGAGCTGGGACATCGTCCGCGGGATCGCGACGATGCCGGACGGTCACGGCGGCTTCACGCTGGACGGCTGGGGTGGCCTCCACCCGTTCGCGATCGCCGGATCGAGCCCGCCCGCGATCAGCGGCGCGGCGTACTGGAAGGGATGGGACATCGCGCGCGGCGTCACGATCCTGCCCGACGGCACCGGCGGGTACGTCGTCGACGGATGGGGTGCACTGCACCCGTTCGCGATCGGTGCGAACCCGCCCCCGCCGCGGTTGACGAACGGACCGTCGTGGCGGGGATGGGACATCGCGCGCGGCGTGACGATCGCTCACGAGCTCGGGAGCGAGCTCGGCGGCTACGTGCTCGACGCGTGGGGTGTGCTGCATCCGGTCGGCGCGCTGGAGCTGCAGGTGACCGGGGGAGTGCTGCGTGACTACGCGGTGCCGCCCGCGACGGGCGGCGCCTACTGGCGCGGGTGGGACATCGCGCGCGGCGTCGTCGCGTTCCCGGCGGGGAGCAGCAGCTTCGGCGGGGTGGTGCTCGACGCGTGGGGCGGTCTGCACCCGTACGCGTCGGCCGGCGTGCAGTAGCGCGCGGGCGCTCGCCGATGCAGCGCGTCGTCGTGGTCGGCTCGGGTGGCGCGGGCAAGTCGACGTTCAGCCGGCGCCTCGGCGCGCTGACTGGTCTGCCCGTGGTGCACCTCGACGATCTGTACTGGCGGCCCGGTTGGGAGCCGACGCCCGTCGACGAGTGGCGTGCCGTGCAGGCGCGTGTGGTTACCGAACCGAGGTGGATCGTCGACGGGAACTACTCCGCGACGCTCGACGTGCGGCTCGAACGCGCCGACACCGTCGTGTTCCTCGACTTCCCGCGCGCGCTGTGCCTGTCACGCGCGTTGTGGCGTGTCGCGCGCAACCACGGTCGCGCGGTGCAGGCGGCGGGTTGCCCCGAGCGGTTCGACGGCGAGTTCATCCGGTGGATCTGGTCCTACCGGACGCGCAGCCGGCCGCGTGTCCTGGACGCGATCGCCCGCCATCGTTCGCATCTCGACCTCGTCTGCCTCACGCGTCCGCGCGACGCGCGACGTTGGCTCGCTTCCTCCGGCGACGGATGACGCGCAGTGTCGGCAGCACCAGCGCGCCCGCGAGCGCGGGGAGGAACGTGCCCAGCCCGCGATACGCGAGCGCGCCGGCGAGCGCCGTCGCGTGGTGGACGTCGTAGGACGACAGCACCGCAGGCAGCGCGGTCTCGACGACGCCGAGCCCCGCGGGCAGCAGCGGGACGCCGGTCGCGAGCACCGCGACCGTGTACGCCAGCAGCAGCACGTCCGGCCGCACGACGGCGCCCGCGGCGACGAGGCAGAAGAACAGGCACAGCCCGTCGCACGCCCACGCGGCCAGCGCGATCGCGACGACGACCACCACGTCGGTGCGCGTCGGTGTGATCGTGCGCGCGTCCGTGTACCAGCGCGACCCGCGCGCGCGACGCTCCTCGACCGGGACCCGGCGATCGCGTGGCGCGAGCACCCCGAGCCGGACGCTGACCCATTGCACGACCGTCTCGCGCCGGGCGAGCGCGATGACGAGCGCGAGCACGAACAGCATGAAGGCCGCGACGCCCAGCAGCGTGCCGCGCTCGTCGCCGGGAACGTCGCCGACCGTGGAGGCCACGAGGATCGCGCACCCCGTGATGAGCCACAGCGTCCCGTTCGCGTACCACTCCGAGAAGATGAGGGTGAGCGCGGCGCGCCGCCGGGTGAGACCACGGCGGGTCAGCTCCGCGCTCGCCAGCACCATCCCCTCGGCCGGCGACGCCGGCGTGATCAACCCGAGCCCGAACACGACGAGCCCCAGTCGCAGCGCGGCGTTGGGTGCGAGGTCCGCGTCGCGACCGGCGAGCCGGTGGAGCTGCCACGACAGCAGCACGTAGCTCGCGGCCTCGGCCCCGATCCCGGCCAGCAGCCACCGGCCGTCGACGTCGGCGAGCGCGTCGCTCGCGTCCGAGAGCCCGCCCGCGAGCTGGATCGCGACGAACAGCGCGAGCCCGGCGAGCACGAGCCCGATCACGAACCGGAACAACGTGCGCCGTCGCGAGCGTTCGGTCGGTTCGTCCGCGCCGGTGATCACGACTGCGGGCCCTCGCGCGGCAGGGCGCGCGTCAGACTTGGGCCGAGGAGGTCGTCATGGCACACGAGATCACGAAGACCGACGACGAGTGGAAGCAGGAGCTCGGCGCCGAGCGCTACCACGTGCTGCGCCAGGCGGGGACCGAACCGCCGTTCAGCGGCGAGTACGTGCACACCAAGGACGACGGTAGCTACCGGTGCGCCGCGTGCGGTGCAGTCCTGTTCCGCTCGGACGACAAGTTCGACTCGGGCACGGGCTGGCCGAGCTTCACGCAGCCCGCGGTCGCCGACGCGCTCGAGCTCGTCGAGGACCGCAGCCACGGCATGGTCCGCACGGAGGTGCGCTGCCGCAGGTGCGGATCCCACCTCGGGCACGTGTTCGACGACGGCCCGCGCCCGACCGGGCTGCGGTACTGCATGAACTCGCTGGCGCTGGACCTCGATCGGGACGCCGACCACACAGGGTGAGATTCCGCTCAAGCCCCTGGTAGCGGGCACCGATAACCAGCTCAGCGAGTCTCAGGAAAAAGGCAAACCCGCCGGGAGGCGGGGACGCAAAGTCACGGGGCCCATCCCGCCTCGCCGACGACGGCGTGACGGACGGCCGGCCGGACTACCCCGAGGACGTGAACCCCGGTGACGGGGGGAGCCCGACGGGCGAGACCACGGACTCGCACCCGGAACATCCCGACCCATCACAAGGGGGCACGCGAGTGCTGCAGAACACCCTGAAGAACCTCAGGGCCCGTCGTGACGGGGAGGAGGGGTTCACGCTCATCGAGCTCATGGTCGTGGTGCTGATCATTGCCATCCTCATCGCCATCGCCATCCCCACCTTCCTCGGTGCGAAGAGCCGGGCCCAGGACAAGCAGGCACAGTCCGACGTGCGGAACGCGCTGACGGCTGCGAAGACGGTCTTCACCGACGCGCAGACGTACGCCAACGCCACGGGTACGGCGACGAACCCGAACACGAGCACGGCGGGGATGTCGCAGGTCGAGCCGTCGTTGAACTACGACCTGACGCAGTCGACGGACCCGAAGACGGTTGCCGTCGAGGCGATCTCGACGGGCGCGAACGGTTCGACGTACGACGAGATCCTCCTCGTCGCCCGTTCGAACGACAACAAGTGCTGGGCGATCAGCGACATCCAGGGCGCCGCGGCGCCTCAGGGTCGCACCGTCGGCACGGCGTACGCGTCGTTCGGTGACACGAACGGTGCGTGCACGCTCCAAGCGGCGAGCAACGCGACCTGGGCGAGCGCCTGGTCGTAACCCGAACCCGACCAACGCCGAACGAGAGGGCCCGGAGGTTCGCCTCCGGGCCCTTCGGCGTGTGCGGGGAAATCGTCGCAGGATTCGCGCGCACCGCGTTCAACCTTTGCGCTGCGCACGCCGATACCCCACCTGTCGTCCCGCTCTCTCCGGAGGAAGAACACTCCATGGGTGCACTGCAGATCATCGGACTCGTCGTCGTCGCCGGCCTCATCGGGCTGCTCGTGAAGATGCGCCGCTCGAACAGCGCGCCGGCGACGCGTCGCACGCGCTGACGCGCGCGAACACGGTCGCCGGGCTCAACCTCGCCCGCACGCGCGCCGACGCGTAGACCGTGAACGTGGCGACCGCCGTCATCGCAGGGATCTTCGGGCTGCTCGTCGGCTCGTTCCTCAACGTCGTGATCTGGCGGGTGCCACGCAAGGAGTCGGTCGTGAGGCCGGCGTCGCACTGCCCCGAGTGCGACGCTCCGGTCCGCCCGTACGACAACGTGCCCGTGCTGTCGTGGGTCGTCCTGCGTGGGCGCTGCCGCGACTGCCACGCGCCCATCCCCGTCCGCTACCCGCTCGTCGAGCTCGCGTGCGGCGCGCTGTGGGCGGGGCTGGGGTGGCGCTTCGCCGGGTCGTGGGCGCTCCCCGCCTTCCTCGTCCTCGGCGCCGGGCTGCTCGCGCTGTCGGTCATCGACCTCGAGCACTACCTGCTCCCGAACCGGGTCGTGTACCCGCTCGGGATCGCGTGCGCGGTGCTCCTCGCCGTCGGCGCGGTCGGTGACGGCGACCCGGCCCGCTGGCTGCGGGCGCTCGCGGCCGGCGCGGTCGCGTTCGTCGCCTTCTTCACCATCCACCTCGTCTCGCCGCGCGGGATGGGGTTCGGCGACGTCCGCCTCTCGTTCGTGCTCGGGCTCGCGCTCGGCTGGCTCGGGTGGGGCTATGTCGCGCTCGGCCTCTTCCTCGGGTTCGTCTACGGCGCGGTCGTCGGCGTCGGGCTCATCGTGACGCGGCTGCGGTCCCGCCGGGACCACGTCCCCTTCGGCCCCTTCCTCGCCGCGGGCACGCTCACCGCGGCGCTGTGGGGTCACCTCATCCTCGACTGGTACCTCCACCGGTAGAGATGCGGCACTGACGTACGCATTGCGTAGGTCAGTGCCGCATCGTTCATTCCTGCCGCGTGCCGCACCCCCTCGTGCGCGCGCCACGCTTCGCGCGAACGACTCAAGTCGAGGGGGCGGAAATGACGACGCTTCCTGCAGGTCTTCGCCGGGGGACCCGCGCCGAACCTTCCGGGCTGATGGCGCTGTTGACTGGTGTTGCTAGTGAACAGTACTGTGCTCGGAGTCAAAGAGGGGTAGGTAGCGTGACATTTGCGATGCCTGAGCGTGGCCTGCTCACCGTGCGTGAGGTGGCCGCGGAGATGCGGGTGTCGACGATGACCGTGTACCGGCTCATCAAGGCCGGCGAGCTCCCCGCGATCCGGGTCGGGAAGCACTTCCGGATCAAGGGCGGGGACCTGCTGGCGTACCTCGACAGCCGGATCGTCGGCGGCGCGCCGCCCGTCCGGCCCGCACCGCCGGCAGCCGACGGCATGCGAGACGTGCGAGGGGGCTCGTGGCCCGGCGGGTGATCGGGCTCGACGTCGGCACGAACGCGGTACGGGTCGCCGAGATCGAGGTCGGCCCGTCGCCGGTCCTGCGCGCCTTCGGTCAGGTCGCGCTCCCGCCCGAGGCGATGCGCGAGGGCGAGATCGTCGACCCCGGCGCGGTCACCGCCGCGATCGAGCGCCTCTGGCGCGAGCTCGGGCTACGCAAGGGTGAGGTCCGCGTCGGGATCGCGAGCCCGCGCGTGATCGTCCGCCCGGTCGAGCTGCCCGCGATGCCCGAGGAGGACCTCGCGGGCGCGTTGCGCTTCCAGGCCCAGGAGCTCATCCCGATCCCGATCGACGAGGCCGTCTTCGACTTCCAGGTCCTCGACACCATGCCGCCGCTCGAGGGCGAGGAGGGGACGGGAACGAGTCGCGTCCTGCTCGCCGCCGCGCACCGCGAGACGGTCACGCGACTCGTCGACGCCGTCCGGGCCGCCGGGCTGCGCGCGGCCGCGATCGACGTCGTGCCGCTCGCGCTCGTCCGCGCGCTGACGATCGTGCCGACCGACGACACCGCGCCCGGCGCGGAGGCGATCGTGTCGATGGGTGGCGGCACGACCGTGGTCGTCGTCCACGAGGCCGGGCTGCCGCGCTTCGTCCGCATCCTCGGCGCGGGTGGCCGCGTCCTCACCGACGCGGTCGCGCGCGACCTCGACCTTCCCGCCGAGACCGCGGAGTCCGTGAAGCGCCAGGGCGACCTCGCGCCTGACGACCTCGGCGCCCGTGCCCGCGCCGCGATCGAGCGGCCGCTCAGCGACCTCCTCGAGGAGGTCCGCAGCTCGATCGACTACTACCGCACGCAACCGGGCGCCGCGCCGCTGCGCCGCGCGCTGATCACCGGTGGGTCCTCACGACTGTCCGGCATCGTCGACCGGTTGTCGAGCGTGCTCGGCGTCCCCGTGGAGGAGGCGCGCCCGCGTGACCACGTCGTGGTCGCGGACATCGGGTTCCCGCCCGAGGAGCTGCCCGCGCTCGACCCGTACCTCGTGGTGCCCATCGGGCTCGCGTTCGGCGGCATCGGCGCGACACGCCGGATCAACCTCACGACGGTCGTGCGTCGCGTCGAGGTGGACCGCCGTCTCGTCGGCGCGCTCGCCGCCTGTCTCGTCGCGCTGATCGTCCTGCTCGGCTTCCTCACCGTGAAGAAGTCGAACGACGTGTCGAACGCGAAGGACGACCTGAAGACCGTGCAGCAGTCGAACACGCAGCTGCAGGCGGAGATCACCCGTCTCGGTGGCGTGCAGGCCGACCAGCGCCAGGTCGAGGCGATGAAGGCACAGGTGACGCAGCTCCTGCAGAACGACGTGTCGTGGGGAACGCTGCTGCAGGGCATCGCGCGCGTCATCCCGGACGACGTCTGGCTGACGAGCTTCCAGGGCACGCAGAGCAAGACCGCGACGGCCGCGCCGTCGTCGGCCGCGAACACCGCGGCCGGCATCTCGGGCAGCGCCGCCACGACGACGACGTCGGGCTCGTCGGGTGCGACGACGTCGACGACCGCGCCGGGAGCCGTGCCCGCGGGCGGGCCGACGGGCACGCTCACGTTCAGCGCGACCGGCCTGGACTTCACGTCGGTCGCGTCGTGGATCCAGCGCATCTCGGACATCCCCGCGCTGTCGAACGTGTGGGTGTCGTCCGCGAGCCGCGGCGGACAGGGTCAGTCCGGCGCGGGCGCGGGCGCAGGCTCGACGGGCCAGAACCTCGTGACGTTCTCGTCGACCGCGACGTTCAACGCGAACGCGCGCTCGAACCGTCTCCAGCAGCTGGAGCAGGGGGACGGATGAGCCCGGCGATGACGAAGCGGATCGTCCCGATCGCCGCCGCGGCGCTCGCCGTGCTGATCGTGCTCGTGTGGTACTTCGGCTTCTACTCGCCGAAGAGCCACGACCTCTCGAAGGTCCATCAGGACACCGACGCCGCGCAGCAGAGCCAGCAGACGTTGCGCGCGCAGCTGAGCAACCTGCGCGGTCTCGAGGCGAACCGCACGAAGGAGCAGGCCCAGCTCCAGCAGCTCTCGGCCGCGGTCCCGGCGACGCCCGATCTCGCGAGCTTCATCCTGCAGGCGAACGACATCGCGACCCAGGCGGGTGTCAACTGGTTGCAGGTCTCGCCGTCGCCGCCGACCGCGGGCACCGCCGGCGCGCCGACGACGATCAACGTCACGATGCAGCTGCAGGGTGGGTTCTTCCAGGTGTTCGACTACCTGAACCGGCTCGAGGACATGCAGCGACTCTTCCTCGTCGACACGGTGAACATCTCGTCGAGTGGCGGCGGCCAGAGCGGCGCATCGGGGGGCGTGACGTCCGACCCGACGCTCTCGATGTCGATCACGGGCCGGATGTTCACGCGTGCGGTGCCGGCGGCACCGGGTGGTGCGGCGGGCGGCACCGGCGGGCCGGGTGGCACCGGCGGGACGGGTGGCACGGGCACGACGCCGACGACGCCCACGACGTCCGGGACGACCACGACCACGGCGTCGTCCACGACGACGCAGAGCACGCAGGTCGGCTGACATGGCGGCGACACGCAACGTCTCGTCCGACACGAAGCGGGTCATGATGATCGGCGGGGTCGGCCTCGTCGTGATCCTCGGCCTGCTCGCGTTCTCCCTGTCTCGCGGGGGCGGCTCGTCGTCGTCGCCGCCGACG
>Ga0070739_10002050_pt1 | contig 28121 bp, 19 predicted proteins | sample Coa_R1_7_FD_66445 | JGI IMG/M metagenome (GOLD analysis project Ga0070739, IMG submission 66445) | Surface soil microbial communities from Centralia Pennsylvania, which are recovering from an underground coalmine fire - Coalmine... | ecosystem: Environmental > Terrestrial > Soil > Unclassified ...
TAATCGTAGCCGAACATGCGCAGCGTGGAGACAAATTCGCGCCACCACCGTTCGCCGTGGCCGTAGCCGCAGGTGCGGAAAATCCACGCACGATTCCGTTCCTCGGTATAAGGCTTGGTATCGAGCACGCCGGTGCGCGGAAGATTGCGATCGTAGATCTGCGTGTCCTTGGCGTGCACATGGAAAATGGCGTCCCCGAGCACGGGGATCGCGGCCACTGGATCAATACCCTGCCAGAACATGTGGCTGGGATCGTAATTGCAGCCTACGTTCGGCCCCGCGATCTCGCGCAGGCGTAAGAGCGTCTCGGGGCTGTAGACCACGAATCCGGGATGCATCTCGATCGCGATCTTTACGCCGTGATCGGCGGCGAAGCGCGCGTGCTTTACCCAATAGGGCTCGACCACCCGCTCCCATTGCCACTTCAAGATTTCAAGAAAATCGGGCGGCCAAGGGCAGGTGACCCAGTTGGGGCGAGTGGACTTGGGAGAATCGCCGGGGCAGCCCGAAAAATCCACCACCACGGGCACGTTGAGAATCTCGGCCAGGCGAATGGTGCGGCGGCTGACCTCGCGGTCCTGCCGCGCCTTATCGCGATCCGGGTGCAGAGGATTGCCGTGGCAGCTTAGCGCGCTGATGCTGAATCCGCTGTCGGCCAGCTTTTGCTTGAAATCCCGCAACGCCGCACGGTCATCGAGCAGGGAAAGGGGGCAGTGGGCATCGCCCGGATAATTGCCGGTGCCTAGCTCGACGGTGGAAATGCCGTGGCTTTTGAGCTTTTTGAAAACATCGCTCAGCGAAAATTGAGAGAGAAGAGGGGTGAAGACTCCGACTCGCACCTAGCTATCATAGCTTTACTCGGGATCGCTTCTGTGGGATTTGCCTTATGGATCGACGAGGAAAACGGGCTCGCCTGGGCGCAGGGAACGCACGAATACCGGCCCATGGGTGCGGCCGTGATTGCCCGCACGGACTAGTTCCGTGCCCGTGATTTCCGGCCATCGCGGCGCTCGCCGAAACATCTGCGAAAGGCGTTCGCCGGGTTCTTCGGATCTCTGGAAGAGGTGAATGTGCGGCTCCGTTCCGGGCGCAGATGGAAGTTGCAGACGACGCCCTCGCATTTGTAACCGGCTTGGGGACGGCCGCCGCCCGCTGGGCGGCGCCGAACTCAGTCGCGCTGTTCACGTTCCAATGCCAAATAACCGGAGGAGATCCGGGCGCCGTTTAATGCTTTGCTTTTCGTGGAGAGCAACGAAAAAAGGATGGCTGTTCCGATCATGCTGGCGATAATCGCCAGGGACCACCCGATGGGAAATTCGCCGCCCGCCAGATCGTTAAGCCAGATCATTTTCAAGCCGACAAAGACCAGAACTGCGGCCAGCCCGTATCGCAAGTGCGTGAAACGCTCCATGGCGTTCGCCAGCAGGAAATACAAGGACCGAAGCCCCAGAATGGCAAAGATGTTCGAGGTAAAGACCACCATCGGCTCGCGGGTAATCGCGAAGATGGCCGGGACGGAATCGATGGCGAACACGATATCGCTCATTTCGATAAACAGCAGCGCAACGAACAACGGGGTGGCGTGCAGCGCGCCCTTCCTGCGGATGAAGAAGCGCTGGCCGTGAAGGCTCCCGGTCACCGGCACGAATCGCTTGAAGAGCCGGATGAGCGGATTCATTTCCGGCTCGAGTTTTTTTTCGGGAGTAACGGCCATCTTTACTCCCGTACCGATCAGAAAGGCCCCGAACAGAAGACTCATCCAATGATACTGGAGCAGCGCCGCGCCCGCCATGATGAAGACGGCCCGGCATGCCAGAGCGCCGATCAGGCCAAAAAACAGGATTCGGTGCTGGTACAGCGCTGGAATCGCGAAAAAAGTGAATACGATGACAAAGACGAAGATATTATCGAGCGAAAGCGTCTTCTCGACTACATAGCCGGCCAGAAATTCGATTCCGATGTGACGCGCGGCCGCATCGGGATCGAAACCCGGAGCCGCCAGCAGGGCCGGGTCTCGCGCGAATTTCCAGGCGGCGTAGCCGTACAAAGCAAAGTTGAACGCCAGGGCAAGACTGATCCAAACCGCACTCCACAGGCTAGCCTCGCGAAAAGAGACTGTGTGCGCCTTCCGATGGAACACCCCCAAGTCCAACGCCAGCAGCAGAAGCACAAATCCGCTGAAGCCGAAATAGAACCACCAGTAATCTGCGAATGGGAAATAGGTCATATGTCGGGACGGTCAACCCAGATACAGTTCAGTCGGGGCTCGATCCCGTTCGGCGGCAAAACCGTCTTTCGATTCCACCCGTCCCAACAGTCTTTCAAGCTGAAGGAGCGTCAAGCAGACAATGCTGCACGAAGGGCAATAGTCAAGCCGGATGTTTTGCCGGCTTATGTGCTCCAGCGAGAGCCGGCACATCGGGCAGTTCATTCTCATAAGTTTCTTCTCCAATCCCGCAGCTTGCGCACTACTGCATGGGAGGACCGGACAAGGGGATGATTGGCGCCGAGGATCAGGATGCCGGATGCGACCAGCGGAATTCCCGGGATCACCGGAACTAACAGGCCGAGTGCGCCCACTGCGATCAAGACAATACCGGCCGTGTTGCGAATCATGGCGGCCAATCTCTTACCTTCCAAGCACAAGTCTCCTCAAATCCGGCCGTGGCCCAGCCGGGATCATCCGCGAGCCGACCTTACGCCGGCCCGCGCAGACGCACGCTTTATAGCGGCACAGTCTTCGGTCTGCGCCACTAGGTACAGCAGCGTGCGTTTTCGTTAAAGACTTAAGCGCAGGGCGGCGCGCGTGAGGAGCAAGAGGTAGACGAAGACGAAGCAAGCAAGCTCGCCTCGAAGGTCCCGGCCAGCATGGAAACTCGGATTTCGGGTTGAGCCGGCGCGGAAGGCATATCGAGCCATGAGGAATTGTTCTCCACGTTCCAAATGGCGCGAGCAAGATGCGGCGCGGCCATGCGAGCTGTGCCGGGCGGCGGTATCGCTAGGCGTTTTGGTAGCGCGTCGGCAAACGCCCGAAATGTGAGCAGGCAGAGCACGAGGCCGAAGATTGTGCGCATGGTTACGTATGTCTTCCGGCCCTCACCCATCCTGATGTTATATTAAAAACCGTTCATGCATTTGTCTATTCGATTTTTTAGATCCAAGGCATCGAGTAAAAGAATCTATCGCAAAAAGGCCCGCGGCCCGATGCGAACGGCAGGACCGGCTGCGAAATGTAGATTCAGCGTATGGAATGGCTGAATTATCATCACCTCCTCTATTTCTGGACGGTAGCGAAGGAGGGCAGCATCGTACGCGCTTGTGAAAAGCTCGGCCTTGCGCAGCCGACGATCAGCGGGCAACTGAAGTCGCTGGAGCTGACGCTCGGCGAAAAACTTTTTGCAAAGCGGGGGCGCGGGCTGGCGTTGACCGAAATCGGGCAAGTGGTCTACCGGTACGCGAACGAGATCTTCGCTCTGGGCAGGGAACTCCAGGACGTGCTTAAGGACGGTCCGAAGGAGCTCCGCTTGCGATTGGTGGTGGGGGTTTCCGATTCGATTCCGAAGTTAATCGCGTATCGGATCCTGCGGCCGGCGCTGGAGATGGAGCGGGCGGTGCAGATCGTGTGCGACGAGGGCTCGCCAGAGTATCTGCTTTCGGAGCTTGCCGAGCACCGCATCGATGTCGTCCTTTCGGACGCCCCTATCCCGCCAGCGGCGCCATTGAAGGCTTACAACCACTTGCTGGGGACGTCGACCGCCACGATCTTCGCCGCGTCCAGGGTGGCCGCCCGTTACCGCCGGAACTTTCCCGGCTCTCTCCACGGCGCGCCCTTTCTTTTGCCGACGCCCCAATCCAGCCAGCGGCGGCCGATCGAGCAATGGTTCGAGTCCCAAGGTATCCGGCCGAGGGTGGTCGGCGAGTTTAAGGATACGGCACTGATGGCCACATTCGGTCAAGCCGGAGCCGGCGTATTCGCCGGCCCCACGGCGATCGAAAAGGAGATCAGCGAGAATTACCGGGTGTCGCCGATTGGCCGAATGGCTTCGATTGTCGAACGTTACTTCGCCATCTCCATTGAACGAAAGCTGAAGCATCCCGCGGTGGTTGCCATTTCCGAGGCAGCCCGGGAAACCCTTTTCGCCAGGGAGCCACGGGAGCGATGACGGCGCGCGACTACGGATCGGGAGAATTTGGCGCGCTGCTATAGCGCCTGCTGCACCTCCCCGCGCTGGAAAAACCGATAGCTACAGGCCCGGAACGTAAAAATAAAGGCTGGTCATCCGAAAAACGCGATAAGTATACGCGTTGAAAGTAAACGATGGAAGGACCTGAGCTCCGGCAGGACTGACTTCTACCGCATCGGTCCGAGGCGCTCCGTTTAGAAATATATTCGAACTAGCGAAAAAATAGTTCCCGTTTTTTAGCTTCGCAGACGCTCCAACAACGGCATAAAAGGTCCCCATGTCATAGTTCACGGCCGGCGTCGCGATTCGGTTGACTTCATCGAGCAACCACACCTGTCCCCGGCTGGTGGCCTTGCCAGCGCTCTCCACATAACGAACATCGGAGTTATCGAACAGGTCCAGATTGGTCCCATCGAACTCTGCATCGTGCTGATGTGAAAACCAAAGATCTGGGGAACTCGTGTTCAAAGTAAAATCTCCGTCTGCGCCCAATCTCCACAACACGTCGCCGGTGCCCGTGCCGTTTACATAATCCACTTTTATCACCCAATCCTGATTCCGCAGAGAAACGATCAGGCTTCCATCCGCGGGAACATAAGCGATCGAATTGCCGTGTGTCCAGTCGTTGGCCTGGGTTGCACGGTATAAAGGGCCACACCCGTTATTAAATGTACAGGTCTCATTCAAAGTTGCTTTGCGCGTGACATCAAGGTGATCGAAAGCGGACCAAAGCCACGCGATCGAGTAATTCGGGTCTAGATCGATAATCAAATCGCCGACGACATCCACAGGCCCGGGTCCTTGGACGTCCGTGAAAATGCGTTCTTCCGAACCAAACAGCAACGTATGTCCGTTGGTCAGGCGCAGACCCTCGTGGGAGAGCCAGCTCACCGGATTCCGGCCGAGTGCCGCGAGTTGAAGATTTATACCCCAAACACCTGTCTCCCGAACCAAATTTCCAACCATGTCATACTCCAGCAGAAATTGCCCAGGCAAGACGCCGAGCCCCGGCGCAAGATAGGACCCCAGATACAACATGGTGCCGCCGTCCACCGGCCGTTGGAGCACGGGTGAGGGCTGGCCGGAATTGATCGGCTGGTACCAGAGAACGGCTCCCGCCAGATCTGTGGCGACCGCGGGGACCTGAGGCAAAGAATCGGAGAAACTGCCGAACAAGAGTATGCCATCGCCGACGCTTGTGTTGGATCCGGCGCTACCATTCGGGGTGACCACGGGAAGAGTGATTGCCGGCGAACCCGTTCGAAAGGTCATCACAGGACCATGGATCGTTTGCGGGCCCGTAACCACGTGCTGCAAGTAATAGGTTGTATTGGCGTACATGCCGCCTACGTAGAAATTGACGCTCTTGCCCGGCTGACAAGGTTTCGCCGGAGTACTCAGGAGACTTGTTTTGCCTACGGCATAATAATAGACTTGTACACTTCCGGTACAAGGCGGTGCGCTATATAGCGCCACGAGTGGATGACTGGTGTGGGAGACGACCGGATTACTCCCGACCACCCTGGATGAAAAGGTAAATGTTCCGGATTGTATGATTGTCGTTGACTTGAAAAAGGCCCGAGCTGCAATCGTATAGGCTCCTTCATCTAAAGTGGTCCATGTAAAAATATTGAAGGGGCTATAGTCCTGTATGATCTTCCAGTTGCCCTTGGGATCTTGAACGGAAAACTGAAATAGCGGATTTGCGCCTCCATTAGTGAGTGTCGCGGTCCAAGTTACTGATGTCCCAACCTTTTGGCCGCTTGCGAGAGAAGTTGTCAGGGTGAGATTTGGCTGCGCCGACGCTGATGCCGCGAAGGCTGAAATGGAGCTCACGAGCAGGAACGAAAAACGCCACATGATCACTTGAAGTCCTTTAATTCCAGAAATTTCGCCGACTGAACTGGGCTGGAAAGTGATTCAGAGCATCGGTTCCCCTCCTCGCGCTGCAACGAGGTAGACAAAGAGGTTCCCCGGCCGGTAGTTACACTGCGCCGAATTTATAACTTCCTCCGATTGGCCCTCGGAGTAGTATACACTGAAACGCGCTAAAGCATCTTCTCCAAATTTCGACTAGAAGTACTATGGGTGTACTTAGAAATTCGGACAAACTCTGCGTCTGCGAAAAAGAAAGTTTACTATTGGAATTGAACGGTGACTGTGTTAGCGGCGATTCCGTCGACGATCAACGTCACATTCACCAGCCCGCTGCCAGCAAGGCTGCTCGGTAACGGAATGTTCACTTGGTCCATGCCCGGGTAGGTTGGTTGAACGCCTGCATAAATCGGGACCAGAGTCTTACCAGCGATATTTACGACCACATTGGATAAAGAGCTCCGCCCGCGAATGCCGGAACCGTACAGCGTCAAATACGCCTGATCTGTGGAGGAACCTAGATTCAGGGGTACGGGGGTGCAAGTAGCGGTGCAGTTCGCGACGGTTATATCGGAGCGCGTGCCGTCAGCGTGGAGGAGGGTGAAGATCGCGGCGGCTACGCCATTGCCTGTCGCATTCGCGGTAAACACCGCCGGCGCGACGGACACCAGATGGACATTCGCCTCGACGGGCCCCGCCGGTCCGTGTGCGACCACCTTTGCCCAACCGGTTGGCACATCGGGGGGAACAACAAAGTTGATCTGAGAGGGCGATACGAAGTACAGCGCGGCGGGGTGCTCCACGCCGGACCCGTCGATCACGCCCACACTCCCGCCGCCGAGATTGGTGGATAAAGGGACGGATTGAGCCGTAGTTGTCGAAAATGCAAGGTTTGCACCGAACATGGTCGCGATCGTGTTCGGTCCTAGAGCGGTGGTTTTGAAACTGGCGGTCGAGACAACGGCTCCCAAATTGTCCGCGGCGGGCGGCGTTGTAACCCTCAAATATGCGCTCGCTGTGGGAGTAATTCCTCCGGAGACCAGGGCGTTTGCGCTGGCCTGGTTGGAGAGATCGATAATCTGTGCGGCGGGCTGCGAGCCCACTTGGTCGTAATCCAGGTAGGCCCAAAAGTATTTGGTCCAAAATGCCGAAAAGAACCTCTCCCGCTTCCAGTTTGCGAACTTGGCCATTACGTCGAGAAATTGTTGATCCAGGGGACTCCAGAAGCTGAACGTGTCTCGCGCAAAGATGGTGGGATCCGTCGCCGTGGCGTACTGGGAAAACTCGGAGTCGCGCTCCTTTAGGAGCCAGGCCTCGGAAGTAGCGACCGGCAAACCGAGGGCCGCGGCCTGATCCGCATAGGCCGCCGCGTTCTGAAGGAACCCGAAATTAATGGGGTAGATGTGAAGGTCGATATAGTTGACGCCGGTTCCCGCCAGTGCGTTGATGAACACGCCGCCGTTCGAAATCCACGTGCCCACTCCGGCGCCGATCGGAACCAGCGAACCGCTGGCCCTGATCTGTTGAACGATCTGCCTTTCCTGCGCAGCGAACCCGGAAGGAGTGTTGATGGAGGGTTGCCCGACCAGAGCGGCTTCGTTGTCCGGTTCCGAACCGATGCTCATGTAATCAGGCTGCAAGGCGGCGGCGATGGCAGCCGCTGCGGCAGCGCGCCCCGCGCTGTACTGGGGCAGACTGAGGGTTGAATAGTAGCCGGATAGATTGAATCCGGAGCCCTGCGAGTAAAAGCCGGGAAAGAGAACACCCGTTTCCACGATGAGCAGCATCCCGCGATTGCGCACTTCGTTGGCGACGGACTGATAAAACGCTACGAATTGGCCGTACTGGCCGGGCGTTCCATTGAAGTCGAAGAAGGGCTGATAAAACAGCGGGAAGCTGATGTTTACCGTGACGGCTCTCGCACCGGTGGATTTCAGCCGGTCAAGTTCGGCCTGTACTCCGGTGATCCGGCCCGAGGTCAGCAGCGCCGCGCCCGCGTTTGAATTGGCCGTGATTAATCCTCCGGAAAATATAACGGGGGATAGCGTCCCGTCCCAGCTCTCTCCGATCTGGCCACTGAAAGTGGAAAGATCGTTCTGCAACGTCGAAAATAAATCCTGGTAGCTCGAAGGCACCGGTTGCGCGGAGCACAGGCCGCTCAGGACAATCATGCTGCATACGCCCGCGGCCCATTTAGAAATTCTCATCGCGTCCTCCCTCGCTTTAGATGTTCCGGTGTGACGGCCAGTTACGGGATAACCGGAAGCGCATTCGTGAAGGATCGCGTAGGTCGGCTGCGCCCCGATTGGCTTAGCTGCCGCAAACCGCTATTTTACCGGGTTTGGAGATGCGGCCATGCGGCTTGACTTGGCTTCAGCTACCTGGGACGATCACGAGATGGGCAGCGTATCCGCTTCAGGCGAGCGCCGCTTCGCGGCGCCGAGACAGCGTCCTTTCGCGCGTGTCGTGCTGCTGGCTGGCGTTTGGTTCGCTGCTTCCTCCATTGCCCGCATTGGGTTCGCTCAGCCCAGTGCGCCGCAGCGGACCGTATGGGACGGCGTGTACACGGAGGCTCAAGCCACGCGCGGCATGACGGCATACGGCCAGAGCTGCGCCGGTTGTCACGCGCTCGCGGCGGAAGGAAAGGCGCCGCTGGTGGGCGGCGCGTTCTGGAAAAGTTTCTCGCAAAAGACCGTGGGCGAACTGCTCGCGTTCGTCAGCGCCTACATGCCCAATGGCGCTCCCGGTACGCTGAGCAAGCCCGCCTACGAGGACATCGTCGCGCTGATGCTGAAATCCAACGGCTTTCCTGCCGGAGCCGTCGAGCTTGGGCGCGGGCCCATCGCCGATGTCCTCATTATCCCGAAGGACGGGAACACGGAGCTTCCGGCCGGCGCTCTGGCGCGCGTGGTCGGGTGTTTAACCCGCCGCGGTTCGGACTGGGTGGTCACGAACGCGACCATGCCCGAGCGGGCGGAACGGGCCGCAGCGGCCGGGGGGGATGCGGGGAGGCCGCTTGGCGTGCGCACGTTCGCGCTGAAGTTCGTGCTGACCAGACTGGACGCCCTGGCTGGTTCGCGCGTAGCCGTGAGCGGTCTGCTGATCGGCGCCGGAGGCGTGGACGGAATCAACGTGACGGGAGTGAACCGCGTCGCGCCGGAGTGCCCGTAGGCCCCGCCAGAGGAGATGCCGCCGCGGGGCAGGGTACCGGTGCTGTTTACAGGTCGATTCTGCCCGTGCTCACGCCGAGCTTGCCGATCTCCACTCCGCCCAGATGAGCCATGGCAAGGAGCAGGTTCGAAGTCGGCTGATCCTTCGCGACGATGTGCCGGTTGCCCTTCATCCGGCCGCAGGCGCCGCCCACAATCACGGCCGGCGGATTGTTCCGGTCGTGCGCGTTGCCGTTGCTCATCCCGCTGCCCCAGTACAGGAGCGCATGATCCAGCAGCGTTCCGTCGCCGTCCGGAGTCGCCTTCAGCTTTTCCAGGAACTCGCCGAATTTCACGATGTGGTAGGTAGCGATCTTGGCGTACTTCGCCATCTTTTCCGGATCGTTGCCGTGATGTGAAATCGTATGGTGCTGCTCCGGGATGCCGATGTGCGCGTAACCGCGGTCGGTGGCCTCATGGCTGAGCATGAACGTGAACACGCGGCTGATATCGCCCTGATACGCCAGGTGCATCAGATTGTAGGTAATGTTCAGATGATCGTCGAAGGCTTCCGGCAAGCCGATGGGCGCTTCCGGATTGCCTGTGATGGTGCCCAGCCGGGCTTCCAGCCGCGCTAGTTGCTGCTCCACCTCGCGGATGTTGGTGAGGTATTCGTCGAGAATGCTCCGGTCGGCCGCGCCCAGAGAGCGCTCGATCTTGGCGGTCTCTTCGGTGACCGAATCGAGCAGGCTCTGCTTTTGCTTCAGGCGCGCGATGCGCCGCTCGGCCGAATCCGTTTCGCCGAACATGCGCTCGAAGGTGACGCGCGGATTGATGCCCACCGGCAGCGGGCTTGAATCGTCGCGCCAGGACAGCGTGTTGAAGAACGTGCAGGCGAATCCGTCGCAGGCGCCGACCGCCGTGCCCATGTCCTCGGTGCCCACCTCGATCGACCGGAGCGGCGTATCTTCGGCCACCTTATCCGCGATGTACTGGTCGACCGTCTTCTTGGAATGAAGCTGGCCTAAGGCATCGCCCTTTTGGTCCTTGTTCACCACCGGGCCGACTCCGTTCAGGAACGAAGAACTCGCGCCCAGATGAATGGATTCGCCCCACGGCGCCTTCATCTTGCTGACGGTCACGAGCTGTTGGCGGAAGGGCTCCAGAGGCTGCATGACCGGCTTGAAGACGAAGTCGGAGCCCTCCTTATCCGGATGCCAGGTATCGGGGTAGACGCCATTCGGAAGATAGACGGCGCCGAAGCGGAACGGCCTGGTGGGCGCGGCCGACAGAGCAGGCGCCATCGCGTCCAGAAAAGGCAGCGCGATGCTAGCGCCCAGCGTGCCACGCAGGAATGTGCGGCGCGAAAGATGCTTCTTCGTAATGAACATGTCTACTCCTCTTTGGGTCGTGCAGTATTTGCCGGTGCAACGCTGCCCGGCGGCGTAGCCTTGGCGACCGCTGTCGATCCGCCCGCAGGGCCAGCCGGTTCCAATTTCGTGCGCATCTGGAACGGCGCACTCTCCACAATGCCCAGGACAATGGACGATAGCCCGTAGTTGTTCTGTGCAGCTTTCTTTACAATACGGCGAACCACGGGCATGTCGCTGGGCTCCAGGCCGCGGCCCAGCGCGTAGGTCAGCAGCCGCTCCGTAACCACGGTCACAAAAGCGTCGGGGCGGCTTAGGATCGCCTCCCGGAGCGCCGCCGGGCCGTTGATCTTCGTCCCGTCCGCGAGCGTTCCCGCGACGTCCAGCGGCGCGCCATCGGGACCCTTGTCCCGCCAGACCCCCACGGCATCGAAATTCTCCAGCGCAAATCCCACAGGATCGATCACGCGATGGCAGGATGCGCAGACCGGGTTACGGCGGTGCAGTTCCAATTGGGCGCGCACGGTTTTCGGAACTGCCGATGTGCCCTTGTTGCTTTCTTCGAGTGTCGGCACGTTTGGCGGCGGCTGGGGCGGCGGCGTGTCCAGGAACGTGCTCAGCACGTATTTCCCCCGGTAAACCGGCGAGGTCCTGGTGGCGACCGACGTCAGGGCCAGGATGCTTCCCTGTCCCAGCAGACCGCGGCGGTTGGGATCGGTCAACTTCACCCGGCGGAATTGCGGGCCGTAGACGCCGGGGATGCCGTAGTGCCGCGCCAGCCGCTCATCGACGAAGGTGTAGTCCGCGTCCATCAGCTCCAGCGCGCTGCGGTCATTCCTTAAAATGTAGCCGAAGAACAGTTCGGTCTCCTTGCGGAATCCCTTGCGGATGTTATCGTCGAAATCCGGAAACATCAGCAGGTCCGGAACGGCCTTCGCCTCCAGGTTGCGAAGCTGCAACCACTGCCCGGTGAAGTTCTCGACCAGCGCGCTGGCCCGCTCGTCTCCGAGTATGCGGTTCACCTGGGAGGCGAGCACGCCGGGCGCGCGCAGCCGCCCCGCCGCCGCCAGGTCCAGCAGCTTCTCATCCGGGATGCTGCTCCACAGGAAAAAGGACAAGCGCGAGGCAAGCTCCACGTCGCTGACCGGATGCGCGGTCCCAGGGCGGGCGTCCGGCGGATCTGTCTCGATGCGATACAAAAAGTACGGGCTCGAAAGGATTCTCGCCACGCCGGCGCGGATGCCGTCGTCGAAATTTCCGCCGGATTTGCGCGCTTGCCGGTAGAACGACATCGGCGCCTCTACGTCCGCGGCCGTGACCGGACGCCGGTAGGCCCGGCGGGCAAGATTGGAAAGAATCTTATTCGCGCAGGTGGCCTCCTCGGCCGCCGACGACGGATGGCAGACATAGAGCCGCCTCCGGCTGGGTCCTTCGCTGACGCCTTTGACGTTGTACGGGCCGTCGATGGCGACCGTTCGGAGTTTAGGCATGCCTCCGACGAAGTGGATTTCCTGGCTGTCGCGCCGGGCCGGCTCCCAGACGTCCTGCAACTGGAAGGGCCGCTCCTTCCACGTAAAGCCCACGTCGTGGGGACCGGCGGTGACCCGCACGCGTCCCGTCATCCGCTTGTCGATCAAGGTGCGGGCGGCGTTCACATCGGCAGCTTGAATCTCATCGTCCTTGGCGCCGCCGATCGGCGCCGAATACACCTCGGCGCCATCCAGCGTGATCACGAAGGTGTACGGAATGTCGTTTCCTTCGACGCCCGAGTAGCCTTCCGCCACGCCGCGGATCAGCCGTCCTGACAGGTTGTACTCGCCATCGGCCGGGAAAACGTGCCGGATCACCGTGCCCCCCACCGTCCCAAGAGGCAGCCCTTCGATGTAGCCGTTTTGGCTGAATTCGCGGCTGATCGTATGCTCTACGGTGCCAGGTTTGACCTGGGGGTCGCCCACGGCCATCGCGCTGACGCGCTGCGCCGCGGTCACGTACGCTTCGAGCAATAGTGGCGACGTTTTGAGAGCCGCCGCAATGTTGTCGAACCCGAACTCCGCGCCATCGGTGGGCAGCAGGTCCGATACGTCGATCTCGACGGCCAGCAGGTCACGCACGGCGTTCGCATACTCGGCGCGATTCAGGCGATGCACGACGTAGCGTCCCGGCGTGCTATGGCCTTCCCAGGCGCGATCGATCGATGCCGCAAGCCAGCTTGTGAAACCCGCGTATTCCGCCTCGGAGGGACGCGGCATACCCGGAGGCGGCATCGCCCGGACGCTCAGCTTGCGAAGCACCCTTTCCCAAGTCCCGGCGTGGCCCAGCAAATCGTCGAAGCCCCCGTCCAGGATGACCGGGCTGTCGGCCGGCAATTTCGCGCGTTGGTTGTGACAGGTGACGCAATACTTGTCCAGCATGGCACGGTACTTGATCGCCTCGGCGGTTGTGCCGGGATTCGCTGGAGCTGGCGCGGCGCTCCGCGTCTGGGCGGCCAGCAATGCCGTGATGCCGGAGCAGATCAACGCCGCTCCGATTGCGATCTTCTGAAAGATGTTCTTCATTGCTCGCTCGCCACGGGCGGAGCGTCCTTCTTCTGCTCTTTCTCGCCCTTCTTCGCCGGATCATCCTTGTTCACGGGCGGAGGCTGAGGAATCGGATCGTTGGGACCAAGATGCATCAGTTCCCGCAAAGCGGCGATGACCTCCTCTTTCGAGTCCTCGTGCGGACGATACGCGCCCGGATCGCCCATCACCGACGGCGGTTTGGGCTTGAGCTTGTCGGCCGCCATCAAGGGAGTCTGGTTCTCTTTGTTGACCGCGTCCAGCTTGGCGCCGGCGGCCACCAGCGTACGAATCATCGCCACTTGCTGTAGCTGCACGGCCTGGTGCAGCGGCGTCGAGCCATCCGGGGCCTTCGCATTCGGATTGGCGCCCGCCGCCAGGAGCAGCTTGAGCGCTTCGAGCGGATCGCGGCTGCCGGGCTCGCGGAAGGGCGGCGGGCCGCTCCGGCTGTAGCCGGGACCGGCTTGCAACGGCGCGCCTTTGCCTCCGTTCATCGCGGCCATGATGGGAGTCTTGCCGACATTGGCGTTTAAGCCAGGAGCTGCTTTCTTGCCGTCCGCAGGTTTGACCTCGGCCGGACTCCACTCGATTTGCGCGCCGTGGGCCAGCATCAGCTTCAGAACCTCGACGTCGGCCGCCACCGCGGCGCGGTAAAACGGCGAGCTGTTGATGGTGGGACCGCAGCACATCGAGGTCGAGTGCACCGCGCCATGGAAGGGCTTGTTCACGTCCGCTCCAACATCGAGCAGCGACTTCACCAGACTCAATGCCGTCAGCTTGTTGGGATGGTTGGGCTGCATCCGGGTGGCGTCCTGCGCGCGCATGTCGGTAGTGGCATCATGCATGTCCACCGCGAAGTACAAGGCCCCGTCATTGGGGTCGGCTCCCAGGTCGAGTAATTCTTTGGCCAGGTCGAAGCGCGCATTAATGATGGCGATGCTGGTGGCGGTCAGACCATCGGCGTTGGTCAACTTGGGATCGGCTCCCCCTTCGATCAAGGCCTTCACCACGTCTTCGTGCCCGTTCCGGGCGGCGAACATCAGCGCGGTAAACCCGCCGGAAGGATGATCCGCGTTCTTGCGGTCCGTGAGCCGGGAGACGTGGGCCTTGAGATTGGGATCCGCTCCGGCGGCCAGCAACGCCTTCACCACCTCCAGGTGGCCCTCGGCCGAGGCCCACATCAGCGCCGTCTCTTCCTGGAACGGATCGGCGGCGTTGACGAACGCGCCGTGATCGAGCAGCAGCCGGACCGCATCCACCCGGCCGGTCCGCGAGGCCGCCATCAGCGGCGTTTCGCCCTCGGCGTGCCAGCGTGTCGGATCCGCTCCGGCATCGAGCAACGCCCGCATCACCTCGACGTCGCCGTTGCGGCTCGCCTGAAGCAGCGGCGTGACGCCGTAATGGTTCGCGGCGTCAACCGCGGCCCCGGCTGCGATCAGCGCCTTGACCATCTCTGTGTTGGAATGATAGGCGGCCCACAGAAGCGCGGAGGATCCGTCACTGGCGGACGCATTCACTTCCGCGTGTTCACTGATCAGCTTGCGAACCGCTGGCAGATTATCCGCCTTCGCGGCCTCCACAAGGACGGCGATGGCGGGCGCCGCGTGCAGGGTGGAAGTGGGCGCCAGCGGCACGAACCCCAGCAGGAGGGGCAATCCCCACCACCGCCACGCCGGTGCGGCGCTCGCTACTGTCGACGATCGCATCGGTAATTCCTCGCAACAAAGATATAGCGCCGGAATGAACAGCGCAAGCCCCCCAGCATGTGCGGGTTATGCGGGGAGGCGCCGCCGCGTCAGGGCTTCGCCGAGGCCGTCTCAAAGGGCGCGCCGTAAATACGCCGGTAGAGTTCGGCATTGCGCAGCACGGTTTGGATGTAATCGCGCGTTTGCGAGAAGGGCACGGTTTCGATGAATTCGGCCGGCTCCTGGAAGTCGCCCCAGGTGAGCCAGGCCCGGGCTCGCGACAGGCCTGCGTTATAGGCCGCCAGCGCGGCTTCGATCTTACCCCCGGTCTGTTCGGCCAGCGATTGCAGATAGTAGGTTCCGAGCTGAAGATTGAAGGCCGGCTGGAACAGCTTCGCCGTGCTGTAAGGCTGTCTCAGATGGCGGCTCAGCTCGCGACCGGTGGAGGGCACGATCTGCGTGAGCCCGCGCGCATTGGCGTTGCTGACCACTTTGGGGTCAAACTCGGATTCCTGGCGGATCAGCGCGGCGACCAAAAACGGATCCAGCCCGTTCTGCGTGGAATAGCGCTCCAGTTCCGTGCGGTAGGGAAGGGGGAATGCGAGCGTCCAGAACCGTAGCGGCGCGGAATCGATGGGCAGGTACAGATAGCCGCCGGCATAGTGCTTGATGTAGCGGATGGCCTGGCTGGGCTGAGTGCGGCTGGAGAGCGAGGCCAGCTCCATGGCAATCAGGTACGGCTGGTCCTCGACCTGCGCTCCGAAGCGCAGTTCGCCTTGCGCCCAGGAATCCATGCCCGCGGATTCGAGCATCTTGGCCCGCTCGATCCGGGCGGCGACCGACAGGCTGGCGGCGAAGCTCTTGACGCGCATGCGCTCGGGGAAGGGGATGCTGTGGAGAAACTCGATGGCGGCGGGCGCCGGCGCGCCCGGCCCCAGTCGGGCGAGGCGCGCGCGCGCCTGCGTCGCATAATACTGGTTCGGATATTCGCGCACCGTTTCGCTGTAGTAGGCGATCGCGGTGCTGGAATCGTGCGCGTTCTCGGCCAGGCGTCCGAGAAAATAGAGCGCGGCGGAGGAATCCTCCGAGGCTGGGAACTGCTTCAGGTGCTCGCGCAGCAGATCGGCGGAATCGGCGCGCCGCCGCAGATAGTGGTTCCAGGCGACCTTCCAATGGCAGGTGGCGGCCTGCGGCTCTTTTGGGAAGGACTCGTAGCAGGCGCGGTACAACGGCTCATATGCCTCGGGCTGGTTGCCGGTGAGATAGCGGTTCGCGGTAGCGACCAGGGCCTGCAAGCGCCACTTCGACTCCGGATAAGACCGGTTGAGCCGTTCGAGCAGCGCCGCGATCTCTTCGTCGTTATTCAGACGGCGCGCGCAGAGAAGAAGGTAGTACAGGCGTTCGGCGTCGGCCTCGGGCGAGAGATTTTCGAGGGACCTCAGATAACGCTGGGCGGCCGCGGTCTGCTTGGCGTCGTAGTCGGCGACGCCGATGCGCACGCGGGCCAGGTCGCGCTCCGTTCCGCCGAGCCGGGGAATCAGGGCCTCGAGCTCCTTGCGCGCCTGCTGGAGCTGCCCGCCTTCGAGCAGCTTCAGAGCGCGGGAGAGCATCGCGTTGGGCATGGAAGGCGGGTAGGTATCGCCCAGGACGCTTTTCAGCCGGGTCAGTTCCGCAGCGGCCTGGGCGGCCTCGCCGGAGTTGGGGAAGTTGTAATAAACGCGCTGATCGTAGACCGCGGCGCTGACGTTATCGCCGGCCGCGGCGAAGGCCGCGGCGATCGCCAGGTCGCCCTGGGGCTGCGGCAGGGAGGCGTAGTTTTTGCGCAGAATTTCGACTGCGTCCTTGGGCGATCCGGCAAGTTCGTAGGACTGCGCGGCGAGCATGTAGGCCCGCGCGGCGAGAGGAGATGACGGCGTCTGCTTCCATACCGCGGAGAGCGCCTGGGGCACGGCGGCGTAGTTTTTCAGCCCGAGCTGCGCGGAGGCCGTGAAAAAGGCGCTGTAATCGGCCAGCTTCGGCAGACGCTTTTCCAGCGGCTCGGCCAGCTTGAGGACGGCGGCGTATTGTTTGGCTTCGAGGGCGGCCTCGGCGGCCTTCAAATCGGCGAGAGGATCCGCTGGCGCGGAAACGGCGCATAAGGCCGCCGCCACGCCCGCGAGCGGAATTGTTTTAAACCAGCGGGCCCGGGTACTGCGGACCGAGCAGAGCTTCGTCGTTTTGGGCCAGAGCACGGACCATCTCCTGATGAAGATAATCGGGAATTCCGTTGGGGGGCGTTAGGAACTGCGCCTGAAAGGCCTGGCGCGCCTCGTCGATTTGCGGTTTCAGCCAGCGATACAGATCGCGCGCCGCCTGCCCGGACTGGACCTGTTCGGCGCGATAGAGCTGCATCTCGGCGACCTTGACCTTGGCGAAGCGCAGGGCCTGAATATCGCGCCGGCCGGCGGCCCGCGGCTTGGCCAGGCTTAGCAGCAACGCGGCCACTCCGCGAGACAGCACCGCGGAGGACTCCACCACGGCATCGCGCCACGCCGCGGTGCCTTCCGCCGACCGCAGCCTTACGATCGCGCGCTCCATCTCGTCGAGGAAATCAGAAGCCGCCAAAATCGTATTCTCTCACGAATGCAGGTTTGCGGATGCCTGCTTCCGGCGAAGCGCGCGCTACGGATAGGCGATCACTCGCCGAACTCCCGGCCACAGGCGGCTGAACGCGCCGGCCGCCGGGAGCGCGCTCCCAACTGCGGCGGTGACGGTCCCGGTGCTTTACTTCGCCATCTGCGTCAACGCGACAAACGAGGCGAGCACCTGGGGACCCGTCAGATTGCAATGGCCATAGGCGGCAACCGGCAGGTTGAGCCGCTTGCTTGCCGTGCCCGCCGCGGCGGTCTTCAGCGTATACAGAATTTCATGCCAGTAAGGAATGATCGGATCGCCCGTGGTGTGGATCGTGACCACCGGGCGAGCGATCTTTCCGGTGGCGTTGTAGTGCGCCTTCATCTCATTCACGGCGGCGGGCGATGCGGTGTAGCGCTCCACCTTCAGGTTCAACAGGAAATCGTTCTGGGAACCCGTGTAAATCGTTGTGCTGTTATCGAAAGGCTGGCCGCCGAGCTTGATTTCGGCATCGCCCGTGGTGAAGACGGAATACCACAGCAGGCTTTGAATCGTATTGCTGATGGTGGAAGCATCGGAGGTCACGGGCGCTTTGGTGACCTTGAGTAGCTGCTGCGTCGCGGATGGGTTGGCCTGGACCGCGGCGAGGATCGCGGGCAAATAAGTGTCGTCCCAGTGGGCCATCACGTAGGGCGGAACATAGGCGGCGTTGCCGGGAAGTACGCCCGGAAAAAAATAATCCCAGATCACCCGAAAATTCCCGATGTAGTTAATCTCCGAGGGGAAATCTCCGATCGGGCCGCACGCCGCCAGACCGCCGCTGTAGAGGCTGGGGTATTGCTCGACCGACAGAGCCGTGACCAGCCCTCCTTCCGACGGGCCGGCGATAAACGTTTTCGCGGGCGGGCCTTCGATGCTCGAAAAGATCGATACCAGGTTGGCCGAGTCCGCAATCCCCTGGAGCACTGCCAGCCCGTTTACCGAATATCCACTGACGGCGAACGCGTAGCCCAGGGTATTCACGAGCTGCGGAAGGGAGGTCCCGTCGGGTAGAACCAACTGATCCTCCGGAATGCCGAGCGGCTGGGTCACATCGACGTAGCCGTGGGCGTAAACCACCAGGTTGCCGTTCCAGGTTCCGTCGGGCATGCAAATGCGGTAAGCGGCGCCGCTCGGTTGAATGCCATCGGGCAGGCAGGCGGCGTGCGCGGCGAGGGAAACCGCCAGTGTAAGCGCGCCAAAAGTCAGATTGCGAGTTCTCAAGGATCCTCCGAGATGAGATGACGGTCCATTATAGGCTAGGCGCCGCAAGCGCAGAGCGGGACTTAGCCGGTGATCGTAATCCAGTTCGTCGCGAAACTCGCGTTCGTAGAGGACGGCGTCGCGCGGGCCGAAACCTGCGCCAGGTAAGTTCCGGCCGGCAGAACGTTCCCGTTGCCATCCTTGCCGTCCCAGACCACCGAGCCAACGCCCCCCGCGAAATTCGTATAGCCTTGCACCAGACGCACGTAGCTGAACGCGGGCTCGGTGTCGGGGTCCTTCACGATGGTGACCTGCACGGCGCACGCGGCGGGGGTCATGTAATAGATCCGGGTGGTTTGGCCGGATCCCGGCGCGAAGGAGGCCGGCACAGGCGTGGGTCGCCAGACCAGCGGAGGAGATCCAGCCGGAGTGAAAGCGGCCGGCGTCAGCGTGTCGCCCACGAATTGAACCGAACTGAGATCGGCAGGGCCGAGTCCGCGCTGGGCGGCATAGGCCAGATGCGCGACGCTGCCTTGCGGCAATTGCATGGCGTATACACCCGCCCGATCGACCGCCACCGGATTCTTTCCGGCCAACACCAGGTTCATCTGAACGGGCGTGCCGAGCGCGGGGCCATTGCCCTCCATTCCCCAGATGCCGTCGACGACGGAATAGCTGATCGGCGAAGCGAGGTTCACATCCACCACGGCCTGGTCGATGCCCCGGAAATGAAGGTCCATTCGTGGGAGCAGATTCGGCAAAGCGTAAGCTGCGGGGACTGCCAGCGCGATCAGATTCTTCATCGAGAGAGAAGCGAACGCGTTGACATGGGTTTTGAGCTTGCCGATGCTAATGAATGTAATGTTGGGCTGGGTGACGGCGTTGGTCACGTACAAACGTTTGTAGGCATAGCCCTGATTGATGGTTACGAGGGAAGCTCCCAGAGAGCCTAAATCCACTAACTGGACTTTGGGATTGTAGCCCGTAAAAACGCTTGTGTAGGTGTTGCCGTTGGCGTCGCTGGCCCCAAAATTCGCGGGTTTCGAACCCGCGCCGCCTTCGATGATGAGAACCTGGGCGGCTCCGCCCGCCAGCGCCAGGTCCACGACAGCGCGCGTAACCTGAGGGTCCGTGGTGGCGCCGGTCGCCGAAGACCATGCGACGACCAGGTTCGGTTTAATGATGACCGTCCGGCCGGAAACCGCGGGGAATTCGCCGTTGGCGGCGATGGCTCGCTGGGTGGCGGTGTAGGGATCCGGATTGCCACCGACTCCGACCCTGTATGCGCCCGGCGCGCCCTGCGCGGCCCTGGAAGCGAACGGTAGCGCCGCTTCCGCAGCGAGCAGTTGCACAAAAGTACGGCGTTTCATAATTGATCCTCCGACAGATGGCAAGTTTCCCCGCTCTGGATGCGGGGTCATCCCGGGTCCGCACGGCCCGCGATGGATAACTTTAACTTGAGCCTCTCTCGAATATAACCCGGAAACGGCATTTCAGGTAGCCGAATTGGACTCTTAGGTGGGGGGGCGGGAACAGTTTGCCATGGTTTTCTTGACAAGCTCCTGCGGCGGTGTTTAAGATCGGACATCCGACCTCGTTCTCCTCAGCAAGCAGGCAGACCCTCAAGGTTTTGAGAAATCGTGTGATGATCGGGTTACAATACCTTTTCGCAAACCGGCCCGGAAGCGGGGAAACGGATGGATAAACCGGGACGCAACCGGCCCGTTCTGGTCACGGGCGCTTCCAAAGGGCTGGGGGAAGAGATCGCTCTCAAACTTGCAGCCGAGGGATTCCATGTCTGGGCTGGCGTGCGCGATCCGGAAAATGCTCCCATTGCAGGTGCGAGCACTCCTGGTATTACGACCATCACTTTGGACGTAACCAGTGACGAATCCGTGGCTGCGGCGATCCGAAGAATTGAGGACGCGGAGGGGACGCTGTACGGTCTCGTAAATAACGCAGGGATTACAAGGCGGTGCTGTTTCGAGGATTTTCCCGAGAGCAAAATCCGCGAGATCTTCGAAGTCAACACCTTTGGGGCCATGCGCGTCAGCCGGCGCGCGCTTCCCCTGATCCGGCGTCATGGCGAAGGTCGCATTGTCATGATCAGCTCGGTTGGCGGGCGGATCGGATCCATTTCCGTGGCGCCTTACGTCGCGAGCAAATTCGCCCTGGAGGGTTTCGCCGAGTCGCTGGCGCTGGAACTGAAGTTTTTCAATATTGGCGTCACGATCGTGGAGCCGGGCATCGTCAAAACGACAATTTGGGACGAAAACCGCATTCTTCCGGAGGCGCGCAACCGGGAGAGCGTGTACTACAAGCTATTTTGGAGCGCCGAGGCGCTGGCCGAAAAATTGTTGGGCAGCTCCACGCTGAAGCCTTCGGATGTGGCGGCGGCCGTGGCCCGCACCATGGTTTCGAAAAAGCCGCGGCTGCGCGAAGTAGTCGGCGCGCGTGCCGGGTTCGTGCTCGGCATGCGGCGACATTTATGGGGCGAATGGTTTGAGAAGATCTACTTTGGAGGCCAGCAGCGGCTGATTCGCCGGCGGCTTGACGCATCCGAGTAGAGCGCGGGCAGAATCATCGGGGGGAAAGCGGTACACATGGGTTCGCTATTAGACGTGACTCGCACATTAGGTGTGGGCAAGATGCTCGAATCGCGCAAGGCTAAACAACTTGCCTGGGAAGGCCTCATCAGCAGCCATTTTGTGACGCGCTGCTTCCAGACGCTGCTCAACGTAGGGCTGCTGGAGGAAATGGCCCAGCGCGGCGTGGTTGACGCTGCGGATTTCGCGGAAAAGCACGGGCTCGATAGCGGGCTGGTGGTGGCGATCTGCGACGCTTTGTTCGCCCGGGGACTGCTGCGGAAAGAAGGCCCGTCGCGGTTCGGGCTGGAGCAGCGCGCGGAGTTTCTGGTAACGAATCCGTTGTCGCGCGGCTGGTTTTATCTCGCCAACGGCTACGAGAACGTCCTGTTCCACATGGAAGATCTGGTCCGGAAGAAGATGAAGTACGGCGCGGACCTGGTTCGCGACGGCCGCCTGGTGGGCGTGGGCAGCGGGCTCGCTTCGCGGGACTTCTATTTTCCTGTGGTGCTGGAAAAAATCGCGCATTCCGGTTACCGGCGCGTGTTGGATATCGGCTGCGGCGATGGCGAGTTTCTGCGGCTGGTGTGCAAGCGGTTCCCGCAGGCGACCGCCGTCGGCCTGGATCTTTCGCCCGATGCCGTCAAGGCCGGAAACGAGCAGATTCGCGCCGAGGGCTTATCGAACCGCATCCAACTGCACGTCGGCGACGCCCTGAGGCTGCCGGAATACAAGGATGTCCTGCAATGCGTCGACGCCGCGGCGACGTTCTTCGTCCTCCACGAATTTTGCGGCGGACCCGGAAATCCGCGGGCGGTAGGGTTCTTGAAAGCCTTCCGAGCGGCGCTTCCCGGGGTGCCTTTCCTCATTTGCGAGACCGTGCGCCCGCCCGCCGAGGAGATGCGGCAGCGGCCCGGCCCGGCCATCGAGTACTTCCTGTTCCACGATCTGAGCAATCAGAAACCGGTGGGCCGCGACGTGTGGAAGCAGTTGTTCGCCGAAGCGGGGTTCAAGAACGTGGCGGAAGATTACCTCTCTTTCGCGCGGACGGCGATTTTCACGATCCGCTAGCCCGCGAAGGGGCGAAGAGCTCTCATTACAACCAAGCCGCCGCTTGCGCGCTCCGTTTTACGGGCCGTCACTCAGTCAGCCCGCGAGCTTCGCGATCAGCCGAGCCGCGGCGGGAGCGCCGCCGCACCGGCGGAAGGTTTCCGCCAGGCGTTGCGCGTTCTCGCGGAAGGAGGGCTCCTTCAGGATTTTTTCGACCGCGCGGCGCATGTTCTCCGGCGTACACTCGGGCGGGCGCAAATGCACGCCGGCTCCGCTTTCCTGGACCCTCCATCCGGTCTCGGGATGATCCCACGCGAACGGCACGATCACGACGGGAATTCCCAGCTCAAGCGCCGCCATCATGGTGCTCGGGCCCCCGATGGTGACCATGCCGGACAGCCTCGGCAGCAGGGGATTCAGCGGCACCCACTGCGATACGTGAATGTTGGGCGGCAGCGGCTTTATTCCGAAATCGATCGAAGCGGGATCGCGATGCTTGCCGGTGGTCATGATGACCTGGACGCGCCGGTCGGCAAGCCCTTGCGCCACGGCGCGAAGAACCTTGGGTTCCAGATGCACGGTGCCTTCGCTTGCGTAGATCAGCGGCTCATCTCGCGGGAGCTTTTCGATCCATTCGGGAAGCGCCTCTTCGCCGCCCTTCAAAAGACAAGGACCAACGTAATGGACCGAGGGTGGTAGATCGGTGCGGTTGTAATCGAATTCAGGACTGCTGGGGACCAGGTAGAGCGGCATGGTTCCGGCATGATCTGTGACGGAAGTGGTAATCGGCGGAAGGCCCGCTTGCGAGCGGATTTCGTTCGCCCGCTGGTGGATGCCGCGCAAAAAAAAGGAGGCCACCGCTCGGGCGGTGCGAAGCTTTCGCCGCTGCCAGGCGCTCCGCGGCCGGGGCATGGAAAATCCGACCACCGGGCCCTGGGCTTTGGACGGCGGGGAGCCCGAGAGATGGCAAGCCGGGATCAGCGAAAAAATCGCCACTGGAATGCGCCGCGCTTCGTGCAGCACCAGAAACGGACCCCACATGGTGGGATCGCAGACGATCACGTCCGGATGCCAGGCATCCAGGAGCCGGTTCAGGTCTTCGAGTTGCCCCGGAACGGAGTCCAGCACGCATTCGCGCCACCGGGCCCGGAGCCGCAGCGGCTTTCCGGTCGCGCCCTGGATTCCCTGAGGCGAGAGCAGCAACTCCTCCACCCGGGTCTGGTTTACTTTCTCCGGCGCAAAGTGTCCGAAGCCTTCTGCTTCCACCTGCTTTTGAAATTTGGTCCCGGTATAGAACGCGACTTGGTGGCCCAGCGCGGCGACTTCATGGGCAATGGCCAGATTCGGGTGAATATGACCGGTGAGCGGCCACACTGTAAACAAAATTCGAGCCACTATTCGACGTACCCCAGCGAGCGCAGCCGTTCGAGAACTTCGCTCTCGGTCTGCGGGTCCAGGCGAGGGGAATCGGCCGGGCGGCCGGCCGCTTCGGCTGTTTCGGTGCGTGGTGGATGCGCGGCAAGCCAAGCCGGGTCCAGCAGGCGTTCGGGAATCGCAGCGGCAGCCGGGAGCGGAGAACCCAGAACGCAATAGATCAACGGGGCGATTTCCAGCCAGCTCACCGGCGAAGGCTCTTTGGTAAGGGCTGGTCCCGACGCGAGGCAGATGCCTGATGGTTCCCCGGTTTCCACGATTAGATCGGGCGCTTCATCCTGGCAGGGACCCGCGTACGCTTCTTCCCGGGTCCAGACGCGACGGACTCCCGGCGCCCGCGCCAGCCGCTCCGCGAGGTCCGCCCGGTAGGCCAGATATTCGGAATCGGCGACCCCCGCCGGATGATCTGCGTCGCGGCGCAGAATATGGATGTCGCCACTGCCGGCGAGCGGGTGCCAGGCGCGCGTGCGGGACCAGTCCACGAGCTTCGCTTGAGCATTCAACTGGTTCGCATCCAGGACTTTTCGCTCGGCGGCGCCGGGCTGATCGGTCCAGGCGAACTCGCCTTGGTCCTGGAGCCAGCCGTTCAGGTCGAACCCCGGCGGAGGAGGCTCGGACAGGAACAGGAAATTCATCTCCGGGTGCGACTCTGCGAGTTCTGAAATCTGCCGGCCGATCGCATCGAAATAGCCCCGGGCCGGTTCCAGCAGCTCCGGATGATTCGCGTGATGGCTCGCGACCTTGCCAAAGGCCCGCAGCAGCACCACATTGAAGTGGGAGGGTTCGTTCGCCAGGAAAAATCGGAGGAGTTGTAGAAGCTTGCCCTCGCGGAGGGTCTGCCGGCCGATCCAGGCCGCGATTTCGCCCGTCCCGGCCGCTGGCCTTGGCCAGTCCATCAGAAATTCATCGAGTTGGCCCGCTCCGGATTCGGCCAGGCGCTTGGGGAGATCCGATGGATGGCACCCGAATCGGAGCTGGCGGGCGGTGGTCCAACTCCCGGGAAAGGCATGCCCGGCGATCCGCGGAGGCGGCAGCGTTAAAGGATAATCCAGCAGCGTGGACCGGAGGCCGTGGCGGTCCAGACGACTCCAGACGGTTTCGCAGATCAGATCGCGGGAATTGACCGTGCGCAGACGATGTCCGGCCTGTGGTTCGCGACGGTAAAGATCGAAAATGCCATGCTGGCCCGGGGGCAGGCCGGTGATGAGGCTGATCCACGCGGCTGCCTCACTTGAGGGTATGGACAGCCTGGTAGATCCCCAACCAATACGCGCCAGAATGGGCGGAAGTAGCCCGCCGGATTTTAGTCTTTCCAGACTGCCGGATGTGGCTCCGCACAGGCCAATGATGCAGATTCTCGCTTTCAAGCGTCCCCCGATCGCCGGAATCCGTTCGGCTGATTTTCTATGGTACCGCAGGCTATGCGTTTAGATGGCACGGCGTGTTAGCCTAGGCATTATTGCCACTTTTGCCGCGAATCCGCCGATTTTGTAATCGGGGAATGGAATGAAGGTTCTCTTCACAGTGTGGCCGTATTCGGGGCACGTGAATCCGTGCTTGGCCGTTGCGCTGGCGCTGCGGGAACGGGGCCACGAAGTTGGATTCTATACGGGGGCCGGCGCCGGGTCGGCTGTGGAGGCAGAGGGCTTCCGGAGATTTGCGCCGCGCGCGCTGGCCCGGAGCGTCGCGGGGCTGGTGGGTAGCGCGGAGCCCGCGGACCATCCGGAGCTGTACCAGCGGCTGTCGAAAAAATACACGAACCTCGGGGCCGGGAGCGCGCTGGAGCGGCTGAAGCATATCCAGACCTTTTATCTCGAAAACATTATCGGAACGATTCCATCGCAGATCGAGGACTTGCGGGCGGTGCTCGGAGAATTTCAGCCCGACGCCATCGTCACGGACGCCTTTCTTTGGGGTCCCGTGCTGATTCTCAAAGAGACCCAGCCGGCGCCGGTGGCGATTTTGTCCTTCTACGGCGGCTGCTTGGTGCCGGGACCGGGAGCAGGCCCCGCGGGATTGGGCTTGCCCAGCCCGCGGAACTGGTACCGGCGCGGAGTTTCCAACGCCGTTTCCTGGATCACGCGCCGGGCCACGGTGGTCGTTCGGCGGGCCACGGACGATATGCGCCGCCGCTATAACCTGGCCCCGCTGGGGAGGCCGTTTTTCGCGAATGCGGCCGGCGTGCCCCTGCACATGGTCACCTGCTCACCCGAATACGATTACAGCCGCCAGGATCTGCCGGCCGCGGTCCGCTACGTCGGGCCCTGCCTGTACCATCCGCCGATCCAGGCTCAGCGCTGGCGCGAACGGCTGGATCCGGCGAGGCCGGTGATCTACGTCAGCGAAGGCACCTGCCAGATGGAAGAGCCGGTTCTGCTCAAGGCGGCCGTGAAAGGACTCGCCGGGAGCGCTTATCAGGTGGTCATTAGCACCGGGACGCACCGGCGTTTTTCCGCCGAGCAGTTGGGACCGGCAGCCGATAACGTGATGGTGGAGCCGTGGGTGTCGCACTCCGAGCTGTTCCCGCTGATTTCGGCGGTCGTAACGAACGGCGGAAGCGGGACCGTGCGCGGAGCCTTGCAGGACGGCGCGCCTTTGGTGGTAGTCCCGATGGAGTGGGACCAACTCGAAAACGCGCAGCGCATCGCGGAAGCCGGAGCCGGAATCCGGCTGCACTTGAGGCATTGCACGGCGGCGCGAGTTCGCGCGGCGGTGGACAGCGTCGTGCGAAATCCTGATTTCAAGCGGAACGCTCAACGGCTGGCGGCCAGCTTCGAACGGTACGGCAATGGCCGCGAGGCCGCGCGATTGATCGAGGGCCTGGCGGCGTCGCGGCCGGTGGCGGTTCCCGCCTGAACGCATGCAGACTTTCTGGCAGGGCAAGCGGGTGCTGGTGACGGGAGGCGCAGGCTTTATCGGCTCGCACGTGGTTCGGGCGCTTTTGAATGCCGGCGCCGAAGTCACCACGACGCTGTATCGCGGCGAGGAAACAGGCGACAGGATCCGCGCGCTGGAGCATCGGATCACTATACGCCCGGCCGATCTCACCAGCTTCGATGAGTGCATGGACCTGTGCCGCGGTCAGGATGCAGTCTTCAGTCTGGCGCACCTGGATGGCACGGTGGAGTTCAAGAAATCGCGGCCGGCGCATATTCTGCGCGAGAACATGCTGGTGTCGCTGAACCTGCTTTCGGCAGCCGGCCGCCGCGGCGTGGAGCGGTTTCTGCTGACCAGCTCCGCCGAAGTGTATCCAGTCTCGGCCACCGCGCCCATCGCCGAAGCCGACGCGTTCAGCGACATGCAGGACCGGCCTACCGACGGTTACGCATGGTCCAAGCGAATGTCCGAGTTGGCGGTCCCGACCTTTGCAAAGGAGTTCGGATTGCGCGTGGCGATCGCGCGACCCAACAATGTCTACGGCCCTGGAGATTACTTCGACTACACCCGCGGGCGGGTGGTCCCGCGGTTCATCCGGACCGTGGCGGATGGCGCGGACCGGATCGTGATCTGGGGCACGGGCGAAGCCACGAGGACTTTCCTGTTCGTCGAGGATCTGGCCCGCGGAATGCTGCTGCTGGCGGAGAAATACGCGACCGGGGATCCGGTGAATTTGAGCGGCGAGGAAGAAATCTCGATTCGGGATCTGGCGGCGCTGATCGTGCGTCTGTTTGGCCGCAGTGTGGAGATCGTCTGTGAACGGGACAAGCCCTCGGGGCCTTTGAGGCGCCAGCCGGATACCAGGAAGGCTCGCGAAATTCTCGGATTCGTTCCCGCGGTTTCCTTGGAGCAGGGCCTGCGATGCACCATCGACTCGTATGTAAGCCAGAGACCGAAAGCCTGCGAAAGACCGGCCTGAGAGCGATTCGATTCATTCCATGACGGAAAAACCGAACATTCTGGTGATCGTCAGCGAGGCAGGGGAATCGATCCCGGCTCTGGACGCGCTGGGATCCGCCGGACTGCGGGCGGACGAGTTCTATCCCTCGGGCGCGCCCGCGGGCGCGAACTGGGGATCGCTTCTGACGGGCATGCATCCAGTGCGCCTCGGGATGGTGTCGGAGGGCGAGGGCATGGAGCTTCCGCTGGACGCTTCTGTCATTGCCGAGAGCTTTTTGTCCGCGGGCTACACCACCTGCACGTTCGATCATCTCCGCCGGCGATGGCACTGGTTCGGAACGGGGTTCGAATACTACATCGACCCCGGAGTCCGCCTTGGAAATGCGCCGGCCGCGGCGGAAATAAACGCCCGAGCGATCCCGTGGCTGCGGGCCCATCGTGATGAGCCGTTATTCGTCTGCGTCCGCTACGGCGGTGAAAGCGGACCCGCCATCGCGCAGCTTGTGAGCGCGCTCGACGATCTAAGGTTGTCCCAGGCAACG
>Ga0070739_10002053_pt1 | contig 28105 bp, 31 predicted proteins | sample Coa_R1_7_FD_66445 | JGI IMG/M metagenome (GOLD analysis project Ga0070739, IMG submission 66445) | Surface soil microbial communities from Centralia Pennsylvania, which are recovering from an underground coalmine fire - Coalmine... | ecosystem: Environmental > Terrestrial > Soil > Unclassified ...
GCTCCCTGCGGAGACGCAGGCGACGGTGCTCGCGCGCGCCGGCGGCAATCCGCTCTTCGCGGAGGAGTTCGCGCGCATGCTGGCCGAGGGCGACGTGGCCGAGATCCCGGAGACGCTGCAAGGAGTTCGTCCGCCGCGAGCGCCGCTCGTCGGTTGACGGCGACGTCGAGTTCTCGTTCCTGCACATCCTGATTCGCGACGTCGCCTACGGCCAGATCCCGCGCGCCGCCCGCGCGCAGCGGCACATCTCCGCCGCCGGCTGGATCGAAGAGCTCGGGCGCCCGGAGGACACCGCGGAGATGCTCGCGCACCACCACGTCGCCGCGCTCGAATACGCCCCCGACCGAATGGGCGAAGTCGCCGATCGCGCTCGGCGTGCGCTCGGGGAGGCGGGAGCGCGGGCCTTGGCGCTGAATGCGTACGAGGCGGCAGAGCGCTTCACGGCGTCCGCGCTCGAGCTCGCGGAGCCGGACAGCGAGGAGTGGGGGCGGCTCGTGCTCCAGCGCGTGCGAGCGATGTGGCGGACGCGGACCGTCTCCGGCCACCAGGTCTTCGAGCGCGCGCAGGCGGAGCTTCGAAGCGGCCGGCTACCTCGAGGCGGCGGCCGAGGTGGGGGCGATCGCGAGCTGGTCGACCTGGATCACCGGCGACGTGCCAGGCGCAGAGACGATCCTCCGGCACGCTGCGGGCTTGCTCGAGACCGCGCCTCCCTCACGTGCCGAGGCGACGGTGCTGAGCGCCCTGGCGCGTACGCTCGCGATGGCGGGTGAGTCCACCGAGGCCGAGGCGGCCGCGGACCGCGCGATCGCGATGGCGCAAGACCTGGGTCTCGCCGACGTCGAGGCCGAGGCGCTGAACAACCGCGGCCTCGCGCGCTCGAACGCCGGGGATGCACGAGCATTCCGGGACCTCGAGCGAAGTGTCGAGCTGGGTCGGCTCGCCGGCTCGCCGATCGACGTGGTACGCGGCCTCGGCAACCTCGCGTCGAAGTGGGAAGCGGAGGGCGACCTGCGCCGCGCCGCCGGTCTGGCGGCGGAGGCACTCGCACTCGCCGAGCGCACGGGAATCGAAGGCGCCATCCTGTGGATGCGCGCGGGCGACCTCGAGTTCGCCTATCAAGAGGGCCGGTGGGCGGAGTCGCTCGCATCGGCGAACGCCTGGCTCGCCGATCGCGAGGGGCGCGAGCCGCACTTCCTGGAGGTGCTCGTGCGTGCGCTGCGCTCGCTCATCCTGGTGTCTCGCGGCGAGACGGCGCTCGCGCTCGTCGACGACGACGTGCAGACGGCGGCCGCACGGGGCCAGGACCCACAGGGTCGCTGCAGATGTCGGCGCTCGTCCGCGCGCTCGCCGGTGACCACGCAATCGCCGGGCAGCGACTCGAGGAGCTTCTCCGTCACTGGCGCGCGGCTCCGCTCGCGGGCGAGGTTCAGCACTGCCGAGGCCGCGTGTGCCGCGGTGCTGCTGGGGCGTGCGGACGATTTCCTCGCTGCCGCCGACGGGGCGCGCGAGACGCGGCGGTTGGCGGCGTCGCGCGCGCTCGCGCGCGGCGAGTGGGAGGAGGCGGCGCGCCGCTTCGAGGAGATCGGCTCGCTGCCGAACGCGGCGTTCGCGCGCCTCCAGTCGCGGGAGACGCGCCCGCAGGCGCTCGCGTTCTACCGCTCCGTGGGCGCGGCGCTGCCGGAGCTGCTCGCCGCCGCCGGCTGATCAGCTGCGCGCGAGGCGCGCTGCGTACTGCTGCTCGTAGTAGGCGCGGTACTCGCCCGACTTCAATGGCTCCCACCACTCGCGGTGCTCGCGGTACCAGGCGACCGTGTCCTCGAGCCCGCCGGCGTCGAACGAGTGCCTCGGCGACCACCCGAGCGAGCGCAGCTTCGTCGAGTCGATCGCGTAGCGGCGGTCGTGGCCGGGGCGGTCGGCAACGTGGCGGACGAGGTCGGGGCTCGCGCCGGTCAGGTCGAGGATGCGGCGGACGACGTCGACGTTCTCCCGCTCCTGGCCGCTCACGTTGTAGATCTCGCCCGCGCGGCCCTCGCGGAGGACGAGCTCGATCGCGCTGCAGTGGTCGTCGACGTGCAGCCACTCGCGCCGCTGTCGCCCGTCGCCGTACACGGGCAGCGGCTCGCCGTCGAGCGCGTTCGTGACGAAGAGCGGCAGGAACTTCTCGGGGTACTGGTGCGAGCCGTACGTGTTCGCCCCGCGCGTGATCACGGCGTCGACGCCGAACGTGCGCACGTACGCGAGCACCTGCAGATCGCCGCCCGCCTTCGACGCCGAGTAGGGGCTCGACGGCCGCAGCGGCGCCTCCTCGCTGCACGCGGGCGCGTCGAGGGGCACGTCGCCGTAGACCTCGTCGGTCGAGACGTGCACGAGTCGGAGCTCGTGGCGGCGGGCATGCTCGAGCAGCACCTGTGCCCCGAGCACGTCGGTGCGGATGAACTCGGCCGGGCCGAGGATCGAGCGGTCGACGTGCGACTCGGCGGCGAAGTTGACGATCGCCTCGCAGCCGGCGGCAGCGTCGGCGACCGCAACCGGATCGGCGATGTCGCCCTCGCGGAACTCGTGCTCGACGCCGTCGAGGTTCGCCCGGTTGCCGGCGTACGTGAGCTTGTCGAGGACGACCACCTCCTCGCCGGCCGTCGCCAGGCGGCGGACGAAGTGCGAGCCGATGAACCCGGCTCCGCCGGTGACGAGTACGCGCACGGTCACACACCGTAACCTGCGGGCTCAAGCCGAAGTCGCCCAGGAGCGAAGGGCAGCGAGGCGCTCGCTGATGACGGCGTTCGCGGCGGCCAAGCTCGCCGCGCTGCCGGTGACCGCGGCGACGAACTCGGCGCGCTGGAGCGCATAGAGGTCGAGGTCGGTCAGCGCGCGCACCGTCGCCGTTCGCGGTACGTCGCGCAGGAGCGCGATCTCGCCGAACGCGTCTCCCGGCCCGAGGCGGCGCCCGGCGACCTCCGCTTCGCCCCCGGCGATCACGAAGAAGTCGTCGCCATGCTCACCCTTGCGGATCACGTCCGTGCCAGCCGGGACGCGCACGGACCGGAGCGCGAGTGCCAACTGCTCGAGCGACGGCCCCGAGAGCGGCGCGAAGACCGGGATGCCGCGCAGCAGCTCGACCCGGCGTGCCGGCGGCCGTGCGCCGCGGTCGATGGCCGCCAGCCGCGGCGCGAGCAGCGCTGTCAGGGCGGGCAGGAAGGCGCCGGTCGCCACGAGCGCGCCGCGCGGCCCGAGCCCCGCCACGAGCGCCGGCGCGATCACCGCCCCCGCCGCCATCGTCGCCACGAGCAGCGCCTGCACGACGCCCATCACGCGCGCGAGGACGGCGTTGTCGACCGTCCGCTGCAGCAGCGTCAGCGCCGAGACGTCGACGAGGGTGTTCCCGAGCCCGACCGCGCCGAGCATCGCCAGCGCGAGCGGCGTGCTCGGCCAGATCCCGATCAGGAGCAGCGGCACCCCCCACAGCACGACGCCGACGCCGAAGTCGCCGGCGAGCTTGCCGCGGCCCGCGAGCACGAGCGTCACGACAGCGCCGACGACGCCGCCGACGCCGATCGCCGCGTTCAGGTAGCCGACGCCGCCGTTGCCGAGATGCAGCAGCCGCAGCGCGGTCACGACCGTCAGCACGGTCAGCCCGCCGGCGACGATCGTCTGCGCGCCGTAGAGGCCGACGAGCACGCGCAGCCTCGGCTCCGCCGCGATCGTGCGGAAGCCGGCGAGCGCCTCCCGCCGCCAACCCTGCGGCGCGCCTGCGGGCGGCGGCTCCTGCTCCGGACGAAGTCGAGCGACGAGGACCGCCGACCAGAGGAACGTGGCGGCGACGAACAGGAACGTGGCCTCGATCGAGACGACGGCGAGGAGCAGGCCGCCGACCGCCGGGCCCGCGAAGCCGCCGATGCTGTCGATCGAGGTCGAGGACACGTTCGCGGCCGCGAGTTCCTCCGGCGAGCGCGCGAGCAACGGCAGGAGCGCCTTCTCCGCCGGGTGGAAGACGGTCATCAGGATCGTGACGAGGACCCCGAGCGCGTAGACGGCGGCGGGTGGCCCGCCGACGGCGACGAGCGTCGCCGCGCCGCCGAGCGCAGCCGCCCGCAGGAGGTCGCTCGCCAGCATCACGAGCTCGCGCCGTCCGCGATCGGCGAGCAGGGCCGCGAACGGCGAGATCACAGCCGCCGGCAGCATGCGGACGACGATCACGAGCCCGACGGTCGTGGCGCCGCCGTGGCGGTAGGCGTAGACGGCGAGCGCCACCGAGAACGCGTACTGGCCGGTCACCGAGCCGGCCCAGGCAAGCTGGACGCGCCGCAGGTTCGGGTTGCGAAAGACGTCGCGCAGCGCCTGCGCCGGCTCCCGCAGGCGTCGGGCGACGGTCCTCACGCGGCGGCGTTAGTCTGGACGCCGACCGAGGGAAGATTTTCGGGGCTCAGCACGTCTAGTGGTGCAGAATGGACTGGACGCGACCAGCAGGAGGACACCCAATGGCGGAAAAGCGGAAGGCGAAGCTCAAGAAGCCGGACGTCGAGGGGCACGCGGCGTCGAAGTCGGTGCCGAAGAAGCCCGACGTCGAGGCGCACGCGGTTCTGAAGCACGTCAACAAGCAAGTTCAGAAATAAGGGGCCGCGGGTCTCGAAGCCCGGGCGCGCGGACGCGGGTGCCCGGGCTTCTTCATGGTCCCGCGAGGAGGAGCTCGACCTCGTGCAGGAGTCGGACCGCGATCTCGCGGCGTTCGCCGTCCAGGGTCTCGACGACCGCGGCGAGGCGCGCGAGCGCGGCGGCCGCGCCGCCGGCCTCGGCGAGGACGGACCGCGCCAGGCGAGCCGCCCGCAGCAGGTGCAGCCCGATCGCGGCCTGCGAGGCGAAGATGCTGAGCAGGTCCATCTCCCTGAGCGAGAAGCGCGACCGTTCGGGCCGGTCGAGCACCTGGAGGACGCCGAGCGCCTGCTCGCCGTAGAGGAGCGGCACCGACATGATCCCCTTCGGGAGGTAGCCGAGCTTCTCGGCCGTCTCGCGCGAGAAGCGCGGGTCGCTGCGGACGTCGTCGAGGACGAGCGGCTGGCGCGTCACCAGCACCCAGCCGGCGATCCCCGTCGACGACGGTAGGCGCGTGCCGACGAGCTCCCCGGCGCCGACGCCCGCGACCGCCTCGAACACGAGCTCGTCGGTCTCCTCGTCGAGCAGGAAGATGGACGATGCCTTCGCGCCGAAGATCGCGCGCGCGACCTCGACGATCGACTGCAGCAGGTCGCGGTACGCCTCCTCCGACCCGAGCACGCCCGCGCCGACGGCGGCGCGCAGGTCCTCGCTCATCCGCTCCCCGCCACGTTCGACGCCGTCAGATAGAGGACGCTCTTGAGCTCGAACGGCGTCAGCTCCGGGTGCTTCGAGCGGATGAGGGCGCAGATGCCCGTCAGGTGCGGCGTCGCGAAGCTGTTGCCCGTCGAGACGACAGTCTCGCCGCCGAGCCAGGCGACTTCGACGTCGACGCCGCGGGCGAAGAACTCGACCGGTGGCTCGGGGTTGGCGTAGAAGGTGAACGGGTCCCGCCCCTCGTGGCTCGCGACCGAGATCACCGACGCGAACCGCCACGGGTAGCTCTCGACCGGCAGGTTGTGCGCGGAGGCGACGATCGTCGTGCGCTTGAAGTAGGCGGCGTCCGCGAGCTCGTGCAGGGTCGCGGCGAACCTCCGCTTCGTCGTCGAGAGGCTCATGTTGACGACGTCGAACCCCTGCTCGACCGCCCAGCGGAGGCCGGCGAGGAGCACGTCGCCGGAGCCCGTGTAGCCGGCGCCGAGGACACGAGCGCTCCAGAGCTCGCAGTCCGGCGCCAGCGACCGCACGATTCCCGCGCAGGCGGTGCCGTGCCCGCACAGGTCGCCCTCCTCGTCCTCGGTCACCGTCACCTGGCGGTCCTCGACCTCGATCACGACGGACCCCTGCACCTGGCCGACGCTCGGATGCCCCGCTTCGACGCCGCTGTCGAGGACGCAGACGCGGATGCCGGCCCCGGTCGCGCCGCCCCAGGCCCAGTCGCGCGTGACGCGCTCGGGCCAACCGGCGGCGATCGGCTCGACCGCGTCCGCCGGCAGGCTCCACGCCGGGAGCTCTTCCTCGATCACGGCCGGAGTCTAGGAGCGCCGCGACTCTTCGAGCGTCGGATCTTCTCCGGTGCGGACGCGCGGGAGACCCGCGTCCTGAGGGCGGCGCCGACAAGCGTCGCCTAGGGTTGAGCCGTGATGCCCGATGCAGAGCTCGTCCGACGCTGCCGCGACGGCGACGCGAACGCCTGGGCGGAGCTCGTCGACCGGTTCTCGCGCTACGTCTACGCGATCGTCGTGCAGGGCTTCCGGCTGCAGGGCCACGACGCCGAGGACGTCTTCCAGGACGTCTTCGCGAAGGCGTACGAGAACCTGTCCAGCCTCCGCGACGACGGCGCCGTCCGGCCGTGGCTCGCGCAGCTGACGCGGAATGCGTGCGTCGACCGCATTCGCGCCGCCCCGCGCGAGGACCCGAGCGCGGACGTCGAGCCGCCGGGGGTCGACGACACGCTCGCGCTGCTCGACGAGGCGCTGTCCGTGCGCGAGGCGCTCGACGCGCTCTCCGACGACTGCCGCGAGATGCTCGACCGCTTCTTCACTCGCGACGAGAGCTACCGCACGATCGGCGCCGCGCTCGGCATCCCCTCCGGGACGATCGCCAGCCGCATCTCGCGCTGCCTCGAGTACCTGCGCCAGGAGTTCTTGGGAAGAAACCCGGGAGTGACGGCGTCTGGAGAGGTGCAGTGACCGACGAGACGACGATCGGACGGCTGGTCGAGCTCCTGCGCGCTCTTCCGCCGGCGCCGCAGGGCTGGGTCGAGGCGGCACAGGAGCTGCCGCTCGCCCAGCGCGAGCTCGACGAGATCGTCGCCCGCGCCGAGGCCGACGCCGAGTTCCGCGCCGCCCTCGTCGCGGATCTCGAGACCGCGCTCGCGCGAGCCGGTTTCGAGGTGCGGCCGCGCCTGGCCGCGGCCGTGCGCAGACGGCTCTCGGCCTAGCAACCGGATCCGACATCGGTCAAGCTAGTCCGATGGCCGTCTGCGCCGTTTGCGGTTCTGAGAACCGGGTCGGGGCGCGGTTTTGCGACGCCTGCGGCTCGTCGCTCGCGGCTCCCGCCGACGCGCGCGAGCAGCGGAAGACGGTGACCGTCCTCTTCTGCGACGTCGTCGGCTCGACCGCGCTCGGGGAGGCGGCGGATCCGGAGGCGTTGCGGGCGCTGCTGGCGCGGTACTTCGAGCGGATGCGCGCGATCGTCGCGCGGCACGGCGGGACGGTCGAGAAGTTCGTCGGCGACGCGGTGATGGCTGCTGCAGGCGGCGGCGCCCGGGGAGACTTGCTCGGCGCCGAGACGCGCGCGCTCGCGCGCGACGCGATCGTGGTCGAGGCGGTCGAGCCGCTCGAGCTCAGGGGCAAGGCGCAGCCGGTCGTTGCGTTCAGGCTCGTGACCGTCGAGCGCGACGCACCCGGCCTCGCGCGGCACCTGGACGCGCCGATCGTCGGTCGCGTGCACGAGCGGCGGCCGCGGCTGCTCGAGCGCGCGTTCGCGAACGTCGTCCGGCGCCGGACGTGCTCGCTGTTCACGCTGCTCGGCGCCGCCGGCGTCGGCAAGTCGCGCCTCGTGCGCGAGTTCCAGCGCGGGCTCGATGCCCGTATCGTCCGGGGCCGCTGCCTCTCGTACGGCGAAGGCATCACCTACTGGCCCGTCGTCGAGATCCTCAAGCAGCTCGGGGTCGACCCGATCGACCGGGGCCCCGTCACCGCCGTGCTCGGCGAGTACGACCTGCCGACGACGCCCGAGCAGATCGCGCTGGCGGTGAGGCGCCGCCTCGAGGCAGCCGCAGCGGAGCGGCCGCTCGTCGTCGTCTTCGACGACGTGCACTGGGGCGAGCCGACGTTCCTCGACCTGATCGAGCACGTCGCCGACCTCTCGCGCGACGCGCCGATCCTGCTCCTCTGCCTCGCACGGCCGGAGCTGCTCGACAGGCGGCCCGGCTGGGGTGGTGGCAAGCTCAACGCGACCACGGTCCTGCTCGAGCCCCTCGACGCGGTCGAGACCGAGACGTTGATCGAGCGCCTGCTCGACGGCGAGCAGCTCGAGCCGGGGCTGGCGGAGCGGATCCGGCTCGCCGCGGAGGGCAACCCGCTCTTCGTCGAGGAGATGCTGGCGATGGTGCGAGAGTCGGGCGAGCGCGAGGTCGTCGTGCCGCCGACGATCAAGGCCCTGCTCGCGGCGCGGCTCGACCAGCTCGAGCCGTCCGAGCGGTGGGTCCTCGAGCGCGGCTCGATCGAGGGCCAGCTCTTCCACAGCGCCTCCGTCGCAGCGCTCGCGACGCCGCCTGCTCCGGCCGAGCGGCAGCTCGCGGCGCTCGTGCGCAAGGAGCTCGTGCGGCCCGACCGGCCGCAGCTCCCCGCCGGCGACGGCTATCACCTCGAGCAGGCGTACCGCTACCGCGCCGAGCTCGGTCAGGCCGACCCCGTGCTCGCCGAGCGCGCCGCCGAGCTGCTCGCGGCGTCCGGTCGCACCGCCCGCTTTCGCGGCGACCTGCGCGCGGCGGCGGCGTTGCTCGGCCGCGCCGCCGATCTCCACCCGAGCAGGCGGCTGGCGCTGCTGCCGGACCTCGGCGACCTCCTCTTCGAGAGCGGCGAGATCGCGCAGGTGACCGCCGTGCTCGACGAGGCGATCGCGATGGTCGCCGGCCACGCCGGCGAGCAGACCGCGAGCGGCGAGGCGGTGATCGAGCTCGCCGAGCAGGCGGCGGCCGTTCTCGAGCGGCTCGGCGAGCGCGTCCTGCTCGCGCGCGTGCTCGCGATCGCCGCCCGCAACTGCTTCTTCGTCGGTCATGCACAGCGGTCGCTCGAGGAGCTCCGGGAGGCGTGCGAGCTGGCGTTCGAGGTCGGCGACCTCTACGTCGCGCGCGATTGCGTGCTCTGGATGGTCGGCGCGATCGTCTACGGGCCGACGCCGGTCGGCGAGATGAGCCGCTTCGCGTTCCCCGAGGCACTCCGGTTGGGCGTCGAGCCGTGGGGCCAGTTCCACGAGGGCTTCGTCCATGCCGGCTCGGGCCGGTTCGCGGAGGCCCGGGAGCGCTTTCACCGAGGGACCGCGGCTCGCGGCCGAGCCCGGGATCCGCGTCCACGAGGCGGGCTGCTGGATGTTCGTCGGCGAGATGGAGTTGAACCCCGGCGATCTCCCCGCCGCCGAGCGCGAGCTCCGGATCGGGTTCGATCGGCTCGGCGAGCTCGGCGAGACCGGCTTCCGCTCGACGATGGGCACGCTCCTCGGCGAGACGCTCGTGCTGCAGGGACGTGACGACGAGGCGGAGGACGTGCTCGCGATCGTGGACGAGGTCGTGCTCAGGGACGATGTCGATCCTCAGGTTCGGATGCGTTCCGTCCGCGCGCGGATCCTGGCGCGCCGCGGCGAGCTCGACGCGGCCGAGCGGCTCGCGCGTGACGCGGTCGCGCTGGCCGCACGGACCGACTACCTCGTGCTGCACGGAAACGCGCTGCTCGCCCTCGCGGACGTGCTCAGGCGCGCCGGCGCCGAGGACGGGGCCGCGGCGGCGCTGCGCGAGGCGCTCGCGCTCTTCGAGCGCAAGGAGCACGTGCCGCTCACGGAGCGGACGCGCGCCCTCCTCGCGGCGACGCCGGTCGGGTGAGGCTCCCGGCCGCCGGTCCGCTCGCGGCCGTCGTCACCTCGGAGGCGGCCGCTGTCGTCGCCGCGATCGCGCGGCTCTCCGGCGACGAGGCCGGGGCGGCCCAGGCCGAGTCGCTCCGCGCCCGGGCGCAGCCGCTCGCCGCCGCCGACGCGGAGGCGTACGTCGCCGCAGCCGCGCAGCTCGCGCGCCCGGCGGGCGACGACTTCGCGCTCGGCCGCCTGCTCGAGGAGGCGGCCGACGTCCTGCTCTCGATCGCGGACGCGGCAGCCGACGTGGCCGAGCTCGCCGGGGCGGTCGCCGACCGCTGCAGCCCACCGCTCCGCCCGGATGCAGTCGGCGCGGCGACGCTCGCCGAAGCGGCCGCTCGCGCGGCCGCGCATCTCGTCGAGATCAACCTCGCCGTCACGCCGACCGACGCCCGCACCGCCCGCGCGCGCGCGGCCGTCGAGGCGGCGAGCGCCGCGGTACGGCACGTCTACAGCGAGACGACCAAGCCGTCGTAAGCGAGCTCGAGCGACTCGTCGACCGGCAGCTCGCCCGGCCGGTGCGTGACGAGCAGCCGCTTGGCGCCGGAGCGCTCGAACGCGTCGACGGCCTCGTCCAGCGCGAGGTGGCCGCGCGTCGGCGCGTCGTGCCCGCCGCTCGCGAGCGTCGCCTCGCAGACGAAGAGGTCGGCGCCGCGCGCAAGCTCGACGAGCGCGTCGCTCGGCGCCGAGTCGCCGGAGTACGCGAGCGTCTTCGTGCCGTCGGTGACGCGAAAGCCGTACGCGTCGAGGCCGTAGTGCGGGACGCGCACCGGCGTGACGGTGAACCCGGCGAGCTCGAACGGCAGCCCCGGCTCGTACTCGCGGAGCTCGAAGACGCGCTCGAACATGTCCGGGAAGCCCAGCAGCTCGCCGAAGTGCGTGAGCTGCGCGCGGCCACCCGGCGGCACGCGCAGCTCCGGCCGCGAGCGGAGCTGCTCGCGTCCTTCGAGGTAGGACGCGCCCCACACCCACGGGACGAGGTCGCCCCAGTGGTCGAGGTGGAAATGCGTGATCGCGATCGCGTCCACCTCCGGCCACGGTGATCCCTGCCGCAGGCGGCCGAGGACCCCCGGCCCGCAGTCGACGAGCAGTGACCGTGAGCCCTCGACGAGGTAGCCGGAGTGAGCGCCGCCCGCGTTCGGCCACGCCGGGGAGCAGCCGACGACCGTGAGCTTCATGTGCGGCCGGTCAGCGCCCGCTCAGCATCCGCGCCATCGCCTGCAGCAGCTTCCACGCGATCGTCCCGTTCGCCTCGACGATCGGCCGGAACGCCCACGAGGTGAGTCCCCAGCAGGTGAGCTCGCTGTCGGCGGTCACGGTCGCCGTGCGCGGTGCGTCCGCGATCAGCGCGACCTCGCCGAAGTAGTCGCCCTCGTGCAGGGTGCGGACCTCGCCGCCGTCGACCGTGACCTTGGCGGTGCCGCCGGCGATGACGAAGAAGCCGACGCCGCCGGTGCCTTGCGTGACGACCTCGCGCCCGGGCTCGAACGTGTACTCCTTCATCGCGGCGGCGACGTCGTGGAGCTCGCGCCTGTCGAGATCGCGGAAGAGGTCGACGCGCGACAGCAGGTCGGTTGGGGCGGCCATCGCGATGATCGTAGTGAATCCGGCCGGCGGCGTCCCCGTCCGCCGTCGCCTACGGCCGGATGTTCTGGTTGACGTGGAAGACGTTGTCGGGGTCGTAGCGCCGCTTGACCTCGACGAGCCGTTCGTAGTTCGGGCCGTACGTCGCCCGCACCCGGTCCTGGCCCTCGTCCATCATGAAGTTCACGTAGCCGGCGCCGCTCGCGTGCGGGCGGATCGCATCCGAGTACTCGACCGCCCACGCGCGGATCGCGTCGGCGTTCGCCGGGTCGGGGTCGACGCCGGCGATCACCTGCGCGTACTGCGCGTCGCGTGCCGGCCACGCCGTGTCGGCGGAGCCGACGTCGTGGACGGCGCCGTCGATCGGGTAGAGGTGCATCAGCGACTTCCACCTCGGCATCCGGCGCCCGAACTCGACGTTGACCTCGATCGCCTCGTCGCTCACCTCGCCGACGAACGCCGTGCGCCAGTACCACTGGTCCCCGGCCGGGTAGATCGGATCGAACGCCGCCTGGAACGCTGGGAACGGGACCTCGGCGACGCCGTCGAGCGCGAGCCCCGGCTGCGCGCGCACCTCGGCGAGCGCGTCGTTCGCGTCTTCGACCGGGCCCGTCCAACAGCACGCGACGCCGCACACCCTCTGTAGCTGCAGCTCCTCCGGGAACGGCGGCGCCGGTGGAACCGTGTGGAAGAGGTAGAAGCAGCCGAGCTCGCGCGGCGCCGCCGGCAGGAACTCGCGGTACCACGCGAGCAGGTCGGCGGCGTGCTCGATCGGCCAGAACATCGGCCCGGCGACCACGCTGCCGAGCGGATGCAGTCGCAGGCGCAGTTGCGTGACGACGCCGAAGTTGCCGCCGCCGCCGCGGATCGCCCAGTAGAGGTCCTGGTTCTCGTCCGGGCTCGCCTCGACCACGCTGCCGTTCGCGAGCACGACCTGCGCGCCGACGAGGTTGTCGATCGAGAGGCCGAGCTTCCGGGTCAGGTGCCCGATCCCGCCGCCGAGGACGAGGCCGCCCGCGCCCGTCGTCGAGATGATCCCGGCCGGGGTGACGAGACCGTGCTCGGCCGTCGCCGCGTCGACGTCCTGGAGCAAGCAGCCGCCGTCGACGTAGGCGGTGTTCTCGTCCGGATCGACGCGCACCTGGTTCATGTCGCGCAGGTCGATCACGAGCCCGTGGTCGACGCTGCCGAGCCCGGCGGCGTTGTGCCCGCCGCAGCGGATAGCGGTGTCGAGCCCCTGCTCGCGTCCGTACTCGACGGCGGCGACGACGTCGTCGACGTCGACGCAGCGCGCGATCAGCGCCGGGCGCCGGTCGAACATCCCGTTGTGGAGCTTGCGGGCCTCGTCGTATTCGCGGTCGTCGGGGGCGATCGCCCGCCCCCGAAGGCGCAACTCCGTGGTCGCCATCGACGCGACCCTAACGTTTCGAGACCTGTGAGTAAACCCTCCAGCCGAGCCTTACGGCCTCGGGGATGCCGGCCCGATCCTTGCGAGGCATTCGCGAAGCCCTTCTTGCCAGTGAGGCAACTGGGGTGCGCCCTTCTCGGAGCGCAGCACCGAGTAGGCGGGCCGCGGCGCGCGGGCGCCGTACTCAGCGCTCGTGATCCGACGCACGCGGCAGTCGAGACCCGCCACCGCGAAGATCGCCTCCGCGAAGTCGGCCCACGTGCAGTCGCCGCCGCCGGCGACGTGATAGACGCCGTGCGGCAGCTCGACGAGCTCGCGCGTCGCGGCGGCGAGGTGGCCGACGTACGTGGGTGAGCCGCGCTGGTCGTCGACGACCGCGACCTCGTCGCGCTCCGCGCCGAGCGCGAGCATCGCCCGCACGAAGTTCCGTCCGGTCGGGCCGAAGAGCCACGACGAGCGGACGACCCAGGCCTGGTCGCCGGCAGCCGCTTCGCCGTGCAGCTTGGTGCGGGCGTAGGCGCCAAGCGGGTTCGCTGCGTCCGACTCGACATACGGCTCGCGCTTGCGGCCGTCGAAGACGTAGTCGGTCGAGTAGTAGACGAGCGGCACGCCGAGCTCGGCGACGTGGCGCGTCCCGCCGACGTTCACCGCCGCCGCGCCCTGCGGATCGTCCTCGGCGCCGTCGACGTCGGTCCACGCCGCCGCGTGGAGCGCCAGGGAGCAGCCGCCGACCAGGTCCGGGGGCGCGGGCGCGGTGACGTCCCACTCGGCGCGCGTCAGCGCGAGCGCGTCCGGGAACTCCGCCGCGAGCGCCGCCCCGAGCTGCCCTCCCGCGCCGGTGATCAGGACGCCGCGGCCGTGTCCCGTTCCGAGAGGAGAGGCGATCGCGTGCTCCAGAGATGGACGACGCGGGGATCGTTCCACGGCACCCCGTGCTCGTCGGGATCGTCGGGGTCGTACTCCTCGGTGACGAGGTAGCAGAGGAGGCAGTCCGTCAGCGCCTCGTAGCCGTGTGCGAGCCGGCCGGGGACGTAGATCGCCATCGGGTTGTCGTCGCCGATGTCCTCGGTCGCCGTCTCACCCGTCTCGCGGTCGAGCGCGACGACGCGCACCATCCCCTGGAGGCAGACGAACAGGTCGTCCTGCCCGCGCTCGTGGTAGTGCAGCCCGCGGATCACCCCCGCGCGCGAACGCGCGAGGTTCGCCTGCGCGAACGGCTTCGGCAGCGCGCTCGCGCGCGCGAGCTCGACGAACCAGCCGCGCTCGTCGTCGTGCCGGCGGAGCGGGAAACGCAGGATCATTTGTTGACCCCCGTCTCCTCGATCAGGCGGCCGACCTCGGCGAGATCGTCCCAGTGCTTGCCGCCGTCGCGCCACCAGCCTTCGACCCGCTGCACGACGAGCTCGCCGCGGCGGGCGAACTCGCGGTTGACGTCGGTGATCTCGAGCTCGCCGCGGCTCGACGGCTGCAGGGAGTCGATGATCTGGAACACCTCGGCGGGGTAGCAGTACAGGCCGACGACGGCGTCGTTCGACGGCGGCGCCGCGAACCGTGAGTCGACGACGCCGGCCTTCTCGACGATGTCGACGACGCGTCCCTCGCCGTCGTAGGCGACGACGCCGAAGTTCTCGGGGTCGGGCACACTCTTGACGAACACGAGCGCACCGTGGTCCCAGCTCGCGATCGCGTCCGCCTGCGCGTACTCGAACAGGTTGTCGCCGAGACAGACGACGAGCCGGTCGTCGTGGGCGAAGTCGCGCGCCATTCCGACGACCTGTGCGATGCCCCCCGGCTCGACCTGCACCTTGTAGGTCAGGTCGAGGTCGAACAGCAGCTGGCCGCCCCCGCGCGCCTCGACGCGGCCGTCGCCGAGCAGGTCGATGAAGTCGCCTGCGTGCTGCTTGCCGGTCACGAGCAGCACCTCGCGCACGCCGAGCCGCTGCAGGAGCTGGAGCGGGTAGTAGACCATCGGCCAGCGGCCGACCGGCAGCAGGTGCTTGTTCGTGACGCGCGTCAGCTCCTCGAGCCGCGTCGCCGTTCCGCCCGCACAGATCAGGCCCTTCATTCCGCGGCGAGGTTACCGTCGTGCCGGTGCGAGCGAGGACGGCGGCACGCGCACGACGCGGGCGAGGCCGGCCGGCAACCACCAGTTCCACCGGCCCAGGATCGCCATCGCGCTCGGCACGAGCAGCGAGCGGACGATCGTCGCGTCGACGAAGACGGCGACCGCGAGGCCGAAGCCGAACTCTTGCAGGCCGACGATGCGGCCGGCGATGAACCCCGAGAACGCGGCGCACATGACGACGGCGGCGGCCGTGATGATCCGCCCGGTCCGCTCGAGCCCGTGTGCGACCGCGGTCACGTTGTCGCCGTGCTCGTCCCATGCCTCGCGCATGCGCGTGACGAGGAAGACCTCGTAGTCCATCGAGAGCCCGAACAGCATCGCGAACAGGAAGATCGGGATCCAGCCTTCGACCTGCCCGAACTGGTAGAGGCCGAACAGGCTGTGGCCGACGCCCCACTTGAAGACGACGACCAGCATCCCGTATGCCGCGCCGACCGAGAGCAGGTTCAGCAGCACGGCCTTCAGCGGCAGGAGCAGCGACCGGAACGCGCGCGCGAGCAGGAAGTAGGTGAGGACGAGGACGCCGCCGATCAGCGGCGGGAAGTACGTGTAGGCGCGCGACAGGAAGTCGACGCCCTGTCCGGGGCCGCCGCCGACGAGCACGTCGGTTCCGGCCGGGAAGCCGGCGGCGGGGACGAGCCGGTCGCGCAGCCGGTGCACGAGCGCCTGCTCCTGCGGGAAGCCGTAGTCGTGCCGCCCGACGACGTAGACCTGCTGGTAGCGACGGCTGGGGTCGACGTAGCGGCCGCCCGGGGCCGTGTAGACGGTCGCCACCTCCGGGTCGCGCCGTGCCGCGGCGGCGAGGCGCGCGATCGCCTGCTGCACCCCCGGCTTCAGCACGTCGTGAGCCTCGACGAGCACCTGCGCCGGCGCGACGGCGCCCGGGCCGACCGTGCGCTGCAGCAGGTCGAAGCCGCGGATCGACTGCGGCGTCCGCGGGATGCCGTACGTCGAGCCGGGCGTCAGGTTCAGGTACAGCGTCGGCACCGCAGCTGCCGCGAGCACCGCGACGCCGCAGCCGAGGTAGACGAGCGGCCGCCGCATGATCGAGCGCGCGAGCCGTGCCCAGTAGCCGCGCTCGGGATCCACGGGCTCACCCGGCAGGATGCGCCGGCGAGCGGTGCCGCGGCGGCCGTAGTACGACAGCAGGACCGGCTGCAGCGTCACCGCGGCGAGCACGGAGACGACCGGGATCAGGAAGCCGGCGATGCCCATCAGCCGCATGAACGGGAGCGGCATCGCGACGAGCAGCAGCAAGCCGAGGGCGACCGAGGCGCCGGAGAAGACGACCGCGCGGCCGGCGGTCTGCATCGTCCGCACGACCGCCTCGTCGCGCTCGAGCCCGCCCGAGAGCTCCTCGCGGAAGCGGTAGACGATCAGCAGCGAGTAGTCGACGGCGAGGCCGAGCCCGATCAGCTGGATCAGGTTCGTCGTGTACGTGGGGGTCGTCGCGAGATGCGCGACGCCGTACATCAGGCCGAGCGTGCCCATGATCGTGCACCCGGCGAAGAGCAGCGGGATCGTCACGGCTGCGGAGAGGCCGAAGACCGCGATCAGGACGAGCAGCGCGATCGGGACCGCGATCGCGAGCTCGCCTCGCTTCAGGTCTTGGTTGAAGATCGGGTCGAGGTCGTGCTGGATCGGGCCCGCGCCGGTCAGATACGTGCGCTCGACCCCGGCCGGTCGCCCGAGCGCTCGCAGCAGGTCGTCCGTGTAGCCTTTCGCCTTCGCGATCGTCAGCGTCGAGACGATGTCGCCGTAGACGACGTGCCGGCTCGCGACGATGAGCTTCGTCGGCTTGCCGGTGGGGACGACGGGCGCCGCACGCGCGACGGCTCGCTGGAGCCGGGCGAGGAGTGCGGGGTCGTGCGTGCCCGGCACCTGGAAGACGACGGTGAACGACCCGTCGGGACGGTCGCCGAAGTGCTTCTGGAGCAGGGTCCGCACCCGTTCGGAATCGGTGCCCGGGACGGCGAAGCTGTTCGACAGGAGCGGCGTCAGCTTCGAGCTCGCATAGGCGCCTGCGAGCAGCACGACGAGCCAGGCGACGAGCAGCAGCCGGCGGTGGCGGAGGACGAAGCGCGTCCAGCGGACCACCCGGACAGCCTAGATACGGGAATACTTCCGCGACATGCCGAGGCGCGACATCGACCGGCTGCACGACGAGATCGAGGAGCTCTTCGCCGAGCTCTGGCAGGTGCCGCGCTTCCTCGGCCAGCGGCGCGGCTTCCGCCCGAACGTCGACAGCTATCTGACGGAAGACCCGCCCGAGCTGACGGTCGTCGTCGAGCTGGCGGGCGTCGAGCCGGCGGGCGTGCACGTCGTCGTCGACGGGCAGCTGCTCGTGGTCTCCGGCGAACGGACGCGACCGAAGGCGGACGGCCGTGTCTACCAGCAGATGGAGATCGAACACGGGCCGTTCCTCCGCCAGGTGCGCCTGCCCGAGGGCGTCGACTCCGACCGTGCGCGGGCCGAGTTCGAGCGCGGCATCCTGCGTATCTCGCTCCCGATCGCGAGGCGCCGGGCGTCGCGCCGGCGCGTCGCGATCGAGGTGCAGCGGCCGTGAGCGAGCCCGCGTTCGAGCTCTCCGAGCAGGAGGGCGACGGCCTCGACCTGCCGGCGGTGCTGCCGGTGCTGCCGCTCAAGGACACCGTCGTCTTCCCGCAGTCGACGACGCCGCTCGCGATCGGGCAGGAGCGCTCGGTGCGGCTGATCGACGACGTCGTCGCCGGCGAGCGCATCGTCGCGCTCGTCACCGCGCGCGACCCGGCCGTCGACGTTCCCGGCTGGGACGAGATCTACGAGGTCGGGACGGTGGCGATGATCCACAAGCTGATCAAGATCCCCGACGGAACGCTGCGCATCCTCGTCCAGGGGCTGCAGCGGATCCGACTCGTCGAGCGTGTCGGAGACGATCCGTACCTGATCGGCAGGTTCGAGGTGCTGCCGGACGAAGGCGAGGAGACGCCCGCGGTCGAGGCGCTCACTCGCAACGTCCAGGGGCTGTTCACGCGCATCATCGGTCTCGCGCCGTACCTGCCCGAGGAGCTGCAGATCGCGGCCGCGAACGTCGACGATCCGAGCGCGCTCGCCCACCTCGTCGCCTCGACGTTGCGGACGATCAAGACCGAGGAGCGGCAGGACCTGCTCGAGACGGTCGACGTCGAGCAGCGGCTGCGGAAGGTGTCGGCGATCCTCAATCGCGAGCTCGAGGTGTTCGAGCTCTCGTCGAAGATCCAGTCGCAGGTGCAGTCGGAGATGGAGAAGGGCCAGCGCGAGTACTTCCTGCGCCAGCAGCTCAAGGCGATCCAGCAGGAGCTCGGCGAGGGCGATCCCGAGCAGGCGGAGGTGAACGAGCTGCGCGAGCGGCTGGCGGAGGTGCACCTGCCCGACGAGGCGCGCAAGGCGGCGGAGCGCGAGCTCGGCCGGCTCGAGCGGATGCCGACCGCGGCGGCCGAGTACGGCGTCATCCGCACCTACCTGGAGTGGATCCTGACGCTGCCGTGGAGCGCGCACACGGACGACAACCTCGACCTCGAGCACGCCCGCGCCGTGCTCGACGAGGATCACTTCGACCTCGACAAGGTGAAGGACCGGATCGTCGAGTACCTCGCGGTCGCGAAGCTGAAGCGGGAGGTGTCGGGCCAGATCCTCTGCTTCGTCGGCCCGCCCGGCGTCGGCAAGACGTCGCTCGGCCAGTCGATCGCGCGCGCGCTCGGCCGCAAGTTCGTCCGGATGTCGGTCGGCGGCGTGCGCGACGAGGCGGAGATCCGCGGCCACCGCCGCACCTACATCGGCGCGATGCCCGGCACGATCATCCGCTCGCTGCGCGACGCGGAATCGGTCAACCCGGTGCTGCTGATCGACGAGATCGACAAGCTGGGCTCCGACTGGCGCGGCGACCCGACGAGCGCGATGCTCGAGGTGCTCGACCCCGAGCAGAACAGGACCTTCCGCGACCACTACCTCGACCTGCCGTTCGACCTCTCGAAGGTGCTCTTCATCTGCACCGCGAACACGGTCGACACGATTCCGGCCCCGCTCCTCGACCGGATGGACACGATCACGCTCTCCGGCTACACCGAGGAGGAGAAGCTCGGGATCGCGAGGCGCTACCTCGTCCCCAAGCAGCTGGCGGCGCACGGGCTCAAGCGCTCGCAGCTCGCGATCCCGGCGCCGCTCCTGCGCACGATCATCCGCGAGTACACGCGCGAGGCGGGCGTGCGCAACCTCGAGCGCCGGATCGCCGACGTCTGCCGGAAGGCGGCGGCGCAGGTCGCGAAGGGGGAGGCGCAGCAGGTCCGCCTCGACGAGCAGCGTCTCCGCGAGTGGCTGGGGCCGCGGCGCTTCTCGGGCGAGGTGCGCAAGCGCACCTCCGAGCCCGGCGTCGCGACCGGGCTCGCCTACACCGCCACCGGCGGCGACGTGCTCTTCATCGAGGCGACGGCGTATCCGGGCCGCGGCCGGCTTCGCATCACCGGGCAGCTCGGCGAGGTGATGCAGGAGTCGGCGCAGGCGGCGCTCTCGTGGGTGCGCTCGCACGCCGGCGAGCTCGGCGTCGACGAGGACTGGTTCGGCGACCACGACGTGCACATCCACGTGCCCGCCGGCGCCGTGCCGAAGGACGGCCCGTCGGCGGGGGTGACGATGGCGACGGCGATCGCCTCGCTCGTCCTCGGCGAGCCGGTCGCAGACGACGTCGGCATGACCGGCGAGATCACGCTGACCGGCCAGGTGCTGCCGATCGGCGGCGTCCGCGAGAAGCTCCTCGCCGCCCAGCGCGCGGGGCTGCGGCGCGTGATCCTGCCGCGCGAGAACGAGCCCGACCTCGTCGACCTGCCGCCGGAGACGCGCGCGGCGCTGACGGTGATCCCCGTCGACACGATCGACGAGGTGTTTACCGGCGCGTTCAACGGCGGGCGGCGCACGCAGGCCCGGCGGCGCCCGGCTGCGCTCGAGCGGCAGGCGGCGAAGGGCCCCGGCGCCTAGCCCGTCAGCGCGAAGCTCGAGAGGAAGCGCGCGCAGAGATCCTCGCCCGCCGTCGCCACGCGACGGCAGAGGAGCTCGTACTCCCGGCGCTCGTCGAGCAGGAACGTGATCTCCTCGACCAGCTTGCCGTACGCGACCCGGTACGAGCGCGCGGCCATCCCGGCGACCTGGACGGTGGTGCCGGCGGCGACCTGACCGTGCAGCTCGCGCGCGATCTCGGCCGTGACGCGATCGAGCTCGCGTGCCGCCGCGGTGAAGAGCGTCGACCGGTAGGGGCGGACGAGCCGGAACCGCTGCACCTCGACGAGCGCGACACCGCCCCGCGATGCCGACAGCCTGCTGTCCGTCTGCCTGACCGTCCAGCCCGTCGGCGCCGCGAACCGGAAGCCGTCGCCCGTCACCGTCTGCCAAGCGCCGCCGCCGCCGCAACCGGCGAGCGCGAGCGCCGCGGCGAGTAGGATCGGTTTGGCTCGTTCCGGCCGGGGAAAGGATCGGTTCCAGATGACCAAGACCAAGAACAAGGTCTCCGACGCGGCAGACAGCATCAAGCCCTACATCGAGCGGGCGATGTCCGACGAGAAGCTGCGCGGCGACGTCATGCACGCGTACAAGACGGCGAAGAAGCTCTACAAGGACCTGAGCGGCGGCAAGACGGCGCCGGTGACGCTCGCGGCGCGAGTGGCGACCGACGACGACGTCCGCGAGAAGCTCCGTGAGGCGATCGACGACCTGCGCAGGGCAGGCGAGCGCCTGCAGGGGAAGAAGGACCACTCGGGGCGGAACACCACGCTCCTCATTGCCGGCATCGCGCTTGCGATCCTCTTCAACCCGGTCACCGGCGCCGAGACGCGGCGCTTCATCCGCGAGCTCGTCAGCGGCGAGCAGGGAGAGGGCGGCTCCTAGCGACGTCTCGACGGCGCTGCGGGCGGCAGCGCGAGCGCACGCTCGAGCGAGCCCGGGTCGAGGCCGTCGGCGCTCGAGATGTCGGAGCCCCCGAGCAGGAACGCGCCCGGCTCCGGGCCTGCGGCCGCAGTGGCCGCGGCCGGGGCCCAGCCGGCGGCGATCGGCACGTCGAGCACGCGGAGGCGTCGCCACCGCCCGAGGTACGCCGTCGGATCGACGGCGCCGTCGTAGCCGAGGTGGAGGAGCGACGCCGGGTGCAGCTCGAAGTGGAGGTGCACCGTCTGGCCCGCGCTCACACCCGTCGCACCCATGAACCCGATCACGTCGCCTGCCTCGACGCGGACACCGTTCGTCACCTGCGCGGCGAAGGCGGACAGGTTCGCGTAGTAGAAGTCGTTGCCCTGCGCGTCCTGCAGCCAGAGGCGGTTGCCGCCGCTCCGGTTCCAGCCGACGGAGAAGACGAGCCCGTTCGCGGCGGCGAGGACCGGCTGGCCGAGCCGGCCCGCGATGTCGGCGCCGTGGTTCCAGCCGCCGGGGGCCGGCGCGCCGAACGCGTCGGCGTACGACGACTCGCCGTAGACCGGGAAGACGTACGGGCCCGCGGTCAGCGGCGGCTGCGCCGACGGGAGCCGCGCCGGCGGCGGGGGCTTCGGCGTCGGCTTCGACCTCGGCGTCGGTTTCGGCGTCGGCTTCGCGCGCCGCGGAGCCGGCGTGGTCGTCGTCGACGCCGGCGTCGTCGTGGTCGGCCGGGTCGCTTGGGTGGTCGTCGTCGCAGGTCGCGGCGTCGTCGTCGCCCGCGGCACGGTCGTCGTCACGTGCGGGGCCGTCACGACCGGCAGCGTCCTCGACGGCACCGTCCTCTGCCGGAGCGGCGCCGTCGGCTGCGGCGGCGCGGTTGCCGCCGTCTGCACCTCCGCGGCGGCGAAGCCGATGTCGATGTCGCTCCCGGCCGGCAGGCCGCCGTGCGCCGCGTCGAGATGGACGTGGAGCTCGGTGACGAAGCCGTTCCAGCCCTGTGCGCCGGTCGGCGCGCTCGTGTCGATCCCCTGCTCGCCGATCGACGCATAGCCCCAGTCCGCGAGCGTGACCTCGCCGGCGGTTGCCGTCTGCCCGAGGGCGCTCAGCCCGACGACGCCGCTCTGCGTGAACGCGCCGTCCGGGACCGGCCCGCCGGTCGTCGCGCTCGCGCGCGCCGTAACCGCGGCGGCCGTGATCTCGCCGCCGAAGATCGACACGGACGAGACGTCCGCTTCCGCGGTCGCGGTTGCGGTCGCGGTCCTCGTCGTCGCGCTCGACGCCGTGATCGCTCCCGTCTTCAGCACCGAGCCGTCGGCCGGATACGAGAAGCCGTTCGCGAGCGAGTGGCCCCCGGGCGGTGCCGTGACGGTTGTCGTGCTCGCGCCCGCCGTGCCGGGAACGGTGATGCGGATCGCCCAGGCGCGCGCGGTCGCCGAGGGTGCGGCCGCAGGCTCGGCGCTACCGGCGGTGACGATCCCGATCGTCGCACCCAGAAGCGCAAGCGCGGGCACGAGGAGCTTGGCCGACACCGCGCCCCATTGTGCCGCTGCGCGCGGTCAGCCCGTCTGTCGGCGGGCGAACTCGCGGAAGCGTGCCCGCGCCGCCTCGTCCGGCCCGACCGACTCCTCGCGCTCGAACGTCGGGTCGGCGGCGATCTCCTCTGCGACCGCGCGCACCTCGGCGTGCACGGCGTTCCGGTGCCTCTCGTTGCGCAGCAGGCTGTCGACCCACGTCTCGTCGCCGTCGTACTGCGGCACCTCGTTCTCGACCAGCAGCTCGCCGAGCAGGATCCCGACGCGGATGTAGGCGAACGTGCGAAAGGCGAGGATGCGGCGCGGCGAGTCGACGAGCGCTGCGATCGCCGGATCCTCTTCCTGGATCCGGTTGACGATCGTCCCGATCGGCTCGTCGACGAGCGGGATCCAGACCTCTTCGGGCGCAGACACAACGGGAGTGTGGCGGACCCGGCCGCGTCCCGCCACCTCGCCGTAGGGTGTGCGGGTGAACGCGCTCGCGAGCCTCGCCGCCGAGCCGGCGCTGACGGCGCTCCTCTTCGACGTCGACGGGACGCTGGCGCCGATCGTCGCCGATCCGGCGACGGCGCGCGTGCCCGACGCGGCGCGCGACGAGCTCCGTCGCCTCGCCTCGCGCTACGCCCTCGTCGCGTGCGTCTCCGGCCGGCCGGCGGAGGTCGCCCGGACGATCGTCGGCGTCCCTGAGCTCGAGTACGTCGGCGAGCACGGGCTCGAGCTCGATCCGGCGGCGGCTCGGTGGGCCCGCCGCATCCACGCCTTCGCCGACGGCGTCGAGTGGCCGGTCGAGCGGAAGCCGCTGTCCGTCGCGTTCCACTACCGGACGGCAGCCGATGCGGACGCAGCACGTGTCGCGCTCGAGCCGATCGCGGCGCGCGCGCTCGAGGAAGGGTTCCGAACGCGCTGGGGACGCATGGTGCTCGAGGTGCTGCCGCCGCTCGAGACGTCGAAGGGGACGGCGGTGCGGCGGCTGCTCGAGCAGCGCCGCCTGCGGCGCGCGCTCTACGCGGGTGACGACTCGACCGACCTCGACGCGTTCGACGCCCTCGACGGCCTCGACGTCGCCGTACGCATCGCGGTCGCCTCGACCGAGGGGCCGGTCCGGCTGGGGCAGCGGGCGGACCTCGTCGTCGCCTCGCCCGCGGCGCTCGCCGAGCTGCTCGCGCAGCTCTAGTCAGCAGAGCGCGAGCACCTCGGGGATCGAGCGCACGCGCAGGCCGCGCCAGCCGCGCACCTCCGTCCAGAGCGGCTCGCGCCCCGGCGGCGTGACCAGCACCGGCGTCATCCCGACGCGCTCGGCGCCCGCGAGCTCGTCGTTGGCGCCGTCGCCGACGAACAGGCAGGCCGTCGGCTCGACGCCGAGCGCGTCGCTCGTGTGCAGGTAGATCGCCGCGTCGGGCTTCGCCAGCCCGCACCGCGACGAAAACGTCTCGACGTCGAACAGCCCGGCGAGCTCGGTCTCCGGCCAGGCGACGGGGACGTCCTCGGAGCACATCGAGATCAGGCCGACGCGGAGGCACCGCCGTCGCAGCTCGGCGAGTGTCTCGATGACGCCGGCGCGCGGGCGGAGCATGCGGCGCGTCAGCTCGACACGCGCGCCCACGTGTGCCTCGATTTCGTGCTCGGGCACACCGAGCAGTCGGTAGACCTCGGCCAGCGGCCTCGTCTGCGACGCGAGGTAGTACTCGCCCAGGCGGCGGTCGACCTCCTCGAGCGGCAGGCCCGCGCGCTCGGCGAGGGTGCGACGGAGAGCGTTTGCCTCGTCTGCCGGCCAGTCGACGAGCGTCTCCCAGAGGTCGAAGATGACCGCACGGATCACGGCCGCCGCTTCCGCAGCCGCTCGATCTGCTTCCACGTGCGCGTGTTCACGACGTCGTCTTTCGTCAGCCACGCGCGGCGCGCCTGGCCGATGCCGAGCTCGACGTGGTCGAGCGCGGAGAGCTGGTGGCCGTCCGAGTCGACCACGAGCTTCAGGCCCGCCTCGCGGGCGGCGCGCGCGTGCACGTCGGAGAGGTCGAGCCGGTCGGGCTGCGAGTTGATCTCGAGGAAGGTACCGGTTGCGAGCGCCTGCTCGATCACGCGCTCGAGATCGAGCGCAGTCGGCGAACGCCTGCCGATCTTTCGACTCGTGACATGGCCGATGCAGTCGACGTACGGGCTCTCCATCGCCGCGAGCACGCGCTCGGTCGGCGACCTGTCGAGGCTGTGGTGCACCGAGGCGACGACCCAGTCCCGCGTCGCGAGCTCCTCGTCGGAGAGATCGAGGTCGCCGTCGGCGCGAATGTTCACCTCGACGCCCTTCAGGATCCGTAGCTGGAACCGCTCCTGGAGCACGTCGATCTGGTCGTCCTGCTGCTGCATGCGGCCGTCGCGCAGTCGCTGCGAGTGGTCGGTGACGGCGTAGAACTCGTAGCCTCGTGCCGCCGCCCGCGCGACCATCACCTCGAGCGCGTCCTTTCCGTCCGACCACGTCGTGTGCGTGTGCAGGTCGCCGCGCAGGTCGCGGAGCTCGACCAGGCGCGGCAGCTCGCCGCGCCGCGCCGCGTCGAGCTCGCCGAGGTCCTCGCGCAGCTCGGGCGGGATCCACTCGTAGCCGAGGAACGCGTAGACCTCTTCCTCGGTCGCGAAAGCGTGCACGAGGCCGCTCTCCGCCTCGGTGATTCCGTACTCCGAGACGGAGAGGCCGCGTCGCACCGCCGCCTCCCGCAGCGCGACGTTGTGCGCCTTCGAGCCGGTGAAGTGCTGGAGCAGGTTGCCGTACGACTCGGGCGGAACGACACGGAGGTCGAAGCGGAAGCCCTCCTGCGAGACGACCGTCGCCTTCGTCGGGCCGTGCGTCGCCACCTCGACGACCCAGGGAAGGCCGCAGAACGCCTGAAGCAGCGCCGCCGGGTCGGTCGCGGTCGCGATCAGGTCGAGGTCGCGGACCGTCTCGCGGTAACGACGTGCCGAGCCTGCGAGCGAGACCTGCTCGGCGGCGGGGTGGGCGGCGAGCGCGGCGACGGTGGCATGCAGCCGCGGGAGCGCGTTGCCGAGCAGGACGCGGCGCTCGACGTCGCGCTGGTCGGTTGCCGACCCCAGGAGCCGGAGGCTCGTCAGGATCTTCTCCTCCGACTTGGGGCCGAGGCCGCCGAGCGAGCGGAGCTGGTGCGCCTCGGCGGCGGCGCGCAGCGCGTCGACGGTCGTGATCCCGAGCTCCTTCCAGAGCCGGCGCGCCGTCTTCGGCCCGAGCCCGGGCAGGCGCATGAAGCTCGTCACCTCCGCCGGGACGACCGCCTTCCGCTTCGCGAGCGCCCGGATCTCGCCGTCGCGCGTGACCTCGACGATCTTCTCCTCGATCGTCTTCCCGATCCCGTGCAGCTCCTTCGCCCGGCCCTCCAGGGCGAGCTTCGCGACCGAGCTCGGCGTCTCGCGGATCCGCGCGGCGGCGCGCCGGTAGGCGCCGATCCGAAAGCCGTCCTCGCCTTCGAGCTCCATCAGATCGGCGAGGAGATCGAACTGGGCCGCGAGCTCGGAGTTCCTCGGCAGACCGTCGGCCACGATTCGATGATATTTCTGGCCACGTTGCGCGCGACGATTTGCCTCCCCACGTACAACGAGCACGACAACCTCGAACCGATGCTGCGCGCGCTCGGCGGCGTCTTGCGCGACGGCGACCGCGTGCTCGTCATCGACGACGGCTCGCCCGACGGAACCGGCGAGCTCGCCGACCGTCTCGCCTGCGAGCTCGGATTCGTCGACGTCCTCCACCGCGCGGGGAAGCAGGGACTCGGCCCGGCCTACGTCGCCGGCTTCCGGCGCGCGCTCGCCGGCGACACGGAGCTGCTGCTCGAGATGGATTGCGACTTCTCCCATGACCCCGCTGACGTCCCGCGGTTGATCGCCGCCGTCGAGGGCGGCGCCGACATCGCGCTCGGCTCGCGCTACGTGCCCGGCGGCGGCATTCCCGACTGGGGGCTCGTGCGGCGCGGCGTGTCGGGCGGTGGGAACCTCTACGCCCGCGTGATCCTCGCCAGCCGCGTCCACGACCTCACCGGCGGGTTCAAGTGCTTTCGCAGGCGCGTGCTCGAGACCATCGATCTCGACGCGGTCCGCTCGAAGGGCTACGCCTTCCAGATCGAGACGACGTACCGCGCCGTCCGCGCCGGTTTCCGTGTCGTCGAGGTCCCGATCACGTTCGTCGATCGGAAGCGCGGCGGGTCGAAGATGAGCCGTGCGATCGTCCTCGAGGCGGTCTGGAAGGTGCCGCTGCTCAGGCTGCAGGCGCTGACAGGGCGTCTGTAGTCTTCGCCGCCGTGCGCGACGTCACCGACGCGAGCTTCGAGCAGGACGTCCTGAAGGCCGGTAAGCCGGTCGTCGTCGACTTCTGGGCGCCGTGGTGCGGGCCGTGCCACGCGGTACACCCCGTGCTCGAGCAGCTCTCGGGCGAGACGGACAAGGTCGAATTCGTCAAGCTGAACGTCGACGACAATCCGTCCACCGCGTCCCGCTACGACGTGCTCTCGATTCCGACCGTGATGCTGTTCGACAGCGGCGAGCCGAAGCAGACGCTGGTCGGCGCGCGCCCGGCCGGTCACTTCCGCGAGGCGTTCGGCGCCTACCTCTGAGGTTCCCCGCGCGCGCCGGGGAACGAGCGGTCAGTCGCCGGCGCGGGCAAAGTGCTCCCAGCCTGCGAGCTCGTATGGCACGCCGTGGAGGAGCAGCTCGACGCCTTCGCCCGCTTCGACGCGGCCGATCGTGGTGCATGTGTACCCATGTGCAACAGCACCAGACGTGTCTCGAATGGCTGCCAAGAGCTCGTAGTCCTCGCCGAACCCGAGGTCGTCGACCGTTGCGCCCTCGGCCAGCGGCACCCGCTCGAGCTCGATCACGCATCGCACACCCGATCGCCGTCCGAGGTGCCCGGCGTCGACAGCGAGGCCGTCCGAGACGTCGAGCATCGCGTGCGCGACGCGAGCCAGCTCGCGGCCTTCGGCGAGGCGAAGCGGGGGTCGTAGGTAGCGTCCGCGGCGGAACGCGGCACCGGCTCCGCCGAGCCGACCCGTGACGACCAGCACGTCCCCGGCGCGCGCCCCGGTCCGGCCGGGTACGCATTCGGCGCGGCCGACGGCGGTCACGCCGACGACGGCTGCGGGTGAAGCGCTCGTGTCGCCGCCGACGACGGGAACGCCGGTCTCGGCGAGCCCTTCGTAGAGCTCGAGCACGTCCGTCAGCTCGGTCGAGCGCGGAACAGCCAGGGAGACGAGCAGCGCCTCCGGCTCCGCGCCGGAGGCGGCGAGGTCGCTCAGGTTGACGGCAGCCGCGCGCCAGCCGAGATCGCGCCACGAGATCCAGTCGAGCCGGAAGTGGACGCCCTCGACGAGTACGTCCTGCGTGATGACGACGTCGCCGCGCAGCGACGCGGCGTCGTGCTCGACACCGACGATCAGCCCGCGGCGCTCGAGCTCGCCGAGCAGGCCGAGCTCACCGAGCTGCGAGAGCCGCATCGACTGCCTGCCGCAGCCTGGGGTCGGTTGCGGCGCGGATGACGGCGACGCCGGCGGCGCCTGCGCGGACCCGGTCGGCGTCTGCCTGCGCGGCCTGTTCGTAGCTCGCCGCAGAACGGCCGAGCAGCAGGCCGGCCTCGTGTGCACTCCCGGCGCGGGCGTCGTCGTCGACGACGAGGTCGGCGAAGCGGCGGCCGCGCGCGATCACCAGTAGCGGTCGACCGGAACCTCGAGCAACTCGCGACCGTTGTCGAGCAGGTCGTACAAGGTGGGAACCGGTGACGTGTGACGCCCATTCGCGTCGGTTAGCGGGAGCGGCGGCCCGGCGCGGCTGCCGGACGGC
>Ga0070739_10002055_pt1 | contig 28086 bp, 22 predicted proteins | sample Coa_R1_7_FD_66445 | JGI IMG/M metagenome (GOLD analysis project Ga0070739, IMG submission 66445) | Surface soil microbial communities from Centralia Pennsylvania, which are recovering from an underground coalmine fire - Coalmine... | ecosystem: Environmental > Terrestrial > Soil > Unclassified ...
CCGCCGCGCGGCCGCCGGCCGCGACCGTCGCCCCGGCCGCTCCCAACGCCCCGCGGGCAGACACCGCGACGGCGCCTGCCGGCGCGGCGGCGCCGACCGCGGCGGCCAGCCAGCCGTCGAGCCCGGAGCTGGTGCGCGTGGGCGTGCTCAACTCGATCTCGGACGCGCCGTTCATCATCGGCCGCGAGCGCGGCTACTTTCGGGACGAGGGGCTCGACCTCGAGCTGACGCCGTTCGACTCGGCGCAGCAGATGATCGCGCCGATGGGCGCGGGGCAGCTCGACGTGGGGGGTGGCGCGCCCGGCGCGGGGCTGATCAACGCCTTCCTGCGCGGCGTGGACATCCGCCTGGTTGCCGACCGCTCGCAGGCGCTGCCCGGCTCGCGCGTGATGTGCCTGGTCGTGCGCAAGGAGCTGCTCGACAGCGGGGCCGTGCAAACCGCGGCCGACCTGCGCGGCCGCGTCTACGCCGAGAACGTGCCGGCCAACGCGATGACCTACGGCTTCGAGCAGGAGCTGCACCAGGGCGGCCTCGGCCCGCAGGACCTCAGCTACACGATCGTCCCCTTCCCCGACATGGTCTCGGCCTTCAGCAACGGGGCAATCGACACTGCCATGCTCCTCGAGCCGTTCATCACCCTCAGCGAGGCCCGCGGCGGCGCGAGCTGCTGGCAGCCGCTGTCCGACATCGTGCCGGGCTTCCAGGCCGGCGTGCTGATGTACAGCCCGTCCTTCGCCGACCACGAGGACGCGGCGCGGCGCTTCATGGTCGGCTACCTGCGCGGCGCGCGGGACTACTATCGCGCCTTCTTCGGCGACGGGACGGGGCGGCCGGAGCTGGTCGCCCTGCTCACCCAGAACACAGCGGTGAAGGACGCCGCGCTCCTGGAACGGATGGCGCCGAACAGCATGGACCCGGATGGGCGGGTCAACGTGGAGAGCCTGCGCGACACGCAGCGCTGGTACCTCGAGCGCGGCCAGATCGCGGCCGAAGTCGACTTCGACCGGGTCGTCGATCCGCGGTTCCTGGACTACGCTCTGAGCCGGCTGGGCCGCTACGCGCGATGAGAGCAGCGATCGCTAGCCTGGGATGAGCCAGCGGCTCGCACCAGGTCGGCCGGGTTTCGCATCGTGGTCGCCGGAGAGGAGGAGCCGTGAGGAACACCACGGGCTGGAAGCGCTGGCGGAGCGGGCCGCGGCCGATGGCCCTGCTGGTCCTCGTCGCCCTCGCCGTATCGCTGGCCCCGCGCTCGTCGGGAGCCGCGGAGCTGCCGGCGGCGCTCGGCGGGCGGCAGGCGTCGGCCGGCGGCGCCGCCGCTGAGCTACCGGCCGCGCAGGGCCGCGCCACCGTTCGCGTCGGCGAGCTGGGCATCACCGCCGACGGCATGCTCTACGTCGCGGATGCCAAGGGCTACTTCGCCGAGCAAGGGCTGGACGTCCAGTTCACCCGCTTCGACAGCGGGGCGCTGATGATCGCGCCGCTGGCGGCGGGGCAGATCGAGGTGGCCGGCAGCGGCGGCATCAGCGTCGCCATGTTCAATGCGATGGCGCGCGACCTGCCGATCGTCCTCGTCGCCGACAACACCTACGACGGCAAGAACGACGTCCTGATGGTCCGCGCCGACCTGCGGGACCAGATCCGGCGCCCGGCCGACCTGCGCGGCCGGCGGGTGGCGATCAACGCCCAGGGCTCGATCCTCCAGTACATCCTGGGCCGGGCGCTGCAGCAGGACGGCCTGACCCTGGCCGACGTCGACCTGCAGATCGTCTCCTTCCCCGACATGCGCGCCGCGCTCGAGAACCGCGCCGTGGACGTCGTGTTCGAGGTCGAGCCGTTCGCCACCCTCATCGAGCAGGACGGCATCGCTGCCAAGTGGCTGAACGGCCTCGACCTGGTGCCCGATCCGGTGATCCAGGTGGCGGGGTCGCTGTACAACCGCGATTGGGCGACGGCGAACCCCACCCAGGCGCGGGGCTTCGCGGTCGCCCTCCTGCGCGGGATCCGCGACCTGATCTCGGCTGCGAACGGCGGGCCCAACCGCGCGGAGGTCGTCGACATCCTCGTCGATCGCACGCCGGTCAAGGACCGCCGACTGTACGATCTGATGGAGTGGCCCGGCCTGCACCGCGACGGCGAGATCAGCGTGCCCAGCATCGAAGACCAGATGCGCTGGTACGTGGACCAGGGGCTGTTGCCCCAGCCGGTAGACCTGTCCCGCTTCGTCGACCTGTCCTACATCCGAGCCGCGGCCGCGCAGCTCGGCCCGTACACCGGCCCCGGCGGCTATTAGCCCTGCAGAGGAGATCGCCATGTCCTTCTTCGACACCGATGCCCACGTCTACGAGAACGAGGTCGTCTTCGCGGACAAGTACCTGGAGCCGAAGTACCGCGCGCGGCGGCCGCGGGTCGTCGCGGTCGACAACCGGCCCTACTGGTACTCGGAATCGGAGCTGTTCCCGCGCTGGTTCGGGCGCGCGCCCTACATCCTCGGCACGCCGCTCGCCTACGGCGAGGCGGAGATGCCGGCCACGGCGATCGCGGGAGGCAGCCGCGAGAGCATGGAGCTGGTGACGGCGGCGGCGCGCTATCCGGACATGGACCGCGAGGAGGTCGACTACCAGGTGATCTATCCCAGCCTGATGATGGCCCAGCTCACCGATGATCCCCTCTTCGAAGCGGCCCTCAACCGCTCCTACAACCTCTGGCTGGCCGACGTGCTGAGCGGCCAGGACCGCATCAAGTGGATCGCCTGGCTCTCTCTCCGCGACGTGCCCTCGGCCGTGGCGCAGGTCCGCGAGGCGAAACGCAATGGCGCGGTGGGCGTGTCGATCCTCGGCACCGTCGGCGACCGCACGCTCGACGCCCCGGAGTTCCTGCCCTTCTTCGAGGCGGCGGCCGAGGAGGACCTGACCGTCGTCGTGCACGTCGGCCACTCCTGGCCCGCGCTGCACAACCTGTACGACAACCACTTCTTCTCGATGAGCCTCTCCTTCACGCTGCCGGTGCTCCTCGGCTTCGCCGCGATCACCGGCGGCGGGGTGCTGGACAAGATCCCCAGCCTGCGCGTCGGCTTCCTCGAGGCGGGCTGTCTATGGGTCCACTTCCTCAGCGAGCGCCTGGAGCACCGCTTCGACCTGGGCTACCGGATGGCCGACCTGATCGGCACGTCGCCGCCGCCGGCCAAGCGCCACCTGCTCGAGTACCTGCGCGGCGGCCAGGTCTACATCAACACGGAAGTCGAGGACGCGCTGCTGCCGCAGGTCATCGACCTGATCGGCGACGACCACATCATCCTCGGGTCGGACATGCCGCACGGCGACCGCGAGCCCTTTGCCAAGCGCGACTTCCTCGCGCGGACCGACCTGAGCGACGCCTCGAAGCAGAAGATCCTCTGGGACAACGGCTGGCGGTTCTACGGCCTGCCGGTACCCGACCGGGGCACGACGGCGCGCGCCTGACGGGCCCGCCGCTGCCTAACGGCGGGCGCCGTCGGTCCAGCCCGGAATCACGAACTCGTCGGCGCCGGGGACGTCGGCGATCTCGGCGAAGGGCCGGCCATACGGCCGTGTCGCGTCGATGCCCATCACCGCCCACACCCGCGGCGTGTGGGCCGAGGGATCGAGCGGCGCCCCGTACTGGCGGGGCAGGATCACCACGTCCTCGTCCGCTTGCACCCGCGTGGCGAGCGCCCACTCCACCTGGACCGGATCGCGGACGTCGACGTCGTCGTCGGTCACCACCACCAGCTTGAACCGGATGCGCTCGGTGCTCATCGCGGCCAGCATCACGTCGCGGGCCTGGGTGGCGAACGTCGGCCGGATGGAGATCGCGACGTGCATCGTCACGCCGCCGTCCGTGACGCAGACGTCGCGCACGGTCGGACAGATCTGGCGGATCCGGTCGTAGACGAGCGCCTCGAGGGGGACCTGGCGCATCACGTGATTGTCCGTGTTCGGCGGGCCGGTCAGGGCGGTCACGTAGATCGGATCGCGGCGGTGGGTGATCGCCTTCAGGCGGAAGACCGGCTGCTCGGTCACGCCGTGGTAGTAGCCCGGGAACTCACCGAAGGGGCCCTCGACGCGGCGCTCGCCCGGCACCATCTCGCCCTCGAGGACGATCTCGCTGGTCGCCGGCACCGCCACGTCGATCGTCTCGCAGGGCACCAACTCGACTGGCTCGCCCATCCAGCCGCCGGCGATCGCCAGCTCGTCGAGGTAGACCGAGCCGGGTACCTGCGAGCAGAGCGTCGTGTACGGATCGTTGCCGATCGTGACCGCCACAGGCAGCGGCTCGCCCCGCTGCTCGGCGGCATCGTAGTACATACCCATGTGCTGGGGCAGGACGCTGCGGAAGCCGAGCGTCTGGTCGTCGAAGAGCTGCAGGCGACTGATGGCGACGTTGTTGCCGTACTCGGGGTGCCGCGCGATCGCCAGGCCCATCGTGATGAAGGGGCCGGCGTCCTTGCGGTTGTGCGTGCAGATCGGCAGGCGGCTGAGGTCGGCATCGCGGCCGGTGAGGACGACCTCCTTGCAGGGGCCGTCGGCGACCAGTCGCGGTGGGATCGGGTGGCGCACGCCCTGGATGAACTTGTCGAAGATCTCCTCGGGGCTGGATTCCAGGCCCCAGATGAAGCGCCGGCGGTCCGCGTACAGCCCGCCGACTACGGGCATGGAAGCGCCCTCGACGTGGTCGAAGTAGAGGGCCGGGCCGTGGATGTCCGACGTCTTGCGAATGCCCGCCGCGACGCCGAATCGCGGCGAGACCGGCTCGGCGATGTGGACGAGGTCGCCTTTCTCTTCGAGCAGCCGCAGGAAGTCGCGCAGGTCCTTTAGCATCGGTCTCATCTCCTCCGCCGTGGCCCGGCCGGCTCAGCGGGCGGGCCGACGAGAGTATAACCGTAGCGGCGCGCGACCGCTCCGCCGCCGCGGAGCGCCGAGCGACGCCGACTACCCCATGTCAGAAGGAGACAGCTTCGATGAGCGATCTCACGGGTCAGGTGGCGGTGATCACGGGCGCCGGCGGGGGCATTGGCCGCGCGCACGCCCTGAAGCTCGCCGGCGCCGGGGCGACGACGGTGCTGGGAGACATCAACCGCGTCAGCGTCGAGGCGGTCGCGGCGGAGGTCGCGGCGCGCGGCGGCACGGCGATTCCGAGCCCGGTCGACGTGTCGGACGAGGCGCAGGTGGCGGCGTTCGTCGAGCAGGCGGCAGCGGCCCGCGGGCGCCTCGATATCCTGGTCAACAACGCGGGCGTGATCTCCAGCTCCCCCCTGGACCAGTTGCCCCTCGAAGAATGGCTGCGAATCCTCCATACCAATCTGACCAGCGCCTTTCTCTGTACCCGGGCCGCCCTCAAGGTGATGATCCCGCAGGGCCGCGGGGCAATCGTCAACACCACGTCGGTGATCGCCTGGCGAGGGCGGGCGGGCTACGCCCACTACGCCGCCTCGAAGGCCGGCCTGGTCGGGTTCACGCGCTGCCTGGCGCTCGAGCTGGGCCCGCACGGGATCCGGATCAACGCGGTGGCGCCGGGGATCGTCGACACGCCGATGCCGCGCACGACGCTGAGCGAGGCCGAGCTGGCCGCGGCCGGAAAGCAGAACGCGCTGGGGCGGATGGCGCAGCCGGAAGACATCGCCGAGGCGGTGCTCTACCTGGTGAGCGACAGCGGCCGCCACGTCACCGGCCAGATGCTGCACGTCAACGGCGGCGACTACTTCGCCTGAGCTTCGCCCGGCGCGTTTGGAGCGACCAGGCTCCGCGGCCCCGCGGGCTGAGTCGGTCAGGCGCTAGCGATCGCCGTCGCTCTGGAGAGTTTCGAGCACGCGGTACAGCTCGTCGCGCTCGACCGGGCCGATCGGGGTTGCCGTGCCGTCCGGCCGGACCAGCTCGCGGCCGCCGGCGGTGACGGCGCCAATGACGGTCGCGGCGAGGCCGCGCGCCGCCAGGTCGCGAACCAGGCGCGGGCCGTCGGGGCAGGCGATCAGCAGGGCGCCGCTGGCGATCAGCCGCAGCGGGTCGACGCCGAGCGCGGCGCAGATCGCCCGCGTCGGCTCGCGCACGGGGATCGCGGCCACGTCCACGCGGCAGCCGGCGCCCGACGCCTCGGCCAGCTCCCACAGCGCGCCGAGGATGCCGCCCTCGGTCGGGTCGTGCATGGCGGTCGCCCCGAGCGCGGCGGCGGCCAGCCCCTCCGGCACGACGCTCAGCTCGGCACGGTAGCCGCGCGCCTCGGCCAGCAGCGCCTCCGGCACCTGGCCGGCCAGGCGGTCGGCCAGGTCGTGGGCGAGGATGCTCGTGCCCTCCAGCGCCGCCGCCTTGGTCAGCACCAGCGCGTCGCCGGGCCGCGCCCCGGCGGCGGTGAGCAGGCGTTCCGGCCGCGCCCGCCCGACCGCGGTCATCACCACCAGCGGCGCGGCGAGCCCCGGCGCGATCTCGGTGTGACCGCCGAGCACCTCGACGTTCAGCGCGCGCGCGGCGGCGTCGATCTGGCCGGCCAGGTCGGCCACCGTCGCGACCGACACGCCGGCCGGGAAGAGCAGCGTCGGCAGCACGCCGAGCGGTTCGGCGCCCATGGCCGCCAGGTCGTTGCAGGCGACGACGACGGCCAGGTGGCCAGCGCCCCCGCCGGCGGTGGTAATCGGGTCCACCGTCAGCACGCAGGCCCAGTCTCCAAAGGCCAGCGCTGCCGCGTCGACGCCGAGCGCCGCGCGCACGAGCGTCTCGGGGCGTCGCGCGCCCAGCCGCCCGAGAACGACCCGCCGCAGCAGGTCGGGCGGCAGCTTGCCGGTGCCCAGTCCCGCGTCCGCCATCGGCTGCTCCCCTCGGATTCGACGACGAGCGATCAGCCGGCGGCGTCGACGGCGGCGCGGAGCAGGTGCTCGTAGACGCCGCGGTCCTCGGAGAGGACGTGCGGGATGCCGTGCAGCCAGCGCTTCTCGATGCCCGGGTTGTGGACGCGCTGACCGCCGGGTAGGTACACCTCGGGGCTGCCCTCGATTCCCCGTCGCGTCACCTCTTCGTACTCCTGAAGCACCACCCGACGGGTGCGGCCGCTGTCATAGGCCTCGCGCAGGGCGTCCTGATCCAGGCCGGGCACGTCCGCCGCCACGGCGAGCAGCGCCGTGCGCAGGGAGAGGTTGCGGTGCTCGCGGAAGAAGGCGTAGCGCAGCGCCGCGTCGAGGTCCTCGGCGGCGCGTAGCCCCTGCTCCTGGGCCGCTTTGACGAGCTCGAAGGCGGGCAGGAAGGTCGTCGGCCAGTCCGCGCCGCGCCAGGCGGCGAAGTCGTCGGGCTCGAGCTGAGCCAGGACGGGCAGCTCGGCGTTGAGGATGTCGCGCGGGGTGCCCCGCTCGTTGACCAGCTCCAGCGGCCAGTACAAGTGGCGCAGCACCAGGTCCAGCCCGAGCGCGTCGCGCGTGCGGCGCAGGCGCTGCACGCAGACGTTGGCCCAGGGACAGTGGATGTCGGACGCGATCTCGAGCACGGCGGGCATTGGGCCTCCCTCGAGCGAGCCGGCTACCGGCATTGTACGCCGCCACTCTCCGGAATGGGGGCCGCCGAATGGCGCGAGCGGCGGGCTGGCTTCCAGGGTTCGGGCCAGCGCGCTGGTCGCGGGCAGGCAGATACCGGACGGGTGTGCCCATTCCATCGTCGCGGCTGTCGGTCGCCGTGCGCTCGCCGTCTGACTCCATGACGCCGCCACGGCCGCCCAGAGCCCGGCCTGTATAATGCCGCGCCGCGCTGGGGCACCGATCGGCCGAGCGGGCGAGACGCGCGAGGAGGACGAGCCGTGCGGGGGGCCCTCGAAGACCGCCTGGTCGAGCATTTGTCGACCGTGCAGTTCGACGACCTGCCGGCCGAGGCGGTCGACGCCGGCCGGAAGTGCATCCTGGACGTCCTCGGCGTGATGGTCGCCGGCAGCCGCGGGAAGGACGTCGAGTCGCTGATCCGCTTCCTCGAGCCGTCCAGTCGGCCGCAGGCGACGGTGCTGGTCTACGGCACGCGCCTGTCCGCCTACCACGCCACCTGGGTCAACGGCGCCATGACGCGCGCCCACGAGCTGGACGACTCGCACGACGCGACCGGCCACCACATCGGCGTGCCGCTGATGGGTACCGCCCTGAGCGTGGCCGAGATCGCCGGGCCGGTCAGCGGGCGCGAGCTCCTGACCGCCTACGTGCTCGCCGCCGACCTGGCCGCCCGCATGCGCCTCGCCGCCGCCCATCGCTCGGGCGAGTCCGGCTTCGCCGCCAATACCTACGCGCCGTTCATGGCGGCGACGATCGCCGCCAAGCTGCTCGGGCTGCGCGGGCAGGGGATGTACGACGCGCTGGCCTGGGCCTACACCCAGTGCGCGGGCGGGCTGCAGCTCCAGCAGAGCGGCGACTCGGCGCTGCACATCCACCACGGGCTGGCCGCGGCGGAGGGGCTGCAGGCGGCGCTCATGGCGCGGCACGGCCTGCCCGGGCCCGACGAATGCCTGACCGGCCGCTTCGGCTTCTACCCCGCCTACGACGGCGGCCTGCCCGACGCGGCGAAGCTCACCGCCGAGCTGGGTCAGCGCTACGAGATCACCGCGGTCTCGATGAAGCAGTTCCCGTCCGGCCGCGTCACCCACCCGCCGATCGAGGCGGCGCTCGCCTTGCGCCAGGAGCACTCCTTCGATCCCCAGGAGATCGAAGAGGTCGTCGTCCAGTACAGCGCCCGCGGCTTCAAGATGACCTGCGAGCCGGCCAGCGAGCGCCGCCTGCCGACCAATCCCCAGCACGCTAAGTTCAGCCTGTACTACATGGTCGCCTGCGCCCTGGCGCGAGGCAAGGTCTGGCTCGACGACTTCAGCCCGGAGGCGGTGGCCGATCCGCTGGCGCGCGACCTGGCGGCGAAGATCCGCGTCGAGCAGCATCCGGAGTGGCGGGGCCTGCCGCCGGGCATCGTCACCGTGACGCTGAAGGACGGCCGCCGCCTGCACCGCGAGGTGCCGCAGATGGCCGGCAGCGTGGAGCGACCCTTCGACTGGGCGCAGTACGTCGACAAGTTCCGCCGCTGCGTCGCCTTCGCCGCCCGGCCGCTGGACCCTGCGCGCGTCGAGACGGCGATCGAGCTAGTCGCCCGGCTCGAGACGCTCGACGATGTGACCGCGCTCGTGCCCTGCTTCGTCTGATCGCCGCTGGGGTGGTGCGCGCACCGAGGAGAGGGGAATGAACGTCGACGTCCACTGGCACTACGCGCCCGGCGCCCAACGCGAGCAGATGGCCGCGAGCGGCGTTCGCCTGCCGCCGCTGCCGGCGCTGTACGACCCGGCCCTGCAGGTGGCGGAGATGGACCGCCGCCGCATCGACCGCGCCGCCGTCTCGCCCTTCCCGGGGCTGCTGCAGTACCGTCTGGACCGGGACGAGGCGCTGCGCCTGCACCGCCTGGTGAACGACAGCATCGCCGACCTGGTCGCCATGCACCCCGACCGCTACGTCGGGCTGGCCACCGTGCCGCTCCAGGACCCGGCTTTGGCGATCCAGGAGCTGGAGCGGGCGCTCCAGGTGAAGGGCCTGCGCGGCGTGGAGATCTGCACCCACGTCGCGGGCCGCAACCTCGACGATCCGGCCCTGCGGCCGTTCTTCCGCGCCGCGGCCGAGATGGGCGCCTTCGTCTTCGTCCACCCATCGGACGTGCTCGCGCAGGAGCGGCTGGCCCGCTACCACCTGCAGAACCTGATCGGCAACCCGACGGAGACGGTCCTCGCCATTGCCAGCCTGATCTTCGGCGGCGTGTACGACGAGTGCCCGACGCTCACCTGCTGCTTCGCCCACGGCGGCGGCAGCTTCTGCGCGCTGCTCGGCCGCCTGCGCCACGGCCACGCCGTCCGCGAGGACGTGCGCATCCATGGCGCCCGCCGGACGCCTACCTGCCGCGCCTGTACGTGGACAGCCTGGTCCACGACGACGCCATCTTCCGGCACCTGCTCGGCCTGGTCGGCGCCGATCACGTGCTGCTCGGCAGCGACATGCCGTTCGACATGGGCGCCGACGACCCCGTAGAGCGGATCGAGCGCCTGGACGACCTGAGCGACGCCGACAAGGCGCTCATCCTCGGCGGCACCGCGCGCCGCCTCCTGCGCCTCGACCAGGCGGGATCCGCGTGACGTCGCCGACTGGCCTGCGCTGCGAGGGGCGGGTCACGGAATCAGGGCGTTCGTAAAGTAGCGCTCTACCGGCAGGCGCTCCTGGAGGAAGCCGGCTTCGATCAGGACCTGCTGGGTCTCCTCCCAGTCCGCTGGATCCATCCAGCCCAGCGGCCGGTCCTTCGTGCGCTCGGTTCGCATGTACTCCATCATGCGGGTCCACTCGAGACGCAGCGACGAGTCGCTGCGAGGGACCGTGAAGGCCTGCCGGACGAGCGGGGGCGCCAGGTCGGGGTTGTCGATGGCGGTCTGCCAGCCGCGCTGGGTCGCCGCCACGAATCCCCGCGCCACCTCAGGTTTGTCGCGGAGGGTCTCGGTCCGCGCCATGACCCCCGTCCCCAGGCGCGAGAGGCCGAAGTCCGAGTACCGCATCGCGGCGACCGGGAAGCCGCTGCTCTCGTAGATCGTCGAGTCGGTGGGCACGAGGTGGAAGGCGCCATCCGCCTGGCCGTTGCGCATCAAGGTCGCTTTGGCCGTCGCGTCCACATTGAGCAGCGTGACCTTGTCCTCGTCGATCCCCGTCTTCCGGGCAAACACCGGCCACATGATCTCGGCGACCGCGCCCGGCGTGAACGCCAACCGCCGGCCTTCGAGATCCGCCGGCTGGGTCAGCGGCCGGTCCCTGGGTGAGAGGATGCCGAACATGTTCTGCTGGAAGATGCTCAGGATCATCTGCGCCTCGGCGCCCGCCTGCACGCCGCGGGCGAGGACGCCGGGGTCGACCAGGCCGAAGGTCTCCGAGCCGTTGATCACGGCCTGGAAGGTGGGCCCGGAGCCTTGCCCTTCGGCAATCGAGACGTCCAGGCCCCGTTCGGCGTAGTAGCCGCGCTCCCTGGCGGCCAGGAAGATCACATCGTAGCCGCGGGCCAGGAAGTCGAGCCGCAGGGAGACCGGCTCGAGTGGCCGCGGTGCGGCGGCCGCGGCCGTGGTCGGCGTAGGATGCTGGCCGGCGGAGGCGGGCGACGAGGCCTGGCAAGCGACGACGGCGATCCCCACGAGCGCCACGAGCGTCGCGCGTCCCGCTGCCTGCCGCGCCAGACGCCAGGTGATCAATTGCGGCTCCATGAGTCTCGCCGTCCTCCTCTCGCTGCTAGCCGCGTCGACCGGTCGCCACCGCCTTGCGGACCGCCGCGACGCGTAGTCGTGCACTTGCGCTGGACGTTACCCGATTCGACCACCAGCCGCCATCCCCAGCCCGCGGCCCGGACTCGTCCGTCCGAATTGGCGCCTTTACGATCCGCCGCCAGGGATTGACTCGCTAGAACATTTGTACTAGAGTGCACCTATGGGAAAGGCCGAGTACGTCGAAGTGCGCTGCAAGACGGCGCTGAACCGCGTCCAGGGCATGCCGTTCCGCTGGTCGCTCAATCCCTACGTCGGGTGCGTCCATGGCTGCCACTACTGCTACGCGCGGGCCTACTACGCTCTGGCCGAGCACGGCGATCCGGGCCTCGACTTCGAGTCGCGGATCCTGGTCAAGACGAACGTCGCCGCGGTGCTGGCCCGCGAGCTGGCGCGGCCGTCCTGGGGCGGCGAGCAGGTAGCGCTGGGCACGTCTACAGACTGCTACCAGCCGGCCGAGGCGCGCTACCGCCTGACGCGCGCCTCGCTGGAGAGCTTGCTCGCCTACCGCAATCCCATCGGGATGGTCACCAAGGCGCCGCTGGTCCTGCGCGACCTGGACCTGCTGGCCGACCTGGCGCGGGTGGCGAAGGTGCGGGTGTTCTTCACCATCACCACCGTCGATCCCGTCCTCTGGCGCCAGGTCGAGCCGGGCACGCCCCACCCGCGCCGGCGGCTGGAGGCGGTGCGGCGGCTGAACGCGGCGGGCGTGCCGGCGGGCGTGCTGCTGGCGCCGATCCTCCCCGGGCTCACCGATTCCGAGGAATCGCTGGCGGCGGTGATGGCCGCGGCGGCCGAGCACGGCGCCGTCTACTTCGGCGCGGGGCCGCTGCGGCTGCCGCCGGTGGTGAAGGAGCACTATCTCGGCTTCGTGGGCGCGCGCTTCCCGGCCCTGCTGCCCCGCTACGAGCGGGCCTACCGGGCCACCTACGCGCCGCGCGACTACCAGGCCCGCCTCGACGAGCGCCTGCGCCGCCTGCGCGCCCGCTACGGCTTCGCCGCCGACGCGATGCGCGAGCGCCGCCTCGTGCCGGCAGCGGCGCATGCCGCGGATCGCCGGCCGGGTGCGCGCGGCCCCCAGCTCGCGCTGCCCCTCTAGCGCGCGGCGCCGGCACCGGGCTCGGCGCCCGACGACGTCGTCATCCGCCCCTACGCGGTGGACGGCCGCACGCGCGCCGACACGATCCGGGCCTTCGCCCGCGAGGTGATGGACCCGCTGCGGGGCTGAGCGGCGGCCCGGGGCCGGCCAGCGCGCTCCGGCGCTAGCCCCAGTAGCTCGTGCGGTCGACCGGCAGGCGGTCGAGCACGTCCTGGGGTATGTACCGCTCGAGGCGAATCGGCGCCAGCGCCTCGTCCGGGCACTTCGAGACCGGCGACGCCGGGCGGCCGAGCGGCCGCGCGGCATCGACGATCATGCACGATGTCCGGCCGTTGAGATCGAGATCGCGCGACGAGGGGTCGAGCCAGCTCCCGCGCATGAGGTCCTGGATGACCTGGACCTGGCGGTGCGGCTGCAAGCGCGTGGCCAGGCCCCAGAACATCTCGGCGGGATTGTAGACGTCAATAGTGCAGGATCCCTTCGTCCCGGCGCGGTCCGAGGTAGCCGGCCGACTCGCCGAACGGGCCGTCGCTGAGCCGCTTGTGCGGCAGCAGGGCGCCCTCTACGACGACCTCCGCGTCCGCCGGTACCAGCAGGCGCTCGCCCCAGGTCGTCGACGGTGTCAGCCGCAGCGGCTCCCGCAGGTAGGCGCCGATCAGGGCGTAGTCGCTGTTGTCGGAGAAGCCGCGCCCGCGCATGGCGACGATCACGGGGCGGCAGAACTCCGCCAGTCGCCGGGCCACGAAGTCCCAGGTGGCGGCCGGACTGGCGATGCCCGGCAGGATGAGCAGGTGCGGGCCCCACGCCCCACGCCGGAGGACGCGCAAGCGCAGGCCATCGGTCTCGACGAACTGGCTCTCGGCGCCGCGTGGCTCGCCGCGCCCGGGTCGGCTAGCTCGGTCACGGTCATCCCCTCCCATATCGCTGGCGGCGCTCGCGCCGGCTCGCTGGGCTGGTCGCCGTCGCCACGCCGCCGACGGCGACCAGCCAGGGAGCCCCGGCCGCCGCCGACCCCCGGCCGTCCGACGGCGCACCGCGCCGGTAGCCGCATCGTAGCGCAACGCCGAGCATCCGGATGAGGGCCGTTGAGCGACTGAGCGCTGCAGCGGGCTGCAGGTTGAGCGCGGTAGCGCGGGGCCGTGGCAACCGCTAAGATAGCCGCGCGCAGGTACGGAGGTTCCCGGGCTGCTCGGCTCCCGCCGGGGGCGTGAAGAGGGAGGTATCGCGATGTTCGATCCTGCGGCGGCCGACCTAGTGCAGTTGTTTCGCCGGGAGTTCGAGCTCTGCCGGGTCCAGCCGGACGAGAACGTGGTGATCCTCGCCGACCCGCACAGTCCTCAGGAATACGCGCGGGCCTCGCTGGCCGCGCTGAGCGAGATCGGCGCCAGCGTCGTCCAGTTGAGCCTGCCGAACCTGCCGATCGCGGCCTTCACGCCCGAGGAGTCGCCGGACGGGCTGGCGGCGTTTGGCAAGCTGAGGCTACCGGTCGAGATGATGCGGGCGGCCGACATGGTCGTCGACCTCACCCGCGCCGGCTTGCTGTACACCGGGGCGCTGCGAGCGCTGCGCGAGGCGTCGACGCGCGTGCTGAGCATCCGCGTGGGCGAACCGACGCTGCGCCGGCTGTTCCCGACCGAGGCGGTCGTGCGGCGCGCCCGGGCCGGCGCGCAGGCGCTCGACGAGGGCTGCCGCATCCGCCTCGTCTCCGAGGCGGGCACCGACCTGGTGATGGACAAGACCGGTCGGCCGGCCATGGCCCAATACGGGCTGGCCGACGAGCCGGGGCGCTGGGACAACTGGGGGACCGGCGGCGTGCTGGCGCCAGCGCTGGAGGACAGCGCCGAGGGGGTGCTGGTCATCGACGAGGGGGATATCGCGCTGCCCCTCCGCCGCTACACGGCCGAGCCGATCCGCTGCCACTTCGAGGGTGGGCGGATCACGGCCATCGAAGGCGGCGTCGACGCGGCGCTGCTGCGCGAGTACTTCACGATGTGGGACGACGAGACGGTGACCCGCATCGCGCACATCGGCTGGGGCACGGAGCACCGCTCGCGCTGGGTGAACATGGCCGTCAACGAGTTCGGCGACCTGACCGCCGACACGCGCTTCTTCTACGGCAACGTGCAGATCGCCGTGGGCCGGAACTACGGGATCGGCGGCGTCAACAAGTGCCCGCCGCACACCGACATCGTCCTGCGCCGCTGCGACTTCTACCTGGACGGCCAGCAGATCGTCGCCAACGGCGAGATCCTGCCGCAGGCGCTGCGCTGAGCGGGCGCTGGGCCGTCAGGCCGGCGTGAACACCGCCAGGCACTTGTCCGAGTTGAAGACGTACGTCTCCACGTACTCCAGGTAGTCGGGGCGGTATCCCAGCTCGGCCATCGCCCCGGCCAGGCAGACCCAGTTGAAGATCTCGTGCTGGCCGGCTGCCTCGGCCTCGGCGATCGTCAGCTCGCGGAAGGCCTCGTAGCGCCCCTCCTGCAGGGCGGCGAACAGGCGGCTATCGCTCTCGTTGTCCGGGTGGATCCAGCCCGTCTTCTCGGTGAGGAAGGCGTGGGACCAGCTCGACGAGGCGATGAGCGCGACGCGCCAGGGGCTGGCGCGAAGGATCCGCGCCGTCTCGCGGCCGAGGTCGAAGCAGCGCCACGGTGGGGGCGCGCTGGGATCGCGGGCGGTCGACCCGCTGCCCGCCAGGTGGCCCAGCCCGCCGCGGCTGCGGACCACCGTGCTCCCGTAGCAGTTGACGTGGAAGGGGACGATGCCGTAGTCCAGGCCCGTGCGGGCGTAGTCGAGGTAGAGCAAGGTGCCGACGAAGCTGTGCGGCAGCGGCGCGCCGGGGCGGAGGCGGTAGGAGTAGGCGACGTCGAAGCCTCCCTCGATGAGGCCCTGGGTCAGATAGCTTGCGCCCTCGCGGTGGCCGCGCCAGCGAAACGTCTTGTCCGCTGGCTCGTTCCAGATATTCGCCGTGCCGGGCGTGAAGTCCATGTTCAGGTAGGGCCGGCCGCTCAGCTCGTCGAGGATGAAGACGTTGAACGGCGGGATGCACTCCTCGGTGAACTGCTCGTACTGGTCGTCGCCCCAGATCACCAGGAAGTCGGGGCGGAAGGCGTCGATGCGCTCCCGCAGCACCCGGAAGGCGTCGACCACGCGCCGCCGGTGCTCGGCGGCCGCGGTGAGGCCGCGGTCGCTGCCCCATTCCGCCTGCATCGGCGCCGGCCAGTTGCGCGGGTCGCGCAGCCGATCGGGCACCCGCGGGCTCTTCAGCGCCTCTTCGAGGAAGACCGCCAGGTTGCTGTCGGGGCCCAGAAAACCGGGATGATGCGTCAGCCCCACGCCCAGGATGTCGCCCATCGTAATCCTCCTCGGCTTGCGCGGCGCGCTACTCGCCCAGGACCCACCGCGGTTGACGCGGACGAGCGCTACTGGGCGCCCATCTCGGCGGCCACCTCGCGAGCGATGCGCAGGTCGTAGCCCTGCTCGATGGCGACCGGCGCGTCGACCTCGGCGGTCTTCTTCATGATGTCGATGCTCTGCTGCAGGGCCGGCTCGTCGACCAGCCCGTTCGTCGTGAAGGTGGCCCGGGCGAAGTCGTAGATCTGCCCGGCCTCGTCCCGGTCCACATCCGTGAAGCGGGCGATGGTGTCGACGGCGGCGGCGCGGTCCTCCCGCACGGCCAGCAAGCTGCGCAGCGCCCCGCGGACCATCCGCTTCACCACGTCCGGCTTCTCCCGCAGGTAGTTGTCGCCGGTGGCCAGCCCCTCGATCGCCAGGCGGAGCCCCTCGTCCTGGGTCGCGAACAACTGGCGGTAGCCGGCCTTGGCCGCGGTCAGGTTGGTCGGCGCCACCAGGAAGGCGGCGTCGAGCGCGCCCGACTGCAGCGCGGCGAAGCGCTGCGGGGTCGCGACGTTCAGGTACTGGGCGTCGTCCGGGCCGACGCCGTACTGCTGGAGGATCAGGTTCGCCACGATCGTCAGCGAGGAGCCGGCGCTGCTCAGGCCGATCCGCTTGCCGCGCAGCTCGGTCACGCTGGTGATGCTCGGGTCGGCATACATCCACCACAGCGGGCGATCGCTGCTGATGAAGACCATCTTGACCGGCACGCCGCGGATCGCCCCGGCCAGCGCGCTGCCGGTGGAGGTGGAGAACTGGACGTGGCCGGTGGCGATGAGCTGGACGCCGACCGAGGCATCGGCAAGCTGCAGCGAGACGTCGAGCCCCTGGTCGCGGAAGTAGCCGTGCTCGATGCCGAGCTGCATGATCGAGGTGTAGACCGTGGGCCCGAAGTTGTGGACGACGATCGGCTCGAGCGCCGGGGGCGCGCTCGGCGCGTCGGCTGGCGGCGCGGCTGGCTCGGGCTGGGGTGCGGCGGCGGCCCCGGCCGGCGGGCCGGCTCTCGGCCCGCCGCTAGCGGCGGGCTGGCAAGCCAGGCCGAGGGCGCCCAGGATCAGGCTGGTGGCGAGCAGAGCCAGCGAACGGCGCACCATCGGTCCTCATCCCTTCGCGGCCGCTCAGCGCTCCACGGCCAGCACCGCCTCGCCGACCTCGTCGCCAAGCTCCGCGGCCAGCGCGTCGGCCGCGTCGAGGGTCTGCTCGGGCTGTACGCCCCGCGCGTGCTCGCAGAGCTTGCGCCAGGCGGTGATCGACACGTCCGGCCGGTACAGCCGCTCCGGCGCCGTCTCGGGCATCAGCTCCACCATCCAGACGTCCTGGTTGTTGAACTGGACGTGGTGCACGTTGCGCCAGTAGAGCTGGTACCACAGCTTGAAGCGGAGAGCCTCGAGTCCGCTGGCGCGCGTGACGTAGAACTGCAGGCAGCGGTAGTGGTTGGCGCCGGTGGGGACGTACCAGGTGAAGCTGTACCGCGTCGTGCCGACGAACCAGTTGCGCGAGATGCAGGGCAGCCGCATGGCGAGGCGGGACCCGGCCATGCGCCGCTTCCAGAAGTCCTTGCGCGGGAAGTGCCCGAGGCCCGGGAAGTCCTCCTCCCAGCCGACGTACTGGTTGTCGCGCGTGATCCAGCCGCCGGGCTCGGTGATGATGCGGATCCTCGTCCAGACCGGCATCTCACGGAAGAAGGAGTGCATCGCGCCGTAGCGGTGCAGGTACTTGGCGTGGCCGTCGTCGAACGAGTTCTCGCAGGCGTAGCGCCAGTTGCCCTTCTGGATCGTGATGCGGCCCACGACCACGGAATCCGGGTGGAGCATCTCTTCCGGGATGTCGGCCTCGACCGGCGGGGCGGGCTGCTCGCCGACGTACACCCAGATCAGGCCGGCCCGCTCCTCCACGGGAAAAGTCTGCACGCGCACCTTGCCACAGATCGGCGAGTCCGGGCCGTCGGTGATCGCCGCCTTCAGCTCGCCGCTGGCCAGGTCGTAGGTCCAGCCGTGGTAGCGGCAGGTCCAGGTGCCGGCGAACTCCTGCCGACCGACGGACAGAGGCACACCGCGGTGCGGACACTGGTCGAACAGGGCACGCACCCGCCCCTGCTCCCGCACGAGCATGACCGGCGCGTCGAGGAGCTGCACGGCTACCGGCTTGTCCTGCACGGCGCGCGACCACGTGACCGGATACCAGTAGTTGCGCAAGCCCGTGACGGCCGCGTCGTAGTGGGGCCAGACGCTCGTCTTCCGTGGCTTCGGTCCCGCGCCCTGGACGGCCGTCATGGCCACCTCTCCCTCTGCACCGAGGCGTAGCAGGTGCGCCCCGCTCCGACCAACGCCCGTCGACGCGTCCCGCGCGGCTGCGGCACCCGCCGCGGCCGCCCGCCGGGCCCGGCACCCACGCGGGAGAACGCTCCCGCGGCACGGGCCGCGGCCAGCTTGCCGGCAATCTACAGTCCGCCGCGGCCCCTTGTCAATTCAGCCAGCGCCGCTCCCCGCTTGACCGGCGGCGGCCGATCGCGGATAACCGTGGGCGACGACCAGTGATCGACGCCCGGCGGCGCGCCTGCCGAGCGCGGGAGGAAGCGATGCCCGCGAACCTGCGCAGCTACCTGGACGACCTCGGCGAGCGGCTGCAGCACGTCGAGCGCGAGGTCGACCCGCTGACGCAGCTCGGCGCGCTCTGCTCGCAGAGCGACCGCCCGCTGCTGTTCGAGCGCGTCAAGGGCTATCCGGGCTGGCGCATCTGCGACGTCCTGGTCAAGACGCGGGAGAGCCAGGCCGTCGCCCTGCGCACCGAGCCGGGCCAGGTCATCCGGCGGCTGGCGGCGGCCTTCCGCCGCGGCCCGCAGCCGACGCGCCTGGTCGCCGACGCGCCGGTCCAGGAGATCGTCTGGAGCGGGGACGACGTCGACCTGCGCCGCCTGCCCGTGGCGGTCCACTCGATCGGCGACTCGGCGCCCTACATCGGCAGCGGGATGAACTACACCGTCGACCCCGACACGGGGATCGGCAACGTTGCCCAGCTCCGCACGCAGATCAACCACCCGCGCCGCGTGGCCTTCTCGATGGCCGGCCGCCACAACTACCGCCACTATCAGAAGTACTGCCAGCGCGACGAGCCGATGCCGATGGCGATGGTCATCGGCCACCACCCGGCCTACGAGATCGCCGCGAACTGGAGCGGGCCCTACGGCGTCGACGAGTTCGCCCTGGCCGGCGCGCTGCTCGACGAGACGGTCGAGCTAGTCCCCTGCAAGACGATCCCGCTGAACGTGCCGGCGCACGCCGAGATCGTGATCGAGGGGTGGGTGCCGCCGAACGAGACCGAGCTCGAGGGGCCGTTCGGGGAGTTCCAGGGCTACATCTCGGACGAGGTGCGTCCCAAGCCGGTCTGGAACGTCACGGCGATCACCATGCGCCGCGACGCGATCTACCGCCACACCCAGGCCACCGTGTTCACCGACCACCAGCCGCTGTGCTCGATGTCCCAGGAGGCGCGCCTGCTGGAGCAGATCGCCGAGGTGAGCGGCGCCATCGAGATCCACGACGTCTACGTGCCGCCGTGGGCGGGCAACTACCTGGTCGTCCTCCAGGTCACGCCGCGCTTCGAGGGCCAGGCCAAGGACGCGCTGCTCACGGCGCTGTCTGGCAGCATCCTGCACGCGAAGGTCGTCGTCGCCGTCGACCCGGACGTCGACATCTACGACGGGCGCGACCTGTGGTGGGCGGTGGCGACGCGCGTGAACCCGGCCACCGACGTGATCCAGCTGGCGGGGGTCCGCAACCATCGCCTGGACATCTCGATCCCCGAGATCGTCGGCCCCGGCGGGCACTACGAGCGAATCGGCGGCCGGCTGGGTATCGACGCGACCAAGCCGTCGCTGTTCCGTCCGGAGGAGCGGAAGAGCTTCGACCGCGTGCGGCCGATGGGCGCCGGCGAGGTCCGGCTCGACGACTTCCTGAAGCCGGAGGCCGTCTCCCTGGCGCCGGGGCGCTAGCCGATCGTCACGGATGCGGAGAGGAGTATCGATGGACCCTCGCGAAGCGACCCCGGACCGCCCCACGACGCTTACCGCCGCCCCGGCCCCCGCCGTGGTCGTCGAGCCGCCGGCGCCGGTCCCCTTCGACGACGTGCGCGGCTTCCTCGAGGTGGTCGAGGCCGCCGGCGAGCTGCGCCGCCTGGACGGCGCCGACTGGGACCTCGAGATCGGCGCGCTGACGGAGTGGGCCAACGAGCAGCGCGGCCCGGCGCTGCTGTTCGACCACATCCCCGGCTATCCGGCCGGCTACCGCGTGCTGTCCAACGTCTGGGGCTCGTTGCGCCGCACCGCGCTGACGCTGGGGCTGCCCCAGGACTACAGCGGCGTCGAGCTGGTGAACGGCTGGCGGCAGCGCCTGCGCACGATGACCCCGCTGCCGCCGCGGCTGGTCGAGGGCGGCCCCGTGCTCGAGAACCAGGTGCGCGGCGACGACGTCGACCTCGCGCGCTTCCCGGCGCCGCGCTGGCACGAGGAGGACGGCGGGCGCTACCTGGCCACCGGCTGCGCCGTGATCACCCGCGATCCGGACACCGGCTGGATCAACGCCGGGACCTACCGCGGGATGATCCACGGGCGGAACCTGATCGGCGTGAAGGTGAACAAGGGCAAGCACGGCCGCATCCACCTGGACAAGGCGCTGGCCCGCGGCGAGCCCTGCCCGGTGGCGATCGCGCTGGGCTTCGACCCGAGCATGTGGGCGGCGACGGCCAGCCAGGTCGTGCCGAACGGCGTGAGCGAGTACGAGTTCACGGGCTGGCTGCGCGGGCGGCCGGTCGACGTCGTCCAGGGGCCGGTGAGCGGCCTGCCGATCCCGGCCACGGCGGAGATCGTGCTCGAGGGCGAGCTGCTGCCGGGCCAGGCCTTCCCCGAGCTGTGCGAGGGGCCGTTCGGGGAGTGGATGGGCTACTACGCCGACACGACGACCGGGGTGGTACCGGTGATGCGGGTGGACGGCGTCTGCTTCCGCGACGATCCGATCCTCCTCGGCGCCCCGCCGCTCAAGCCGCCGGGCACCGAGCAGTTCGCCATCCACCTGACGGCCTCGGCGGTGTGGGACGAGGTGGAGCGGGCGGGGATCCCGGACGTGCGCGGGGTCTGGATCCTCTCTTCCGGCTGGGGGCCGCTGGTGCTGGTGGTGGCGATCCGGCAGCGCTACGCCGGCCACGCCCGCCAGGCCGGCCTGGTCGCCACCGGCTGCCGCAGCGGTGCCTACGGCGGGCGGCTGACCATCGTCGTCGACGACGATGTGGACATCACCAACGCCGAGGAAGTGCTGTGGGCGGTGGCGACGCGCTGCCGGGTGGAGCGGGACATCGACGTCGTGCGGGGCGTGTGGCAGACGCCGGCCGACCCGATGCTGACCGACGACGAGCGGAACGCCGAGGAGAACGTCGCCGCGCGGGCGATCATCGACGCCTGCCGACCCTACCGGCAGCTCCGGGACTTCCCGAAGGTGTGCAGCTTCTCGCCGGAGTACCGCCGCCAGATGCTCGCCAAGTGGGGCGACGCGCTGCGCTGAGCGGGCAGAGACAGTGGCTCCGCTGGCATCACGTACGGAGCGCCAGGTGCTCGCTAGGTGGGGCGACGCGCTGCGCTGAGCGGGCGCGATGACCTGGCGCGGATCTCAGCGCTCCCCGGCGCCGGCCGGCGCGGGGGCCGGGGGTAGGAGGCGAAGGTGTCCCTGTTCGACTTTCCGGTGATCGACGCCGACGGGCACGTGCAGGAGCTGAACATCGACTGGGCCGGCCGCATCGCGCCCGCCCTGCGCGACCGCGCGCCGCGCGTCGAGCGGAACCGGCAGGGCTTTCCGATGCTGATGGCCGAGGGCCGGTTCTGGCCCAAGCCCGAGGGTCCCGGCCTGGGCCAGGCCGGCGGCGCGCGCAGCCGCCGGCCCGCCGAGACCACCGGCATGTGGGACCCCGTCCGCCGCCTGCAGGACATGGACCTCGAGGGCATCGACCTGGCCGTCCTGTTCGGCACCAGCCTCTTCCTCAGCCTGGCCTTCTTCGAGGACCTCGACCTGGCCGCCGCCTCGGCCCGCGTCTACAACGACTGGCTGGCCGAGTACTGCGCCACCGACCCCCGCCGCCTGAAGGGCGTCGCCCTCGTCCCGCTCCAGGACCCGCCGGCGGCGGTGGCCGAGCTGCGCCACGCCGTCGAGGACCTCGGCTTCGTGGCCGTCGGCACGCCGGCCCACGCCGGCGGGCGCAACCTCGACCACCCCGCCCTCGACCCCTTCTACGCCGAGGCCGAGCGGCTGGGCGTGCCGGTCTGCGTCCACGTCGGCGCGGGGCGGCCGGCCGCCGCGGCCGAGCGCTTCGACAACCCGTTCATGGTCCACGTCACCACCCACGCCTTCGAGCAGATGATCGGCGCGATGTGCGTCGTCGCCGGCGGCGTGCTCGAGCGCCACCCGCGCCTGAAGGTCGCCTTCCTCGAGGCCGGCGCCGGCTGGGTGCCCTACTGGATGGAGCGCCTCGACGAGCACTACGAGTACATGCAGCCGGCCGTGCCCTGGCTCACCCGCGAGCCGAGCGACTACCTGCGCAGCGCCCAGGTTTACTACTCCTTCGAGCCCGACGAGCGCACCCTGCCGTTCGTGCTCCAGTTCGTCGGCGAGGACCGCTTCGTCTTCGCCTCCGACTACAACCACAGCGACTGCAAGTTCCCGGACACCGTGCGTCACATGCGCGAGCGCACGGACCTGGCGCCGGACACCCTGCGCCGGATCATGAGCGAAAACGCTCGCGCCCTGTACGCGCTCGAGCCGCTGCCGGTCGCCCTATCCTGAGCGAGCGCGGGCGACCACCCGAGGCGCTCTCCATGCTCGATGCTGCGTTCCCGCGGGCGAGTCGGTACGACACGGCCTGGGCCGAGGCCCACTCGCTGGGGGAGAACGTCCTGCACTTTGCCGAGAGCCTCTGCAACGTGCTGCCGCTCCAGCCGGATATGCGCGTGCTCGACCTCGGCTGCGGCCACGCGATCAGCTCGATCTTTCTTGCCCGCGAGTTCGGCGTCACGGTCTGGGCCGTCGACCGCGGCGTCGACCCGACGGCCAATTACGAGCGCATCGCGGCGATGGGCTGCGCCGACCGCGTCTTCGCGCTGCGAGCGGATGCGCGGGCGCTCCCGCTGCCCCACCGCTACTTCGACGCCGCCATCGCCCTGGACTCCTACTTCTACTTCGGCACCGACGAGCGCTTCCTGCCCTTTCTCACTCGCCACCTCAAGCCGGGTGCCTATCTCGGCGTCGTCGACGCCTACCTCGCGCGGGAGATCGACAGCGCGGACGAGGTCCCGCCGGCGGCGCGCGCGGCTTGGCAGGTCGACTGGTGGGGCGTCCATACCATCGACTGGTGGCGCCGGCACCTGGAGAAGACCGGCCTGGTGCGCGTGCTCCGCGCCGAGCCGCTGCCCGAGAGCGAGCTGATCAAGCAGCGCTACGTCGAGCGCTACCGGGACGATCCTGCCGAGGCCAGCTTCATCGCCCTGATGGAGGCCGAAGACAGCCAGCTCGTCGGGTCGTTTCGCCTCGTCGGCCAGCGGACCGACCAGCCCGTCCAGCTCGAGGACGACGCCGACACCCCCTACTGAGCGCTGCCGCGACCGGCGAAGTGCGACCTGGCGCGACCGGCGGCCGGCCGCGCCGCTCACCAGGCGAAGTCGCGCAGGGCGCGCCACTCCTCGGGCGTCGCCGTGCCCCACTGGAAGAAGCTGGCGCCCAGCGCTCCGGCGTCCTTGCTGGCCTGGAGGGCGGCCGTGATCTCGGTCGTGCTCGGGCTGTAGGGGCCGATGCCGTTGCGGCCGAAGGTGTCGTACATCTGGCCGATCGGGGCGACCGGATAGGTCGAGTCGCCGATCTGCAGGCGAAGCTGCTCCACGGCGCGGCTCACGTAGCGATAGACCTCGTTGCGGGAGAAGGTTCGCCGCGCCTCGCTCCAGTAAGTCATCGGCGCCAGGACGTCGACCCAGCCGGCCAGCACGCGGTGCTGTGGGTTGCGCCGCGCGTACGAGTGATCGGGCGGAAAGACCGTGCCGACCAGCAGGTAGTCCGGCCCGAGCAGGGTGCGGAGCACCTGGATGTAGGCCCGCACCTGGTCGACGTCCATGCGCTCCTCCATGTCGGGAGCCAGACCGTCGAGCGCCTGCCCGTCGGGCGTGGTGTAGTGAGCCAGGTCGACGCTGAGCGCGACGTCGGCCAGCGGATCCTCGAGCGTCGGCCAGAGCCAGCCCACGACCTGCAGGCCCGCGGCGTGGGCGACCGGCAGCAGCGCGGCCAGCGCGTCGCGGCTATAGAAGCCGCCGCGCGAGCTGGCCACGTCGACGTAGAGGTGCGTCAGCCCGAGCGCCTTGGCCGCCTGCACGAGGTAGGTCGGGTTGGCCAGCGGCAGGAACGGCCGCGACACCCACATGCCCTTCCCCGCCAGGCGGCTCGCCGCCGCGCCGCTGGCGGTGCCGGGCGGCGGGTCGAGCGTCAGGTTCGCCCCGTAGACCCAGCCGGAGCCCTCGTCCAGGGCGAGCTGGAACCAGGCCTCGCTGTCGTCGTCCGTGGCCCAGGCCGTGATCGTCCCCTGGCGGCCGGCGGGCAGCTCGTCGATGAGGTCCGCATGGGCGCTCGGCGCGGTCCGCCAGCGGGCCGGCGCTGTGGTGTGGCCGGTCGTGGCCAGCGGAGCCGGCCCTTTCGCGCCGGCGAGCGTCAGGCGGGGCCCGCTCTCCCCGCGCTCCCAGGGCGGCGGCACCGCCTCGGGCGCCGCGTCGACGCTCACCTCCGCGGCGCGGATCCAGCCGCGCAGGACGCCCCACAGCTCGACCTCGTACCAGGCCGGGCTCCCCGCCTCGTCCACCGCGCCCAGCAGCGGCAGGGGCGTATCGTAGAACACCTGCGAGATCTGGTCGGCGTCGGCGCGCGGCGCCACGCGCACGTAGGCGCCGCCGCGCCGCGCGTAGCCAGTCTGCGCGCCGTCGAGCGCGTGATAGCCGGGCGGCCGCTGGGCGGCGGGCGTGGCCTGTGGGGCGGGGGCGAGCGCCACCCCGCCTGCCGGCGCCGACGCGCCGAGCGGCGGGGGCGCCTGAGGGGGCGGCGAGCCGGGGATGACCGCGAGCGCCAGTAGCAAGCCGACGAGCGCCGGCCAGAGTGGATTCACCTAGTGCCTCGCCAGAGCAGGTGATCTGAGTAGTGTTTGCATCCGCAAACACTACTCATCAGATGGAGTAACTAGCCACTAGACCGCGGCCGCGGTCGCCTTGTATGCGCGGCCGCGCAATACCTGGCCGGGCAGGTCGCCGCTGAGCCGCCCGTCCTCGCAGATCACCCGGCCGTTCACGATCGTGTAGCGCATGCCGTCGGCGCGCTGGATCAGGCGGCGCGTGTCGGCCGGATAGTCCTGGATCCACTCCGCCTCGTGCGCCCGCACCGTCGCAGGGTCGAACACCGCGAAGTCGGCGGCGTAGCCCGGCCGGAGCAGCCCGCGGCCCTCGATGCCGTAGATCGAGGCGACCTGGAAGGTCAGCTTGTGGATCGCCTGCTCGAGCGGCATGATCTGGCGCTCGCGCACCCAGTAGCCGAGCAGGGTCGTGGCGTAGCCGAACTCGACGCCGAACTGGACGTGGGCGCCGGCGTCGGAAACGCCCGGCAGTACGTAGGGGCTCTGGAGGATCTGGCCCGAGGCGACCGGATCGCCGCCGGTGTTGGCGTTGGCGAAGACCGTCTCCAGGTCCTCCTCCACCGAGAGGGTCAGGAAGCCGTCGATCGGGTCCTGGCCGCGCATCGCGGCCATCTCGGCCACGCTCTTGCCCTCGTAGACCTTGTTCTCCGGCCGCGCCACCTCGGCGACCTTCACCAGGTCCCAGCGGCGGTGGAAGGAGGCCTTCGGCACCCCCATCATCTCGTCGCGCAGCTTCGCCCGCGTCTCGGGGTCGGCGAAGGCCTGCTTGCGGACGACCTCGGGCAGGAACATCATGTTCTTCCAGGTGGGGAACTCGTCGAACACCTGGGCGTTCTTCATCTTGAAGCGCCGCAGCAGCGGCACCGTGCTGGACAGGCCGAAGGCGCGGTAGCCGTCGCGGAAGGTGCGGGCGATGCCGTCGAGCTGCTCGCGCCAGAAGTCCGGCGCCGACCAGCGGTGCTGCACGCTCTGCCAGACCACGGGGCGGCCGCTGCGCCGCGCGAGCTGGTCGTACCAGCCGATCTGCTCGAGGGTGCTCAGGCCCACCACCGTCTCGATGACGCCGCAGTTCAGCTCGCCGAGCACGTCGCACAGCGCGTAGAACTCGTCGAGGCTGGCCAGGCGGCTGCCGACCGGCTTGCCGTCCTCGCGCATGTGCCGCTCGTTGCGGTTCGTGGACAGGCCCAGGGCGCCGCCCTCCAGCGCCTCGCGGACGAGCGCCTGCATGCGGGCGACCTCGTCGGGCGTCGCCTCGCGCTCGACCGATTCCTCGCCCATCACGTACTGGCGGATGGCGATGTGGCCGACGAGCCCGCCGACGTTGAGGCCAACCCGCCCCTCGAGGGCGTCGAGGTACTCGCCGTAGGTGTGCCAGCGCCAGGGCACGCCGACCTCGAGGGCGATCCGCGGGATCGCCTCGACGCGCACGAAGCTCTTGACGATGTTCTCGCGGTCGCTCTCCTTGGCCGGGGCGAGGGTGAGCCCGCAGTTGCCCATGACCACCGTGGTCACGCCGTGCCAGGGCTCGGCGGTGCCGTAGGGGTCCCAGAGGAGCTGCGCGTCGAGGTGGGTGTGGTGGTCGATGAAGCCCGGCGCGACGACCAGCCCGTCGGCGTCGAGGGCGCGCGCCGCCGTGCCCCGCAGGCGGCCGATCTCGACGATCGTGCCGTCGCGCACGCCCACGTCCGCCTGGTAGCCCGGCAGCCCGGAGCCATCCACCACGCGCCCGCCCCGGAGCAGCAGATCGTAGTCCATCTCCCGGCCCTCCTCCGCCGTCTCGCACCATCCAGCGCTCGCCCGGATCGCCTGCCCGGATCATACGCCCGGCGCCGCGCCGCGTCCAACCGCCGCGGACCATTATGGCAGACGGGCCCACCCGCCGGAGATGATCGGGCCCAGCGCACCTGCGCCTCGAAGCGTATGGCAAATTGACCATCGCCAGTAACTGTGCTACGTTGTGGCCGCCGGGAGCTGGGCTGCCTGGGGGCGGGCCGGCGACGCCCGCTCCGATAAGGCCGTGGAGGAGCCGCCGGGCACCTCGCGACGAGGAGGACGAGCGATGCTAGCCGGGCGAAGGAGTCTGTGGTCCGGGCTGCCCTGTCTCGCGGTTGTGCTCTTGCTGGCCTGCGCGCCCAGCGCCCAGCCGGCCCGCTCCACCGCGCCCGCGGCGCCCGTCGCCCCGGCGACGCCGCCTCAGCAGGCCGCGCCGGCGGCGGTTCAGCCGCGGGAGACCGCGACGCTGCGCCTCGACTGGGTGGTCAACGGGAAGCTCGCGCCGTTCTACGTCGCCAAGGAAAAGGGCTACTACGCGGAGGAGGGCATCGACGCCGACGTGCTCGAGGGCGGTGGCTCCGGCAAGACGGTGGCGGTGGTCGGGTCGGGCGCCGATACCTTCGGCTTCGCCGACGCCGGCGCGATCATTCGCCTCGTCGGCGAGGACGTGCCCGTCCAGATCGTGGCGGACATCCTCCAGAAGAACCCGATGGGCATCTTCTATTTGGAGAGCGCCGGCATCCACGCCCCGAAGAACCTCGAAGGCAAGACCCTGTCGGTGGTTCCCAGCGGCTCGGTGTCCCCGATCCTGCCCGCCTTTCTCACGCTCAACGGCGTGGACGTCGCGAAGGTCAACGTGCTCAGCGTCGACGCAGGCGCCGCGCCCGCCGCCCTGGTCCAGGGGAAGATGGATGCCCTCGGCGGCGAGCTGGTCGACCTGATCACGGCGCAGGGCTTCGAGCCCGACCAGCGCTTTGGCAGCCTGATGTTCGCCGACTACGGGATCAACCTGCTGTCGCACGGCATCATCGCCAACCTCAAGACGATCCAGGAGAAGCCCGACCTGGTCCGCCGCTTCGTGCGGGCCTCGCTCCGCGGCTGGGCCTACGCGGCGGAGCAGCCAGACGAGGCGGCCGAGATCGTGTACCGGCAGTTCCCCAAGACCAACAAGGACCTCCTGCTGGCCGTGCTCAAGGGTAACCTCGGCCTGCTCCACTCCAAGCGGACGGAGGGCAAGCCGCTGGGCTGGGTCGACGACGCCGACATGGACGACTCGCTGCACCTGCTGAGTCAGTACGGCGGGCTGGCGGTCGTCAAGCCAACCAGCACCT